>Ga0307374_10001318_pt1 | contig 45870 bp, 38 predicted proteins | sample OX3MG_FD_202532 | JGI IMG/M metagenome (GOLD analysis project Ga0307374, IMG submission 202532) | Soil microbial communities from Risofladan, Vaasa, Finland - OX-3 | ecosystem: Environmental > Terrestrial > Soil > Coastal area > Acid sulfate soil | place: Finland: Risofladan, Vaasa | collected...
AGCCGCCTGCACGACGTGCTGGAAGGCACGGCCGGTTCCCCCGTCGAAGCCCGTTCGATGCGCCGCTGAGATAGCCGCAAGGCGCGCCCGCCATCTCTTCGGCATGGCCGGCGCTTCTCGCCAGTTCACGCTTGGACGCGAGGGAGTTGGTTCATCCACCGCACAAATGGGATAATCGGCGGATTCGGAGGCCGTTCGTTCGCATATCGAGTGAGCGCTCTCCGGAAATCAATTCGCCACTTGCGGCGAACAATGGGAGTCGAGACATGAAGAAAACCTCGTTTGCGGCGCTCGGGTTGGCCCTTTCGATCGGGCTTGCGCCGTCCGCTTTTGCCGCCACCAAATCGGTGACCGGCAACCTGGTCGATACTTTCTGCTACTCCACGCTCGGCGCCCACGGCCCAAGCCACAAGCAATGCGCGCTCAACTGTGCCAAGGCTGGAATTCCGGTCGGACTGGTCGAAAAGGGCACCTCGAAAATGCTCATCCTGCTGCCGCCCAAGAACGACAGCGCGATGCCTGACAGCGTGGTCCAGAAGATGGAGAGCGAGGTGACCGTTACAGGCCAGGAGTATCGTAAGGACGGCGTGACCTTCTTGACCGTTGAATCGGTCAAATGAGATCGTGGTGACCGAGTGGAGCGGGCTGATGAACCGGTTCCTGGCGATGCCGGGAATCGAGCATCTTCAGAATATACATCCGCTGATAGTCCATTTTCCCGTCGCCTTGATCCCAAGCTCGGCAGCGGTCTATTTCGCCGCATGGATAGGAGGGCGCCCGTCGTGGCAATGGGGCGGATTGCTTTTGCTGGTGATGGGCGTGACGGGAGCGGCGGCCGCGGTCGCGACCGGCCTTTACGCCGCGCCGGGCGTGATGCTTGCGCCGTCGGTCAAAGAGACGCTGCTGGCCGATCACAAGCGGATCATGCTTGCGACGCTTGCGCTCGGCGGCTTGCTGGCGGTCTGGGCGCTGGCGGCGCGGCCGATGCCGATGCGCGGCCGGCTGTTATTCATGCTGGCGATGCTCCTGTTGGTTGGACTGCTGGCGAAGGGCGCTGACTACGGCGTTCGGATGGTTTATGACTACAATGCCGGCGGCTTCGCATGCGGCCAGCCGATCGAATTCACCCGTTAGCTGGGTCTGCATGGCTGGGTTTCACCGATGACGACATTTTTACAGTCACTATGGCCGGCGAAGCCGGAGTCGCGGCGGTGCTTTCCGCTCGCCGCATGGGTGGTCTTCGCGATGGTATTGGCGGGATGCTCGACGCTTCATCGCGGGGGCGCCCAGAGCGCGAGCGCCACTGCGAACGACAGCGCCTCCGCGGCACAGCCCGACGACTCGACGCCCCCCGCGCCGGGAGCGTCGATCGATATCGCCTATGCGCAGAAGGACGACTATCTGGCCTCGCTGAGTGTCGCCGAATATTCCGCCGCCGATGAGATCGAACCGCCCGGCGCCGGGCAGAATATCTCGGTCGTGCGCTTCGACGGCGGAATTACCGTGTGGTCGTTCCAGGCCGACCGGGGCATACTGTCGCTCGAATCGCGCGCCAAGTTCGCGATCGGCAACGTCAAGTACGCGCAGCTTCCCGCCCATTTTACCCAGACCGTTCCCGATTCCGGTCCGCCCGCGCCACTCGAGGCGGGCCGCTACTATATCGTCACTGCAACCCGGGCCTCGGGCGCCGCCAGTTACGAAGCGATCAAGGTTGAACCCGACGGCAGCATCGATGGATACGGCGCGCAGCCGCGCGCGGGCACCAGCTACGCGTTGTGTTGCAATGTGAGTCCCGAGTTTATCGCTGCGGATACCTCAGCAGCGCCCCAGCCGGGAGGCTCAATTCCCGACAATGGCGCGGGGCCGGTCGAAAATGCGATGCCAGACACCGGCGGCGCCGCGCCCGGCGGCGACGCGATACCCGATCAGGGACCTCCGCCCGACGAAGGCGGAGCTGCGCCCGACGACGGCTCGCCCGCCGGTCCATGACGCCGCATGACGGACTCTTCGAGTGCGGAGCGCGGTCAAATCTTGAGGAAGATTTCGCGTGTGCCCTCGGCGCTTAACTTCTTGACCGAGGTGATGCGGTCGCTGAATTGCGCGAGCGTCGAAAGCTCGCTCGATCCCATATCGACCAGCACTGCATAAATCGAAAATTGGAACTCGTCCTTGCGCTCGCGCAGATGGGCGAGCCATTCCGGCGCCACCTGGCATTCGCCGTCGGTGATCACGACGATATCGGCGCGCTTCAGCCGCTTGTCGCGGATCAGCTCGACGGCCGCGTCGATCGGCTGCTGAAAATCCGTGCCGCCTCCGGGAAAGTACTCGGCCATCTCCATCACCCGCCCGATCTCCGGCTGGTAGCGCCGCTCGTGATTCAGATCGAGCACCTTCAGGCTGCGATCGCCTGAAGAGAACAGTACGGCACGGAAAAGCCGCCGCTGGCGCCGCGCAATGTCCATCAGCGTCAGGCCGACCGCCTTGGCCCATAGCTCCTTCTCGCCCTCCATCGAGGAGCTCACGTCGATACAGACCACCATCGGACCCTTGCCCTTCTGTTCGTTCTCGCGCAGGCGGTATTGGAGCAACTCGCCTTCGAGGAGGCGCCGCTGAAAGTCGCGCGCCAGGATCGGATGGTTCATCGCGAGCATCTCGGACGGAATCAGCCGCCCAATCTCGGAGCCGCGCTCGATGTCGTAGGCCTCGGCGACCCCGCTCTCGAGCACGCGCCGCCTGAGCGCGCGCGCATCCTGCTTGAAGCGGCCCACCAGCCGCGCCAACTCGCCAAGCTTCCGATTCCGCGCGAGCCGCCGTCCAAGCTCGAGCCGCTCGCCGGCCGGCATCCGTCCGCCCTGTCCGAACTCGAGTCCGAAATCGTGGCTGTCCTGCGCGACGCGATCGATCTCCTCGGCGAGTTCCGCGCTGCGGATTTGCATCCGTTTGAGTCCGCTCTGGTCCGCGTGTCCGAGCTGAGTCTCGACCTGGCGCGCCTTCTGATTGAGCCGCGCCTCGGCCACCTGCGCCGCGCGTGCCGCGGTCTCTTTGAGCCGTTCGATTCTCGCCCTCATCTCCTCGTCGGGCGCCTGCGCCTCCTCGCCGTCGGGCTTGGGCTCCGACATCTCGATCGCCATCTTGAGTTCGTCCGCGCGATCGGCCAGCTCATCCTCGTTTCGGCTGAGTTCCCACAAGTCGAGCATCTCGCGCCGGTTGAGCATCCGTTCCGAGCGCACCAGCGCAAGCGCATGCTCGGTCAGCGCCAGCGCGCCGATCGCGGCCTTGTCCTCCTCGAGCACGGTGCGCGACTTGAGCGCCTCGAAGGCCGGCGTTCCGACGAGCTGTTGCAAGATGGTCCGATTCAGAATCGCCGCTTGTCTGACCGCGCCCGGCTTGAGCCACACCACGTTGTACTTGAAGAGCGCCAGGAACAGATCGCCGAGCAGCGCGTCAAAATGCGGAATCAGGCTTCGCCCCGCTTCGAGCAAATCGCCAATCGCCGCCGATCCCAGCCCAATCTCGTCCCACGCCCGGCGATCGTAGCTGTCGCTCTCGATCCATGACGCATTGTCCGGAACGATGGGTATGTAAATCCGCTTTGCCTTGACCGATCGCCGCGCCATCGAGAGTGTGCCGCCTCGCTTGAAAACTCTATCAGCGCCCGAGTCCTATCGCGACGCCCCTTGAACCGAACCGCCATGCCAACCAATATGAGAACGCGAACTGGTGGTGAAATTCGTGTCGCGGCCCCCGAACGGCCGCGGAGGGTTTGCGCGATGGAGGGTGGCGCTCGAGATAGCGAAGCCGGCCGCCGGCGGCATGCCCTGCTGCTTGCAACGGTGCAGGAGTTTATCGCGACGGCGGAGCCGGTCGGATCGCATCAGATTGTCAGCCGCCATCCGTTCGGCGTGCGCGCCGCGATGGTCCGCAACATGATGGCCGAGCTCGAAGAGGCCGGCTACCTTCGCCAGCCGCATACCTCGGCCGGCCGCGTCCCCACCGACCGCGCCTTTCGTTACTACGTCGACCATCTGATGGGGAATCCGCGGATCGGCTTCGTCGACCGAACACAGATCGAGCTCCATTATTCCGCCGAAGCGCGCGGCCTCACCGAAGTCGTCCGCGATACCTCGCGCTTCCTCGCCCTGCTGACCGGGCAGGTGGCGCTGGTGACGGCGCCGCGCCTTGACGACGTCGTGCTCGAACGCGTGAGCTTCGTGCGGTTGCGCGCGCACGAGGTGCTCGCGATTTTCGTTGCCGTCGCGGGCAAGGGCTCCGCGCAGAACCGCCTCGTCCAGGCCGATCAGGACTTCAGCCAGGAAGAGCTCGACCGGATGGCGCGCTATCTCAACGAGTCGCTTCAGGGACGCTCGCTCGACGAGGCCCGGCGATGGATCGAGGAGCGCCTGCACGAGGACCGCGCGCGTTACGACGGCTTCATGCGGGCCGCGCTTGCGCTTGGCGGCGCGATAGCCGGACGCCCCGCGCCGGCTGAAGTCTACGTCGAGGGCAGTGCGAAAGTCGCCGACCAGCCCGAATTCACCGACCACAATCGCTTGCGCGAACTGTTGCGCACGCTCGAAGACCGCACCGCACTGCTCGATCTCCTCGAACGCAGCTTCGCCAAAGACGGCCTCACCGTCTCGATCGGATCGGAAAACTTCGACGCGCGCCTCGCCAGCCTCAGTATCGTCGCGACCTCCTATCAGAGCGGCGCGATGCCGCTCGGCAGCCTCGCGATCGTTGGCCCGGTCCGGATGGATTACGAACGCCTCATCCCGCTGGTCAATTACACCGCCCGCGCCCTCTCGCGCCGCCTCGAACCTTCGAGCTAGACCCGATCCGGGGCGCCGATTCATCCGTGCCGCCTGCTAATTCGATCTCGCGCCGATTCATCCGCAGCGCTTGACAGAATGGCCGCGATCCGACGAGGCTTCGCAGGATGCGTAATGATGCGCACACGGGCGCGACTCTCGCGGCCCTGACCGCACGCCGCCGACGAGAAAGCTCACGCTGATGAAGCCCGGCGAAATCGAATCGTCCCCGGATTGCGCCTCCGCGATTCTGGGTCCAGACTTCGCGGCCGAATCGGCCGGCGGCTTCAACCTTTGGCCGCTCTTCTCGATTAGCTGGGCGCATTTCCTCAACGATGGCGCCTCGAACTATCTGCCCGCGGTTCTGCCCGCCGTCCTCGTCACGATGCATATACCGGTCGCCCTGGTCGGCGTCGTGATGGCCGCGCTGCTGGCCGGACAGGTGCTCCAGCCGCTCTGCGGACTGATCGCCGACCGACTCGGCGGCCGTTCACTGGTGCTTATCGGTGTCGCCGCGAGCACTCTCGGTGGCGCGCTGATCGGTATTGCCCCCAGCTATTCAATCCTGATTTGCGTGCTGCTCGCGGTCGGGATGGGCGGCGCGGTGTTCCATCCGCAGGCACTCGCCGTGGTTCGCCAGATTGGTTTCGGCTCCCGCCAGGGACTGTTCCTCTCGACCTTTCTCGTCGGCGGCGAACTCGGTCGCGGCTTGTGGCCGATGCTCGCGAGCCTGATCGTGGTCCATTTCGGACTGCATGCACTCATCGTCCTGGCGCTGCCCACGCTCTTCACTCTGCCGCTGGTTATCAAAGAGATGCCCTCCGTCCATGCTCGCACCAACGCGGCTCCTCGCCTGAGCCTCAACCATCACGGCCGCCCGCTTGCGATCCTGGTCGGCTATTCCGGGCTGCGCGCCGCTGTGACCTACAGCCTCACCACCTTTCTGCCGCTGATGTGGGCCGAAAAGGGCGGCTCGCTGGTCGGCGGCGCCTCGCTGATAACCACGCTACTGACCGCGGGCATTTTCGGCAATCTCGCCGGCGGCCATCTCTCCGACCGTTTCAGCCGCAAATCCGTCGTTATCGCGACCAGCATCCTCTCCGCCGTGCTGCTCGTGATCCTCCTGCTGGTCCAGGGCCCGATCCTATGGGTAATCCTGGGGCTGCTCGGGATGGCGATGTTCGCGACCTTTCCGCTGCAGGTTCTGATCGCGCAGGACATACTTCCCGATAACCGCGCTCTGGGCTCGGGCCTCGCGCTGGGCTTCTCCAACGGGATCGGCGCGGCGGCCATGATGCTTTTTGGTCCGGTTGCCGCGCGATGGGGAATCCCGTTCGTGTTGTGGAGCAACGTCGGCCTCGCGATTGCGGCCGTCGCCGCCGCGACATTCCTTCCGCCCGGTTAATCCCAATACGCCCGCCGTTGCCGATCCGGAACCCGCGAAACCGCGCATCCGCGAACCATTCAGGTGTTTCGATCGCCGAGCCTTTCGGCCCGCAGCGCCGCAATCACCAAATCCGCCTCGTCGCGCAGCCGTTGAAGCATCGCAGCCGCCTCGACCAGTTTCCCTGCGCGGCCCAGATCCTCGAGTTGCGCGCATACCGCGTCCAGCCGCCGGGTCCCGAAATTCCCCGACCCACTGTGCAGCCGATGCGCCGCAAACGCGAGCCCTGCCGCATCGCCATTGAAAGCCGCCTCGCATACCGCGGCGACCTGCTGGGGCAGCTCGGAGATGAACAGATCGATTAATTCGTGGACGATCGTGGCACTGCCCAGTGACGTTCGCAGGCGCTCGACGCGGCTGCGGTCGTAGATTTGAACTATCGCGGCCACTTTCACGGTTGGTGATTGTGAGGGTCGCTCGGGCGGCGCGCCGAGGCGGGCTCTCCCATCCTGCGCATGAAGCGGTAGAGCGTCGCGCGTCCGATTCCCAGATTGCGCGCCGCCAGCGCCCGATTTCCGTTCGCCTGCTCGAGCGCGCGTGCGATCCGGTCCGCCGCCGCCTGGTCCAGGTACTCGGTGAGCGTGGCTCCTTGCGAGCCCTCGGGCGGCGTCGTAGCCGGTGCGGGCGGCGGTGCGGCCTCCGATGGAATTATCGAAGCCGATTCCGCCACCCGCATCGATTGCGCCGCCGTATGATTAGCCGCCCCGCGATAGTGGCCCGGCTCCAGATGAAGATCGTCCTTTTCGATTATGTCGCTGCGGGTCAGCACCACCGCCCGCTCGATAGTGTTCTCGAGCTCGCGCACGTTGCCCGGCCAGTGATGTTCAAGGAGCGCCTTCTCCGCGCTCGCACCGAGCGTCATCCGCCGCCCCGCCTGAATCGCGAACCGATTCAGGAAATGATGCGCAAGCGGCAGGATGTCGTCGCGCCGCTCGCGCAGCGGCATGATATAGATTGGAATCACATTGAGCCGGAAATAGAGATCTTCCCGGAAGCTTTCGTCGCTCACCTTGTCGCGCAAGACCCGATTGGTGGCCGCGATCACTCGCACATCGACCCGCCGCGGTTCCGACCCACCCACGCGCAGCACTTCGCCCTCCTGCAACACGCGCAGCAGCTTGGCCTGAAACTCAGTCCCGATATCGCCGATCTCGTCGAGAAAGAGCGTCCCTCCCGACGCCCGCTCGAAGCATCCTTGCCGCGCCGCCATCGCTCCGGTGAACGCGCCCTTCTCATGCCCGAACAGCTCGCTTTCGAGCACGCTCTCGGCGAACGCCTTGCAATTGATCGCGACGAACGGCTGGTTGACCCGATCGCTCCAGAAATGGAGCAGCCGCGCCACCAGCTCTTTTCCGGTGCCGCTCTCGCCCTGAATCAGCACCGTCGACCGGCTCGGCGCCACCCGCCGCACGAGGTCCATCAGAATGCGGCTGTGGGTGCTCTCCGGTGCGATCGCCTCGGGACCGAACCGCGCGGTGATTCCCCGGCGCAGATTGGTGTTCTCGCTCTTGAGATGATCGAGTTCGAGCGCCCGCGTCACCTGCGTCTTGAGCTCGAAGACGTCGATCGGCTTGACCACGTAGTCGAACGCCCCCGCCCGCATCGCGTCGACCGCCGCCGGGATACTCCCGTAGCGGGTGACCAGGATAACCGGAAGCGCGGGCGAGCGGCGGCGGATTTCGCGCAGCAACTCGAGTCCGTCCATGTTCGGCATCACGATATCCGAGACCACGAGGTCGGCGCCGCGCTTATCCAGCGCCGCCAGCGCCTCGCGCCCGTCGGTGCAGGTGTCAATGCGCCGATTAGGCGCCGCCAGCGCCTCCTCCAGCAGTTTGGAATCGACCTCGTTGTCCTCGACAATCAGTATCCGCCCCGCGGCACCGGCCACCGGCTCCGATTCCGCCTCGGCGCCGCCATGAGGCTCCGGACCGTCCAGCGCCGGCTGGTGCGCCGCTCCGTTGACGATGCTGCCGCGCACGCCCCGCCTGAGATAGTCGGCGACCTTCGCCGCCAGCGTCCGCGTATCGATCGGTTTGACGATATAGCCGTCGCATCCAGCCGCGAACGCCCGATCCTCGTCATCCTTCATTGCGTGCGCGGTCAACGCCACGATCACCACTTCGTCGAAGCGCCCGTCCGCCCGGAGCTTGCGAGTCAGCGTAAGCCCGTCCATCCCCGGCATCTGGATATCCATCAGGATCAGCTTCGGCGTGAAGCGCGCGAGCACCGCCAGCGCCTCTTGCGCGCTGGCCGCGATCGCAACTTCGTAGCCCGCGCTCCTCAACAGAACATCGACGAGCTTAAGGTTGAGCGCGTTGTCATCGACCAACAGAACAGGGGTCGCGGTCATGCCGAACTGCCTGTGGCGCGATGCCCGTCATGGCGCGCCGATCCCAGGCCGGGCTCATCGCCGCCGGTCACCGGTACGAACGGAATCCGGGCGAAGAGACGGCTGGCGCAGCCCGCGTGGCGGTCAATTCCCATCGTGCCGCCTTGTGCCTCGACGATCCTCCGCGTGAGGGCCAGGCCAAAGCCAGCATCCGAGTATCGGTTCAAAGCGCTCGCTTCGTTCGAGCCCGCCTCGACCGGCTTCCGTTGCGCTCCGTCCGCCGCTCGCTCATCGCCCTCCGGGATAATCTCGACCAGAAGCCATCGTGCGCTCTCGCGACGCATCTCCAGCAGCACGCTCGCGCCGTCGGGCGCCCGCTCGATCGCCTTCGACAGAAGGCTATAGAGCACCTGCCTCAGTCGTATCGGATCGATGGAAATCCATCCGAGGCGGCGGTCCAGCCGAAGACCGATAGTCACGGATTTCAACATCGCGGACGCGGTCAAAGCCTCCACCAGCTCGTCCGCCAAATCGGGTATCCGCACGCTTTGGGGATTGAACTCCATGCGGCCCGCTTCGACCTTCGCGAGTTCGACTGGCCCGTTGATCAGCCGCAGCAGAATCGCCGCGCTGTTCAGAATATCGCCCAGGTACTCGTGTTGAATTTCCGTAATTGGCCCGAGCTTGGAATCATGCAGCAACTCGGCGAAGCCCACGATCGCGTTGAGCGGCGTGCGCAGCTCGTGCGACATGTTGGCCAATATCCCGCTCTTGAACCGCGCCGCTTCGGCCGTCCGATAGTTCTGATCCCTGAGCCCCTGGCGTCTATGGCGGATACGCCCTTTGCGCCGCTCGTCCGCGTTGTCCCGCAATACCAGCAGCGCTACTCGTCCGCCGCGGCGGGCCCGATTCAGCATCACGCCGTCGATCATCACCGAGCCGGCGCCGGCGCTTCCGCGCTTGAGGTCGAAAACCTGCGCGCCTTTCCATTCGGCCTTGAACAGGTCAGCCAGCATCGCGTCAATCCGTTCCGGAAAGGCGAAATAGCCGCGCAGTGCCGACCCCAAAAGCTTCTCCCCGGCAACGCCAATCAAAGCGCCGTCAGACGCGCCGAAATCGATTATTCGGCCCGCCGCGTTGACAGTTAGCGCCTGACAACTCGGACTGACGCTTTTCTTGCTCGTTTCGCGCGCTGTTTCGCGCTCGCTGGGCGGGCGTTGCCGCTGAGCCGGATATTCAGTTTCCACCATCGATCCCATAGTTGTCTCTCGCGTGTATCCGCTGTTTAGGCAAATCCCGGACCGCAGCGGCGCACGCATCCGGCGAGTTGTCAGAATCCGCCCCGGATTGCTCTTTGCGCGCAGCGATTCGCGAGCCGCAACTAACTCCACATCAGCGCGCGTCTCGGGTCGTGTTTTTGGCGGGCCAAATTTGTGCCGATCGCCCACCCGCATCGGCCCGCCCGGTCCGCGCCGATACTCGCGCGGCGATCAATTATTTCGCCCGCTGGGACGCGGAAGCGTGTCCGCCAACACCCGCGATCATCCGCCTTGTTGCTTGTGATCGAGCGCAAGAGCATAAGCTAGAGAACCCCGATGTGAACGGAATTCGATGCACCTAAACGTTCAAAGTGGCCCTGCCTAACGAGTAGCCACCGAATCGCCGAGACGCCAAAAATGGCCACTGTCGTCCCGTTTAGTCGAAAAAGAGCCCCGAATCGCCGCCCGGGCTCGACCGCCGCCGCCGCGGATGGGGCGCGCGCGGCGCGATGGTCTGCCGAGGGCTTCTGGCGCAAGTCAATGATGCCCGCGTCGATCGGGATGGGCGTCATAATCGTGCTTGCGATGGGCCTTCTTGGTCTCGGTGCCGAGACCGGCGCAATTGGACCCGACGCGATGATCTGGGTGCTGATCGCTGTGATGATTTCGGTCGTGGGCCTCAGCAAGATAATAATCGCAAATGTGTTTTTCCTGATGCTGATTAGGGACGACGACCGCGTCGATTATCGCAGCAAGCTCCCGGAGCGCGCGTCGATACGGCGCGCGGTTGCGCCGCGGCGCCCCGAACGCCATCTGAGAGCGATCTCCAGCGGTGCGCCGCGCCCGGCGACGCCCTCGAACTCATTGCGCTAGCCAAGCGCGGTTAACCGCTTACCAGTAACCGGTTACGCGGTGACGCGCGGATACGTGCCGAAACAACTGGTGAACGGCGAAAAAATCTGCCACGTTCTCGGCCATGCCTAAGGAAGTCAGAGCTGACGAACTCGATCTCGCCTCGATAATCAGGCCCGGCGACACCGTCGTCTTTGGTCACGGCTCCGGCGAGCCGCGGACATTGACCGAACTGATGGTCGCTCAACGCCATCGGATCGGCCGCTTCCGGGTCTTTCTGGGATCGTCCTACAGCGAAACGCTGGCCCCTGAGCACGCCGACGCGATCGAATTCATCGGCACCGGCGCGGTCGGAACCCATCGGCGGCTCGCCGAAGCGGGCGTGCTGCGCCTCATGCCAACTCATCTCTCCGAGCTAGCTGGCTTTTTCGATTCAGGGCTGATTCGCGGCAATGTCGTCTTTCTTCATCTGAGCCCGCCCGGCCCCGGCGGCGAGCACAGCATGGGCCTCATCAATGACTATTTGAAAATCGCGATGCGCGGCGCGCACACCGTAATCGCCGAGGTCAACGAGCGCGTCCCGTGGACCTATGGCGACGCGCCGCTCGATTTCTCGAAGGTCGATTACGTCGTGCGCACCGTCCGCGAGCCGGTCACCCATCCGATTCGCGAACCGGTCGAAACCGAGCGAGTCCTCGCAAGACGGGTCGCCGAGCTGGTGCCCGAGGGGGCGACGATCCAGATCGGAATCGGCACAGTGCCGAGCGCCATTCTCGACGCGCTGCACGGCCATCGCCGCCTCGGTCTCCATTCCGGGATGCTTTGCGACAGCGTGGTTGGCCTGATTGAATCCGGCGCCGTTACCAACGAGACCAAACCCTTCGACCGCGGTGTCTCGGTAACGGGTGCGTTGCTCGGGACCCGCCGCCTCTATGATTTCTGCCATCTCAACCCGGCCGTGATGCTCAAGCCGGTGACCTACACGCACAACATCGCGATGATCGCCACGATCGACAAATTCTTTTCGTTCAACTCGGCAATCGAAGTTGACTTAAGCGGCCAGGTCAACGCCGAAGTCGCTTCGGGCGGCTATATCGGCAGCGTTGGCGGTCAGGTTGATTACGTGCGCAGCGCCAAGCTGTCGCGCGGCGGGCGCTCGATAATCGCGCTCGCGGCGACTGCGCGCGGCGGTAAGATTAATCGTGTGGTGCCGGCGCTGTCGGCGCCGGTCGTGACCACCTCGCGCGCCGATGTGGACGTAATCGTGACCGAATACGGCGTCGCCGAGTTGCGCGGACAGCCGCTCGACGAACGCGCGCGGCGCCTGATCGCGGTCGCGGCGCCACAGTTTCGCGAAGCACTCGAGCGCGCCGCTCACGTTGCGCATCGGCGCGGGTGACGGCTCGGACCTTTTCATCGGGCAATCTTTCGCAGGGGAGGTTAGGGCGCATGAAGTTCGGGACATTCATCACGAAGGTTCAGGGCGAAGCGATGGCCGCGGATTTGCGCAAGGCCGAGGAACTCGGCTTCGAATCGGCCTGGATCGCCGATCACATGGTGATTCCGGTGCGATACGAGTCGCGGTATCCCTACACCGCCGACGGCCGCTTCCCCGTGCCGCCCGACGCGCCCTTTCATGATCCGATGCTGATGCTGGCGTACGCCGCCGCCGTCACCAGCAAAATCCGCCTCGCCACGGGAATTTTTGTCCTGCCGATGCGCAACGCTTTCGCCACCGCCAAGGCGGTCGCGACGCTCGACGTGCTGAGCAAGGGGCGCTTCACCTTTGGCGTCGGGATCGGATGGTTCGTCGAGGAGTTCGCCGTGCTCGGCATGAAGTTCGAGGATCGTGCACTTCGCACCCGCGAGTATCTCGAGCTCATGATCGAACTGTGGACCAAGAGCGATCCGGTCTACAAGGGCAAGACGATCGCGGTCGAAGGCGTCAGGTTCATGCCCCATCCGGTACAGAAGCCGTATCCGCCAATCGTTTTCGGCGGCACGTCCGACTCGGCGCTCAAGCGCGCGGTGCGGATCGGCGACGGATGGTACGGGATCGCGCACAGCCTCGAGGAGGCGCGCACCCTTATCGCGCGGCTCCGCGAGCTCGAACGCGAACGCCAGCGCGCCAGGCCCGTCGAGGTCACGCTGAGCCTTCGCACCGGCGCGCCGCTGACGCTCGACGATGTGCGCCGCCTGGCCGAACTCGGGGTCGAACGGACACTGGCCGGACTGCCGCTGCGCGCGCTCGACGCGGCCCAGATGGAGCGCTTTCGCGACGAAATCATGAATCGGCTGTGAGCGACGCGGTCGAAGGCTGAGAGCGGAGCCGGCGTAGTGAACGAGAAACTATGGGAACCCTCGGCGGAGCGGATCGCCGCCGCGCGGATGACCGCGTTCATGCGATGGCTCGAGCATCGCCACCGTGTCGCGATTGCGGATTACGCGGCGCTCTACCGATGGTCGATCGAAAATCGTGCGGAGTTCTGGAGCGCGGTCTGGGACTTCTCGGGCGTAATCGGCGATCGCGGCGATACCATCCTGCGCGACGGCGACCGGATGCCGGGTGCGCGATGGTTTCCCGAGGCGCGGCTCAACTACGCCGCCAACTGTCTCAAGCGGCGCGACGACTCCGACGCGATCGTCTTTTGGGGCGAAGAGCGCGTGCGGCGCCGAGTCAGTCGCCGCCAACTGTACGATCTGGTCTCGCGCACCGCGCAGGCGCTGGTCGCCGCCGGAGTCAGGTCTGGCGATCGCGTCGGCGGCTTCATCCCGAACATGCCCGAGGCCGTAATCGCGGCGCTCGCTGCATCGAGTATCGGTGCTATCTGGTCGTCATGCTCGCCCGACTTCGGCGTCGAAGGCGTGGTCGATCGCTTCGGCCAGATCGAGCCGCGAGTGCTCTTCGTCTCCGACGGATACTTCTATGCCGGTAAGACCTTTGCGACGCTGGACAAGCTTCCCGCGATTGCGGCGCGTCTCCCGAGCGTCGAGCGGATCGTCGTTGCGGATTACGTCGGTGCGATGTCCGATCTCGCGCATCCTCGCGCCGTCTCGTTCGATAACCTCATTGCTCCGTTCGCGCCGCGCGAAATAGATTTCACGTTGCTCCCGTTCGACCATCCGCTCTACATACTCTATTCATCGGGCACCACCGGGCCGCCCAAATGCATCGTCCATCGCGCCGGCGGCGTTCTGCTCCAGCATCTCAAGGAGCATCAGCTCCACACCGATATCCACTCCGGCGACCGCGTATTCTACTTCACCACATGCGGATGGATGATGTGGAACTGGCTAGTCAGCGCGCTCGCCGCCGACGCCGCGATAATCCTCTACGACGGCTCGCCGTTTCATCCGCGACCTAACGTACTGTTCGACCTGGCCGACGCCGAAGCAGTCACGATGTTCGGCACGTCGGCCAAGTTCATCGATGCCGCCCACAAGGCCGGCGTCGAACCCGCGCGGACCCACCGCCTCGATGCGCTCAGGACGATCTGCTCGACCGGATCGCCGCTCGCGCCCGAAGGTTTCGACTACGTATACGCGAGCGTCAAGCGCGACGTGTGCCTGTCCTCGATCTCGGGCGGCACCGACCTGGTCTCATGCTTCGCGCTGGGAAATCCGATCGGGCCGGTCTGGCGCGGCGAGTTGCAGTGCCGCGGACTCGGGATGCGCGTCGAGGTGTGGGACGAGAGCGGCGAATCCATTCGCGGCCGCACGGGCGAGCTGGTCTGCACCGCGCCGTTTCCCACGATGCCGGTTGGATTCTGGAACGACCCGGACGGTGCGAAATATCGCGCCGCCTACTTCGAGCGCTTCCCCGGCGTCTGGTGCCACGGCGATTTCGCCGAACTCACCGAGCACGACGGCATGATCATCCACGGCCGCTCCGACGCAACGCTCAATCCTGGCGGCGTCCGGATTGGCACCGCCGAAATTTATCGCCAGGTCGAGCAACTCGACGAGGTCGTCGAGAGTCTTGCGATCGGCCAGGAATGGGAGAACGACGTTCGCGTTTTGCTTTTCGTTCATCTGCGCGATGGAGTCCAGCTCGATGACGCGCTTCAGCAACGCATTCGCGATCGTATCCGCCGCAATCTGACGCCGCGCCATGTCCCGGCCCGGATAGTTCAGGTCCCCGACATCCCGCGCACCCGCAACGGCAAGCTGATGGAGCTCGCGGTGCGCAACATCAGCAATGGAATCGCGGTCGACAATCGCGAGGCGGCTGCCAATCCCGAAGCGCTGGACTTCTTTGCAAATCTGACGGATTTGAAGAATTAGCGGTCGCGCCGATGCCGGTTGCGGGTCGCCGCGGGACGCCGGATCCGGTGGATATTGAGGCGGCGACTGCGCTAAGGTTCAGCCAACAGCCGGAAATCGGCCGCACGCCAGGCGATCCGGACTCACAGGAGGAAACAGCTATGCACGTAGGATACGGATTCGCGTTTCAGAATCCCGACAATGCTCTTTCAGACGCCGAAGTTTACCGCCAGGAATTGCGCCTGGGCGAGATGGTCGAGCCGCTCGGATTCGACTCGATATGGGGTGTCGAGCATCACTTCACCGACTACACTATGTGTCCCGACGTGCTCCAGTTTCTTTCCTATATGGCCGGACGCACGCGGCATGTGAAGCTCGGCTCGATGGTCGTGGTGTTGCCGTGGCACGATCCGATCCGCGTCGCCGAGCAGATTTCGCTGCTCGACCACGTATCGAACGGCCGTTTCATCCTGGGACTCGGCCGTGGACTCGCGCGAGTCGAATACGAGGGTTTCCGCCTCGATCAAAATGAGGGCCGCAACCTTTTCGTCGAATACGCCGACCTGATCCTGAACAGCCTCGAGAATGGCTATATGGAAGGCGGACGGCATACCAACCAGCCCCGGCGCGATATCCGTCCCGCCCCGTCGCGCTCGTTCAAGGGCCGCACCTATGCCGCCGCGGTGTCGCCCGAATCGATGCCGATAATGGCGAAACTCGGCGTGGGACTGCTGGTGATTCCGCAGAAGCCCTGGGATGTGGTCAAGCAGGACTTCGCGATCTACCACAAGGTGTGGGACGAGGTTAACCCGGGTAAGCCGCGGCCGAAGCCGCTCTGCGGCGGATTCATCTTCGTCGACGAGGATAAGCATCGCGCCGAAGACCTGGCGATGAAGCACATCAGTGCCTACTACCACACCGCGATGAAGCACTACGAGATGACTTCGCAGAAGTTCGGCTCGTACAAGGGCTACGAGTTCTATAGCCACGTCGGCAAGTTCATCGCCAAGCACGGGTTGGACGGCGCGGCGGCGGACTTCGCCAAGCTGATGCCGTGGGGCACGCCGGATCAGGTGCTCGAGAAGCTCGCGTATATCAAGGACACCATCGACGCCAACGGCTTCATGTTCAATTTCAGCTACGCAGGCATGCCGTTCGACCTGGTCGAAGGGAGCCTGAAATGCTTTGCGAAAAACGTGCTGCCGGAACTCAAGAAGTGGAACACGGCGCCGCTGGTCGAACCCGCCGAACTGAGCGCGCGCGCCGCATAGAGTGCGCGGCTCTCATCTGATAGCGCGCAAGTGAATCAGGAAAACGGCGGTGTCTCCGGTTATCGGGGCGCCGCCGTTTTAACGATCATCGAGGAGAATCGAAGATGGGCAAGTATTTCGAGGAGTTCAAGATCGGTGAAGTCATCCAGCATCAGCCGGGCCGCACGATTACCGAGACTGACAATCTCATGATGACGGTCATGACGATGAATCCGCAGCCGCTCCATCTGGATTCCGAGTTCGCCTCGAAGACCGAATTCGGCCAGCGGCTCGTCAATAGCATCTTTACGCTCGGCCTTGCGGTCGGACTGTCAGTGGGCGATCTGACGCTCGGCACGACAGTGGGTAATCTCGGCTTCGAGAAAGTGGTATTTCCAAAGCCGGTGTTTATCGGCGATACGCTATACGCCGAGACCGAGACCATGGAGATCCGGCCGTCGAAGTCGCGGCCGGACTGGGGCATCGTCATCTTCGAGCATCGCGCCAAGAATCAGCGCGGCGAGATCGTGATGCAATGCCGGCGCTCGGCGATGATGCTCCGCAAACCCAACAAGTGAGTGGGGAAGAACATGATCCGTCTGACGCGAGATGATTGGTGCGAAATTTACCATGCGCTCGGGACGAAATCGCTGACGCTGAGGAAAGGGCAATATCAGCCTGAGGACGAGCCCGGCCAGGATGCCAAATGGATTGTGCATCTCGAAATGATCAGAGAAAAAATCGGCGCTGACGGTGCGCACGCCGCGGACGAAGGCGTCGCCCGCAGCGAATAATTCGGATGTCGTCACTAAGCTGATACGCGGCGGATCTCTTCCTCCATCAGACTGACCGCATCGGTTACGACCCGCGTCGAAAGCGGAAAGGCGACAAGGGCCAGTTCAACGCGTCTCTCCGCCTGAGGCAGCGACGCGCGATGGATCGATAGACCGCGAGCATGGAGCGATCGCCAGCGCTCTTCGCTGCATGGATAGGCGAGACAAACGAGAACTTTGGGCTTGCGTGCCACGGTCGAGTAGGCGAGCACTTGTAGCAGGTCGGCACGATGACGCTCGCGAAGCTCCTCTTCCAAATCGGTCCATCGGCGCGCCTGCATCTCTTCCCAATGATCTTTGTATTTTGCATCGACGATTACCGCGGTGTCGTCGCGCTCGATGATGAGGTCGGGAATCAGGGACTTCTGAGAGCCAAGGTAGGGCGGCTCCCAGTTGATCGGCACGACCGTCTGCCGCTCGCGGCCGCTGCGCATTGTGCCGCCGATTCGACGGACAACATATGACATGAGCGTCTCGACCCAAGCCTCGAAGAATTGCTCCATCGACATCGCCCAAGGCAACCCCTCGAGATCGCTGAGGCCCGCAAGGCCTCGCTCCTGAACCGTCCACTCGATCGCTTCCAGACCGCGACGGAGCACATCCGTGCGCAACGCGCTCTGTTGCCAGACCTGGAAGGTCGTTGGCAGCGGTTCGCGTGGAGCGACGTCGCGAACTTGATCGATCAGGCCTCGGCACATTTCGATCAACTCGCGCACAAAGGAGCCAGCGATGCGCTGCGATTCAAGCGACTGTAATTGCTTCTCCAATGCGAAGTGGATCGCAGCCCTTAAGTCTCGATTCTCCTGAAGCTCGGGAAACCTGCACGGAACATCGAGGAATCGGGCGCGGCTGATTTGCCTATGTAGGTATCGGCTCCAGTCAATCGTGCCCCGCGGTGATGAGCGTTCTTCGGCTATGATCTCGAAGCGGCGCTCCAATTGGTCGAGAAGACCTTTCAACCGGAACAACACGATCGTTGAAAGCACCCACGGTGGCACACGGCGCTCCGAGCGCGGCAAGAGCGGCATCGAAAGCGGTGCGGGAATCACTCGCCAGCCCGTAGCGCCGAGAATAGGGCCGATTCCGGGCCAGTCGAAGCGCGGGCGAACCACCAATCCGTAATCATGCCGCCCGCTGGTAGGAGAAATCAGTGGAATTGCGCCGACGCGGGTACCGGCGTGAATATCCAGTTCGATTGTCGAGTCTCGATAATGAGGTTCAACGACTAAGTCCAGTTGGCGGAATGCGTCATGATTCAAATCGACGAACTGATCAGCGAGGCGGGCGATCTGCGGCGCAGGATCGCGCGAAGGCTGGCCTTGAAGCAAGAACCGCGCGGGGAGCCGCGTTACGACAGAGTCGTTCGCCTCGAAGCATCGATTTTCGAGATGAGCCGCAGGCGCTGAAATCGGATAGGCCTTCTGTCGTCGTCGACCGCGGATCATTTTTGCGGCGGGGCTCACAGCGAATCGATCCATTGCACGTAGGAGCGCATGGCCTCAGCGAATGATGAGACGTAGCCCTGGTTCAAATAGTCCTGAAGCAGCGGCTTCAGTGTCGTCTCGAGTTGCCTGCGCGCTTTGTGCTCATTCGATTCCAGAAAATACGAATGCCCCGGGACCAGGTCCATCGCATCTTCAGTCGCGTGATCGACGAAAATGGTAAGCAGACTTTGGAACGCCTGTTTCATGAGATCGCAGCCTTCGCGCTCGACGACGGAGACTTGCGGCCAGAGCCGGGTGAATGCGAATCGGCGTCTGATCGCAATTTCCAGGATCGCAAGACTGCGATCGGAAGTATTCATGGTGCCGAGGATGTGCAGGTTGTCGGGCAACGAAAGCTGCTCTCCGGTCGGTGGTTCAAACTTGTAGGGCAACTCGATTACGCGCCTCTCAAGGTCATCGGGCTCGAGCAGATAGATCGCTTCGCCCAGGACCTTAGACAGATCGGCGCGATTTATTTCGTCGATATGAAGCAGATATTTTCCGCCGGAGTTGCGGGCCTGTTCTGCGGCTTCAATCAGGAAGCCCTTGCGTGGAGCAAAATGAAATCCGAGGCCTTCGGATGAGGATATCGGCGCTAGCCCGCCGATGAAGTTTTCGTAAGTCGTGTTGGCGTGAAATTGAATCGTTTTGCCGCGCCCCTGATATTCCGTCTCGATCAACTCGCGCGCCATGTGAGTTTTGCCGGTTCCTGGCGGCCCTTGCAGAATCACGTAATGCCGTTCGTTCAGGAGTTGAGCGACCTCGGCGTTTGAGACTTCAGGCATCAAATGATGGAACCAGTGCGTCCGGATCTCACGGGCTTCCGCCTCGAAGCGCGCGAGCGGACGGACGCCGCGCTCCTCAAACATCAAATCCAAAAACGCGGTCAGCGCTTCCGAGGTCTGGCGCAGATCGGAACCAGGCGCATAGATCGCGTAGAGAACGTTGCCATACCTGGCTATTGCCGCCGAGTACTGCGCAAAATCCTCGGCGATTTTTTGAGGCACGCTTTGATCGAGCCGAGTAGGGTCGTGCTTCGACCACGCGACGAGTTTTTGTTGCCCACCGTTCAACCATTTGCAAATCGCCGCTGCCTTCCGTGCGTGTCCGGGACGCCCCAAAATTGCTTCGTCTGGCGCAAGGCCACCGGTCCCTACGACTAATGAGATCAGACATGGCGCGTCTTCGCCGGGGAAGACAGCGAACGATGTTCCACCGTACGCTCCGGAATTGGGGTTGTTCGGATGAATCAGCGCCGCGAACGGGACGATTCCCTCACTGTCTTGCGAAGGCGCCGGAGCGCGCAGAGTCACGACGCGTCGGGCGCTTTCCGGATAACGGCCTCCGTCTGCACCGAAGAGGGCTTCGAATCCTGCCTTAAATCTCTCCGGCCATCCCTTCGAGTAGCTTCGCTCCAGAATCGCGCTAACCAGCTTGTCGGACCACATCTTTCCCCCGAGCATCATGGAATTGCTCTGATCTACTACTTTTTCGACGGACCTGACGATAATCCGCGCGAATCCGGAGGCGGCCGTGGCGATGGTGCTTGCCGCAAACCGGCCCGATCAGCGAATATACGATCGGGATTACAGAAACATTTTTCGGCAAGGCAGGGCCTAAGATAATCGCGCCGAAGCGATGCACGCCCGCCCGAGCCAGAGGAGAGCACAACATGCCCGAGGAAATTCAATCAATCAACGAACCCAACCTGTGGCGGCTCGAGACGCCCGGCCACGCCGGATGGGAACACACGGCGAGTCCCGGCGATCCCGGCCACTACCTGATGGTCTCGGCCGATAGCCATTGCAACGAGCCGGCCAATCTCTGGTACGAGCGGATCGACGCGAAGTATCGCGATCGCCTGCCGCATATCGAGACCGACGCTAACGGCGTCAAATGGCAGATTTCGGAGGGCTGGGCGCGCTCGCGCCTGCTCGACTCCAACCTCGAGGGCGAGGACAAGATGCGCTCGCGGTCGGGCGCCGACCCGGTCGAGCGGCTCAGGGACATGGCGCGCGACGGCGTTGACGCCGAGATAATCTTCCCCAACAAGGGGCTGACGATGTGGGCGACGTTGGACCACAGTTTCGCCGAGGCGCAGTGCCGGGTCTACAACGACTGGGCGTGGGAGATGTTCGGGCCTTACAACGACCGGATGTCGCCGATGGCGGCGATCGCAACCGCCGATGTTGGGGCGGCGATCGAGGAGATCCAGCGGGTCGCCAAGCTCGGCTTTCGCGGCCTGACGCTGCCGTGCAAGCCAATCTTCGGTGCGCACGACGCCCGCCATCTTAATTACAACCTGGCTGCCTTCGATCCGATGTGGGCGGTGATCCAGGAAGCGGACCTTCCGATCACCTTTCACGTTTCGACCGGACGCGACCCGCGCGCGGCGCGCAAGGACGGCGGCGCGGTAATCAATTATGTGTCGCATTCGCTGGTCCCGACGATCGAGCCGATCGCCAACCTGTGCGGTTCGGGCGTGGTCGAGCGCTTTCCAAAGCTCAAATTCGGAGCCATCGAGTCCGGCATCGGATGGGTCGCGTGGGCGCTCGATACCATGGACGAGGCCTACCACAAGCATCACATGTGGGCTTTCCCCAAGCTCAAGCGGCTTCCGAGTGATTATTTTCGCTCCAACTCATTCGCCTCGTTCCAGGAAGACCGGGTAGGTTTGGATCTCGCGGTTAAGTATGACCTGGTGAATAATTTTCTATGGGCAAATGACTATCCGCATCATGAGGGAAGCTGGCCGCATTCCGTGCAGGCGATCGAACGCCAGATGGGCCATCTGACTAATGAGCAGCGCGCGAAAATCCTTGGACTCAATGCGGCGCGGGTCTTCAATTTCGACATCGAAGGCCTGATGGCCCGGCGGCGCCCCTCGGTTAACTGAAGCCGCAATCTCTCGAACACAGCGAAGGGCCGGTCCCGTTTTGGGGCCGGCCTTTCAGTTGAGTGCCGTCGAAAAGCGCCGCCGCGGGCGGGGAGGAATCCGCCGCGATCCCGTAGGCTAGTTGACGGCGAGCAGGCTTTGATGTGCCGCGGCCAAGGTTGCCTGCAGGCTCGGATTCGCGACGTCGGTGAAGCAGATTTCGAGAAAGCGGCCGCCGGACGCCAGGCCAAGCTTGACCGTAGCCGCGAGCTTGTTACCCATCACGCCCACGGTCTGGAATCCGACCGTGGTGTGCTTTGAAAGTTGAACGAGGGGTGTCCAAACCCAGGTGCTGGAGAGGCCATTATTCTGCGCGATGAAGGCGGTTCCGAGGGTGGCCAGACCGGTGGCTATGATGTCCTTGCTGACCTGATAGTCGGTCGGTTGCCCAACTATCGGATTTCCGCTGGCGTCGAGGGGAGGGAAGCCTCCGGGCACCAGCATCGCAGTCAGCGGCTTGGAGGGAAACGAGGCCGCAAAGGAGGCGGCGATGCGCTGCCAGGCCGCTTCGACCTTGATGCTGGTGTAGCCGGCCGCCTGCCAGGACGCGATATCGTTATAACTGTTGCACTGGCCATTATTTATCGGACCGCCGTTTGCGATCGGAAGAAAAGTCTCCTGAGTTTTGGAATTCAGACCAGTCAGCTTTACCTGAGCGACCGCGGGATTCGAATTGTAGCGCGCGCCAAAAGCCTGCACAAAGGCCGTCCATTTCTGGAGGAAGGTTGGATCCCAGGGCACCGGCATCGTCTGCACGGTGCATATTGCGGGGCCGGATGGCTGATCCCAGACGAAGCGGATACTCTGTACGCCCTCGCTGTATAGCCATGGGGGAGTCAGGTAGCCCGCTTGCACAGAGAGGGAAACTTTCTTGCCGGCCAGCGCCGCCTCCGCGATCATGGTATCGACAGATGTCCAGTTGAAAACACCATCGGCGGTTTCCAAAGCCTGCCAGGAAAAACGCAGTGCGATTCCGTCCACACTAGGATTAGCCAGTGCGCGAGGTGGAATAGCTGCTTCGTCGTTACCCAGCAGCACATAGAGGCCACCAGGCGAGCTGCCGGATGGAGAAGGCGAAGAAGTCGCATGAGGTGTGAAAGTCGCAAACCCTTGAGGATTGAACGAAGCGGCTTGGACGGCGACGGCGTATCCGAGGATCAGGAATGAAAGAGTGATAATCGACTTATGGTTTTTCATATTCCCAGGTCTCGTAGCGAAGGGTGAAACTTCAATAATGAGTAGAGCAACCGGAATGCCACGAAAGAGGATCGCCGGCGCTTGGCTATGATGGGCGAAGTTCACGCTTGTGATGGGGAATGAGACAGATGAAGATGGCGCAACTGCGCGGCGGACGCAGAGTGTCTCAGAATCAGGACCGCCTCGGGTCGAGGCACAGGAACGAGGAGGAGACGTATGGAGCCGCAGGCGTGCGATCTGGCGGGAGCTTCCCAGGATTGAAAGGGAAAGCGGCTTGCGAAGGGCCGATATCTAGCTTAGCCTAATGGGATTCAATGCTGATAAGAAAGCAGGAGCGTCGCGTATAGCACTATGGTGGAAGGGTTCACACTCTGGTTTACAGGCCTGTCCGGCTCGGGAAAATCGACCTTGGCGCATCGAGTTTCCGAGGAGTTGAGAGATCGCGGGCTGCCGGTCGAGATTCTCGACGGCGACGAGGTGCGCACGCATCTCTCGAAGGGCTTGGGCTTTTCCAAGGAAGACCGCGACACGAACATCCGGCGGATTGGTTTCGTGAGCAAGTTGCTGGCGCGCAACGGCGTGGTTGCAATTGCGGCGGCCATCTCGCCCTATCGCGAGGCGCGCGACGAAGTCAGGAGCTGGCACGACAAGTTTTTCGAGGTTTTCGTCAAGTGTTCGATCGACAAACTCGTCGAGCGCGACGTGAAGGGACTCTATAAGAAGGCGCTTGCGGGAGAGCTAAAGGGATTCACCGGCGTGTCGGACCCTTATGAAGAGCCGCTTAATGCCGAGCTGGTAATCGAGAGCGATAAGGAAACAATCGAAGAGAGCGCAAACCGGCTCTTGTCGCATCTGGAAGAGTTGGACTTCGTCCCGCGCAAAGGTGGAGCATCACGATGAGTTCAGCGGGCGAAACGATACGGGCTCATGGTGGCGGGGAACTGATCGATCTGTGGGCGCCGGCCGCGGAGTGCAAGGCATTGGCGGCGCGCGCGAAAAGCTTGAGCGCGACGATCGCACTGACCGGGCGCGACCTGGCAGATCTGGAGATGCTCTCCGAGGGCGCGTTCTCACCGCTCACCGGCTTCATGAACGAGGCGGACTACAAGCGCAGCCGCGACGAGATGCGGCTTGCGTCGGGCGTGCCGTGGTCGATCCCGATAACCTTGGGCGTCACCGAGGAGCAGGCGTCGAAGCTGAAGCGCGGGCAGGACGTCGCGCTCGCACCGGAAGGCGGCGCGCCGATCGCGATTCTATCGGTCGAAGACGTCTACAAGGTCGATCGAAAACGCGAGGCGGAGGCGGTTTTCGGCACGGGTGACGAAGCGCATCCGGGGGTCAAGAATGTCACCTCGATGCCGCCGTGGTGCGTGGGCGGGAAGGTCGTGCTGTTCGACGAGATACCGGGACGAACGTTTCTCGAGTATCGCCTGACGCCGCGGCAGACCCGAGCGGAATTTGTGAAGCGGGGATGGAAGAAAGTGGTCGCGTTTCAAACGCGCAACCCGACCCATCGCGCGCACGAGTATATCCAGAAGGCGGCGCTCGAAATCTGCGACGGCCTGATGCTTCATCCGCTGGTTGGCGAGACCAAGGGCGATGACGTCCCGGCGGTGGTGCGGATGGAGACCTACGAGGTGCTGCTCGCGCTCTATTATCCAAAGGACCGCGCGATGCTTTCGGTTCTGCCGGCGCACATGCGTTACGGCGGGCCTCGCGAGGCGATACTGCACGCGATAATGCGGCGCAACTACGGATGCACTCATTTTATCGTGGGGCGCGATCACGCGGGCGTCGGTAATTATTATGGGACCTACGATGCGCAGAAGCTATTTGATCGCTTCGAGCCATCGGAGATGGGCATCACGCCGCTCTGCTTCGAGAACACCTTCTACTGCAAGCACTGCGGCGGCATGGCCTCTTACAAGACCTGTCCTCACGAAGATCAGGATAGGCTGCTGCTTTCGGGCACGAAAGTCCGAGAGATGTTGCGGCAGGGACAGGCGCCGCCACCCGAGTACACGCGGCCGGAGATTGCGGCGATTCTGGTCCGCGCGATGAAACAGTAACGGTCGCGAAAGGCCGTCGCGAGTCAAAAAGGGCGATAGCTGATAGCGCAAGTAAGGATCGGTCCGGCGAGGTATAAGGCTTCGCCAGACCTCCTTATTGGCGGTTCCTGATGTTTCAGCGATTTGCGAGACTCGCGTGAGCCTGCGCGAGTACGTCCTGCATCTGCGGGTTAAGCAAGTCGGGGATGTATACTTCGATATACGTGGCGCCAGCGTCGACGCCTCGGCTGAGTGCGGCCTGCAGGACTTGATGGGGATCGCAGGGCGCCTCGAAGTGATTCATTCTGCATCTTGAATCGCCGCTGACGCTCCACAGCATCTGATAGCCAAAATTGACTTGCATTTTGGGAGTCCAATTCCATTTCGCTGATAGTCCGTTGTTTTGAACGATAAATCTGTCTCCGAGCGTATTTGCGCTCTCTTGAATGATTTGGTTCACTAGTCGGGAGCTAGCCGATTGTCTGCGGCCGAAACCACCGGCCATTGAGCCGAAGCCACCGCCCATTGACGGGAAACCTGCGGGCGTTATCATCAAAGCCAGCTTCTTATTGGTAAGGGCCTGCGCCCAGGCGGAAAGGATGGTTCTCCAGGCGCCGAGGACTTTGTTGGGGGAGTATCCGACCTGTTCCCATTCAGCATCTGAGTCGCTCTCCGAGCAGGTTCTGATGCGAGCCTGTTCAGTTTGACGAGTCTGATCACGCGGCAGGTTGGTCTCTTCGGAGGCGGTGTTCAGCCCGGTCAGCTTAACGATAGTGACGGCCGGATTCGAGTTATATCGCGCGCCGAGGGCTTGGACGAAAGCCTGCCACTTGGAGAGGAAGACGGGATTCCAGGGGATGGGAATCCGTTGCTGGCTGCACGGCGGTGGTCCCCACGACTTGGTCCAGGTAAAGGTGAAGGCGGATGCGCCGTCGGCATAGAGCCATGCGGGAGATCGAATTCCGGCGGTGATGCTGAGGGCGACCTTTTTACCGTGGGCGCGGGCGTTCTGGATGCCCTCGTCGATAGGAGCCCAGTTGAAGACGCCGTCGCCGGGCTCGATGGTATTCCAGAAGAACCGGAGGGCGACGCCGTCGACATTGGGATTATCGAACACCACCTGCGGGATGGGCGCATCGCCCTTAGAAAGAGCGTATACTCCACCGACAGGACTCTCTTCGACCGCGAATGAGCGGGGTGCGGTTATAGCGGTGGCGATGACTCCTATAAGAATAACTAATATAAAACGATCCAGATTGTGTGCATGGCTCATGCTCGATACCCCTGGGCTAGGCTATAAACGATATAGCTCTCGCGGTTACGAAAGCAAATCTGCCGTCGGGCCGTTACCGCGATCGGTGCGACTTTCAGAGCAGGGCAGAGGCGGCGGCTGGCGCGAAGCGACATACGAACAGCGATACGTGCGCGACGGGTCGAAGGTTTCAAGTCATGCGTGGAATTGAGGAACAGCCGGTACTCATTTTTGTTCATTTGCCGAAGTGCGGGGGTACGACGCTTAATCGGTTGCTCGAATGGGAATACGGCCTATTCGACGTATTCGTCGTTGACGGACGATTTTACCGGTGGTCCTATAACAAGCTAATCAAGACGGATATGGCCAAATTCTCGCAGATGCGGGTTTTCAGGGGGCACATGCCGTTCGGGATCCATCGGCTTCTGGATCGCCCGGTGACCTATATGACCGTGGTTCGAGATCCGATCGATCGTTTGATTTCAGAGTACTACTACCGGAAGGGCCGCTGGCAGCATCAGTATGAAGACCACCAGATGAAGCGGCAGACCCTGGAAGAATACATCACGAAGAATCCGCAGCAGAATCTGCAGACCAAGCTTTTGGCCGGACAGGTTAAAAATTACGATTTTCTGGCGGAGAGATGCGACGCGACGACGCTGGAGGTCGCGAAAGAGAACCTCGAGCGCTATTTCAGCCTGGTCGGACTTACCGAGCGCTTCGAGCAATCGCTCGCGCTGGCGAAGCTGGCGTATGGCTGGGAGATAAGGCGGTACACGAACTTTCGAGTGAACCCCGGAAGACCGAGCAAGGATAAGCTGTCGGACGCGATCAAGAGTTTGATCGCGGAGCACAACCATCTCGACGTCGAGCTCTACAAGTATAGTACGAACTTGTTCGAGCGGGCGGTCGAGACGCGCAAGGCGGAAGTCGAAGGCGAGGTGGCCAAGATCCGCCAGGCACGGGTGCATAACCCGATCGAAGAGAAATACTTCAGGACCGTGTCATGGCTGCGCGAGAACTTTATCCGGCTGCGATGCGCAAGCATGATAATCTGAAGCGCCGCAAGGGTGGGTTGTTCTCCATGAACGGCAGGATGTCTGGTACGGCGGAAATCATTGGGGGGGAAGGATCGGGTGCAAGCGCAGGCTGGAAAGAAAGACGAGATCATAATCTTTTTGCATCTCCCGAAGTGCGGCGGAACGACGCTCAACCGCTTGATGGAGTGGGAATACAATCCGTTGCGGGTGTTCTCGATCGATCCGAGTTTTTTTCAATGGTCATTCTCCCGGCTCTGGAAGACTCCGGTTTCGCGCCTGCGCAAGATCGAGGTCTTCAAGGGACACATGCCGTTCGGCCTGCATGAACGGCTCGAAAAGCCCGCTACCTACATTACGGTGCTTCGGGACCCGGTGGATCGGGCGATTTCCGCCTACTACTATATGCGCTCACGCCGTTTGGATCCGCAGCATTCGATGGCGATGCGCTATACGCTCGAGGAATTCGTGCGCAACACGCGCAATCACAACGTCCAGACCAAGATGCTCGCCGGCCACGACCGCAGCTATAACTTCATTGGCGGCGACTGCGACGAATCGACGCTGCACGCGGCGATGCGGAATCTCAGTGAGCGCTTCAGCCTGGTGGGTTTGACGGAGCGTTTCGACGAGGCGCTCGCGATCGCGAAGATACGATTTGGCTGGAAGGTTAATCAGTACGCCGAGTTCAACGTGACCGGAGAGCGCCCGCGCAGGGATGCGATAGCACCGGCAACGCGGGAGATGATCGCGGAACGCCATCGCTTTGACGTTGAGCTCTACCGGCACGCGACGACGCTGTTCGATCGCGCGGCGATGCAGGAAGGGGAACGCCTGCGCGAGGGCTTGGAGGAGATCCGGCAGGCGAAATCGCTTGGGGCGGTCGGGTCATCCTCCTATCGGATCGCGTCAGCGGCGCGCAAGGCGATCAGTCGGGCTCATTCCGCGTTGTTGACCTTGTAAAGACCGGGAGGCATCCATCGACGGTCTGACCCGGCAGGCCGTTGAGCAGCCAGACTTCCTGCAGGTCGGATTGAAAGACCACCTTGGCTCGATGCTGGAGGAATTCGTTGACCTGCGGGCTATCCAACAGCTTGGAGCCGGAGGAGGCGCGGATTATCCAGATCCGGCTGCAGTGGGCCATCAGGTCCTGGAGCTGGGCGAGGTTGGCGATCGACGGAATTCCTAGAAACTTATCGATGAAGTGTGGCGGCGAATAGCCTCCATCGTAGAACATCTTCGCGGTCAGAAGCGTATCCGCTGAGTAATCCGGTCTGCGCTTTCCACCGTAAAATTCGAAGATTTGTGGCGTGCGAGTGACTATCGGCTCGTTCGGTGCCGCGTGCAACAGAACATACCTGTCTGAAGATCTGGAATCGGGCTTGAACGTCATCCCCAGACGGGCGTAGTAGGGCGGATAGGTCGAATCGGCGGAGAGCCGATAGGTTTTCAAGAGGAACGGGTTGGCACCGATGAGAAGTACGAGCACTAGCGCGGGCACCCATTGGAGGCGATTGAAGATGCCCGGGCGCGGAAGAATGCCGAAATCGGCAAACCTGATGCGATCGGCCAGTTCGAAGAAGCTTACCGACGCAGCCAGCGTCAGCAGGAATACGCCATTGAAAGAGTAGCGTCCGGAGTAGTGAGGAAGGAAGCACGTGTAGAAGAAGACCAGCGCGATTACCGAAACGGTGAGATAGCGGACCGCGCGGCTGTTGATCGCGAACAGAAGGCCAGCCGCGGCGGCGAAGGTCAATACAATCTGGTTCTCCGAGAGGAGCAACTGCCGCAGGTAGAAGCCCGGCTCAAAGACCAGCCGTTCGAGAAAGACCGTAGTCGGGGTGGTGACCTCGCTTAAATCGTAGACGATGCCGAGAAAATCCGGCAGGGTGAAAAAGCTGCGGTAGCAGAGCTGAATGAGGATTATCGCGGCAACGATGAGGAAGCATCGCCACAGATGCCAATCGGTCATCCAGTCGGTTTCGCCCCATCGATCGACCATGACCGCGACGAAGAGGGTCGGAAGAATGAACCCTGAGCCCTCCCAGGTAAAGTAGGCCAGCACCGCCGCGATAGACGCAAGCGTCATATAACGACGATTGATTGGCCGGGTCCGGAGCGCTTCGAAGAATAGCCAGAAGGTCAGCAGGCCAAAGAACGCCTCCTGCGAGGGATAGAAGCCGTCCCGCGACCACAGGATTGGCGCGGGCAGGCAAGCATAAATCGTCGCGGCGGCCAGGCCGGCGCGCCAGTCCTTCATCCGGTAACCCGCCCATCCGACCAGCCATACGGTGAGGGTTCCGAAAATCAGCGCCGGTATCCGGTACGCAGTTTCGGTATGACCAAAGATGAGCGAGGAGAGCGCGAGCGGAAACGAGGTCAGCTCATAGGTGGTCATCGGCTTGGTGAACGAGCCATTGTTCACGATTGGAAATCCGTAGCGCAGGATGCCACGGGAATAGCGAACCATGTTGCCTTCATCGTTGCCGATCGAAAACGCCGTGAGGTTGTGGGCCCGAAGGATGAGGGCGCCCACAGTGACGACGCCAAGCGCGATCAGGAACCAATACGGAGCCGGATCAAGCATTCCGGCAGGCCGGTTGACGAGGGCAAGGTCGGGCTCGCCGGTGGTCGCCGGGCGCGCGAACAGCAACATCAACTTGCTGACCAGCAGGAGCGCGATTAGTCCGATAGTTATCTCGAATGAGTAACACCAGTTGACCGGAAAACGGACGTCGAACGCGAGCAACTGGAGTATCGCGGCCGCCGCCAGCATTGGCAGATGAAGGATGGCGTCGTAAGAGAGAAGCTGCTCGAACGTGCATCCCGTGAGCGGCTGGCAGATAAGCGAGGCGCTGATTGAAAGCGCGAAGACACAAAACATCACGACGATTATCGTTGCTGCCCATTGATGGGTCGCGCGGGTAATGCTGCCGGGCAGAATCTGCGGATCGGCGACGACCTGGGGCAGCGGTCCCCACGGCGGGCCACCATAGGAGCCAACGACTAACGGAATCGCGGGCGGCTGCTGAGTGCCTGTGGGGTCGAAGATTACGGTGCGCCAATCCTGAGCGTCGGTGCCATGCACTTGGGTTTCGCCCGGGCCATCGGCGCGGATCGCGGCGAGGAGCATCGCGGTGTCGCTGACGGCATTGACGCGAACGACAATCGAGTTGGCTCCGGCGTGCGTCCAGCCGCTGATGTCATAGGCCAGCAGGACCGGCGCGCCGCCTTGGACGCCGACCGAATTGGGATATGGGATTAGCTGCGGTGTCGAGGGCTGGAGTGGCGGACTGACACTGAGCAGGCCCGGCATCCCCGCCGTTGGCAAGGATATCGGCGGCACCGACAACTGGGTCGACGGCGACTGCATCGAGGGGTCGGTGCGCCGGGCGTACCCTTCATCCCTGGGACGAGTCGTCCTTGGTTGGTTGGCCGAAGGTTGAATCGAGCCCGGCTCGGTGCTGTTGGGGGTGGTTGCGGCGGGTGCGCTGCTCTTGGTGACTACAGTCGAGGGTTCGAGAAATATCGGGGTCTGAGGGCCGATCAGGACGGCTGTCACCGGATTAGGCTGGGTGGCAACCCGCGTGCCGTTAACCATGACGTCATAGGGGCCGTTAGCGGCTACCTGGAGCCAAGGTTGAGACGAGCCGTCAGGGAGATTGAGCTGATAGAGGAAAGATGTTTGCCGGGACGGCATACGGGCCGAAATCCACTGCGCGCTGGGCAGCGCTTCGATCAGCTCCGGATCGAAGGGGAGCCGCTGGACGGAGGTGAATCCGGTGCCTGCCGGCAAAGCCCGCGCGTCAAGCCAGGCTGTGTCGTCAAGTTCCTGCGAGGACCATGAATAGCCGTTAACTATTCCGTCAGGGGTTCCTGAAACTTTCCACGATGAGTCGGAGACGAACTCGACTGGCGAGCCGCCGGCGACGGTGTACGAGCCGCGCACGAGGATTTGCGGCGGTCCGTCGAATTTGCCGCCGGGGACATATACCGCGATCGTATTGCGCCCCTGGGACAGAACCAGCTTGACATCGACAACGTTGGTGATGCGCACGCTCGGGATAGAATTCTGCGCGACCCGCACGTCATTGACGAACATGTCGTAGTTTCCGGTCGCGGCGAACTGGATCCACGCCTGCTCGACCGGGGAACTGATAAAGAGGTCCTTGCGGAAGTAGGCAGAGGCCGCCGAATTCGGCGTTTCGATCCACTGAGCATTGCCGAAGTCGAGCTTATATTGCCGCGGCATCGGACTGACGAAGGTCCGGCCGATGAAGAGCGCTAGAGCGAGGGCACCGAGCGCCGTCAGTACAAGGGATATGTGGCCTCGCCTGGTTCTGAAGTAATAGCTGTTGAGACGGCGCAACATGCGGCAGACCTCTATTGGCCGACCAGGGAACCGATCCCACGGCGGTTATAGACGTAATCCAGAATATAAGACTGATAGTAACTGATGTGGCCCTCATTAAACTCGCCCATCTGGGTGAGCGAATCACCGAGGTCGCTATGCATATCGGCCACATAGGAAGGGTCGCTGGCGTGAAGAAAATTCCTCGCGATCCGGGCCGATTCGTCGTAATGGCCGATTACATAGTATGCGCGGGTCAGGCAAAAGGCCGTCAGCCAGTTGTTGGGATCCTGGTTGAGCGCGCGCTGCCAGGCGTTCGCGGCACCGCCGAATGCGCCGACTCCGTAGAGGCGCAAGCCAAAGTTGTTCAGCAGGTCCACCGCACGGTCCCGGGCGAGCGACGCGACAGGACCGCCCATCGCCGCCAGGGTCTGGTATTCCGCGATCGCGCGATCGTACTGCATCAGATCAACGTCGTTCTCGGCGGCATAGATACGATAGTCGTCGGTGGAGGTGCGGCCCATGCCGGCGTCGATTGCGCCGATCCGCTGGCGCAGGTCGATGCGCAGGGCGTTCCACTGATCGAGCTGCATCGCGCGCCGGTAATCTTCAACGGCTTGAGCGGGATTACCGTGGCTGTCGGCGCGAACTGCGGCGATCAGCGCCTCTTCTCCCGCCAGCGGGCGCCTGATGAAGAGGTAAACCACGGCGAGGGCAAGGAGCGCGGGGATGACTATCATGCGCGCTTTGCGCGGACGTGTGAACATCCATCCCGCGATTATGCATGGGATAGCTATACCGAGTACGACATACCAGCTAACGCCCATCATGAACCAACCGGCGGACGCGCGCTGAGACAGAGTATCGAGCGGCATGAAACGCCAGTCGGTCGGAGTCGTCCCATAGTTCGGCAGCAGGTTGTGGCGCGAAAAAGAGGCTACCGATTCGAGCCAGGCTTCCTCCTGACACAGGTGCCTGAACAGGACTGGATCGAAGAAGGAAATTTGCAGCACCGCGGCCAGATCGAGGAGCGCCAGCGCGGCGCCGGCCCAAAAGATTACGCGGAAGCTATCGATCGCGCGTCCATAGGCGGCGAGCGCGATCAGAACCACGGCGGCCATCCCGTAGGAGGCGATCGAGCGATGCTTGCCGATCCGGGTGGCCCAGAGAAGATGATACGAAAACCCGTGCACCGGCGAACTCAACGGACATCCGAGCCATCCGAACAACACGGCCGGCATGCACAGGAGCAGGACAGCGAAGACCACCCACTTCACGACGCCCTCCGCTCCGACGCAGAGCGCGACCATTCGTCAATCATCGGCTTGATGAACTTGATACCCTCGCGAGCGAGCGCGATATCGTCGACCGAGATTGCGCCGAGCCTGATCGCCACGGCCAGATAGCCAATCGTAGCGACCGCCGCGACCGGCGCGAGAAAGAGCAGCGAGTGATGATTGAGCGCGAGCAGCACGACCGCCATCAAGACCGCGGCAATCGCCATGCGCCAGGCCGAATCGAGGAGCCGCAAGGGGTGTCCCAGTTGCCATAGCCGCCAAATCCACATTCCGACCAGGAGGCTTTCGGCAACGGCGAGCGCGATACACGGGGCCAGGTAGAGAAAGGTGTGCGCGAGCGCGAGATCGAGCGATGCGCGAGTCACCAGGGCGATTACGCAACTGACGAAGAGAAAGCGCTGATCGTTGATGGCGGTCAGCAGGAACGGAAACGGACTCGCCAGGAAAAGCAGGAAGACGCCGATTCCCATCAGCCGGGTCGCGGCGATCGAGGCTAGATACCGTTTGCCGAGCAGTCCGACGGTAATCGGGCCGGGAAGACAGAGGAACAACAGAGCGACAGGGATGGCGATGAGCAGGAAGCCTCGCACGCCGCGTTCGTAAGCGTCCTGGAAATCCTCGCGTGAGCCGGCGGCGGCGGCGGCCCGCGAATAGATCGGGAAGACCGCGAGCACCATCGCCTGGGGCAGGAATCTTAGCCCGGCCGACAGCCGATAGGAGCCGGCGAAGAGTCCGACCACTTTGGGCGTCGTGAGCATTATCAGAATGAGTATATCCGCCTGCTCCGAGAGGAGACGGACCACGCCGGCCGCGCCCACCGGTATGGATTCGACGAGCAGATATTTCCAAAGCTTCAAGTCGACTCTGAAGCGCGGATAGGCGTACCGCTTGATCACCATGAAGCGGCATAGCCACCACTGGAAAAGATTGGCGGAGAGCTGAGCGAAAACGGTGCTCCAGAGAGTCGGCCGCCACGTGAGCAGGCCGACGGTCAAAATCAAAAGGACGACCTTATGAAGGATGAACGAGAGGCCCTGGAGCTCGTTGTCCTCCTGCGAGCGCAGCGCCGAGACATGAAACCCGCATTGAATCTGCGTGAGCCCGGCAACGCCCATCGTCACGGTCATCAGGGCGATGGCGTGATTGAAGGGCAACAGCGGAATCGCGCCGTACATCAGGATCGCGAGCCCTACGGTGGCGATCCAGGCGAGCAGAAGCGAACTGCCGAGCACGTCGCCGATGCGGTCGGGCTCGATGGCAAAATCGCGAATCAGGATGCTGCTGATCCCAAAGTCGGCGAAGCGCTGAAGGATGAAGGCGAACGCCAGCATGAACGAATAGATGCCGAAGTCGGCCACGGCGACGTGGCGCGCGACATAGAGGACGGCGCCAAGCTGCAGCAAGCCGCCGAGGGCGGTCGAAAGTCCCCCGGCGAGGACGTTCTTAACGACCCGCTGGGATTGCTTCATTGCAACCAGTGCCAGGAGCCGCCGGAGAGGTTTTGCAGCTCGGCGTATTTGATCTGCTTGAGCAGAACTTCACTGCCAGTCGTGATGCGGGCGCTCAGCAGCGCGACCTCGGCCTGCACCAGGGTGAGCTCGTCGGCGACGCCCAGTGAGCGCTGTGCGCGGGCGAGCTCGGCAGCGTTGCTGGCTTGCAATTGCGCGGCCTCGAGCGAGCTCAGGTTCTCGTTGACCTGGCCGATTTCACTGTAGGCCTGAGCGATCGCGGTCCGCAGCGTGAGTTCGATCGCCTGCTCCTTGTCCTTCTGGGCGAAGACCTCTTCCCTGGACTCGTTGAGTGCGGCCCGTCGTTGACCGAAGTCCCAAATCGGAATGTCGACCTCCAGATAGGATTCGAACGCGGTGGGTCTGCGATGACGCGGTCCGCCGTTGGGGTATTCGAGGTCCTGGCCGGCCAGCAGCTCGGTATTGAGACTCGCGGTGGGCAGAATGTCCGCCCGGCTGATCGTGATCTGCTCCTGAGCGATCTTGACGTTGGCATCCTGAACGCGCAGCGCCGGGTGAATCGGGATAACGCTGCGCATGAATTGATTGAGCGGCGGCAGCGGCGGCGTCGGCAGTTCGACCTGTTCCACTTCGAGATTATCGTTGCCAGGCTGGCCGATAAGGCCGGCGAGCTGGAGTGCGGCGTTGCGTGAATTCTGCTGCGAGATGCTCAGCGCGTCGCGGGCGGCCTGGAGTTGCTCACGGGCCAGCGCCACATCCTGAGGCAGCTTGATGCCGAGCGACTGTTCGCTCTGCATAATATCCAGTTCGCGTTGGGCATACTGGACCGTCTGCTGTTCCATCTCAGACTGATCATGATACCAGATGGCATAGGCGTAGGCATTGACGACATCGAGGACCACTTTCTGCTCTTCGAGGAGGATTTCCCACTGCTGCTGCGTGTACCGCGAGCGCGACTGGGCAACCACCGGCGCGTCGTTGAGTCCCATGATGCTGCCGTACTGATATAGCGGATAGGTTACGCCGATCTGCTCTATCGCGACCGGATCCCAATGCGCATCGGAGGAAAAGCTTCTGCGTGCGCTGGCCGGACCGGTGATATCGGGTATGAAGGCGCCAGTCACGGCCCATGGGTAAACCGGAGCACCATTTAGTTCCCAGGCCTGAAGGCTGCCGGTGAGGGCGGGAAGGGTGGTGCCGCGCACCTTCGTAATATCGCTGCTTGCGGCCAGCATATCGTGGCGCACCTGACCGAGCTGAGGACTGTTTGCGATCGCCTGCAGCAGGCAATCGCGCAAGCTTAGCGGCGCTGCGGAGGCAGTCACGCCGCTAACCATAACGGCGAGCAAGGTCGCACCGGCGCAACGGATACTTCTCATCAATCGTCCCCCCTTAGCCATTCCACGGACCGTAATGATTCACGTTGACCGCGTCGTTGTCATGGAGGTTGTACTGGCCGACGGTCACGACCTGCTCGCCCTCCTGGACGCCACTGAGGATCTCGGTCATGCCCCCGACCGAGACCCCGGTCAAGACCTGGCGCAGATGAGCGCGGTGATCCTTGCCGACCACGAACACGGCGGCGCGGTCGCCGACCGGATTCATGATAGCGGTGCTGGGAACCGACAACGCCATCTTGGTGCTCTCGAGCCGCGCATAGCCAGTGACACCTTTTTTGAGCTTCAGGTCGGGGTTGGCGAGCTGAATATAGGCGCCGAAGCTGCGCGTCGAATCATTGATCCGTGAATCAATCTTCGCGACAGTGCCGTCAAAAGTCACACCCGGATAAGCGTCAGTGCCGACCTGTGCCTGCATTCCGACGTAGACTGCGCCGAGCTTGTCTTCGGACACCTCGGCCACCATCATCACCGGATTGATCACCCCGAGCGAGATCAGGTCCTGATCGAGCTTGGTGAATTCGCCGGGATTGACGTCGCGGGTCAGCACGACCGCCGGGGCGGGGCTCCTTACGACGGTATTTTCGAGATTTATTTGCGCGCCGATTAGCGCGTCACGCGCCTTCGCTTCGGCGTCGCGGGCCTGTTCGACCTGGACGTCGGAGGCGAACTGCTTCTGCTGGAGAGCCTGGGTACGCGCCAGCTGCTTGGTCGCGTGATCCAGAGCTTCGCGGGCGCTCACAAGACTTGCCTGATAAAGTTGCGGATCAAGCCTGACCAATAGTTCGCCCGGTTTGACGACTTCGCCCAGATCGACTGGAACTTCGAGGACTTTTGCGACGACCGTTGCCGTCATGGTCAGTGGTATGCTGGGCTGAATCGTCCCGCTGGCGCCTATTGTCTCATGCATCGTCCTGACGGTCGCGGGTATGGTCTGAACGGGCAGCGGCAGTCCTACCAGGCGGGCGTCCCTCTGGACCGTGTGAGTAAGATGATAGACCGTCGCAATTGCGATGACGGCGACCGCCAAGCCCAAGATTATTCCAACGATTAGGTCCCTGGTAAATCCTCGTTTCCCCTCAGCCATCACGTACCACCGTTCTGTGCTAATGTTTGGAGCCGCGAACGGCTCGCCGAATTCCGTAATAGCCAAACGCATCGCGCCGCGCAGCAGCGGAATTTCCACGCTGCCGCGGTACGCGACGACCTCGCATCGACGATCCGCTCAAGCTACATTTTCCAAAACGGCACTCGAACCAGCCCCCCCGGTCATCGCTTCATATGCGGTCTCGACATCATGACAGAGGGTTCGCCAGTCGAAACTGGCAACCAACGTCGCGCGCGCGTTCGCACCCAGTCTCCGCGCGAGCGCGGGGTCGCGCAACAGCGTCACGATGCCTTGGCCGAGCGCCTCGCAGTCATGGTCGGGTACTATCAATACCTCCTGCATGTGCTTGACGCCCTTGGCGGCTCCGGCGAAGCACACGGTGGGCTTGCGCGCCGCCATATAGTTGAGAAGCTTGATCGGGTGCCCAGGTATCTCGGGGCGCGGAATCACCGTTACGGTGGCCATCGCCAGATAGTCGGGCAGTTCTTCGAGGGTATGTCCTTCGACCCAGATCACGCTGGGCGATACGCCGAGCGAATCGGCGACCTCCTTGTGCGCTGGATAGTTGGGATCGTGCTCGAGCGGACTCACCACTGTCAGGAGGGCTGACGGCTCCTGTTTGAGGACCGTCGCGAACGCCTTCAGAAGATAATCGATCCGCTGAAAAGGGCTGGTAATGCCGGTGTACATGATAACCGGACGCTCGCCGACGCCGTAGCGTTCGCGTAGCGCGGTGGGATCGGCGCGGTCGAACATTTCGGGCTTCACACCGCAGGGCACGAACGATATGCGGCTGTCGGGTACCCCATGCTTGATCATCGCGCGGCGCAGATCCTCGGTTATCGCGATGAAATGGTCCGGGAACTTGGGCACGAACCAGTCGAGTACGCCAGCGATGGCCCGGGCGAGGAACCTCGGCCGGATGAATCCGGAGGAGGGCAATTCGTCGGACATCAGATTCACAGCGTTGTAGAGCAGCGGCCGCCGGGTGAAGAGTTTGGCGATCATTCCGATGATGACGCCCTCATAATTGTGGGCGTGAATGATATCGATTCGTTCGCGCCTAACCACCCGGCAAAGCTCGAAGATCATCAGGAAGTCGAACAGGAGCTTCTGGTACGAGGGGCCGGAATGCAGTTGCGCTCCGTTGCGCCAATACCACGGGCGCCAGAGCTTGGCTCTGCCGACCGAGAGGTCTTCGCCATAAGGATAGGTCACGATGTGGATTTCGTGTCCCATATCCGCCAGCGTCTCCGACATTTCACGGATTGCGCCCGGCGTCCCCCAGTTAGCGGGAAACGGGCAGGCGGCAACCATAGCGACTTTGAAAGATTTCACAGGCATCCCCTTTCAAACCTGGTCAGCAATTCTCGTTCCACCCGATCATCGCTGTTCAACCTCTAGCTGTCCCGACTGCGCTACATCCACAACGCATGCCAAAGAACAAGACAAATTCAGTTAACGACTAAAGCTAGCACGCTACGGCTCTTAAGCAACTGTGTCAACAAATGGTGGTAGCTGTGTTAACTTTTATTTGCGTAATATTGCCCGATCTTGACATTTGACCCACCATTTATAAGGTTTCCTTGCTCGCTTTCCAACTGGCCAGATCGCACCCGAGCATCGCCTCGACTGCTTCTATCTCCGGCGTGAGCTGCTCGCGCAAACGGCGCGCGACTTCCGGATCGAGCTTGATTTCCGAGCCTCCCCCCATGAACAGCTTGCCCATTCCCGAACGCTTGGCGGCATGGATCAGAAACCCCCATCGGTGCGCCTTTAGCCGCTCCGCGACCCTGGCGAGCCCGTAGGTCCACTTATCGCTTCGCGGGTAAGTTAGTCCACCTGACGAGTCGACGTATTTCGGGTACGGCGGCACCTCAAAGTGCGGCAATCCGATGAACGCGCCGACCCGATCGACGTAGGCTTGCGGATGATTCACCAGGTCGTGATGGAACGTCGGCAGTACGTTCTCGACGCCGAAAGCCTTTTGCCATCGCGCAAGATGGTAGGCGTAGCGCGCCGAATCCAGAAGTTCGGGGTCCCGTTCGAGAGCCTCCTCGAACGTCCACGGGATGATGCTGTGAGCACGCTTCACCTTGTACAGGGAGAAGATACGCTCGACAGGTTCTCTAAGCGTGCAGATGATCTTGGCGTGAGGAGCGACCAGCCTGATGCGCTCGGTCGCGAGCTCCGAGGCGAAGTAGGTCGGGTCAGTTTCGCCAGTGGGGCGCCCGGCAACGAGGTTGCCGAAGTGGCCCTCGTACCATCGGAGGCCGTGGGAAAAGTAGAGCCTAAAGAAATGGGTCTCTTCGGTGTATTGCGGAACGTTCGTATGCGGTTTCAGTGAATGGTAAAGCCAGGTCACCCCGGTTCTGGGCGGTCCGACAACGAAAAAGTCGAATCTCCCCCATTCGCCCAGCTTGGCGTGTGAATCGAAGGCTCGCGGACCGCCCGACCCGTAGGACGCGCCCGCCAGCGGATCGGCGTGTTCCGCGTCTTCAGTGTCCTGCTTGGGCATCTTCCTGGCGGTCTACTTCCGCTCCGACGCGAGAGCTACAAGCACCATTCCTGCATTCAACGCTGTTAGCCTCCTAAGGCTCGCGCGCAAGATCATCCAAAACGTTAAGTTTTCAGGACAGGATTATACGGACGCCGCGACTGATTTGGAAGTTCGATCGCCCCCGATCATTCGCTTCGATAAACCAACCACAACCCCAGGCGTGTCGGTTCATTCCCCTGTGCGCAGGTCAAGCGAAGCCGAAACGGCTCTCCGATAACCAAACGGCCAACGCGGACTTTGACTCGCTGTCACGCGCTAAATCCCCTTTATCATGATTATTAAAGTCAAATTCAGAATTGATCAAGCTTGAACCAGGTCACAACTCGGGACAGGCGGGCTCTCGCGCTTGCCGGTCCCGCCATAAAAGCGGGCGGCGTCGGCCAAGTTAGCTGACGACCGGCCAATTTAGCTAATGATGTGTCACACCTATAGACAGTCTACACCACTAACGGACTTTGCATCCAAATACATTATGTTTATAATGAATCATCGATCAACCTTTGTACGACAATCAAAGTCAAATCGGCAAGCTCACCGCAATAGTGTGTCGACAGCCGGATTCGCGAGCCCTGAACAGGCGCGCGCCGCGCAGCCGGCCGCGCGTCAATCTGCTCGGCTATTCGCCACTCCTGGTGATGGCGATTCTGGCGATGGCCAATGGGCGCGGCACCGCCGATCCCGATCTATGGGGCCATATCCGGTTCGGACAGGCAGTATTGTCGGCAGGTCATGTAGTACGGCACGATCCTTATTCGTATTCGGCGCCTGGCGGCGCGTGGCACGATCATGAATGGCTAAGCGAAGTCGTGATGGCGTTATTTTATCAATCCTCAGGCGTCTTTGGATTGAGAATGTGGAAGTTGCTCTGCAGCGCCGTAACGATTGGATGTCTGACTTTCGGGCTGGCCGAGACCGGAGCTTCGAGCACCCTCCAATTAGGCACACTGGGAATTGCCGCGATCGCGATAATGCCGCAAATGCAGTTTCGGCCTCAGCTTCATACCTTCGCCCTGTTGGCCGCGATGCTGCTGCTGATAGCCAGGGATCGGCGCCTGCGCGATTCGGCTGAGCTATGGTGGGCGGTGCCGCTGATGACGCTATGGGCGAATCTTCACGGCGGATTCATCGTCGGAATAGCGGCGCTGGGAATATATGCCGGCACGGCGGCGGCGACGGACGTGTGGTCCAAGGGCCGCTTGGTCTGGAATCCGCGGCTGATAGTGGTGGCGGGCGCGGCGACGCTTGCCACGCTGATTACACCCTACGGCTTGAGCGGCTGGGAGACCGTGGCGCACACGGTCGGGAACACGCTCACCTATCGCTTGATCATGGATTGGCAGCCGCTTACGGCGATGATCCGCGACCAGTGGCATTTCAGCCATTCGGGAACGACGCCCTATCTGTGTGCGCTTGCCCTGATGGCCGCGCTGGGCGTGTCATTGATAATCGCGCCGCAATGCAACGACGATCTTGCGCTGGTGATTATCGCCGTCGTGATGTGCGGCGGGGCATTCCTGGCGGTGCGCAATCTCCCGCTGGCGGTAATCGCCTGCGCGGCTCCAGCCGCACGGCATATCGAGACGGCCTTCGCGCGCATGGGTCTGCGGGATCGTGCGATGCCCGCCTGGAGTCGCGCGGTGCCAGGCCGGGCCGCAAGTCGGGCGGCGATTTACATGGCTGTTGCGGTGCTCGCGGTGAGCAACGGACTTTTTTCGAGCCGGCTCTCAGCGGACATTCGCTATCCGGCGGGTGCGGTCGCCTTTATGCGACAGCATCATTTGAGCGGCAACGTGCTCTGCGAATTTGCGTGGGGTGAGTACCTGATCTGGCAGCTCTATCCGAGCTCCCGCGTCTTTATCGACAGCCGTTACGACATGGTTTATCCGCCCAGGGTGATAAACGATGATTTGACGTTTTTCTTTGACCGGCCCGGCGCAACCGCGGTGTTGCGCGCTTATCCGCATGACTTTGTGATGATTCCCCCGCGCTGCCGCGCTTACGGTCTGGTCAGGCACGCGGCGGGTTGGACTCTCATCTACCAGGATTCCGATGCCGCACTGTTCGCGCGATTTGATTCGGCCGCCGCCCGGTTGAAGGGCGCGCCGGCGATGGCGGTCGAACCTGCGACTCAGTACTTTCCGTGAGCCGTTAGCGACCTACCAGGCCGAAACGCTTGTGTAAGTGTCGAAAAGACGCTCTTTTGCCCATGGCGGAACTCGAAGGTCGGACTTTGGGGGTCGGGATGGGCTCAGAGGTGGCGCCGGGTGACCATGCGCGGCGCAATCGGATAATCGCGATTGTTGCCGGGGCGATCACGGTGACGGCGATCGTGCTCGGCTTTGCCGGGGACGTTCTCGGGCTGCCGTGGCATTGGATGCGCCCGGCGGCGGAGCCCTGTATCTATTTGCCGAAAGTCTGTTTGATATGGATCACGGCGGGCCCGAGCACAATCATAAACAGGGCGGGCAGTATGAGAAGAACCAGCGGAATCATTATTTTGACCGAAGCCTTGTGAGCGGCCTCTTCGGCGGCCATGCGCCGGCGCGAAGTCAGCATTTCGGCGCTGGCGCGCAGGGCGGGAGCGAGGCGCGCGCCCACTTTCTGACTCTGGATCAGCAGCGCGCACACCGATTTGATATCGTCGATTCCGGTGCGGGCAGCAAGATCGTTGAGGCTTTCTTCGAGACTGCGTCCGGTGCGCATCTGCGCGGCGGCCGCCGATAGCTCGGCGCCAAGCAGACGCCCCTGTTGTTGAGTTTCGCGGCCGACCAGGCCGACCACTTCGGCGATGCCGATTCCGGCTTCAAGGCTCACGACCATCAGAGAGAGTATATCGGGCAGTTCGCGCATGAGCCGCCGCCTGCGGCGCCGGCCCATCGAGCTAATCACGAATCGGGGGGCAACGTAGCCGACGAGGCATCCGGAGAGCGCGCTCAAGAGCAAATTGGAACCGTACCACCATGCGAAGAGAAGCCCGATCAGCGACCCGCACAGGGTCATCGCGAGGCGCAGGAGCTGAAACACGGCGACAGACTGCATCCCGCGGAACCCCGCGTGAGTGAGACGGCTTTGCAGCTTGAGCGTCGAAGCGCGCTTGATCCCGGAAGCACGCAGGCGCCGCAGATGCCATTGCAGGAGGTCGGTCAGGTTACGCCGCAATCGGTTGCGTTGTGGAATCGTTCCGGGAGAGAGCAGCCGCTTGCTGATCGCCGGCGGGCGGCCAAAGAGATAACTAAGAAGGATGAGAATCAGAACGAGGTTGAGCGCGAATATCAGTCCAGTGAGTAGTAGTTCCGAATTCATAGCACGTGCTCAATCGATTTGAATTATCCAGCGGATGAGAAGGAAGGCGATTATGTCCAGGAGGGCCGCGGTTTCGAGAAGCCTGATTCCGGCGGGGTCGTGGAACAGCGGCCAGGTGTAATCAGGACGCAGCAGCGTGAAGGCGATCAGGACTACAACGGGCAACAGGCCAACCATCATGCCGCTCATGCGGCCCTGCGCCGTCAGTGTGCGGACTTCCTTCTGGAGGCGCTGGCGACTGCGGATCGCGTCGGTCACGCGCTCGATAATCTCCGCCATGCCGCTGCCGACCTGGACCTGGATTCGCACCGCAACAACCAGAAATCCGAGGCTCTCTTCGGGAACGCGCTTGAACATGCTTTCCAGTGCGTCGGCGATATTGGCGCCGACCTCGACCTGTTCCAGCGCGAGCTTGAGCTCGCTGGCGATGGGCTCGGGGCTGTTCTCGGCCGCCATCTGAAGTCCGCGGATCATGGTATGGCCGGCGCCGAGCGAGGAGCGCAGAAAATCGAGCACATAGGGGAGTTGCTGACTGAAGGTGGCGAGACGCCGTCTGCGCCGCACGGCGACGTACAGGAATGGCAGCGCAGCGGGGCAAAGAGCATAGAGGAGCACGACCGGCGAGGCGGTCCGCAGCGCGGCCAGCGCAACGCCCGCAAGACCAAAGACGAGCGTGAATTCGAGGAATTCCCGGGCCGATAACTCGACCCCCGCCTGCACCACCCAGCGCTCGAGTCCGATTGCGAGACGCGAGCTGCCCGGGAGCGAGCGGGCTCGAGCTGAACCCTGAGACGCGGTTACCGGCGCATCTTTGATTGCGGGCGCGGCGGCGCGAATGCGCTCTCTAAGGTTTAGTTCGCGCATGCTCACTTTGCTGCGGCGATCGAGGTATGCGATGCACGCCAGGGTCAGAGTGGCGAGCAGAGTTATGAGCGGAAGCGTCAGTCCCATCGGCGGGTGAACTCCGCGCGGCTACCTGGCGGCCGAGGCGAAGGCGATGGCGCCGGGCGACGCTCCCGAGGCCAGCATCCGTTCGGCGAAAGCGGACTTGACGTTGGTCGCGCGGAATTCGCCCATGATTTTTCCGGTTGGGCCAGTCTCCGTGCGGACGAATTCGAACAGGTCCTGCATCAGCACGACGTCGCCTTCCATCCCTGTCAGCTCGGAGATTTTGATGACTTTGCGGCTGCCATCGGCGAAGCGGTGGAGTTGCACAATCAGATTGATTGCCGAGGAAATGTACTGGCGCATCGCGCGTTCCGGAAGCGCGATACCCGAGAGCAGCATCATCATTTCGAGGCGTCCGAGTGAATCGCGCGGAGTATTGGCGTGGATGGTCGCCATGGAACCGTCATGGCCGGTGGACATGGCTTGCAGCATGTCCAGCACCTCGGCGCCGCGGACCTCGCCCACGATGATCCGGTCAGGACGCATGCGCAGGGTATTTTTGAACAGCTCGCGCTGAGTTATCTCACCTTTGCCCTCGACGTTGGGCGGACGGGTTTCAAGGCGCAACACATGCGGCTGCTGCAGCGCCAGCTCGGCCGCGTCCTCGATAGTAATGATGCGTTCATGCTCGGGAATGAACGATGAAAGACAATTGAGCATCGTGGTCTTGCCGGTTCCGGTTCCGCCGCTGATGAGGATATTCAGCCGGGTCATGACGGCGGCGCGCAGGAAGGCGGACGCCTCGGCCGTCATCGAACCCGCCTGAAGCAGATGTGCGATGTCGCCGCCAAAGCTCGCGAACCGCCGGATGCACAGGGCGGGGCCGTCGACCGCCAGCGGGGGAATGATCGCGTTGACGCGCGAGCCGTCGGGCAGCCGCGCATCGACCATCGGCGATGCTTCGTCGATCCGGCGGCCGACGCGGGAGACGATGCGGTTGATGGCGCGCATCAGATGCTGGTCGTCGCGAAAGCGGACGTTGGTTTTCATTAGCACGCCCTTGCGCTCGACGAAGGTCTGGGCATAGCCATTGACCAGGATATCGGAGACCTCACTGTCCTGGAGCAGCGGTTCGAGCGGGCCCAAGCCGATCAGCTCATTGGTAGTCAACTCGATAAGCCGGGCCTGGTCGGCCTCGGTAAGAAGAAGACCTTCCTCCTGAACAATCTCGTGAACGAACTGAGTAATCTGGCCGAGCAGGAAGCTCGCGCCGGCTTCCTCGATCCGGTTTGGGTCCATGCGCTCGAAGATGCGGTCCTGAACGCGTCCCTTGAGATATTCGAAAAGCGCGAGTTGAGGTCTCGAGTTGCTGCTGAGAGAAGCGCTCGCCGTCGATCGCCAGCTCGCTTCGAGCGACGGGCCCTCGCTTTCCCTGAGCCCGCCCGGTTGTTGCAGTCTGTCGATCAGTCCCATCGCGCGTCCCTCTTAGCGCCTGATTGCGCCCAACAACCGCGAGACTAAACTCGGTTTCGCGTCGCCGGCGTCCTCGGTTCCGGGGGCAAAAAGTTTGCGCGCCACGTTTTCGAAGCTGGCGCGCAGCAATGCGCCCGACGCTGATTTCCACAGATCTTGCCCGGTCACTTGCGAGTCGATCAGGGCCTTGTCGTCGCGTGGAATCCTGGCCCACAGCGGCTGTCCGAGGGCCGTCTCCATCTCCGCCCCTGTAATCGGATGATCGCTGCGGTAACGGTTGAGCAAAAGATCGGGGTGGATCGCCTCCAAGCCAAGACGGCTATAGAGATCGAAGAATCGCCGGGCCGCGCCAATCGCAGTAATATTCTGATCAATCACATACAACAGATTATCCGAGTACTCCCATGCGACGACCGAGCTTTCATTTACGTTTGAACCGCAGTCGATCAGCACCAGGTCAAACATGCTCCGCAGAACCTTTATGGTCGTTTCAATCACCGCGGGAGAAATCAGCTCCGACTCCTCGATTCGCTTTGGCGCGGCAAGCAGCCGCAGGCCGGACTCATGCTTGCAAAGCACCGATTCGAGGCGCATCGAATCGATGGCAATGGTCGGATCGGAAAGCTCGCCCATAGTATGTTCGGGCTCGATATCGAGCATCACGGCGAGCGGCGCCGCCTGCAGATCCAGCTCCACCAGCACGGCGCGCTTCTCAAACAGACGCTGCAGCGCAAGCGCGGTATTCATCGCGATGCAAGTCACGCCGACCCCGCCGCTGAGACTCACCAGCGAACAGACCATCCGATCGCTGATTCTCAGTGCGCGCCGATGCACCTCGCTGGTCCGAAGGACAAATCGCAACGCCTCCTCATGATTTGGCGGTGCGCCGATAACATCTTCCGCGCCCGCTCTCAGGGCGGCTCGACACGCCTCGAAGGAGCGCTCACCAGACAAGGCGGCGGTCACAGGCGTTCCGTTTGAAATATAATTCCGCAGTTGGCGCCGCCAATCCTCGGGATCGCCGTCGTCCAG
>Ga0307374_10001319_pt1 | contig 45858 bp, 44 predicted proteins | sample OX3MG_FD_202532 | JGI IMG/M metagenome (GOLD analysis project Ga0307374, IMG submission 202532) | Soil microbial communities from Risofladan, Vaasa, Finland - OX-3 | ecosystem: Environmental > Terrestrial > Soil > Coastal area > Acid sulfate soil | place: Finland: Risofladan, Vaasa | collected...
CCGCCGAGGCCCACATTACTGGAGATGGTCCAGGCGACGTTGCGCTCCAATCGCAAGCTTAACCGGGTCAAGGCCTATACCAACGGAGGCGTGGTGACGCTCTACGGCAAGGTCTTCGACGACAACGACAAGCGTCTGGCCGTAAGAACCGCGCGCAGCGTAAGTGGAGTCACCGACGTTATCGATCAGACGACCACCGATACGGCGCTGTGGGCCGTCCGTCAGCAACAGATCTCGCAGGCCCTGGCCAGCGCGGGGCTGACCGGCGTCACTGTAAAGGTGATCGGGCACGACGCCTACCTCGACGGTGAGGTCGCCAACAATCTTGACCGCCAGCGCGCGGTGACCGTGGCCCAGGGCGCGGCCCCGGTGACAGTGCGCACCAACCTGATTCGCGTCGCGGTGGGCAGAGTATTCGGTTTCTAGGTGAGAGTGCGGGGTGAATGAAAGCCGGTGCGCGCGGAAAAGCGACCTTGATTCGGAAGTTTAACGGCGGCGACCGATGGCTCGCGATATGACGTTGCTATTGACATTCTTTTCGACTGACGCTTAGAGTAGTTGTAACAAACCTTCCCACTGCGTCCCTTCAGGAGGCCGTGTTCACCAATGGCTGAGACTGCGTCTTCGTGTAAAGAGGTCTTCGACAACATGCCTTCGCGGTTCAAGAAAGACGCCGCGAAGGGACTCAGCGCGACCTACCAATTCGACCTCTCCGGTGACGGCGGCGGGCAGTGGCACGCGGTAATCGCCAACGAACAGTGCGAAGTCAAGGAAGGAAAGGCCGCCTCGCCCAATATCACCATTTCCATGACCGCCAAGGACTACTTGGATATGGTCAACGGCAAGCTCAATGGCCAGATGGCCTTTATGACGGGAAAGCTGAAGATTGCAGGGGATATGGGGCTGGCGCTGCGGTTGCAGAGCCTGTTCGGCTAAGCCCAAGCCAGCTATACCTGCCACGATTAGAGCCACCGTCCGAGCCATAATCCGAGCGAGGACCGGGGAGCCAGAGATAGAATCCGCTAATATCCCGACAATATCCCGAAAAATCGCATAGGGCTGGAGCGTGCGGCAACCGTCGCCGCCTCCGGCGCTCAATGACAATAGAAACAGGTGAAGAGGCCGCGCAGCGTCCCGTCTTGTAAGACGGACCCGGAGCCTCGTTAATTTTTAGGCCTGTCCTAAAACATTTCTATCACCGGGACTTACCCGGTGGGGGGGAACAAAGGAATACCTCACATGAGTTCGCAGGATACATCAGACGATATCGACAAGGAGAACGAGTCCGTCATGGACGCTGACCAGAACAACGACTCGCTGGCTACCAAGCTCTCTCAGGAGCTCAGTAACTGGCGGCGGCGGCGGACCACGGCCCGGCCCAGACAGAATGAACCCGACGGTGCAGGCTCCTCCAATTCGCAGTCCGAGTCCGCCCGCACGATCAGGGTTCGCGGTCACGAAACCCTCGTGATTCGTAAGTCCAAGCTGGTGGCCAAGCCCTCCAACGGTATCGACCGCTCCAACCAATAGGGTCTCCGGCCTCCCCCGCCCATAGCCGCGGGACGAACCGCGGGCGGCAGGTCGAAGTCGACCACGCGCCAGACCCGCCCGGCGCGGGGCGAAGTGCGCCTTGGCTTGCGCGCCAGCGCCGAAGCATTCGTCCCGACCAGCGAAGGGACGGAGCGAGAACTTCGCCTATGAGCGGAAAACCTCGACCGGCGTCTCGCGCGAGGCCTGCCGGGACGGATAAATCGTTGCCAGATAGCACAGCACCATCGAGGCGATCGCCACCACCAGGAAGCTTACCGGCTCGGCGTCGATCGGCAGGGTCGAAATGCCGTAGATTTTGCTCGGGATGTGGATGAACTGGTAGCGGGAGAGCGCAAAGCAGGTGCCGGCTCCGATAGCCAGCCCCAGCGCGGTCCCGGCCGCGCCGACGATTATTCCCTTGAGCTGGAAAATCCATCGCACTTCGGCCGGTGTCGCGCCCATCGCCAGCAGCACCGCGATGTCCTTGCGCTTTTCCATCACGACCATGATTAGGGTCGCGATCAGGTTGAATGCCGCGACTCCGATCAGCAGCAGCAGGACCATCGCATAGACCCGCTTGAGCATCGCGAACCCGGCCGACGCCGCCTGGTCGTACTCCATCCAGTTGGTCACCCGATACGTGTGGCCGAGCGTCGCGCGCAACGCGTTGGTGACGGCCGTGGTCTGGTCGAGGTCACGCAACTTCACCTCGATTCCGTCGGCCTTGCCCGGCCGCCCGAAGAAGTCCTGCGCGGTGGCGAGTCCCATGAAGATCACGTCGCTGTCGATGAACTGGACGCCCGAGTTGAAAATCGCCGCAACCCGGAAATCGGCGCTGCGCGTGCTGAGCTGGGAATTGGCCCCCGCGATTATCGGCGCCACGATTCGTATCGGGTCGCCGGGCTTGACCTTCAGCTTGTCGGCCAGGGTCCCGCCGAGCAGCAGGCCGTTGACCTTATGGGCTCCATTGCCGCCGCTGTCAGCGGAGCCGCTCTCGAGCATCCGCAACGACGCCGCGTCGACGTAACGCCGAAGCCGCGAGATGACGACCGGGTTGCGCGGCTCCACGCCGCGCACCACCACGCCGGAAATCCCGTGCGCCGCGCTTGCCAGCCCCTGGCCCACGATATACGGATCCGATCCAGCCACGCCGGCCGTACGATCGATGCGGCTCTCGATCGCCGCGTAGCCGGAGATCGCGCCCCCGAAGCTTTGCACCTGTACCTGCGGACTCAGGCTGAGCATCCGCTGGCGCAGATTGGTCTCGAACCCGCTCATCACGGCCAGCATCACGATCAGCGCGGCCACGCCGATCGTCACCCCCGCCGCCGTGAACAGTGTGGTGATCGAGATGAAGGCGTCCTTGCGCCGCGCGCGCAGGTAACGCAGCGCGATCATCAGCTCGAAACGCAAATCAGGCTCCGTTCCGCGGCGCCGGCGCGCCCCGATACTGACCACCGCGGGCGCTCAAAAGATCACCCGCTCCTCTTTGAGCCGCGCGATCTCGGTCGCGTCGAGCCCCAGCATTTCGCCGAACACCTCGTCGTTGTGCTGGCCGAGCGCCGGCGCCGCGGTGCGTAAGTCGCCCGGCGTGCGGTCCAGCCGATGCGCCAGGCCCTCGTACGGCGACGGGCCCATCACCTTGTGATCGAGCCAGTGCCAGAATCCGAAGGCCTCGAGATTGTCGTCGCGATGGAGATCGACGCAGTTTCGCACCGGGTAGGCCGCGACGCCGGCGGCCTGCAGCGCCGCCGTCAGCGTCTCGGCGTCGCGCTCGCGCACCAGGACGCCGACGAACTCGTCGAGCGCCGCGCGATTCTCCATCCGCGCCGCCATCGTGGCGAAGCGCGAATCGGCGGGCGGGTTGCCCAGCGCGCCGAGCATCCCGCGCCACTCCTCCTCGTTGGCGACCCCGAGCGCCAGCCATCGTTCCTGGCCGTCGACGTCGGCGCATCGATAGGCGCCGTGCGGGGCGTAGCGCTCGGAGCGATTGCCGGTCGGCCCCGCCACGCGGCCGCTTGCGAAGTAATCGACCAGCGCCGGCGCGAGGTTGTGCAGGGCGGTCTCGTATTGCGACATGTCTATATATTGCCCGCGCCCGGTGCGCCGCCGATAGTCGAGAGCGGCCAGCAGCGCACAGGCTCCAAAGCGCGGCGCGATGAAATCGGTATACGCCCCATACGGCGGACACGGCGGCTCGCCGGGCGCATAGCCGGAAATGTGGTAGAAGCCGCTAAGCGCCGCCATCAACTGGCCGAACCCCGGGTAGAGCGCGTTGGGGCCGGTCTGACCCTGCATGCAGGTGGAGAGCATGATGAGGTCGGGCTTGAGCGCCCGCAGGTGCTCGTAGTCGAGCTCCCACTTGCGCAGCGCCTTGGGTGTGAAGCTCTCGGCCACGATGTCGGCCCATGGCAGCAGTTTCAGCACCAGCTCGCGCGCCCTGGGCTTGCCGAGATCCAGCGTGATGCTCCGCTTCGAGGTGTTGAAGCTGGCGAAGAACTGGCTCGTATCGATACCGGGCCGGGCGTCCTTCCATGGCGGCGCCAGGCGCAGGACGTCGGGGCGCGCCAGCGACTCGACCCGGATAACGTCGGCGCCGTTATCGCCCAGGTACTTGGTCGTAATCGGCCCCACTCCGACCCAGGAGAAGTCCAGCACGTGCACTCCCTCAAGCGCGTAACGTCTCATCGCAGCATCTCTCCGTTCATCAGCCCGGGCCGCCCGCTCAGATCGCCCCGCTTGCGCGCAGGCGCCCCAGGCGCGCGCCGTCGATTCCCAACAGATCGCCCCAGACCTCGCCGTTATGCTCGCCCAGGCGCGGTGCGCGGCGCCCCGGGCCAACCGGCGTCACGCTGAACTTGGCGAACGCCCCAGGCAGCGTGAGCGTGCGGCCGAGCGAGTCGTGCTCGACGCGCACGAAGTAGTTGCGCGCCTTTAGCTGCTCGTCATCCGCGATATCCGCGGCGGTCGCCACGGGGGCGAGCAGGATGCGCCGCTTGAGCGCTTCGGCGTAGATTTCGCGCTTGGTCATCGTGCCGAAGAAGCGCTGCACGCGATCTTCCAGGTCGGCAATCTCCTCGTAGTCCCGCGCGGTCGCCTGCATCAGGATTCCCGGCACCCAGCTTGCCCAGTCCTTCTCGATCATCCAGTCCGCGGCGAACCCGCCGCCGGCCATCCATTCGACCAGCCCCTTCATCGAAATCGCGCCGCCGCCGAAGCCGCCGGCGAGCATCGTTGAGATGTAGCCGTCCTTGCAGGCGTATACGAGTTTGCGCCGGGTGCCGGTCGCCGTGTAGTGGACTCCGCTGCGTCTGAGGTAATCGCCGTGCAGGATCGGCATCGCCTGCTCATTCATCAGCGTCCACGCGACGCAGGCCTGCATGTCGACCACCACGCGCTGGCCCTTTCCTTCGATCTCGCGCGGATAGTGCGCGAGCAGCGAGGCGACCGCGGCCTCGGCGCCGGCGTGCAGTCCGGCCTGCGGCAGGCTCATCTCCAGCGGCGGCTTGCCCTCCTCGCCCATCAAGAACATCGGCCCGCCCGCGGCCCACGACACGATGTCGGCGGCCTTGTAGTTGCGCTCCGGACCCGTGTCGCCGAATGGCGTAATCGAAGTATGGATTATCCGCGGGTTGAGCTCGGCGAGCCGCTCGTAACCCAGGCCGATCGATTCCATGTAGCCGACCGGGAACGACTCGAGCACGAAGTCGGACTTGCGCACGAGGTCTTCGAGCAGTGCGCGGCCGTCGGGCGATTCGAGGTTCAGCGTCACCGAGCGCTTGCCCGCCTGGTAGGCGAGGAAATACAGGCCGCGGTCGGCGTCCGGGAGGTCGTCGAGGAAGGGCGGGATGCGCCGCGTCGAGCATCCCGTGGGCGGCTCGATCTTGATCACGTCGGCGCCCATGTCGGCGAAGATCTTGCCGCCCAGCGCGCCTTTTTCGTCGGCGAGGTCGAGCATTCTGAATCCGCTGAGCAGTTCCGAGCCCATCGATACTCCTGTGTTGCGGGAAGGGCGATCAAGCGAACCGAAAACGCGCCGCGCCGGCGCGGTCAGCGATGCGGGCCGCCGGCGGCGCGGGCCGCGCCGATCGCGGTTGCGTAGTCGGCGTGCTCGGGAATCGTGAAGCGCGTGAACATCGCGTCCATCCGCTTCTGGCGCTGCATGAAACGGAATATCCGCGTCAGCTTGCCGGTCAGCACGATATCGCGCTGGTCGCAGGCACGCGCGGTCGCGAAACTCAGCACGCTTACCACCTCGACGATCATGTTCATGATCGCGAGCGCCTTGTCCTCGTTGGTCGCGTCGGCGCCGATCTTGCCGAAGTTGGCCGCGGTGGCGCCAGGCTGCAGATCGCCCAGCGGGCCGCCCGCGATGTCGCGCACGGTGAGGTCGATACGGCTCAGGTCGCCCCGCTCCGCCAGCGCCTCCAGCGTTTGCAGCGTTGACACGCCGAGCATGTGCTTGGAAAGTCCGCGCAGCGTGCCGCCGCCGAGCCCGGTGCCGCCGAAGTGTTCGATCTTGTCGCCGTGCACCGAGACCATCGCGGTGCCGGTGCCGAGCGACACCACCAACGCATCGGCTTTGCCGCACAGCGACGTGCCGCCTATTCCGATCGCGGTGAACTCGCTCACCTTGACCACCGGCCGGCCCAGCAGGGTGGCCGAGAGCGCGCGCGATCCCGCTCCGGTGGCCGCTACGCAGGCCACCTGGTCGAGTTTGAGTCCGTATTCTTCGACCAGTTTGCCGAGCGCGCCGGCCGCCGCCGCGACCGGATCGTTGGCTTCGATCGTGACGACGTGGTAGTCGCCGTTGTCGACCGTTACGGCGTCAGTGGTCGATCCGCCGATATCGATTCCTACGATCATTCGACAGGTGCCGGCGCCCGCGTCCGGCCCGGCCTTCAAGGCTAGAATACGCGCGCCCTGCTGGCAAACGGGTCTGGCATCATCAGCCCCAAATCACGATACAAGACGATGGTGCCTTGACGCGCGGACGGATGCGGCCGGCGCGGCCGCTGTGCTACGGTCGGTTATGGCCGGGCGGCGCAGTGGCAGCGGTAAAACCCCTCCAGAGCCAGGTCTCTTTCCCGCCCGGACGCCGGCTGCTCAGCCGCTGGCGGACCGGATGCGCCCGCGAAGCCTCGACGAGGTCGTCGGCCAGCAGCACTTGCTCGGCTCCGACAAGATGCTCGCCGGGATGCTGGCGGCGGGCGCGCTGCCGTCGATCATCCTGTGGGGGCCGCCGGGCAGCGGCAAGACTACGATCGCGCTCCTGCTTGCGCGCCAATCCGGCGCATCCTTTCGCACGATCGCGGCCGTGTCGGCGGGAATCGCCGAGTTGCGCGAGGCGGTCGAACAGGCGCGGCGCGAACTGGAAGCCGGCGGGCGCCGCACGGTGGTTTTCATCGACGAAATCCATCGATGGAACCGCGCGCAGCAGGACGCCATCCTGCCCCACGTCGAAAGCGGACTCATCACGCTCATCGGCGCGACCACCGAGAATCCTTCATTCGAGGTAATCGCACCGCTGCTTTCGCGCACCCGCGTACTGGTGCTGCGCGCGCTCGGCGACGAGGATATCGCGGCAATTCTGCGCCGGGCGCTCGGCGAGACCGGGCGCGGCCTGGGCGCCAGCGGGCTTACCTTCGAGGACGAGGCGCTCGCCGAGCTGGTGCGCTTCGGCGCGGGCGATGCGCGCCGGGCGCTCAACACGCTGGAGGTCGCGGCGACGCTGGCCCGCACGGCCGGCCGCGCGACGATCGCACCCGAGCACGTGCGCGAGGCGGCACAACAGAAGATGCTGCTCTACGACCGCGCCGGCGAGGAGCATTACAACGTCATCTCGGCCTTCATCAAGAGCATGCGCGGCAGCGACCCCGACGCGGCGCTGTACTGGATGACCCGGATGCTGGAGGCGGGCGAGGATCCGCTGTTCGTCGCGCGCCGGATGGTGATCTTCGCGGCCGAAGACGTCGGCAACGCCGACCCACGCGCTCTCCAGCTCGCGCTCGCGGTGAAAGACGCGGTCGATTTCGTCGGGATGCCCGAGGGCGCGATTCCGCTCGCGCAAGGCGTGACCTACCTCGCCTGTGCGCCCAAATCCAATGCGTCGTATCGCGGGATGCTGAACGCGCGCGCCGACACGGTCGAGCGGGGCGCGCTGCCGGTGCCGCTCCATCTGCGCAACGCACCCACCGGCCTGATGCGCAAGCTCGGCTACGGCGAGGGCTATCGCTATCCGCACGATTCCGAGGGCGCGATCAACGAGCAGCACTACATGCCCGACGCGCTTGGCGAGCGGCGCTACTACGAACCTTCCGAGCGCGGCTATGAAGGGCGGCTCGGCGAATATCTCGAACGGGTGAGACTCGCGCGCAAGGGCGGGAAGCGTTTATCGGAGACGCCGAAGAAGCCCGGTGGGTGACACGGGCGGCGGGGGCGTCACCCGAGGATCGGGGGCCACGCGCGGAGCGGAACTTGTCTCACCTTCCCTTATCCTGGAGAGCTGCGTAACGCGGCGGCGCGCAAAATGGAACGCGGGGCCGAAGCATCGCTCGGCCCCGCGTTCATCAAACTTTTGGAAGTCCGCGCTTAGCGCGCGCCGAGCACGGCATCCTTGAGCGCCTTGGCAGGCGTGAAGCGCAGGCGGGTACGCGCCGGAATCTTGATCGCTTCGCCAGTGGCCGGATTACGCCCCATCCGGGCCTTGGTCTTGCGCTTGCGGAAAATTCCCAGTCCCGCCAGGCGCAGCGAGCCTTCCTTCTTCAGTTCGCGCACCACGAGGCTGGTCAATTCCTCGAGCGCGACCTTGGCGTCCTTCTTGGACATCTTAACTTTGTCGGCGAGATGCGCCGCGACCTGCGATTGCGTCATCAGCTTCCTCCTTGTGCGAGTGCGAGTTTCGCACACAGAGCGTGAACCAGCGTCAGGTCATTTGCAAGCTGCGACGGGAGCAAAACCCACGTTTTTCTTAAGAACCGTGACGGTTTTTCAACAGCCCCCGCCTTGAGCCATTGGGGCAGAGGCACTTTTTTGTCGCGCGTGCGGCGCGGCGCGGCGCAGTGGGCGTTTTCGCGATTGCGACTAATAAAGTACTTCGACCAGGCACAGTCCGGCGGCCGGCGCAGGCGCCGGCGCGAGCGCGCGGTCGCGGCTCGCGAGCAACCTCGCGATCGTATCGGCGGGCGGCCTGCCCGCGGATTTGCCGCGCCCCACCTCGACCATCGCGGCCACCATCGTGCGCACCATGTGGCGCAAAAACCCGTTCGCCTCGACCCGGTAAATCAGATGGCGCTCGTCCTTATGCGGTTCGTCCGCATGGGGCTCGTTTTCGCGCCTCCAGCGGCTCAACTCGACGCGGCGTACCGTGGTCCTTTCGGCCGATCCCAGCGAGCGGAATGCGGCGAAGTCTTGCTCGCCGACGAACGCCGCCGCCGCCGCGTTCATCGCGACAAGATCCAGCGGCTCGCGCACCAGCCACGCCGAATTGCGCTCCAGCGCCGAGCGCAGCGGTTGGTTCAGCACACGGTATTCGTAGATTCGAAGCCGCGCGTCGCGGCGCGGATCGAAGTTGTCGCCCGCCTCCGCCGCTTCGAGCGCCACGATGTCGGGCGGCAACATCGCGTTGAGCGCGCGCGCGAGTTCGGCGGGATCGAACGGCCGCGGCAGCCGCGCCGCGGCGACCTGGCCGCGCGCATGCACGCCGGCGTCCGTGCGTCCCGCGCCGCGCACGCGCACCGGCTCGCCGAAGATTCGCGCAAGTGCCGCTTCCAACTCGGCCTGAATCGAATTCTGGCCGCTTTGCATCTGCCAGCCCGAGTAGTTGGTGCCGTCGTACTCGAGCTTGAGCCGAACCTGCATGTGCTTTCGGGAGTGGGCCTGTTTGGAACGTACCTAAGCGGCACCCGGGACGGCCACGGCGGAGAATTTTTCCGCCACCCACACGGCGTCGAGCGCGGCCAGGCGCGCGCTGTCGAACGCGCACCATATCGACGCGCCCGTTGGCTGCGCGCCGAGCATCACCAGGATTGCCTCCTGGCCGATCGCGTCGACCACGCCGGCGCTGCCCTCTTCGCCGGCGACCAGCAGCAGGCCGGGCGCCGCGCGCAGGCGCGCGGCCAGATTGTCCGGGTCGGCGGGGTCGGGAATCAGCACCGTCATCGCCGAGCCATGGAATACGGGGATGTGGACGACCTCGATCACGAGCCGCGGCGCGGCGTCGAGCAAGGCGGCGGTTTGCGCGGCCAGCGCCGCGGCAAGTCCCGAGGCCGGGTCGGCGGGGTAGGCGTTGAAGGCGTGCTGGGTCTCACCTTCCTCGAGACTGTGCGTGCCGCTTAGCAGCTCGGTCGCTTCACGGATGACCTCTTCGACGTCATGCCGGCCTCCGCTGCTCGCGCCAAGCATCACGGTCGCGCATACGACGGCGTTGCGCGCGCCGGCCGCGCTGATGATCGTGGCGAGCGCGTGGGCGGCGGGATGGGGAATCGCGATGTTGGTGTTGTTGGCGGCGGCCTCGGCGATCCGTTGTGGCGATGTGAATCCGGGAGCGACGAAGAGTGTCGCCGGGACGTCGGCGGGCGCGCGCAGGGCGGCGCTCAAATCGACCAGCAGCGGACCCGGGCGGGCGCGCACGATGTCGGCGGCCCAGCTCGGCGCGACCGCGAGAAACGCGATGTCGAAGCGGGAAAGCTCGGCCGGCTCGTGGAACTCGGCGACTATCAGCGCCTCGCCCAGCGCTTCGACGGTCTGGGTGGCGCCGCGTTCGGTCGCGAACAGCGCGAGCTCGGCGCAGGGCAGGGCGCGCGCGTCGATAAGCTCGACTATCTGCTCGCCGACCGCGCCGGTGGCGCCGACCACTGCGATCCTGAGCTCGCGGCCGGGCGCCGCGGCCATCTCAGGTTTCCGTGCCCTCGAGCTTTTCCCGCACCAAGCGGCCCATCGCCTTGCAGCCGATCACCTTGGTGCCCGCGCCGGCTCCGAGGTCGCGCGTGCGGTAGCCCTCATGCAATACGCTCTCGATCGCCTGCTCTATTATCTCGGCTTCGGCGCGCAGCCCGAGCGAGTGTTCGAGTAGCATCGCGGCGGACAGGATGGCGGCGAGCGGATTGGCTTCGTCGCGGCCGGCGATATCGGGGGCGGTGCCGTGAATCGGTTCGAACAGCCCGACCCGGCATCCGGCGCTGTTGAGTTCGTCGCCGAGCGAGGCCGACGGCAGCAGTCCCATCGAGCCCGCCAGCACCGAGGCCTCATCGGTCAGGATGTCGCCGAACATGTTCTCAGTTACGATCACGTCGAAGTCGCGCGGGCGGCGGATGAGATGCATCGCCATCGAGTCGACGAGCTGATTGTCGAACGTGACGTCCTTGTATTCGGCGGCCAGCTCGCCGGCGATCTCGCGCCACAGCCGCGAGGTGGCGAGGATGTTGGCCTTGTCGACCGAGGTCAGATGCTTGCGGCGCTCGCGCGCGAGCTCGAAGCCGTAGCGCAGCACGCGGACGATCTCTTCCTCGGAGTACACGCAGGTGTCGATCGCGCCGCGCAGGTCGCCGTTGTTGCGCCGCTCGGAGGGCTTGCCGTAGTAGATGCCGCCGGTGAGCTCGCGGATAACCACGAGGTCGACGCCGTTGATGATCTCCTGGCGCAGCGGCGACGTGGCCGTCAGTTCCTTGACCGCCTTGACCGGCCGCACGTTGGCGAACAGCCCGAGCTCCTTGCGTAGCGTGAGCAACGCCTGCTCTGGACGCTTGTCGGCCTTGGGGTCGTCCCACTTGGGGCCGCCCACCGCGCCGAACAGAACCGCGTCGCTGTCGCGCGCCTGCTTGAGCACGTCGTCGGGGAGCGGCGTGCCAAACTGATCGATCGCGTGACCGCCGGCAGTGCCCTCTTTGAAGTCGAGATCGAGCGCGGCGTTGCGCGCCACGATCTTGAGCACCTGCAGCGCCTCGCCGACCACTTCGGGGCCGATCCCGTCACCCCTGAGAACCAGAATCTTGTACGCCATCTATGCTTACGGAGTCCCAGCAGCGGAAGTGGAAAGACCGATAGGTTTCGGGCAGATTCGCTTCAAGCGTCGCGCGTTCGTGCCAGAGTAAGACAAATTCAGAAAAGTCTCGGGCAATCTCAAGATCGTCGTGCGGCGGGCGCCATCTTCCCCTGTTCGACACCTTCCGTCGGGGCGCGTGTCAAGCGCGCTCTACCCGACGCCATTAGCACTTAGCCCAATGCGCTTGCCACGGCAAGCCCCAGACATCGGTCCTTGCCGCGGCAAGCGCGATCGGTCGCCTTGCGAAAACGCCGCCCCCGCCGCGCCTATGCCCCTTCGGCCGGGCGCAGCACGGCCGACCGTACGCGGCCCTGAAGGCGGTTGAGCGCGTTGACCAGCGCGAGCGCGCTCGCCATCACGATGTCGCTATGCGCGCCTTGTCCCGCCACGGTCATGCCGTCGGAGGACACCAGGCAGCTCACCTCGCCGAGCGCGTCGGTGCCGCCGGTGATGGCCTTGACCGAGTAGCGCTCGAGCGCCGGCTGCACGCCGGCCAGCTTGTAGATCGCCTTGTAGCACGCGTCGACCATCCCGTCGCCCGAGGCCTCGGCGACGCGCTCCTCGCCGCCCCCGATACGCATCGTCACCTCGGCGTGCGGCGTGGTTTTGGCCGACGAGGTCACGCGCACGTCGAGCAGCTCGAAGTGATCCGCGGTGCGGCGCGCCTCCTCGTTTACCAGGGCCAGGATGTCGTCGTCGTAGACGATTTTTTTCTTGTCGCACAGCACCTTGAAGGCGGCGAAGGCCTTGTTGACGTCGATCGAGGCGGGGTCGACGCCCAGCGCTTCAAGCCGGTTGACGAAGGCATGACGGCCCGAGTGCTTGCCCAGCACCAGCTTGTTGGAGGGAATCCCGATGTCCTCGGGCTTCATGATTTCGTAGGTCAGCTTGTACTTGAGCACGCCGTCCTGATGGATGCCGGCCTCGTGGGCGAAGGCGTTGTCGCCGACGATGGGTTTGTTGGGCGGTACGGGCTGGCCGATGATCTGCGAGAGCAGGCGCGAGGCCGGGTAAATCTGGCGCGTGTCGATTCCGGTGCGCACCTCCATCAGGTCGTGGCGCGTGCGCAGCGCCATCACCACCTCTTCCATCGAGGTGTTGCCGGCGCGCTCGCCGATGCCGTTGATGGTGCATTCGATCTGGCGCGCGCCGCTTTTGATCGCGGCCAGCGAGTTGGCCACCGCGAGGCCGAGATCGTTATGGCAGTGCGCGCTCCAGATCACGCGATCGGCGCCCTCGACGTTGCGCCGCATGTAGGCGAACATCTCGCCGAACTCCTCGGGAATCGCGTGACCGGTGGTGTCGGGCAGGTTGATGATGCGGGCGCCGGCGCGGATCACCTCGGTGCAAATCTTGGCCATGTAGTCCCAGTCCGAGCGCGAAGCGTCCTCGCACGAGAACTCGATATAGTCCAGATGCTCCTTGGCTCGCGCGACCGCCCAGGTCGAGGCGCTCAGCACGTCCTCGCGCGTCATGTTGAGCTTGTACTTGAGGTGGATGTCGGAGGTCGCGATGAAGATGTGGATGCCGGGGTTGCGCGCCTTGTCGACCGCGCGCAGCGCCGCGTCGACGTCTTCTTCGCGGGTGCGCGAGAGGCTGACCACGGTCGGCCGGGTGACGACCTCGGCGATTCGATGGACCGACTCGAAATCGCCCGGCGAGGAGGCGGCGAAGCCGCCCTCGATGATATCGACGCCGAGGCGCTCGAGCTGGCGCGCGATCGCGAGTTTCTCCTCGACGTTCATGGTGCAGCCCGGCGATTGCTCGCCGTCGCGCAGCGTGGTGTCGAAGATGCGGACGTAGTTGGGGTCGGGCAGGATGTCCCGGACATCGGTGATGCTCTTGGCCATCGGCGTCTCTTTCTCCTCCGTGCCTTCCGTGACGGACGGGCCGCAGGCCGCGCGGCGGGCGAAAAAGAAAACGCCCCGGGCGGCCTTTTGGCCCTCCGCCCGGGGCGTTTGGTTCAGGTTTTAAGTCGCTTCCTTAAGCCTGCCCCACGACGCTCCCGGCGAGGGCCTTAATAAGACCCAGGCTAAGCAGCAGTCCCAGCAGCAGGGTCAGGCAGGGCGACATCACAATTCATTCTAGGCGGCGCGGCGAAGCACCGTCAAGCGGCCATTGCGCGCTCAGTGGACTTGCGGGGGCGGCTGATGCTCCGACAGATCGCCGGTTGAGCGAGCAGCGGCGGCGCCTGAACGACTCTTGCGCGCAGGCGCGGGCGAAGCCGCCTGGCCTTCGGCCGGCGGACCCAGCACCGGAGCGAGCGCCTGGGATCGTTCGCCGCGCAGCAGCAGGTACGGCCCCGAGGCGACATAGGCGGTCGCCAGCATGAAGAATGTGAACTGCGGCATCGCGAACAGAAACGCCAGCACGAGCAGCATCGCGGCCACCAGTTCGACCGGCGCATGCTGGCGCAGATTGATGGTCTTGAAGCTGGGGTAGGGCACGCGCGAGATCATCAGGCTCGCAAGCGCCACCGTCAGCGGCGCCATCACGATGACCAGCACGTGCGGCGACTCGAACTCGAAGTAGCTGTAGGCGAGCACGCAACCCGCGATCATCGCCGCCGCGCCGGGCACCGGCAGCCCCACGAAACGGCGCTTGTCGGTGCTGCCGGTCTGCACGTTAAAGCGCGCCAGGCGCAGCGCCGCGCAAATCACGAACATGCCGGCGATCACCACGCCCCAGGTACCGAGCAATCTCAGCGACCAGCAATAGACGATTCCCGCCGGCGCCACGCCGAAGGCGACCACGTCGGAGAGACTGTCGTACTCGACCCCGAAATGACTCGAGGTGCGCGATAGCCGCGCGACCCGGCCGTCGAGCCCGTCGCATACGAACGCGATCAGGATCATCACGGCGGCGAGTTCGAAATGCGAATTGATCGCCGAGACCAGGCCAAAAAAACCCGATAGGAGACCGAGCGACGTGATGGTGGCGGGCGCGAGAAATACCCCGCGACGCAGCGGCGCAACCACACGCCTTTGCTGTTCCTTCAAACGGCCCGAGATAGTCCGCATCCGCGCCTGCGTGCGCTGGTTATTTTTTTCAAACCGGCTCATTGGAGCAACTCTCCAATTATACTCTCTCCGGCGCGCACCCGCTCACCGACTTTAACCACGACCCGGTAGTCGGGGGGAACGAAATGGTCGACGCGGCTGCCGAACATTATGAGCCCAATTCGCTCACCACAGCGCACCGTGTCGTGCGGATGGAGACGGCACACGATACGCCGCGCCAGGTAGCCCGCTATCTGCATCATGGCGTGCTGCCGCCCGCGGGCGTCGCTCAGCACGATCAGGTTGCGCTCGTTTTGCTCGCTCGCGTAGTCGCGAAAGGCCGCATGGAAGGCGCCCGGTGTGTGGCGGACGCTCACGATCTCGCCGCCGACCGGCGCGCGGTTGACGTGCACGTTGAGCGGCGACATGAAGACCGACACCCGATGGTAGCGCTCGCCCGCAACGCCGTCGGGCAACGGCATCTCCGCCACGTCGCTCACGGTGCCGTCGGCGCCCGAGAACACCAGGCGCTCGGAGGAAGGGCTAGCGGGTGAGCGCTCGGGGTCGCGAAAGAAGGCGGCGGTCGCGAGGCCGCAGAGGATCGCGGCCATCCCCGCCCAGTACCATCCGAGCACGAGCGCGAGCGCTCCCAAACCCGTCACCGTGGCCGCCATCGTGACGCCCTCGGCCGCGATTCCGATCGCACCGCCCACGCGCCGAGCGAAATCGCCGGCCCGCATAGCCATCGCTATCCGTCAAACCCCGGCCACGTTCAATTCTTGGCTTTATCGACCAGGCGGTCGCTCGCGAGCCATGGCATGAAGGAGCGCAGCTTGCGTCCGACGTCTTCGAGCTGATGCTTTTCCGCTTCCTTGCGCAGCTCGCGGAAGTGCGGCAGTCCGGCGCGGTACTCGGCGATCCATTCGTTGGCGAACTTGCCCGACTGGATGTCGGCGAGCAAATCCTTCATCGCCTGGCGCGAGGCCGGCCCGACCACGCGCTTGCCGCGTGTCATGTCGCCGTATTCGGCGGTGTTGCTGATCGAGTAGCGCATGTTGGCGATGCCGCCCTCGTAGATGAGGTCGACGATCAGCTTGACCTCGTGCACGCACTCGAAATAAGCCATTTCCGGCGCGTAGCCGGCGGCGACAAGTGTTTCGAAGCCGTTACGGATAAGCTCGGTCAGTCCGCCGCACAGCACCGACTGCTCGCCGAACAGGTCGGTTTCGGTCTCTTCGCGAAAGCTGGTTTCGATAATCGCCGCGCGTCCGCCGCCGATCGCCGATCCATAGGCGAGTCCGATCTGCTTGGTGTCGCCGGAAGGGTCCTGCTCGACCGCGAGCAGGCAGGGCACGCCGCGTCCCTTGACGTACTCGGATCGCACGAGGTGGCCGGGCCCCTTGGGTGCGATCATGAAAACGTTGATGCCGGGGGCGGGCTTGATGAACTTGAAATGGATGTTGAAGCCGTGGCCGAAGGCCAGGTATTTGCCCGGCGTGAGTTGGGGGGCGACTTCGGCCTCGTAAATCTCGGAGCCCATCTCGTCCGGCACCAGCATCATCACGATGTCGGCGCGGCGCGCGGCCTCGGCGGTCTCGAAGACCGGCAGACCCTGCTTGGCGGCCTTCTCCCATGAGGGGCTGTCCTTGCGCAGCCCGACGCATACGTCCATCCCGCTGTCACGCAGGTTGAGCGCATGGGCATGGCCCTGGCTGCCGAAGCCTAGAATGGCGATCTTGTGAGTGCGCAGCCGGCTTAAGTCGGCGTCGCGATCGTAGTGGACCTGCATGATGGGATTCTCCTGGATAAACTCGTCGGGATAGATTCGTTTGGATGAAATTCGCCGGGAGCTCGCCGCTAGCCGGTTTCGCCGCGCGTGGCGGTGCGATGGTTGGTCTCGTGCTGCACCGCGCGAACCATCGCGATCTTGCCCGAGCGCACGATCTCCTTGATGCCGAGCGGGCGCACCAGTTCGATGAACGCCTTGACCTTGTCGGCGTCGCCGGTCACCTCGACGGTCACCGCGCGCGGTCCGATATCGACCACGTGGGCGCGAAAGGCGGCGACGATCGAGTCGAGTTCGGCCCGCGTGCGTTCGTCCACCGAGACCTTCACCATCACCATCTCGCGATCGATGGTGCTGGTGTCCTTGAAGTCGGTGACCTTGATCACGCAGACCAGCTTGTTGAGCTGCTTGTTGATCTGTTCGAGGGTCTGGTCGTCGCCGCTCGCCACCAGCACGATGCGCGAGACGGAGGGATCGAGCGGGTCCTCGTTTACGGTCAAGGACTCGATATTGAAGCCGCGGCTGGAGAACAAGCCCGCCACACGCGCGAGCACGCCGAACTCGTTTTCTACCAGGACGGATATGGTATGGCTTGGCATCAGTTGAGGTTACGGCCCGGGTGCGTGGCGCGCGCCGCGAGCCTAGCGCGCCTCGTGCTGATGGCGATGAAGGAGCTCCATGATGCGATCCTTCGAGGCCAGTTTCAGCTTCTGAATTCTTTTCTTTTCGATTTCCTCTTCAGCAGTCAGGTAGTGCTTGAGGCGGAACGATTCGAGCTGGCGCTTCAGCTCCGCGTGCTCGTCATACAGCACCTTCAGTTCTTCATCGTTGGTCACGTATTGATGGATGAGTTCTTCTTCCTTCGGCTCCATTTACCATCGCTCCCGAGGTTAGAGGATCTGTTCTGAAAATCGCCTCCGCCGATCGCACATACCGCGGTTCCAGAATGGATGCGCTATCCGTCTCCCCCGCCGCCAGACGTGCGGCGCCAAGCGCCGCCACCACTCGACCTCGCAGACGCAGGCTGGTCATTTCCAGGTACGTCGCTTGGCCTCCCGCGCGCACGGCCAAACGGCGGGCCTCTTCGGCCTTTGCATCGCCGACCAACAAGGCGTCGGTGCCAAGATGTGGAGCCAGATTTTCGAGCGTGACCACGAGGTCATCTGACAACTTTTTTAGCCCATCGCCGCTGGTCCGGTAAAGGGCAGCGTAGACCTCGCCCCTGCGAGCGTCCAGCACCGGGCAGATGAGCCGGCCCGGCGCGATGGACGTTTCGGCCAGCGCCGCCAGGGCAAGGGAATCAAGGCTCGGTATCCCCAAAAGCGCGCATCCGGTCGCGAGCTTGAGGCCCTTGGCGTAGCTCAGTCCCACGCGCAGGCCAGTAAAAGAGCCCGGGCCGATCCCCACGGCGATTGCCCTGAGCTCCCGGATCGAAAGCCCCGCCCGCCCGAGCAGTCCGGCGACCGCCTCGGGCAGTTCGGCGCCATGCGAGACGACCGAGCGCCAGGCTTCGGCCAGCACCCGCCCATCGGCCACTACGGCAAGGTCCGCGCGCGGCCCTCCAGTGTCAATTCCCAGCACCGGCCCGGCTTCAGCGCCGGACGCCAGTGCTGCTTCAGCTGTGTGCAATATGCGAGATGTCATTAACTATGACGAAAGTCATCAGCGCCACCAGCAACAGCAGTCCGATCTGCATCGCAAACTCGCGATGCCGCAACTGCAACGGCTTGCCGCGCAAGCCCTCCATCAGGAAAAAGAACAGATGGCCGCCGTCGAGCAACGGCACCGGCAGCAGGTTGATGATGCCCAGCTCCAGGCTCAGCATCACGGTGAAGCCGGCCGCGTCGGCGAAGCCCTGCTTGGCCTCTTTGCCGGCCATCTTGGCGATCATGATGGGACCGCCCAGCGCCTGGCGTGCGGGCGTCGTGCCGTTGACGATCAGCACGATTCCCATCACCAACCGTTCGCTCAGCTGGACGGTCGACACGACACCCCGGTAGATAGCCTCTGCCGGCCCATAGCGGCGTGTGCCCTCGTCGCCACGCGGCAGGACCCCGATGATCCAGACCGGGACCTTGTTGCCGAAGCCCGTATCTTCCTTTTCACGCTTGGGCGTTACCAGCAGCGACATCTGGCTCGGCAGACCGCCCGGCGTGGGGCGCGCGAAATCGATTTTTACCGCTGCGCCATTGCCCGCCTTGATTGCGTCGGAGAGGCCGGCCCAATTCTCGATCTTCTTTCCGTTGACCGCCAGAATCCGATCGCCCTTGCGCAGGCCCGCCGAGTAGGCCGGCATTCCCTGCTTGATCTCACCCAGTATCGGCTTCACGTAGGGCACGCCATACATGAATACAATCGTCATCAGTATCGGCGCGAACAGGATGTTCGCCAGCGGCCCCGCCAGCACGATCTTGATCCGCGTGGCGAGGCTCTGGGTCGGGAAGGCCTGTGCGCGATAGCGCTCGAGCAGCGCCGCCGGGCGGCGCTCGACCAGCGCCTTGATGGCCTCGTCAACCGCGCCGCGCCGTTCGACCTCGGCCATCAGCAAGGCTTCGTCGGGCCGCAGTGCGCGGCCAAGTATCATCTCGGCGCTGTCGGCCGGCTCAGGATAGCTCGCAGGATTTGAGGCCAAGGCGTGAGTTGCGCCCGACGTTGCCGCCGAATCACCGATCGGGCTGGATCCTTCGTTCGCCGCCGGTGCCAGCCGATGCGCCAGCGCGAGCAGCGCTTGCGCCGGCTCGGTGCCCGATGAGTCGGCGGCGCCGTGATGGCGCGCCGCTTGGAGCAGGTCGAGCTCTAGCTCGCGCACGTAGCCCTCCAGAGTCTCTGCCGTGGGCTCTTCGGCGACCTCATCGCCGAGCATTCGCACATAGCCTCCGAGCGGTGTCGCGCTGAATGCATATTCGGTCTCGCCCCGGCGGATACCAAAGAGTTTGGGCGGATAGCCGACCGAGTAGCGGATGACGCGCACACCGGAGCGCTTGGCCATCAGGAAATGGCCGGTCTCATGCACGATGATCAAAACGGCAAAGATTATGACGGCTGAGAGGATTGAGATGATCATATTTTCCGATTGTTCGAGAGGAGGTTAGGCTGGCGCGTCACACTCATCCTCATCGGCTCCAATAATAAGCCAAAACCGTGGCGAAAACCATGCTGCATGTCCGATCGAGCAGGCCGCCGTGGCCCGGAAAAATCCATCCGGAGTCTTTCACTCCCGCCCTGCGCTTGAGCGCCGAGCCGGCTAGGTCGCCTAATTGCGCCAAGACTCCGATCGCTGCCGAAAGCGCCGCGGTTTGTGTCACGCCCCATTCCGACACCAGTGGTCGACGCAGCACCAATCCTGCCAGCACGCATAGTGCGAGCCCGCCGATCGCCCCTTCCACGGTCTTTTTCGGACTCACATTTGGGGCCAGCCGGGTTCGGCCGATCCACGAACCCGTGAAGTACGCCCCGGTGTCGCTGGCGATTACGAGGAGCAGGATAAGGACGGTCACCGCGATGCCGTCGGAACGGTTGCGCAGGAGCGCGAAATAGGGAAACAACGCGCCCACGTAAAATGCTCCCAGAAGCGTCAGGCCTATTCCGGGCGGCTTGGCCGCCGTGCCCGGCAGGCCGCGCCCCACCCGTACCACCAGCGTCAGCATCGCCACAATCACGCCGAGCGGGATGAGCCATAGATGCCTGGGCGCCCACGCCAGCAGCATCGCCGAACCGCCGCCCACTACAACCAGGGCGCCGATCGCGCCGGCCGTGCGCGCCCCGGTCATCGCACCCACTTCGTAAAGCCCCCACCCGGTCAGCACACCCACGAAAGCCGCAAACCATGGCGCCGGTGCGAACAGCACCAGCGCCAGCAGCGTCGGCAGCGCGACCAGCGCGGTCCAGACCCTAGTTCGCAGCACGCAATCTGTGGTTGGCGGAGCCGGCGTCGACCGCGCCGAAGCGGCGCTCGCGGAGTTGATAGGCCGCCAGCGCGTGGAGGAACTCGCGCTCGCGGAAGTCGGGCCATAACGTGGGGGTGAAATAAAGTTCCGTGTAAGCGAGCTGGTACAGGAAGAAGTTCGATATGCGGAGCTCGCCCGAGGTGCGGATGAGCAGGTCGGGGTCGGGCAGGGCGGCGCTGGCGAGCCGGCTCGCGACCGCCTGCTCGTCGACCTCATCGGGGCGCAGGCGCCCCGCGGCAACCTCCTCGGCGATTCGGCGGGCGGCGGCGGTCACGTCCTGGCGGCCGCCATACGAGAGTGCCAGGGCGACCGTCATCGAACGGTTCTCGGCGGTCGCGGCGATCATCGCGTCGAGCGCGCGCCCGACCGGCGGCGGCAAGCGTTCGAGGTCGCCCAGCGCCACCACCTTGATGTCGCGTTTCATCAGGCGCTTGGTCTCGGTGCTGAGGTAGCGATGGAACAGCTCCATCAGGAAGCGCACCTCGGTGCCAGGCCGTCGCCAGTTCTCGTTGGAGAAGACGAACAGGGTGAGATAGGGGATGCCGACCTCGCGCGCGGCCTCGACCACTGCGCGCACCGAATCCTTGCCGCGGCGATGGCCCTCCGGACGGGAAAGCCCGTGCTGGCGCGCCCACCGCCCGTTGCCGTCCATCACGATCGCGACATGGCGCGGCAACCGCTCCGGTTCGAGCGAGAGACCGGGAAATTCGTCCAGTGGGAGTGAAGAAGCCACGAACCGGGTAAGCCGCCGCCGCATCCCACTTGCGCGGGACGCCTTGCGGGCGGGTCAGACCTCCATTATCTCGGCTTCCTTGGCCGCCAACACCTTGTCGATCTTCTCGATGTGCTCGGTGGTATGCTGCTGGACCTTGGTCTCGGCCGCACGCAGCGTGTCGTCATCGAGCTTTTTGTCCTTGTGCATTTTCTTGAGCTTGTCGTTGGCGTCGCGGCGATGGTTGCGCACCGAGACTCGGAACTCCTCGGCGGTCTTATGCACATGGCGTACCAGTTCCTTGCGCCGTTGCTCGGTCAGCTCGGGAATCGGCACGCGGATGAGTTTGCCGTCGTTGATCGGCGTCAGGCCGAGGTCGGAGGTCTGGATGGCCTTCTCGATCTCGTGCAGCGAGCCCTTGTCGTAGGGCGTGACGACCAGCAGGCGCGCCTCGGGGGCAGCCAGTCCGGCGAGCTGGCGCAGCGGGGTGCGGGCGCCATAGTAATTGACGTGCAGGCCCTCGAGCAGCGCGGTCGACGCGCGCCCGGTGCGCACGCGGCCGAGTTCATGGCGGAAGGCGCCGAGCGCCTCTTCCATCTCCATCCGCGCCATCTCGATCGCGTCTTCCGGTTTTTCTTCAGCGGCCACTTTCCACCCAGGTGCCGATCGGCTCTCCCATCACGGCCTTTCTTATATTACCCGTCTGACGCAGATTGAAAACGATGATCGGCAGGTTGTTGTCTTTGCACATCGAGATCGCCGTCGAGTCCATCACCCTGAGGTTGCGTTCGAGCACCTCGAGGTAGGTCAGGCGGTCGAAGCGCTTGGCCCCGGGCTCGCGCAGGGGATCGCGGTCGTAGACCCCATCGACGTGATGGCTCGCCTTCAGGATGACTTCGGCGCCGATTTCCAGCGCGCGCAGACTCGCCGCGGTGTCGGTGGTGAAGTAGGGATTGCCGGTGCCGGCGGCGAAGATTACGACCCGTCCCTTCTCGAGGTGGCGCACCGCGCGCCGGCGAATGTACGGCTCGCACACCGCCTGCATCGCGATCGCCGAGAGCACGCGCGTGGTGACGCCGGCCCGCTCCAGGGCATCCTGGAAGGCGAGCGCGTTGATCACGGTGCCCAGCATACCCATCTGGTCGGCGCTCGAGCGGTCCATCCCGCGCGCCTCGTATTCGCTGCCGCGCAGAATGTTGCCCGCCCCGATAACCATCGCGAGTTGCACGCCGAGGGCGGCTATATCTTTGATTTCGCGGGCGAAAGCGGCGAGGGTGTCGAGATCGATGCCGGTGCCCTGGGCCGGCGCTAGCGCCTGACCCGAGAGCTTGAGCATCACGCGGCGGAAGCGGGGCTTATGCGCCGCGCTGCCTGCCGCCTCGCTCATCGCCATCGCCCCCCCTGCCCCGCGCGCGGGTGACTAGGCGCCGGCGGCCGCGTTGCCGTCGCGCGATTCGCCTAGCTGGAAGCGGACGAAGCGGCGGATTTCGATCTTCTCGCCCAGCTTGGCTACGTATTCGCCCAGCAGGTCGGTGATAGTGCGGTTGGGATCGCGCACCCAGGCCTGCTCGTTAAGACAGATGTCGCGGTAGAACTTTTCCAGCTTGCCCTCGACGATCTTCTTGACCACCGCTTCGGGCTTGTCCGCCGACTGCGTGGCGTAGATCTGGCGCTCCTGCTCGATGACCCCGGCGGGCACGTCCTCGCGCGAGACGCAGCGCGGATTGGCCGCCGCGATCTGCATCGCGATCTCTTTGACCAGGGTCTGGAATTCGGGCGTTTTGGCCACGAAGTCGCTTTCGCAGTTGACTTCCACCAGCACGCCGAGCTTGCCGCCGGCATGGATATAGGTTCCTACCGAGCCCTCCGAAGCGAGCTTGCCCGAGCGCTTGGCGGCCTGCGCTATACCGCGCTCGCGCAGCCATACGATGGCCTTTTCCAGGTCGCCGCTGGCCTCCGCCAGCGCCTTCTTGCAGTCCATTACGCCGGCGCCGGTTTTCTCGCGCAGTTCTCTGACGGTGTTTGCGTTGATGTCCATTCTGTAGGTTCTTGTCTAAACCTTCTTGCCCGCCCGGGTAACCCTCTGGCCCGCCGGCCGCTCTATCGGAGCGCCGTGGTGCCGCAAAAAAATTTCTAGACGCTCTGGCTCGGCGGCTCGGGACTGTGGGTGTCGTTGTCGCCGCCGCCCGCGTCGAGGTCCTGCTCGCCCTTTTGCCGTTCCTCGGCGATCCGTTTGCCTTCCAGCACCGCGTCGGCCATCGCCGCACTGAACAGCTTGATCGCGCGAATCGCGTCGTCGTTGCCCGGGATGCGGTAGGCGATGAGGTCGGGGTCGCAGTTGGTGTCGACCACGGCCACCACCGGGATGCCGAGGCGCTTGGCCTCGGCCACCGCGATGTCCTCTTTCTTGGTGTCGATCACCCACAGCGCGTCGGGCAGCTTGCGCATGTTCTTGATTCCGGCCAGCGTGCCCATCAGTTTGCCGTGCTCGTGAGCATTCTCGCTCATCTCTTTCTTGGTGAGCGCCTGGATCATCTCGGGATCGGCCATTATCTCCTCGAGCTTCTTGAGCCGCTCGATCGACTGCCGAATAGTCTGGAAGTTGGTCAGCATCCCGCCCAGCCAGCGGTTGTGCACGTAGTACATTCCGCAGCGGTCGGCCTCTTCCCGCACGATGTCCTGGGCTTGTTTCTTGGTCCCCACGAAGAGCATCGTGCCGCCCTGGGTGGCGAGGTCGCGCACGAAGTCATAGGCCTCGCGGAACATCCGCACGGTCTGTTGCAGGTCGATGATGTAGATGCCGTTGCGCGCGCCGAAGATGTAAGGCTTCATCTTCGGGTTCCAGCGGCTGGTCTGGTGGCCGAAGTGGACTCCGGCCTCCAGGAGCTGTTTCATGCTGATTTCGGTCATAAATCCTCTTAGGCGTTCGCCCGGCCCCCCTGGTGCGGCGGACGACACTAACAATTATCAAGCCGCGCGGGCAGTTCCTAGCGCGCCCTCTAGCCGTTCATCGATTCGAGGAATTCTTCGTTGGTTTTAGAGCCCTGCATCTTGTCCAGCAGGAACTCCATCGCCTCGACCGCGTTGAGCTGGGAGAGCAGCTTGCGCAGGATCCACACCCGGTTGAGCGTGCTGCGCGGCAGTAGCAGCTCCTCTTTGCGGGTCGAGGAGCGCTGGATATCGATGGTCGGGAAAATGCGCTTTTCCAAAAGTCGCCGGTCAAGCCCGATCTGCTGGTTGCCGGTGCCCTTGAACTCCTCGAAGATTACCTCGTCCATCCGGCTGCCGGTGTCGACCAAGGCGGTGGCGATGATGGTCAGCGAACCCCCGTCCTCGGTGTTGCGCGCCGCGCCGAAGAACTTCTTGGGCTTGTGCAGCGCGTTGGAATCCACGCCGCCCGAGAGAATCTTGCCCGAGGGCGGCACCACCGTGTTGTAGGCGCGGGCGAGGCGCGTGATCGAGTCGAGCAGGATCACCACGTCGCGCCCGTGCTCGACCAGCCGGCGCGCCTTCTCGATCACCATCTCGGCCACCTGCACGTGGCGCGTGGCCGGCTCGTCGAAGGTCGAGCTGACGACCTCGCCCTGCACCGAACGCAACATGTCGGTGACTTCCTCGGGGCGCTCGTCGACCAGCAGGACGATCAGGACGATTTCCGGATGGTTGTGCGCGATCGCTTTCGCAATCGCCTGCAGCATCATGGTCTTGCCGGTGAACGGCGCCGCCACGATGAGACCGCGCTGGCCCTTGCCGATGGGCGCTATCAAATCGATGATGCGGGTGGTGTAGTCCTCGTGGTCGTATTCGAGCTTGATCCGCTCCTGCGGGTAGAGCGGCGTCAGGTTGTCGAACAGGATCTTGTCGCGCGCCTTTTCGGGCTCCTCGAAGTTGATCGATTCGACCTTCAGCAGCGCGAAGTATCGCTCGCCCTCCTTGGGCGGGCGAATCAGGCCCGAGACGATGTCGCCGGTGCGCAGGTTGAATTTGCGGATCTGGCTGGGCGAGATGTAGATGTCGTCGGGGCCCGGCAGGTAGTTGTAGTCGGGCGCGCGCAGAAAGCCGAAGCCGTCGGGCAGAATCTCCAGCACGCCTTCGCCGAGGATCGAGCCGTTGCGCGAGGCCTGCGCCTGCAGGACGGAGAAGATCATCTCCTGCTTGCGCATGTTGGTCGCGCCGTCGATGTTGTACTCGCGCGCGATCTGCGCCAGCTCGGTTATCTTGGCGGCCTTGAGCACCTTGAGGTTGAGCGCGCCGCCTTCGCTGACGATCCCGCCCACGTGGCGCTCGGAGGCGGTCAGCGCCTGCGAGCTGCTGGTCCGGCTGTAGCGATCGGCGCCGGCTTCGGGCGCTATCGCCGCACCGCTTTCGCCGCCACCCGCCTCGTCGTGCTCGGCCGCGCCGTTGACCTCGCCAGGCCCGCCGGCCGCGGCCGGCGGCATGTGACGCGTGTGCGGACCGTTGGGGCCGTTGCGAATCTCGTCGCCCTGGCCCTGAGCCTCGCCCCTCGCCCCCCTGCCCTTGCCCATATGCCTTGTCCGCAAAATTCCTGACTCCAATCCGGCTGAGAAGTGACAGAACCTGATGCTGCCGATCCCTTAACGCAGCCCCCGAGCCGCCCGTGAGAGACCGCCGCGCGTATTATAACCCCGAGCGAAACCTTGAACCGGTTATTCCCAGGCCGATCAAATGGATTGAGGCACTTGGTCGCGATGGGGTGCGACCCCCAATCTTCGGCGGGTCACTTGGCGGCTGCGGGCGATCCAGGGCCCGGCCTGCCTCAGCTCGATGCGCAGGTCCTTGTATCTGAAGTTATCTGAGCCTCTTTGGGCTGTCAACGGGCCACTTTTCCGTCCGCTCCCCAAGCGGACGAGAGCCTAATTCGACCAGTTCGATCCAGCGCTCAAGTACCGTCCGTTCCGTTGCGACGCCACGCGCCGCGAGCAAGCCGGCTAAGTCGCCGGGCGGTGGCGCGACAAACTCGAGCGCCGCGGCCGTGCGCGGATGGCTAAGTCGCAGCGCCAGGGCATGTAGCGCCTGGCGGTTGAACCAGCATGTCGCGTCCGAAGGTTTGACATGGCGGCCGCCATAGAGCGGATCGCCAAGGCAGGGATGTCCGATCGAGGCCAGGTGTACGCGAATCTGATGGGTGCGGCCGGTCAGCGGCCGCACCGCGAGGAGCGTCGCATCGGCGCCGGCCGCCGGCATCCGCGCGAGCACGCAGACCTCGCTTACCGCCGCGCGCCCGTGGCGCGAGGCCACCGACATCCGCTTGCGCTCGACCGGATGGCGCCCGACCGGGCGCGCAATCGAAAAGCGCTCGCGTCCGATCAGCCCGCGCACCACCGCGAGGTAAATCTTGCCGACCGTGCGCTGCTTGAACTGGCGCGCCAGCTCCATCCGCGCAAACGGCGTCCGCGCCACCACCATCACGCCCGACGTGTCTTTGTCGAGCCGATGGACGATTCCCGGGCGCATCACGCCATCGGGCTCGACCATCGCCGCCATCTCGGGAAAGCGCGCGAGCAACGCGTCGATCAGCGTGCCGCAGGGATGGCCGGGCGCGGGATGGACCGTCATCCCAGCCGGCTTGTTGACGACCACGATCTCGTCGTCGGCGTAGAGCACGTCGATTTCCGGGGCTGCGCGCACGGCGTCGGCGACGTGCGCGGCGGACGCCGTGGGAGTGGCGCAGGGGCGCTGAATTTCGACTGTGTCGCCGGCGCGCACGGCGTCGGCGGCGCGCGCGGGCGCGCCGTTGAGCCGCACCAGACCAGCTTTGATCATACGCGCGGCCTGCGAGCGCGAAAACTCCGCGCCCAACTCGGCGGCGACGAAAACGTCAAGCCGCATCCGCCCGGGCGCCGAACCGACCGTCAGCGTGCGCGCAGTCACGGCGCGATTATATCAGCCGCGGCGATTGCGTCGCGCCGAGCGCAGCCTACAGCCGATAAGGCGCCGGATGGGTTTTCTCGTAGGTCGCGATCTCTTTGTCGTGGGTTAGCGTCAGCGCCACGTCGTCGAGCCCTTCGAGAAAACACTTCTTGGGGAACGGATCGATATCGAAGTGCGCCGACCATCCGAATTTGTCCGAGACCGTTTGTGCGGGAAGGTTGACGGTCAATTCGTATCCATCATGCCGCTTGATCGCCGCGAAAACCGCATCGACCTCGTCGGGCTTGAGAATAATCGGCAGGAAGCCGTTCTTGAGCGAGTTGTTGCGAAAGATGTCGGCGAAGGAGCTAGCAATCGCCGCCTTGAAGCCGAAGTCGGCGAGCGCCCACACCGCGTGCTCGCGCGAACTGCCGCACCCGAAGTTGGCCCGCGCGACCAGGATCGATGCGCCCGTAAAGCGCGGTTGGTCGAGCACGTAACCCTTGTCCGGCTGATCGCGCCAGTCAAAGAAGAGCCCCTTGCCCAGACCGCTACGCACCACGGCCTTCAGGAACTGCTTGGGTATCACCTGGTCGGTGTCGACGTTGGAACGATCCATCGGAGCGACCAGGCCAGTGAAGTTCTTGAACGGTTGCATCGCGCTCTTACCCCCGGAGAAAACCTGCCAGCAGGAGAAACTACCGGCGGTGGCGCGCACGGACGCGCCACTGGCCGGAGCCGATTGCATAGCATAAATCGGCAGCCCGCCAAATCGGCAGTCTATCTATGAACGCTTGAGCCAATGAGCGCCTGGAGACGCCGCGGATGGCGGCCGCCCGCTCCCACGGACAGCACTCTCCTCATCGCGCGCCACGCCTGAATTCGCGCGACGCACGTTCCTCGTAACCTATGAAGTGCCCGGGGACCATCGGGGGCCCCGCACCGGACGATCAGTCGGCCGCAGCTTCGCCGCCGTTGTGCTGGTTATGGCCGTTGACAGCGGCAATACCGTTGGCGTTGAAGGCGCGCGACAGCTCGAGGAAACGGCGCTGTAGCGCCTTGGCGGGTTCAAACGCCTTGATCAGATGCTGCAACTGATCTTGAAACGCGGTTGCCGGTTCCATGGCGGACGCCAATTGCACCAGTTGTTCGTGAAAAGCCGCCGCCACGCGTTCGAGCTGGCTCTGAAACGCCCGCATCGGTTCAAAGCGGTTGGCCAGGTTCTCGAGATGACTGTGGAATCCTTTTATCGGCTCGAAGGCCGCGGCCACTTCCGCCAATTCCTCCTGGAACGCTCTGATCGGCTCGAAGACGTCGGCCAACTGCGCCAACTGGCCCATCGGCTCTAGCACCTTGGCCAGCCGGGCGAGCGTGTCCTCGGCCGACTTCATCGGGTCGAATACCTTGGCTACTGCCTGGTCGGGTTGAAGAGAAATAAATGATTCGTCCAACTCCGTGCCTCCTCCTATTTGCAGTGCAAACTCCCAACGTCCAGCGAATCTTGAACCCAACAGGCGCACCCGGCTCGGCATTGTTGGCGCTTCAAATTCCGGGAAGCCTGAATCTCACTTTCCAGTCGAAGGGTCACGTTCCAGGCAAAGCGTAGCCGCCGACGCCTGGACGAGCGCTGAATTTCGTTTGTCGTCCGGCTTGAATAGCAAAAGCTGATGTAAGGGACTTCAAGTTCGTGTCGATTGGGAAAGCATATTAAAGACGCGACTCGTAACTAACGCACTTGCATTACGGGAGCAAGAATTCACGCGCTCACGTATCCACCGATAGGGTCGCAGCGGCTGTGAGTAACGTCGCGCCAGACCGTGCTTGTGAGAACCGTGCGGCGGGTCTAGACTCCGCCTCGTGGCGCCGCCGACGCGTCGAGCGTGTGACAGCCCGGCGTGTTCCTTTCCCATCACCGCGGCGCGTCCCGAGTTCAGGCGTCCAAGGCAAAGCCATGAGCAGCACGCAGCAGCCCAACGCCAATTCCGACGGACCTCCCGCGCCAGATCTCCATACAACTAGCGACTCCAGTACCGACGCGACCATCGGACGCTTCCGCGACGCGGTCCAGGGTCTTAAGGAGGGATCGCCACCGGCCGGACCGGCGGCCGATTCGGCCGACCAGCCCGCGGCGCCGCTCAAGAGCGTCGTGGCCGAGCAATTCGTGCTGGTCGATTCGCACGGCGAGCGCCGCGCGACGCTCGCGCTCGACGCCGACGGCGGCCCGGCGCTGACGCTCAGCGACGCCAACGGCCGCACGCGCGCGGCGATTCGCCTGGGAGTCGATGGAGCGCCGTCGGTAGTGCTCTTTGACACGATCGGGCGGCGGCGCCTCGAGGTCGCGCTCAAAGCCGACGGCGCAACCGGTCTTGGATTGTACGACGAGACGGGCGAGGGCCGCGCGGAGCTGGTGGTCTCGGGCGCCGGCGCGCCGACGCTTTCGCTATTCGGGCCCAATGGCAAGCGGCTGGCCAAACTGCCGACCGGCCGCGAGCGCTAGCTGCCCTTTCCCGGCTTCCTACTTGTGCCGCCTGCGCGCGTTGCCGATTTGTGCGACGGGGCTAATGCGCCGGCCATTCGCGCACGTCGACGAAGTGCCCGGCCACCGCTGCCGCGGCGGCCATCGCGGGACTCACCAGATGCGTGCGTCCGCCCTTGCCCTGGCGGCCCTCGAAGTTGCGGTTCGAGGTGCTGGCGCAGCGCTCGCCCGGCTTGAGGATGTCCGGGTTCATCCCCAGGCACATGCTGCATCCGGATTCGCGCCACTCGAAGCCCGCGTCCACGAAGATGCGATCGAGCCCGAGCTTTTCGGCCTCGGCCTTGACCTGCTGCGATCCCGGCACCACCATCGCGTGCACGCCCTTGGCGACCTTGCGCCCACGCACGATGTCCGCCGCCGCGCGCAGGTCGCCGATACGCGAGTTGGTGCACGATCCGATGAAGACGCGGTCGACGCGGATGTCCTGGATCGCCGTGCCCGGCTGCAGTCCCATGTATTCCAGGGCGCGCCCGACCGCCTGGCGCTCGGCCGCGCCCTTGAGGCTGGCGGGGTCGGGCACCTTGCCGGTGACCTCGACCACCATCCCGGGATTAGTTCCCCAGGTAACTTGCGGTGCGAACGCCGCCGCGTCGAATGCGATGCTCTTGTCGAAACGCGCGCCGTCGTCGGTGCGAAATTTCAGCCAGCGCTCAGCCTCCCGATCGAAGTCCGCACCCGTCTTCACAAAACGCCGTCCGCGCAGATACTCGACCGTCTTGGCGTCGGCCGCGATCATTCCAGCGCGTGCGCCCGCCTCGATCGACATGTTGCTCACCGTCATCCGCTCTTCCATCGAGAGCGCCTCGATGGCTTCGCCGCGGTACTCGATGACGTGTCCGGTGCCGCCGTCGGTGGTGATGCTTCCGATGATGCCGAGGATCAAATCCTTCGCGGTCACCCCGGGCTTGAGCCGCCCGTCGACGCGAATCTCCAGCGTCTTGGGCTTGGCCTGCCACAGGCATTGCGTGGCGAGTACGTGCTCGACCTCGCTGGTGCCGACGCCGAAAGCCAGCGAGCCGAACGCGCCGTGGGTGGCGGTATGGCTGTCGCCGCAGACGATGGTCATGCCGGGCTGCGTGAGGCCCAACTCGGGTCCGATGACGTGCACGATACCCTGCTCGGGCGCGCCAAGGTCGAACAGGCGCACGCCGAACTCGCGGCAGTTGCGGCGCATCATTTCGATTTGCGCCGCGGAGTCAAGATCGGCGATCGGCTTGGAGCGGTCGGTGGTCGGAACGTTGTGATCCTGGGTGCCGAAGGTGCGGTCGAGCGCGCGCACCTTGCGCCCGCTGTTGCGCAGGGCCTCGAAGGCCTGCGGCGACGTTACCTCGTGTACCAGGTGCAGATCGATATAGAGCAGGGCCGGTTCGCCGGGTTGCTCGCGGACCGCGTGGCTCTGCCAGATTTTTTCGAAAAGTGTCTCAGCCGCCATGACGGGAATTGGCCTCTTTTCCGGATAAAAGCTGAACCTAGCTTTATGCCGCCGCACCACGCGCCGTCAAATATGACCGGGTGGGTCAAATGCGTCCGCGCCGACCGACTGTTTCGCGGGACTACTTCTCGGAATGACCGCCGTTACCGGCCGCGCCACCTGATATCGGCGGAAATCCGGGGCGCCGCTAGCCGGAAGCACGGCGCTGGTCGGGCGCTTCGTCCCGCGCCGCGAGCGGTAAATGATCGAGCGTTGCGTCCGCTACCCGGGTGAAGGCCGCCGCCGCGTCCTTGTGCTCCGCATGCTCGACCGCACGCGAGACCGTCTCGGCCTGCGTCGGTCCACGCTGCTTGCCGAGGAAAGGTTTGGCGATCAGGTAGGCGACGTCGCGAAGCGGCATGAAACGCATGAAGCGGCGCAGAAGCCGCATGGTCTGGAGCGGATAATGAGTCAGCTTGTAGATGAATAGCCGGCGGAATCCGGCGGTGCGCTCGCGGTTGATCACTTCACCCGGCAGGCAGGTCGGGTCGATCTCGGAACACTTGAAATATTTGAACCAATCCGTGGCGTCGTCAACCAGTTTGCGGTCGATGTATTCCTGCCATAAAGGTGTGCCGCGATAGACGCACAGGCGGTTGAAGGCGAAAGTGTCGAGCCGGAGCCTTGATGCGAAATCGAAGGTCGCTCTCAGGTCGGATACGGTTTCGTCGGGATTCCCGACCACGAAGAAGCCGTGGACAATCTCGATGCCGGCCCGCTTCGCGTTGGTGACCGCGGTTTCCACCTCTGCGAGGGTCTGCTCTTTTTTGAGCCGGTCGAGGACCTTCTGGCTGCCGCTCTCGACCCCGAACATGATGGTGCGGCAATTGGCCTTCGCCATCGCCGGGAACAGATGCTGGGCAACCGAGTCGACGCGGCCCTCGCAACCCCACTGGATAGTCACGTCGCTATCGACGAGCCCTTTGCATATCGCTTCGATCCGCTTGGGCTGCAACAGGAAATGATCGTCGACGAAGTACACCGAGCCGTAGCCTTGTTCCTGCAAATGCTTGAATTCCGCGATCACGTGCGCGGGACTGCGCGAACGCCATTTGCCCTGGTTGAAGATCGGAATGTCGCAGAAGACACACGGCCAAGGGCATCCGCGCGAGGTCTGCATCGTGGTGAAACGTTCCATCGAAAGGACCGCCGGCACATCCAGCGGCATCGACTCGATGAAATCCAGGGGAAGGCTTTCGCGGTCGGGAAACGGCCATTGGTCGAGGTCGCGCTCGGCGGCGCGGTTCGGATTGTTCACGACCTTGCCGTCGCGGGCCCAGGTGAGTCCCGCGACCGTGACGGGATCCTCGATCCGCTCGAGCAGGTCGAGTATGAGCTGTTCGCCGTCGCCGCGGCAGACGAAATTGACCTCCGGGCACTGTTGTTTCACCAGGGCGGCGTTGAGGGTCGCGAACACGCCGCCGAAGGCGAGTTTCACCCTGGCATCCATGGCGCGGATCTGACGGGCGAGAATCTTGGCGTAGGGATAACTGGTCGTGCTGAGAAAGCTCAGCCCGACCAGTTGGGGCTTACACCTGCGGATTTCATCGATGATGACCTGGTTCGGCGTCTCGGGATTGGCCTGGTCGAACATCACGCACTCATGCCCGGCGCGCTTGAGCACGGAGGCCAGCGACATGATTCCGATCGGTGGGAACCCCATCACGCGGATATTCCCGTTCTTCGAGCGCCCTGCCGCCGGCATGGCGTAGAATTGCGGATCGCGAATATGGACTAGAAATATCAGCATGGCCGCCTCCAATCGCCGCCAACCCTCTGAGCCGGAATTTCCATTCCGAATCCTGACTTAGACTGGTCCGACGCCGGGCGGTTTGCAAATACGCAGCTCCAAGCCCGGGGTTGAGTCCAAAGGGCTTTCGACGGTGTCGCCACCGACCAGTTCCGCCTCGCCCTGGCATAAAACCCCCGAAACTGGCGCCTTCCGACCGAGTCTCGAGACACGAGCGGCTCGCCGCCGCGACCCGCGATCGGCGAAGCGAGCAATTCGACGCGTGCGACGCCACCGCATGTGCCGGAAGCGGTCATCCGGGGTCTCCGCGCGCAGGTCACTTGATCCGGCGCGTCGGCGCGGCGCGCTCGGCATGGGCAAGGCCGCGCGTGACCGCCTCTTCGCCGAAGCGCTCGGCTACCTGGTCAAGCGTGCGGTTGAGGCGGTCGCGGCGCCCCTCGCGCGCGGCCGGCGCTTCGCCGAACAGCGCCAGTTGCGTCGCCGTGCCTTGGGCGTCGCGCACCAGGTTATGTACTTGCACGCCGGCCAGGCGCACCCGCTCGCGCTCGCGTACGTGCCCGAGTAGCGCCCGGGCGACGCGGGAGAGTTCGCCCCCGTCGTCGGTCGGAGCCTCCAGCGACTGGCTGCGCGTTACGATCGGGTAGCGGCCCTGCCCAAGCGGCCGCGCGAGCTTGAGCTTGAGCGTCACCGTGTGCGCACGCACGTGGTCGGCGCGCAGCCGCCGGCCGAGCGCCTCGGAATGCGCGATCAGCACCCGCGCGAGCTCCAGCGAGTCGAGCGCGAGGTCGTGCTCGAACGTGCTCTCCTCGCCATAGGACTTGCGCTCATAGTCGCCGACGACCGGGCGCGGGTCGCGTCCCAGCGCGAGTTCGTGCAGCTGCGGCCCCATCGCGCCGAACATCGCATGGAGCCGCGCGACGTCGGCCCGCGCCAGCTCGCCGACCGTTGCGATGCCCGCCTGATGCATCCGTTCGAGCGTTACCCGCCCCACACCCCATAGCCGCTCGACCGGCAGCGGCTCGAGAAAATCCCCGAGCTCATCCGGCTCGACGACGAGCAGGCCGTCGGGCTTGGAGATGTCGCTTAAGATTTTAGCCGCCATCTTGGTCGGTGCGATTCCGACCGACACCACCAGGCCGGTTCCCTGGTGCACGCGATGCTTGAGCGCGCGCCCGGCCTCCAGCGGCGAAGCGAACAGACGATGCGTTCCGGTAAGATCGAGGAACGCTTCGTCGAGCGAGAGCGGTTCGACGATCGGACTGAACTCGTCGAAGGCCGCGCGCACCGCGCGCGAGACTTCCACGTAGCGCGCCATCCGCCCCGGCACGAAAATTCCCTGCGGACAGAGCCGATGCGCTTGGTGGGCCGGCATCGCCGAGCGCACGCCGAAGCGGCGCGCCTCGTAGGAGGCCGAAGTCACCACGCCGCGCCGGCTGCGTCCGCCGACGATCACCGGCAGGCCGCGCAGCGCCGGATTGTCGAGCTGCTCGACCGAGGCGTAAAAGGCGTCCATGTCGGCGTGCGCAACGACTCGCGGCCACGGAGTAGCGGCGCCGCCGGGAGTCATCGGGATGTTCCTGGCGGCGCTCCCGGCGGCGCTTCGTAAGCCGCCGCGCGCGCCGGTGAATGCTCGGCCCCAAGTTCCGAAAAAACCGCCTGGGCCGCGCGCTCGCCCCCGAGCACGCAGTCGGGAATTCCAACGCCGCGCAGCGCCGCGCCGGCGAATTCGAGCCCCGGCAGCGCGGCCGCCGCGCGCTCGATTTCGGCCACGCGGTCATGATGTCCGACCGCATATTGCGGCATCGAGTCGGGCCATCGGTTGACCTGCGCCCATAGCGGCGCGGCTTCGGCGCCAAGCAGGGCGTGGAATTCCTCGCGCACAACTTCGATCATCGCGGCGTCGTCGAGCGCCATCAACTCGCGCTGCATCGCCCCGCCGACGAAGGCGCGAACCAGGATCGTCCCGGCCGGCGCGCGCCCGGCGAATTTCAAGCTGGTGAAGCTGCCGGCGATGATCCTGCGCCGTTCGAGCGCGGGCACCACGAAACCGAAACTTCGCGGCGCGCGCGGAAAATCGCTTTCGCGGTACGCCAGGTTGGCCACCGCCGCCGACGCATAGCCGATTGTTCCGAGCGCGCGCGCAAGTGCGGGCGAATGCGGCTGGAGGAGCGGCGCCGCGCGATAAGCCGGCAGCGCGCAAATCACCGCGTCGGCTTCCAGAGCCGCCCCGTCAGCCATTACGACGCGCCATCGCGCCTTGCGCTCCGCCGCGCCGCCGCCGATACGCTCGAGCGCCGCCACCGCGACACCGCGCCGCACGGTCTCGCCGAGCCGTTGCGCCAGCGCGTCGACCATCGTGCCGATTCCGCCGCGCAGGCTGGCGAACAGGCTCCAGCGCGCACCGCTGGTGCCTTCCGATCCGCCGGACTTGCCGGACTTGCCGGATTTGGCCTCGTGCGCGCGCGCGGCCGCCCGCAATCCGCGGATCACGCTACCATGGCGCGCCTCCATATCGGCAAAGCGCGCCAGCGTCGCGTGCAGGCTGAGATGTGCGGGGTCGGCGGTGTAGATTCCGCCGGCGAGCGGCTGCGCAATTCGCTCGAGCACCTCGCGGCCGAGCCGGCGGGTCACGAACGACGCCAGGCTTTCGTCCCGATGCCCGCGGCGGCGCGGAATCAGCGGCTCGATCATCAGGCGGAGCTTGCCGAGCGGAGAGAGCAGGGGGCTGCGCAGCATCGGCAGCATCCGCGTCGGTGCGAGCAGCGAGAAGCCCTCGGGAATCTGGACCAGCGCTCCGTTACGCACGACATAGGTCCTGCGGAACTCGGCGCGGGTGCCGATTAGCTCGCCGTCGAGGCCGAGCCGGCGCACGAGGTCGAGCGCCCAGGGCTTCTCGGTGAGGAACGAATCGGCGCCCGCCTCGGCGATGAATCCCTGCTCGCGAATCGTGCGGAGGGCGCCGCCCAGGCGCGGAGTGCCTTCGAGCAGCGTCACGTCGAGCGCAGTGTTGTGCTTCGCCGACAGCTCCAGGAGCCGGAAGGCGGCGCTGAGCCCGCTGATTCCGCCACCCAGAACCGCGATTCGGAGTGCGCCGCCGTCAGCCATTTCCCCGCTCCCGGCCGTCGCCGGGCCGGGTCCGCAAGCGCGTGCCAATCAGCTCCGCAAGCATCTCGATGAAGCGCGGATGTTCGCCGACGGTCGCCGCGCGCACCATCGTCACCTGCGCCTGGCGCGCCACCCGCGCGGCCTCGATGTCGAGGTCGTAAAGCACTTCGACGTGATCGCAGATGAAGCCGATCGGCGTTACCACTGCCGCTTGTCCCTTGAGGCCGCGCAGCACGTCGCATACGTCGGGCTCGAGCCAGGGATCGCGCGGGCCGCCGCTGCGGCTCTGGAACGCCAGCGTCCCCTGCGGCCGTCCGAGGCGCCCGGCAACGAGCCGCGCCGATTCGCGCAATTGCTCGACGTAGGGACTTGCCGCCGCCATCGCGGCCGGGATGCTGTGCGCGGTGAAGATGAGTTGCGCGCGATCGCGCTGGCCGGGTTCGAGGCGCGCGAGCGCAGCGGCGACGCAATCGGCCGCGGCCTCGATGAAAAGCGGATGTGCGTGCCATCCGCCGATGTAGTCGACCGCGGGTGCGGCGGGGCCGATACGCTCACGCGCCTCTTCGACGTTGCGCAGGTAGCGGTCCCAGCTCGCTTCGCATCGATGGGCCGCGAGCACGAAGCCCAGCGCACGGCGCACTCCGTTGCGTCCCAGCTCGCGCAGCGCGTCTTCGAGCCACGGCGGCGTATTGCGCATCCCCAGCACGACCGGGATCTGCTGGCCCGCGTGCGCAAGCCGCTCGCCGAGCGCCGCGGCCTGTCGCGCGGTTATCTCGTTGAACGGCGAGCGCCCGCCGATCGCTTCGTAATGGTGAACGACTTCCTCGTAGCGCTCGCGCGGAATCGGGCGCCCGGCGGTCACGTGGTCGAGGAAGGGGCGAATCTCGGCGGGGCCGCCTGGGCCGCCGAAGCCGATCAGGATGACCGCGCCATATTGCGCGTCCGCACTCATCCTAATTTTTCACGGTTCATTTTCGGCTCATCTCGTGCACCGCGTCGACCAGCGCGCGCACGTGATCGACCGGCGTCTCGGGCAGGATTCCGTGGCCCAGGTTGAAGATGTGGCCGGGGCGGCCGGCCGCCCGGTCGAGAATTGCGCGGACGCGCCGGCGAATCTCGGAGACGCCGGCGAAGAGCGCGACCGGATCGAGGTTGCCCTGCACGCCGACGCCGTAGCCGAGGCGCTCCCAGGCCTTGCCAAGGTCGACGCGCCAGTCCAGTCCGATAACCTCGCCGCCCGCCTCGCGCATCAGCTCCAGCAGATTGCCGGTCACGGTGCCGAAATGAATCATCGGCACACGCGGGCTCAGCGCCGAGATTACCGCGGCGCTATGCGGCAGAACGAAGCGGCGATAATCGTCGGGCCCCAGCACGCCGACCCAACTGTCGAAGAGCTGCACAATGTCGGCGCCGGCCGCGATCTGCATGTTGAGATAATCGGCGGTCGTGCGCGCGAGCGTCTCCATCAGGCGATGCCACGTCGCGGGCTCCGTGTACATCATGGTCTTGGTCGCCTGGTACTGGCGCGAGCCGCCGCCCTCGATGAGATACGACGCGAGCGTAAAGGGCGCGCCGGCGAATCCGATCAGCGGGGTGCGACCGCCAAGCGCGCGGCGCACCATCCTTATCGCTTCACCGACGAAACCGAGTGCGCCGGCGGCGTCGATTGACGGAATTCTTGCAAGGTCGGCGGCCGCGCGCACCGGCCGCTCGATAACCGGACCGCCCTCCTTCTCGTAACGCAGCCCGACTTCCATCGGGATGAGCGGCAGTAGGATGTCGGCGAAGATGATCGCGGCGTCGACGCCGAGGCGCTCGACCGCGGTGACAGTGACCTCGGCGGCGATTTCGGGCCGCCGGCACATCTCGAGAAAATCGTGCCGCGCGCGCACGCGGCGATACTCGGGCATGTATCGCCCCGCCTGGCGCATCAGCCACACCGGGGTGTAGGGCGCGGGCTTAAGCCGGCACGCGAGCATCATCGGATGGTCGCGGAACGCTCCGGTGCCGCGGTCGTCGGCTTCAACTTCAGCAGTCATTTCTTTCGCGCGCGTGGCGAACCCGCCGCGAGTTATCTTGGCGCGTCGCGCCCGGCCAAGTCCACGGGGGGCGGCGCCCGGCTTTCCTCGCATACGGACGGTTGCTATACGGTTCGCCGGGGGAGCGTGAGTGAGAGTCGCCGCGATGGCGCGGTCTTGGGGGACCAATCGTGAAGCAGCGAATTTACTTTGCTCTGGCGGCGGGTCTGATGGCCGTAGCGGCCGCTCTGGCGCCGGGCGCATCGTCGCGCGGCGATTCGACACCTGGGGCGGCGGTAGTAAAACCGGCTGCGGCGACGATGCCGCTCTACGCGGGACTCGGCCCGGTGCATCATCGGGTCACCACCACCTCGCCGCTGGCGCAGAAGTATTTCGATCAGGGCCTCGCGTTCACCTATGGGTTCAATCACGACGAAGCCGAGCGCTCCTTCGAGCAGGCGGCACGGATCGATCCGAAGATGGCGATGGCGTATTGGGGAATCGCGCTGGTCCTGGGGCCGAACTACAACTTGCCGGGCGACCCGGCGCGGGGCAGGAAGGCCTACGACGCGGTCGAGCGGGCGCGGGCGCTGAAGCCCGGCGCTTCGGCCGAGGAGCGCGACCTGATCGACGCGCTGGCGCAGCGCTACGACGAAAACGGCGAGGGTTCGACCGCGCGCGACCGGGCCTATGCGAACGCGATGCGCACGGTGGCGCACAAATACCCCAACGATCTCGACCTGCCAACGCTGTTCGCGGAATCGCTGATGGACCTTCATCCGTGGCGCTTGTGGAACATCGAGGGCAAGCCCGGCCCCGACACTCTCGAGATCGTGACGACGCTCGAGACCGTGCTCAAGAAGAATCCCAACCACATCGGCGCCAACCATTACTACATCCACGCGGTCGAGGCGTCGCCCGACCCGGCGCGCGCCATGGCGAGCGCCGACCGGCTCGGTGCGCTGGCGCCCGGGGCGGGCCATCTGGTGCACATGCCCTCGCACATCTACATCCGCACCGGCCGTTTCCACGACGCGGTCGAAGTCAACGTGCGCGCGATAAAGGCGGACCAGGCTTTCTTTGCCCAAAGCAAGGAGAGCGGCGTCTATCCCTTGATGTACTACACCCACAACATCCACTTTCTTTGCTACGCGCAGATGGTCGAGGGACAAAAGCGCGAAGCGTTGAGCAGCGCCCGTCTGCTCGAGACCAAGGTGCCGCTGGACCAGGTGCGCGCAATGCCGATGGCCGAGTTTCTGGTCCCCATGCCGTACCTGGTCGAGACCCGCTTCGGCCTGTGGGACGAGATCCTGAAGGAGCCCGAACCGCCCAGGGATTTGCCGTTCGCCGCCGCGATGTGGCACTACGCGCGCGCGCTTGCGTACAGCGCAAAGGGAAATCGAGCGCAGGCCGCGAGCGAGCGGAAGCGGCTTGAAGCGGTGACCGCGGCGATCTCGCCCGCCCGTCCCCTGGGGACCAGCAATCACGCCAAGGACGTCGCGGAAGTGGCGGTGGCGGTGGTCGCCGGCGAGTTCGCGGCGGCCCACGGCGATCACAAGGGAGCGGTTGCGAAACTCACCGGCGCCGTGCGCATGCAAGACGCGCTCATCTACGAGGAGCCTCCGATCTGGTACTACCCGGTACGCGAATCGCTCGGCGCGCAACTGTTGGCGATGGGGCGGACGCAGGCGGCGGAGGCGGTCTATCGCGAAGACCTCAAAATCAACCCCGGCAATCCGCGCGCGCTCTACGGACTCACGCAGTGTCTGAGCGCTCAGGGCAAGACCGCCGAGGCCGCCAAGGCGCGCGAACAGTTCCGCAAGGCGTGGCGTTTCGCCGACAGCGAGCCTACGCCGCCGCCGCCGGCCAAGCGCAGACGCGGCTAGACGTTTTACAGCCTCGCGCGGGCTGTGTTAGCTCTGGCGGCAGAGGGTACGCCGCTTCGATGAGCCAGCCACTGGTCACGCTCAGCATGGACAAGGGGATCGCGACGGTCACACTCAACCGTCCCGAGAAGCTCAACGCACTCAACCGCGAGATGCGCGGGCTGTTTTGTCGCACGATGCAGGGGTTGGGCGCCGATCCCGCAATCGCCGTGGTCATAATTACCGGCGCCGGGCGCGCTTTCTCGGCCGGGCTCGACCTCAATGAGCTGGGCGCCGAGGGCATCCGCGAGACCGGCGGAGCGACCTTCATCTCGATGGTCGAGCGAATGGAAGCGCCGGTCATCGCGGCGGTCAATGGCTACGCGGTCACCGGCGGCTTCGAGCTGGCGCTCGCCGCCGACATCGTCATCGCGGCCGAGACCGCGCAATTTGCCGACACGCACGCACGGGTGGGCGTGATGCCGGGCGGCGGGATGTCGGCGCGGCTGCCGCGCGCGGTTGGCGTGCGCAAGGCCAAGGAGCTTTCGCTTACCGGCAATTATTTGAACGCGCGGGACGCGGAACGGCTCGGCCTGGTCAACCGCGTGGTGGCGGCGGACCAACTGATGACCGCGGCCGGCGAGCTCGCGCGCCAGATACTCGACGCCGACCAGCGCGTGGTGCGCCAGATGAAACGGCTGATCAACCTGGCGACCGAGGCGCCGCTTGGCGACGGACTGCGTATCGAGCAGGATTTCTTCCGCGCCTTCAACCAGAGCCGCAATTTCAAGGGCGTGGCCGAGCGCCGCGCGGCCGTGGTCGAGCGCGGCCGCGCACAGACGCGCAGCTAGCGCCAAGGCATACCGACAGGACATGCGCAGGGAGCATACGATGCACAGGTGGCTTTTGATTCTGGCGATAATTTTCCCGGCCGCGATTGCGCTCGCAGCCTCCGGCGCGGTCGCCGCGGGCGAGAGCGGTACGGCGGCCGAAGCCGGCGCGGTTTCCCGGGGCGAGGTTCCCGCGGCGATTCCAAGCGCGATCATACAGGCGGTCAACTCGCCCGACCGCCCGGCGGCCGACAAGCGGCTGGACGCGGGGCGCCACCCCGAGCAGCTGCTGGCGTTCTTCGGAATCGCGCCCGGGATGAAAGTCGCGGACCTGTGGGCGGGCGGCGGCTATACGACCGAGCTGCTGGCGCGGACGGTGGGGCCGACCGGCAAGGTCTATTCGCAAAACGGCCCGTTCCCGCCCGCCTTCAAGAAGGGCGAAGAGGCATGGAAGGCGCGGCTCAAGGAGCCCGGGATGAGCAATGTGGTCGAGTTGCTGAAGCCGTTCGACCATCCTGACGACATCCTGCCGGTCGCGCCCGGGTCGCTCGACGCGGTGATCATCGACATGAATTACCACGACCTGGTCGGGCGCGGGTACGACCGCGCGAAAATCAACGCCGCGGTATTCCGGGCGCTCAAGCCGGGCGGCGTTTACGGCGTGGTCGACAACAGCGCGGCGCCGGGCTCGGGGAAGCGCGACGTCAGCACGCTCCATCGTATCGACCAGGCCTTCGAAACCAGCGAAATAAAGCGGGCCGGCTTCAAGCTGGAGGCGGCTTCCGCGGTACTGCGCAATCCCAAGGACGATCGCACTTGGTTCGTTATGAAGCATCGCGGCGAGCAGGACCGCTTCGTGCTGAAGTTCGTAAAGCCGCCGGGCGCCGGCGGGGTCGGCGCGGGGCTGCCGCACTGATCCGGTGGGGGGAGATTTTTCCCGCGCAAAGCGATATACAATAGACGAGGCTATACTATGAGAACCGGCTACATGCTGCTGTTCCAGAACGCCCATCAGGGGATGTCGGACGGGGAGATGGTGCGCCACGAGATGCGTATCGCCGAACTGGCCGAGCCGCTGGGCTTCGACACCATCTGGAGCGCCGAGCATCACTTTGACGCCTACTCGATGCTGCCCGACAATTTTCAGGTCCTCACCTACCTGGCCGGGCGCACCAGCAAAATCCATCTCGGCACCGCGGCGGTGATCCTGCCGTGGAACGACCCGCTGCGGGTGGCCGAGAAGGTCTGCATGCTCGACGCGCTGTGCGACGGGCGGTTCATCCTGGGGCTGGGCCGTGGTCTGGCGCGGATGGAGTACCGGACCTTCGGCATCGACATGAACGAATCGCGCGACCGCTTCAACGAGTCGGCCAAAATGATCCTCGAAGCGCTGCGCACGGGCCACATGGAAGGCAACGGGCCGTACTATAAGCAGGCGCGCACCGAGATCAGGCCCCGTCCCGAGCGGCCCTTCGAGGGACGGATCTATGGCGTCGCGATGTCGCCCGACTCGGCGCCGATCGTCGGCGAGCTGGGGGGCCGGATGATGTTTTTCATCCAGTTCTCGATCGATCAGCACCTGCCCGGCGTGGAAATCTATCGCCAGAGTTTTCGCAAGTATCAGCATCGGCCCGCGCCGCCGCCGCTCGCGATCGACTTCACCTTCTGCGATCGCGACGCCGGACGCGCCGAGGAACTGGCCCGCCGCTACGCCGCGGGCTACTACCTCTCGGTGATCAAGCACTACGAGTTCAACAGCGACTATCATTCCAAGCTCAAGGGCTACGAGAACTACGCCAACGCGAGCCAGATGCTGCGCGAGACGGGCCTCGATAAGGCGGCCGAGACGTATGCGATGGAGCAGGCGTTCGGTACGCCGCAGCAGGTGCTGGACAAGCTCGAGCGGCGCCGGAGCAAGCTCGGCGATTTCGAATGGAACGTCTGCACCAGCTTTGCCGGGATGCCGTTCAAGGACGTCGAATCGAGCACGCGCTTGCTCGCCAAGGAGGTCCTGCCCGAAGTTAAGCGGTGGGGCGAGGACAGCTTCGAGCCGCTGCGCGCGTCGGCGTAACGCAAGATAGTGAAATGTCGCGAAAGCCCGGACAGCGCAGGCCGTTCGGGCTTTCGCTTTTTCGTAGAAGCCGCCAGCGGCCGGCGTCGACGCGAGACGCCCCCCAAGGGGGTAAGTGTTTGGATGTAACGGCGCGTTAAAGCGGGGAACAGACTGCCTCGTTTTTATTTCACGTGTCTATTTCACGTGGCTGCGGTCCGGAACCGGATGAAAGGCGCCTACCTACTTCCCGTCGTACGAGGGCTACGTCGACGGCGGGGTGATTGCCAATAATCCGAGCATGGCGGCCGTGGCGCAGGCGCTCGACGGGCGCAATCAAGCTGGCGAACGCGCGGCGCTGAACGAAATCAAGCTATTGTCGGTTGGTACGGGAGCCTCGCTGCAATATATCGAAAATCAGAACGTCGATTGGGGCGACGCGCAATGGGTAAGGCCAATCCTCAACGTGATGATGGACGGTAGCGTGGGCGTCGCCGATTTCGAATGCAACCAGCTGCTCGGTAAACGCTATTGCCGTGTCGAGCCCGTATTTCCAGCCGGAAAGTCGTTTCCTCTCGACGACGTCGGTAAAATCGTGGACCTGATTGATTTCGCGCGCTCGTTCGATCTGACCGACACTGTCAGGTGGCTAAACAGCTCAGGGTGGCGACGCGGCTTGTGAGGGGAAGGGCGCTCCACTCATCGACGGGGGCGTTGCGATCCCCGCCGTTCCATAGCTCGTGGTCCTCAGCTCGTGGTGCTCCGGATATCGGCGTCGGCCGCTAGTATCGCGTCGCCAGGCTCAGCCACTGGTCGCCGCCCGCGCAGTAAAGCCGATTAACGAGAAACGGAATGCCGTCCCCATATCAAATCATCGAGAGACCACATTCCTGCGCCAACGCCGATCAGGAAAAGCAGACTCATCGTCATCGCAAAGTCCGTCCTCGCGTCGCTCACCATGAACCAGAAGCCTTGGCCGGGGCGGAACAATTCCGGGATCTTGGTCGTCGCAATCGCAGTCAGAATCACGATCAGGAGCGGAATGCTGGCTAGCCTGGTGAGCAGTCCAACCAGCACCAGAAGCCCACAGATGATTTCGAAGGTGCCGACGAAATGGGCCGTAAAATCGGGCGCCGGAAACCCGATGCGCATAAACCGCAGCGCGCCCATGTGTGGGTCGATGTATTTGAGAATCCCTTGCGTGAAGAAGATCAAACCGACGGCCAGACGGATAAATATGACGCTGCGACCGTTCCAGCCCGGCCTCAGAAGCGCGCTCGGACCATACATCTAGTACCTCATCACGATCGTCAGCCACTGGTCGCCGCCGGCGTAGTCGAAAGCGGCCGCCTTGAAGGACGGTGGTGCAAACACCGGCCTGACGTTGTTCGAGAACGCGTAGCCCTCCTTGGGGAGCCCGAACCAGTTACGATCGAACCGCCCGTTGCCAGTCGAACCGTTTAGCGGCAGGTCGTTTTGACGGCCAATCGCTTTGACCGCCCAATCCTGGCATCCATTGTGCCGATTCACGATGGCCCCCGTCCGCGTCCCGCGGCGCACATCCGATACGTGTTGCGAATACGTATTGGCGGGCGGGCGGTTTCCGGCAATTCGGATGCTCAGGCGGCGGCGAGGATTTCCTTGGCCCGCTTCAGATCCTCAGCGATTTGCGCGGCCAGCGCCGCGCCTGAATCGAACTTGCGCTCGCCGCGAATCCGTTCGACGATTTCGAGCCGCACTTGCGCGGCGTAAATGTCGCGATCGAAATCGAAGATGTGCGCTTCGATCGTGCGCGCAGGCTCGGCGAACGTCGGGCGCATCCCGATGTTGGTTATGGACGCAAACGCGCCGTCGGGCAGTACCACCCGCGTCGCGTAAACGCCGTCGGGCGGCAGACATTCGGTTGCGGAGTCGAGATTGGCGGTGGGAAAGCCGATCGTGCGGCCGCGCTCGCGTCCGTGGACGACCGTGCCGCTCAGGAAATGACTGCGGCCGAGCAGCCGCGCAACCGCGCGCATCTCGCCCGCCGCGATAAGTTCGCGAATCCGCGTCGAGCTCACGACCGCGCCTTCAACCGTCACCGGCCCGACCACGATGGTCTCGAAAGCCATCCGCCGCCCGAGCTCGGTCATCACCTCGGCATTGCCGGCGCGGGCGTGGCCGAAACTCACGCTGTGTCCGACCACCACGTCGCGCGCGCCGATTCTGCCGCGCAGGTAGTCGCGTACGAATTCGGCGGGCGTCAGCTGGCTCAGCGCGGGGGTAAACGCGATCACGATCACGCCGTCGATTCCCGAGGCGCGCAGCAGCTCGAGTTTGTCTTCGGGCGCCAGAATGAGACGCGGCGCCCGCGCCGGGGCTAGCACCTTGGCCGGCAGCGGATCGAAGGTCAGCGCGAAGGCGGTGCCGGCGGCGGCCCGCGCGCGATCGATCGCGGCCTTCAGGATTGCGCGATGGCCGAGATGGACACCGTCGAAGTTCCCGAGCGCCACCACCGGATGGGGATGCGGCGGGAGCTGGTCGATTGCGCGAATTATTTCCATCGCTTGACGCAGGTCGCGTGCCTGTGGGCGCGGCGCGCCGCGCCGTCATCCGTTGCACGAGGCGATTCGCTCGCGTTAGCTGCTCGCCATACTTTTCATCATCGCGTCGGCGGCCGCCGCTTCGGGCGTGCCGGGATGATCGCGAACCAGCGTCTGCAGCGTCAGCCTGGCGTCGAGCGAATCGTTGGTGCGCAAAAACGCCTGCGCCTCGCGCAACTGCGCGCTGGCGGCGAAGCGGCCCCTGGGGTAGCGCATCGCAAGGTCGTTGAACTGCAGTATCGACTGATTGTAATTCGACGGGTCGCGCGTTCCCAACTCGAACAGCGCGTTGGCCGAGAAATATTCCGCCGGCTCCGCCAGCGGCGACTTGGGATGGGCCCGCTGGAAAGCCTGGAACTTGGCGATCGCATTGGGATAATTGCCGGCTTTCATGTCGATGAGGCCGTCGCGATAGATGCGCGAGCCCGATTCCGAGCTGTTGCTCGCGGTCGCCAGCTCCTGGTCGAGCGACGACTGCCATCCGGCCACCGCTGGCACCGGCGCCTCACCTTCGGCCGGCGCCGCGCCTTCACCCGGAGCGACCGAGGCGCTTTCCGCGCCGGGCGCCGCACCCGGCGCACTTGCGACGCCTGGGGCGCCTGGCACTCCGGGCGCGCCCGGGATGCCGGGAACCTGCGGCGACCCGGCCGCGGTCGCGTTGACTTGCGACTCGAGCCTGGCCACGCGTTCTTTGAGCGCCGCCAGTCCCTTGGAGCCGCCGCCTTCGCCGTTGTGCTGGAGTTCGGTGACGCGATCGTTGAGCT
>Ga0307374_10001320_pt1 | contig 45849 bp, 39 predicted proteins | sample OX3MG_FD_202532 | JGI IMG/M metagenome (GOLD analysis project Ga0307374, IMG submission 202532) | Soil microbial communities from Risofladan, Vaasa, Finland - OX-3 | ecosystem: Environmental > Terrestrial > Soil > Coastal area > Acid sulfate soil | place: Finland: Risofladan, Vaasa | collected...
TGGCCCGGCTCCGGGAGGACCGCAGGGAGCGCAACCTCGCCCTGGCCGACCGGCTGGCGTCGCTCGGCGTGCCCGTCACCTACGCCATGGTGGTGGCCGAGGCCGGCAGCGAGGAGGGGGTCGGGCGCCCCCACTTCGCCTCGGCGATGGTGGCGGTCGGCGCGGCCGAGTCGGTCGACGATGCCTTCGACCGCTACCTGACCAACAACCGCCCCGCCTTCATCTCCAAGTCGCGCCTGACCGGAGCCGAGGTGGCCCGACTGGCCGGGGAGGCGGGTGGCGTGACGGTCCTCGCCCACCCGTTCAGCAACGGGCTGTCCGGGGCCGACCTGGCCCGGATGGTCGGCGAACTGGCCGAGGCCGGGTTCGCCGGCATCGAGGCCCACTACGGGCGCTACTCCCCTCGCCAGCGCCAGGAGCTGGGGAACCTCGCCCGCCGGTTCGACCTGGTGGCCACCGGCGGCTCCGACCACCACGGCGCCATCAAGCCCGACCTCCGGGTCGGCACCGGCCGGGGCGACCTCAAGGTGCCGGACCGGGTGCTGGACGAGCTCGAGGCCCGCCGGCCCGACCGCTGAGCCGCAGGCGTCCGGCCGCCGGAGCTCAGTTGGTGGCCGGTGCCACCCCGTCGAGGAGGGAGGGCAGGCGGTCCCGCCACGCGGACGCCGCCTCCGCCACCCCGAGGTCGATCAGCCCCTCCACCACCACCCGGTCGCCGCCGGCCTCGCCGAGCACCCGGAACCCGATCCCGGCCCCGGCCGCGGCCGAGATCAGCTCGGCACGACGGGTGGTGCAGACCACCACCCGCGACGGGGCCTCGGTGAACAGCTCGTGGTGGTCGGCCACGCCAGCCACCCGGATGCCGACCCCCGACCGCACGGCGAGCTCGGTCAGCGCCACCCCGAGGCCGCCGCCGGACACGTCGTGGATGCCCGCCACCGCGGAGTCCCCGCCGGCCGCGGCCGCCCCCACCAGGCCCGCCACGAACTCGACCAGCCGACGGTGCCCGGGCAGGTCGAGCGCCGGCAGCGTGCCGTTCCGGTGGCCGCGGCACTCGACGGCCCAGCGCGAGCCGCCGAGCGAAGGCGGGCTCCCCCTCCCGGCGGCCGTCCCGACGCCGGCGTCGAGCAGGACGAGCGAGGCCCCTTCGACCAGGGTGACCCCCGGGGGCCGGGCGACCAGCCGGTCGACGAGGCCGAGCACGCCGATGACCGGCGTGGGGTCGATGTCGCACCCGTCGCTCTCGTTGTAGAGGCTGACGTTGCCCCCGATGACCGGGAGGCCGAGGGCCGAGCACGCCTCGCTCATACCGTCGATGGTCTCGGACAGCTGCCACATGACCTCGGGGTGCTCGGGACTGCCGAAGTTGAGGCAGTTGACCACCGCCACCGGCCGTCCCCCCGCACAGGCCACGTTGAGTGCACCCTCGGCCACCGTCGCCGCCGTCCCGGCCCGGGGATCGATCGAGCACCAGGCCGGGTTGGAGTCGGTGGTGAGCGCCAGGCCCCGCTCGGAGCGAGGCAGGCCGGGAGCGGCCAGGCGGAGCACGGCGGCGTCACCGCCGGGACCCTCGACGGTGTTGAGGAAGAGCTGATGGTCGTACTGGCGGTAGACCCAGGAGGAGTCGGCCAACATGGCCAGCACGTCCGGGCCGCAGTCGGCGGGAGCGGCCAGGGCACCCGGGTCGTCGCCGGCGCGGGCCGCATGGTCACCGGGACGGGCCATCGGCCGATGGTAGAGGGGGGCGTCTTCGCTGAGGGCGCCGGCCGGGACGTCGGCCAGCACCTCGCCGTCGAACCCGTCGAGGACGCGGAGCCGCCCGGGTAGGCCCGGCGGCGGATCGGTGACCCGACCGACCACGGCCGAGCGCACCTCCCACCGGCGGCACACCTCCTCGACCCGGGCCAGGTCCTGGGGGGTGACGATGGCCAGCATGCGCTCCTGGCTCTCCGAGGTCATCACCTCGTAGGCGGCCATGCCCGGCTCGCGCCGGGGCACCGACGACACGTCCACGTCCATGCCCACCCCGCCGCGGGCGGCCGTCTCGCTGGTGGCGCACACCAGTCCCGCCCCGCCCAGGTCCTGGATGCCGACCACCAGCTTGGCGTCGAGCAGCTCGAGGCACGCCTCGATCAGCCGCTTCTCCTCATAGGGGTCGCCCACCTGGACGCTCGGCCGCTTGGCCGCCTCCTCCCCCCCGTCCCCGCCCCCGAAGCCGGCCGATGCCAGCACGCTCACCCCGCCGATCCCGTCGCGGCCGGTGGACGATCCGAGCAGCAGGGCCAGGTTCCCCGACCCCGACGCCTGCCCGAGCACCAGCCGGTCGACCGGCAGGACCCCCATGCACAGCACGTTGACCAGGGGATTCTGGGCGTAGCAGGGGTTGAAGGTCAGCTCGCCGCCGACGGTGGGCACCCCCACCGAGTTCCCGTAGCCGGAGATCCCGGCCACCACCCCCTCGATCAGCCACTGCTGGCGGGCCTCGGCCGGGTCGCCGAAGAAGAGGGGGTCCATCACCGCGATGGGCCGGGCCCCCATGGTGAAGACGTCCCGGAGGATGCCCCCGACCCCGGTGGCCGCCCCCTGGTAGGGCTCGATGGCCGAGGGGTGGTTGTGGCTCTCGATGCGGATGGCCACCGCGATGCCGTCACCGGCGTCGATGACCCCGGCATTCTCCCCCGGGCCCACCAGCACATGGGGCGCCTCGGTCGGCAGGCGCTTCAGGTGGACGCGTGACGACTTGTACGAGCAGTGCTCGCTCCACATCACCGCGAACAGGGCGAGCTCCAGGTGGTTGGGGGGACGCAGGAGGATGGCCTCGACCTCGTCGCGCTCCCCGTCGGTCAGGCCCAGTGCCCGGTGGATCGGCACCGCCTCAGCGGTCACCGGCGCGTCACCGGTGCGGTCACGGCCCGCCATCCCCGCACTCCACCCGCGTCCTCTCTGCTCGCGTCCATCGATCCGAGCGTACCCGTCCCGGTTCGGCGCCCGGCCCAACGACCAGGGCCGGCGTCCACGTGACCGGAGCGGGCATATGGGGCGCCGGCTCAGCTCCAAATCGCCGGCCGGGGGCGGGGCAAATGGAGCGGTCGGGAGGTCCGTTCTTCGCCCAATGGGACTTCCCGGTCCTTGCGACCTTTCCCAAAGGCGCCGGTGCCGACGCCACCTCGACGGCAATGGGCCCTCCCGGTTCCGCCCGTAACCAACCGCCCCCGACCCGCCCTTCATCGTGCAAGCTCGGAATCGATTTGCTTCATATAGCCAACTCTGGGAGCATCTCGCCATGGCCGCACCGACTTCGACGAAATCACGCAAGAAGACTCCTATGTCAGCCGACCACAAGGCGGCTTTGGCCAAAGGGCGCGAGGAGGGACGCATCGTGCGCCGGTACCTCGAGGCCCTCGAGTCGAACCGGCCCCGCCGGGGGCGCAAGCGGACCCCGGAGTCCATCCGCAAGCGGCTGGCCACCATCGAGACCACCATGGCGACCGTCGACCCGTTGTCACGGCTCCACATGGTCGAGGAGAAGCAGCGGCTGGTCGCCGAGCTGTCCCACGCCGGCGACACCGTGGACATGGCCGCCCTGGAGAAGGGATTCATCAAGGTGGCCCGGGTCTACGGCGAGCGCAAGGGGATCTCGTACTCGGCCTGGCGCACCGTGGGGGTGAGCGCGGCCGTGCTCCAGCAGGCCCACATTCCCCGTACCCGCAGCTGAGCGACCGCGACCCGGGAGCCGTCCCCGGCCGCCCGGGACCCGGGCTCCGGGCGGTTCAGGCGACGGAGGCGGGTGCCCGCGGCGCGGCCGAGCGCACCAGGGCGCCGAGCAGGACCGTGCCGTCCACCGAGCCGAGCAGGGGATCCGAGGCCCGCTCGGGGTGGGGCATCAGCCCGACCACATTGCGGGCCTCATTGCAGACCCCGGCGATGTCGTCGATCGATCCATTGGGGTTGTCCAGGTAACGGAGGATGACCCGCTCTTCACCGCGGAGCACGGCCAGGGTGCCGGTGTCACAGGTGTAGTTGCCCTCGAAGTGATTGACCGGGATCTGCAGTTCGGTGCCCACGGCAATCCCGCCGGTCAGCACCGAGTCCGACGACTCGACCCGCACCCCCACCGTGGTGCAGAGGAAGCGGAGCCCCCGGTTCTTCTGCAGGGCGCCGGGCAGCAGGCCGGCCTCGGTGAGCACCTGGAAGCCGTTGCAGATGCCGACCACCGGACCGCCGTCGGCGACGAACCGGCCCACCGCCTCCATCACCGGCGAGAAGCGGGCGATGGCCCCCGGACGGAGATAGTCGCCGTGGGCGAACCCGCCCGGCAGGATGAGGGCGTCGTACCCGCGAACCGAGGTGTCGCCGTGCCACACCAGATCGGCCGAAACCCCGAGCCGCTCCACCGCCAGGACGGCGTCGTGCTCGCAGTTGGTGCCCGGGAACATCACCACCCCGACCCGGGTGGCCATCAGGCCGCCGAACCGGCGGCGCCGGCCGGCTGACCGGGGCTGACCGTCACCCACGACTCCTCGATGACCGGGTTGGCCAGCAGCCGATCGGCCACCACCGTGGCCTGGGCCATGGCGTCGCCCTCGTCGGAGGCCGAGACCTCGAAGCGGAACGCCTTGCCCGCCCGCACGCCGGTCACCCCGGCCAACCCCAGGGCGGGCAGCGCCCGCTCGATGGTGGCGCCCTGCGGATCGGCGATCCCCGCCCGCAGCCGCACCTCGACCAGCACCGAGAATTGCCCACGGGAGGCCACGGTCAGGCACCGTACCAGTCGTGCAACCGGAGCCCGCACACCCGCTCGTAGGCGTCGACGTAGCGGGCCGAGGTGGCCGAGACGACCTCGGCGGGCAGGGCCGGCGGGGGCGGCTGCTTCTCCCAGGGCTGGTCCTCGAGCCAGTCGCGCAACGGCTGCTTGTCGAAGGAGGGCGGGTTTGTCCCCGGAGCGCAGTCGTCGGCGGGCCAGAACCGGGAGGAGTCCGGGGTCAGCACCTCGTCGCAGAGGGACAGCTCCCCTTCGATGTAGCCGAGCTCGAACTTGGTGTCGCAGATGACGATGCCCTGGGTCTCGGCCCGGGAAGCGGCGCGCCGGTAGGCGGCCAGGCACAGGTCGGCGGCCGCGGTGGCCGCCTCCTTCCCCACCAGGTCGACGGCCTCGTCCATCCCGATGTTCAGGTCATGTCCCTCGGTGGCCTTGGTCGACGGGGTGAAGATGGGCTCGGGCAGGCGCTCGGCGTGGCGGAGGCCCTTGGGCATGGCCATGCCGTGGACGGTGCCCTGGCGCTGGTACTCCTTGTAGGCGGAGCCGGCCAGGTAGCCGCGCACGATGCACTCGATGTCGAGCATCCGGGCCCGGTGGACCAGCATGGACCGCCCGGCCAGTCCCCCGAGCCCACCGGGGAGCCCGGAGGCGCCGGCGGGGAAGTCGGCGGTGTCGGCACTGATCAGGTGGTTGGGGGCCAGGTCGGCGAGCTCCCCGAGCCAGTAGGCGGTCATGGCCGTGAGCACCCGCCCCTTGTCGGGAATGGGCTCCTCCATGATCACGTCGAAGGCCGAGATCCGGTCCGACGCCACCATCAGCAGCCGGCCCTCACCGGCGTCATAGAGCTCCCGGACCTTGCCCGACTGCAACAAGGGGAGTGTCGGCGGTCCGGGGTTCGGGGGGACGGTCATGGGGCAAGCTCCTCCAGGGCATCGGTGAAACGGTGGACATGGCGCAACGCCCGGGACAGGTCGAAGGCGTCGTCGAGGGCGGCGGGCGACAGGTCGACCTCGGGGTCCTCGTCGAGCACCCGGCGGAAGGACCGGCCCCGGTCCCAGGCCTCCCGGGCATCGCGCTGGACGATCCGGTAAGCCGCCTCCCGGGTGGCCCCGGCGCTGACCAGGGCCAGCAGGACCGACTGGCTGAAGACCAGGCCGCGGCTCCCCTCGGTGAGCGTGGCGAGCGCCCGCTCCGGGTGGATGACCAGCCCGACGACGAGCTGCGTGGCCTTCTCCAGCATGTAGAGGGTGAGCATGCTGGCATCGGGCAGCACCACCCGTTCCACCGAGCTGTGGGAGATGTCCCGCTCGTGCCAGTGGGCCACGTCCTCGAGGCCGGCCGAGAGGTAGCCCCGCAGCACCCGGGCCAGGCCGCACAACCGCTCCGAGAGGATCGGGTTGCGCTTGTGGGGCATGGCCGAGCTGCCCTTCTGCCCCGGTTTGAACGGCTCCTCCACCTCACCGAGCTCACTCCGGGCCAGGTGGCGGACCTCAGTGGCGATCGTCTCGACGGTGGCGCCGACCGACGCGCAGGCCCAGAGGTACTCGGCGTGGCGGTCGCGGGCCACCACCTGGGTGGCCGGTATCGGGGTGAGGCCGAGCGCCCGGCACACGTGGGCCTCCACCCGGGGATCGATGTTCGAGTAGGTGCCGACCGCCCCTGACAGCTTGCCCACCGCCACCCGGTGGCGGGCGGCGCGCAGCCGCTCCAGGTCGCGGTCCGCCTGCAGCGCCCACAGCGCGAACTTGGCCCCGAAGGTGGTCGGCTCGGCGTGCATGCCGTGGGTCCGTCCGGTCACCGGGACGTCGATGGAACCGAGCGCCCGCTCCTTCAGTGCCCGCACCAGCCCGGCACCGGCGGCGATGAGCAGGTCCGAGGCCTCCACCAGGGTGGCGCACAACGCGGTGTCCACCACGTCGGACGAGGTGAGGCCGTAGTGGACCCATGATCCGTCGGGCTGGCCGATGGCCTCTTGGACCACGTCGACGAAGGCGGCCACGTCGTGGTCGGTGGTCCGCTCGCGTTCGGCCACCTGCTCGACGAAGGCGGCATCGACGCGGGGCGCCCGGGACCGGCACGCCGTGGCCGCCTCGGCGGGGAGGGCGCCCACCTCGGCCCAGCCCTCGGTGGCCAACAGCTCCACCCGCAGCCACATGGCGAACCGGGCCTCGTCCGAGAACAGGGCGGCCATGGCTTCGGGTGCGTAGCGCGGGATCAACGGGACGCCTCCTGGCGTACGGCGGCTCCGGCCGGTGGGCCCGTCCCCTCCGGGCCGTCCGCCGAGCCGATGTCGGACCGGGCCTGCATCCCGGGCCAGGAGATGGCCGACACCCCCCGGTAGGCCCGGTCCCGGGCCGCGGCGATGGTGTCGCCGAGGGCGGTCACCGACAGCACCCGGCCCCCCGACGTCACGACCGCGCCGGGCTCCCCCGCTGGGCCGGCCCGGGCCGTTCCGGCATGGAACACCGTCACCCCGTCGAGGGCCGAGGCTCGGTCGAGGCCCGTGATCCGGTCCCCGGTCCGGGGCGACTCGGGATAGCCGGCGGAGGCGAGCACCACGCACACCGCGGCGGCGTCGGCGAAGCGGGGGACGGACACCAACGAGCCGGCGGCCGACTCGGCCAGCAGCCCGGCCAGGTCGCCCTCCAGGCGGGGCAGCACCACCTGGGTCTCGGGGTCGCCGAAGCGCACGTTGAACTCGAGCACCTTGGGCCCGTCGGGGGTGAGCATGACGCCCGCATAGAGGACGCCCCGGTAGTCGATGCCCCGCGCCCGGAGGGCGGCCACCAGAGGGGCCACCGCCTCGTCCACCAGCCGGGTCACCATCGCCCCGTCGACCGAGGGGACCGGCGAGTACGCCCCCATGCCCCCGGTGTTGGGGCCGCGGTCGTGGTCCCGTAGGCGCTTGAAGTCCCGGGCCGGGGCCAGGGCGGCCAGCCGCAGGCCGTCGCACAGGACGAGCAGCGAGCATTCGGGCCCGGTCATCCCCTCCTCGACCACCACCCTCCGGCCGGCGTCGCCGAATGCACCCCCGGAGAGCTTGGCGTCGACGTCGGACTCGGCCTCGGCCAGCGAGTCGGTGACCAGCACGCCCTTGCCGGCGGCCAGCCCGTCGGTCTTGACCACCCAGGGGCCGGGCAGGCTGCGCAGGAAGGCCTTGGCCGGTGCCGGGTCGTCGAAGGCGCCGTAGCGGGCGGTGGGCACGCCGGCCTCGGACAGCAGCTCCTTCATGAAGGCCTTGGACCCTTCGAGCCGGGCCCCGTCGGCGCCGGGCCCGAAGACCAGGCCGCCGGCGGCCCGCAGCCGGTCGGCCAGCCCGTCGACCAGCGGCGCCTCGGGCCCGATGACGTAGAGGTCGGCCTCGACCTCCTCTGCGGGCGCGCTCGAACTGGTGATGGTGTGGCCCTCGGCGGTCCGGCCACCGATCCCCGGGTTCCCCGGGGTCACCACGACGTCGGCGGTGCGCCCGAGGACCACGGCCAACGCGTGCTCACGGCCCCCCGCCCCCACCACGCACACCCGGTTGATCGCCGTTCCGGTGCCCGCGGCGCCGGCCGTTGCCGCGTCGATGCCGCCGGCGTGACCGCCATCCGTCGGCACCGGTGGGGGTCCGCTCATGCGGCGAAGCGGACGAACTGGTCCCGGCCGGGGCCGACCCCGACCAGCCGGACCGGCGCGCCGAGCTGCTCGGCCAGGAAGTGGACGTAGTCGCGGGCCGCCTGGGGCAGGTCGCCGAGCTCGGTGGCCCCCGAGAGGTCCTTCTTCCACCCGGGCAACTCCTCGTAGACGGGGACGGCCTGGTGGAAGGTCGACTGGTGGTAGGGCGGGTGGGTGAACCGCTCGCCGTTGGCCTCGTAGGCCACGCACACCTTGACGGTGTCGAAGGTGTCCAGCACGTCGAGCTTGGTCAGGGCCACCTCGGACAGCGAGTTGACCCGCACCGCCTGGCGCATCATCACCGCGTCGAACCACCCCGGGCGGCGACGGCGGCCGGTGTTGACCCCGTACTCGTGGCCGCGCTCGACCAGCGTCTCGCCGATGTCGTCGACCAGCTCGGTGGGGAACGGGCCACTCCCCACCCGGGTCACGTAGGCCTTGGCAATACCGATGACCTGGTCGATGTAGCGGGGCCCGATCCCGGCCCCGGTGCACGCGCCGCCGGCCACCGGGTTGGACGAGGTCACGAAGGGGTAGGTCCCGTGGTCGAGGTCGAGGAAGGTGGCCTGGGCCCCCTCGAGCAGCACGTTGGCACCCCGTTCGAGGGCATCATGGAGGATCCCGACGGCATCGGCCACCATCGGGGCCACCCTCGGGGCCAGCTCGTCGAGGTACTTCGCACAGATGTCGTCGGCCGACAGCGGGAGCCGGTTGTACACCTTGGCCAGGACGGCGTTCTTCTCCTTCAGCACGACGTCGAGCTTCTGGCGGAAGATCTTCGGGTCGAGGAGGTCCTGCACCCGCAGCCCGACCCGGGAGGACTTGTCGGCGTAGGCCGGCCCGATTCCCCGCCTGGTGGTGCCGAGCTTGTTCTTGCCGAGGTAGCGCTCGGCGAGCTGGTCCAGCTCGTGGTGGTAGGGCATGATCAGGTGGGCATTGCCGCTCACCAGCAGCTTCCCGGTGTCGATCCCCTTGGCCGTCAGGGTGTCCACCTCGTCGAGCAGCACGGTCGGGTCGACGACCACCCCGTTACCGATGACCGGCGTGATGTGGTCGTAGAGGATCCCGCTCGGCACGAGCTGGAGGGCGAAGGTCTCGCCGTCCACCACGATGGTGTGGCCGGCGTTGTGGCCGCCCTGGTAGCGGACGACCAACTCCATCTCCTTGGCCAGGAGATCGGTGAGCTTGCCCTTGCCCTCATCACCCCACTGGGTCCCGACGACGACGGTTGCCGGCACGCGTCTCCTCCGTTGCGAAAAGCGGATTACGCACCAGTGTAGCCCGCAGCCCCGCCGGATCGGTGTGGTGAGCCCGCTCAGGGGCGGGCCACGACCAGCAGCGAACGGCCGGGGACGGCCCCGGTGCCGAGGGCGGCGTCATCGACCGACCCGACCACCGTCCATCCCGACCGCGACACCAGCCCGAGGTGGGCCGGGGCCGACAGGATGGTGCGCCACGGCTCGTGCGCCGCGCCGGGCCGGGCGGCGTTGGCCAGCTCCAGCACCTGTTCCGAGTCGACGCCCTCGGGGTGGACGGCCAGGCTGGCCACCATGGCGCTGCCCCCCGCCGCCCGGCCGTGCACGCCGGACAGGAGCCCGACCACCGTTGCACCGTCGAGGTAGACGAGGAGGCCCTCGGCCAGCACCAGGGTGGGTTGGCCGGCACGGTGGCCGGCCCGCGCCAGGGCGGCGCCGACGTCGTCCACCCGGAAGTCGGCGGGCACCAGGGTCGGACCGGAGCCGCCACTCCCCATGTGCTCGAGGCGACGGCGCTTGTCGGACTGGGTGTCGGGGTGGTCGACCTCGAAGAACCGGACGCCCGCCGTCTTGAACCGCAGGGCCCGGTCGTCGTAGCCGGCGCCGAGGACGACCACCTGTCCCGTTCCCCGCCCGATGGCGCCGACGACCTGGTCGTCGAAGAACCGGGTGCGGGCCTCGAGGTGGGCGCGCAGTGGCACGTCGGCGGGCGGGGGCATCCCCGCGCACAGGGCCGCCTGGGCGTCGGGGTCGCCGTTCGGGCTGCACGGCCGGGGGAAGCCGGCCCGCCAGGCGGCCACCACCCGGCCGGTCCGGGAGGGACCGGGTGCGGCATCGGGGCGAGCGGCCGGCGTCATCGGCCCACATTAGTCAACCTCGTTGACTAATGTGGAGTCGGACGGTACGGTCGGGTCATGGACGACGTGGCCATGCCCGCCCTGTTGCGGAGCGCCCGCCGCACCTACGGGTCGGCCATCCGGGCGGCGCTGGTCCAGGTGGGGTGCGACGACATGCCGGCCAACGGCCCCTTCCTGATCGGGGGCATCGCCCGGGGCGGGTCACCCCTCAGAGGGATCACCCGGGAACTGGGCGTGTCCAAGCAGGCGGCCGGCCGACTGGTCGACACCCTGGTGGTCCGGGGCTACCTCGAACGGTCGCCCGACCCCGACGACCGCCGCCGGCTGACGGTGGCGCTGACCGACCGCGGCCGGCTGGCGGCCGAGGCGTCACGCCGCGCCGTCCGGACGGTCGACACCGAGCTCGCCGCCCGGGTGGGCGACGAGTGGGTGACGCGGGCCCGGGCCGTCCTCGGTGCGCTGGTCGCGATGGGGACCGACCGAGCCGGCTGACCGGCCGGAGCCGGGCTCAGCCCGTCGACGTGCGGTCGCGCCGGAGCACCTGGGCCACCGACCGCATGAACAGCACCGATGCGAACACCACTCCGATGAAGCCGACCGCCTGGAGGGCGAGGCGGATGTCCCGGGACTGGGCCAGCTCGGCCGCCACCAGGATCACCCCCGAGGCCAGCAGCCCGATGCACCCGAACGCGGCCATGAGCATCCGGTCGATCCATCCGCTCACGACCGCTTCGTCGGCGCCGGCGAACCGCTCCACCCGGACGCTCATCCGGCCCGAGCGCAGTTGGGTGGCGAGTTCGTCGACGTGCTCGGGCAAGGTGCGGAGAATGGGCAACGAGCGGCGCAGCTCCTCCTGGAGCAGGTCGCCGGCCAGGTCGGGCTCCTGGGCGGCGAGGGAATCGGCCACCGCCGTGGCCTCCGTCGCCAGCTCGAAGGACGGGTCGATGAGCCTGAGGGTCCCGTCCAGGGTCAGGACGGCCTTGGACAGCGAGGTCATCGAGACCGGGACCCGCAGCCCGTGCCGGGTCATGACGGCCAGGACCTCGGGGATGACGGCCGGGTCGAAGCCGCCCGAGCCCTCCACCATCAACATCCCGATGTCGGACTCGAGGCTCTGCAGATCGGCAGTGGCATCGGCCCCGGCCAGGTGGCGGACCGCCCGCGCCACCACGATCGGCTCACCCGCGGCCATGCCGGCGGCGATGTCCTGGAGGGCCCGCCGGGTGACCGGGTCGAGCAGGCCCACGGCGCCGAAGTCGAGCAGCCACAGACGACCCCACTCGTCGACCATCAGATTGCCGGGATGGGGGTCGGCGTGGAACACCATGCCGTGCAGCACCTGGTCGAGGAAGCTCGAGAGGAGGGCGGTGGCCAGCAGGTGGGGAGGCGTGCCGCTGGCTGCGACGGCCCCGGGGGCGTCGACGGGCCGACCCGGCGCCTCCTCCATGACCAGCAACCGGTCGGTGCACAACTCGTGGAACACCTGCGGCACCCGGATGACGTCGTCGGCCGGGTCCTCGTGGGCGACGGCCAGCCGCAGCCGTTCGCACATGGTCGCCTCCCGGACGTAGTCGAGCTCGTGCTCCATGCCGGCGATCAGTTCGTCGGCCAGGCCGCGGACCCCGAGCCCGACGGCCCCGGCCACCCGCCGCTCGGCCACCCGGGCCGCCAGCCGCAGCACGGTGGCGTCCCGGCGGAGCAGGTCGTCGAGGCCCGGCCGTTGGATCTTGACCACCACCGACTCGCCGGTGCGGAGGACCGCCCGGTGGGCCTGGCCGATCGAGGCCGAGGCCAACGGCTCGAAGTCGAAGGCGGCGAAGGCCTCCTCGACCGGCCGTCCCAGCTCCTTCTCGACGAGGGGACGGACCTGCTCGGCCGGGATGGGCCGCACGGCGGCGCGCAGATGGGAGAGCTCGGCGATCACCGGCTCGGCCAACAGGTCGGTGCGGGTGGAGGCGATCTGTCCGAACTTGACGAACATCCCGCCCACCTCCTCGAGGGTCAGGCGGAGCCGGTGGCCGAACTCGGCGGTGGTGATCCCCGAGGCCGAGAGGAACTGGGGCCTGGCCAACCCGTTGCGCCGCGCCGTCGACAGCACCTCCCACGACCTCGAGAGGGGGGCCAGACTGCGGCGGGTCCACCGGACGGGGTGCAGCCACAGCCGTTTGGCCCGGGGCCGCCGGCCCCCTTCCCGGCGGCGGCCGACCGCCTCGGGGACGATCATCAGGACCATGGTGGCGAGCACCCCGAACAGGGCGGTGAGGGCGTAGGCCACGGTGGTGGCGTTGCTCCCCCGCACCACCGCCTCGGCCCCGACCGCCCCGATGAGGGTCCCGACCAGTGCGGTGGCCATCGAGCGCCACCGGCCGACGCTGATGCCGAGCAGACGTCCGCTCACCAGGCCGAGCACGATGACGAAGAGCACGGCCAGCAGGAGGGAGAACGCGTTCTGGAACGTGATCCGGACGGTGACGGCACCCACGTTCGCCGCCAGCGACTTCACCGTTGGGATCCCGAGCACCGAACCGACATCCCCTTCGCCGATCGCCTGGCCTTCGCCGACCGCGGGGCCTTCGCCGACCGCGGGGCCACATCATCGCCGCCGCGGCCCGGCGGCGTCCAGGTCAGCCCCGGTCAGACCAGGGTGATGGCATCGTCGGCGGCGTCGACGGTCACCGTCGAGCCTTCGGGGTAGCGCCCCTCGAGCAGGGCCAGCGCCAACGGGTCCTCGACCTGTCGCTGGATGACCCGGCGGAGCGGCCGGGCCCCGAAGTCGGGGTCGAAGCCGGCTCGGGCCAGCCACGCCTCCGCCGCCGGGGTCACCGACAGGGCCAGGCGCCGCTCGGACAGCCGGCCGCGCAGGCCGCTCAGCTGGATGGAGACGATCCGCTCGAGGTCGGACTCGGAGAGGGCGTGGAACCGGACGATCTCGTCGATGCGGTTGACGAACTCGGGCTTGAAGAACTCGAGGGGCTCGCCGGGGATGTTGGAGGTCATGATCAACACGGTGTTGGTGAAGTCCACGGTCCGGCCCTGGCCGTCGGTCAGGCGGCCGTCCTCGAGCAGCTGCAGCAGGGTGTTGAACACGTCGGGGTGGGCCTTCTCCAACTCGTCGAGCAGCACCACCGCGTAGGGACGCCGGCGGATCGCCTCGGTCAGCTGGCCTCCCTCCTCGTAGCCGACGTAGCCGGGTGGGGCGCCGACCAGCCGGGCCACCGAGTGGCGCTCCACGTACTCGCTCATGTCGATGCGCACCATGGCCCGGGCGTCGTCGAAGAGGAACTCGGCCAGGGCCCGGGCCAGCTCGGTCTTGCCCACCCCGGTCGGCCCCATGAACAGGAACGAGCCGATGGGGCGGTTGGGGTCGGACAGTCCGGCCCGGCTGCGCCGGATGGCATTGGACACCGCCGAGACCGCCTCGTCCTGGCCCACCACCCGGGCGTGGAGGGCGTCCTCCATCCGCACCAGCTTCTCGACCTCGCCTTCGAGCAGTCGGCTCACCGGTACGCCGGTTGTCCGGCTGACCACCTCGGCCACGTCCTCCGCGTCGACCTCCTCCTTCAAGAAGCGCTGGGTCTTCTGGAGCTCGTCGAGCGCGGCGGTGGCCACCTCGACCTGGCGCTCCAGATCGGGGATCAGCCCGTAGGAGATCTCCGAGGCCTGGGCCAGGTTGCCGTCACGGGCCAGCCGCTCCGCCTCGCCCCGTTGGCGCTCGAGCTCGCCCTTGAGGGACTGGATGGTGGCGATCGCCTCCTTCTCGGACTGCCAGTGGGCGGTCATCGCCGCCGACTGCTCCGAGAGGTTTGCCATCTCCTCGTCCAACCGGGCCAGACGCTCGGCGGAGGCGCTGTCGGTCTCCTTGGCCAGTGCCATCCGCTCGATCTCCAGCTGGCGCAGGCGGCGGGTGACCACGTCCAGCTCGGTGGGCATGGAGTCGATCTCGATCCGCAGGCGGCTGGCCGACTCGTCCATCAGGTCGATGGCCTTGTCGGGGAGGAACCGTCCGGTGATGTAGCGGTCGGACAGGACCGCGGCCGCCACCAGCGCCGCGTCCTGGATACGGACCCCGTGATGGACCTCGTAGCGCTCCTTCAGCCCGCGCAGGATGGCGATGGTGTCCTCGACCGAGGGCGGCGGCACGTAGACCTGTTGGAAGCGGCGCTCCAGCGCCGCGTCCTTCTCGATGTACTGGCGGTACTCGTCGAGCGTGGTGGCCCCGATGAGGCGGAGCTCGCCCCGGGCCAGCATCGGCTTGATCATGTTGCCGGCGTCCATGGCCCCCTCGGCCCCGCCGCCCGCCCCCACGATGGTGTGGAGCTCGTCCACGAAGGTGATCACCTCGCCTTCGGCGTCGGTGATCTCCTTCAGCACCGCCTTCAGCCGCTCCTCGAACTCGCCCCGGTACTTGGCCCCGGCCACCATCGAGCCCATGTCGAGCCCGATGACCCGCTTCCCCTTCAGCCCCTCGGGGACGTCGCCCTCGACGATGCGCTGGGCCAGGCCCTCGACGATGGCGGTCTTGCCGACCCCGGGCTCCCCGATGAGGACCGGATTGTTCTTGGTCCGGCGGGACAGCACCTGGATGACCCGGCGCACCTCCTCGTCGCGCCCGATGACCGGGTCCATCTTCCCCTGGCGGGCCAGCGCCGTCAGATCGCGTCCGTAGCGCTCGAGGGCCTGGAAGGTCCCCTCCGGATTCTGCGAGGTGACCCGGTGGCTGCCCCGCACGTCGCGCAGGGCGCTCAACAGCTGGTCACGGTCCACGCCGACCCGGTCGGCCATGGCCAGTATCAGGTGCTCGACCGACAGGTACTCGTCGCCCATGTCGGTGCGCTGGGTATCGGCGGCGGTGAGCACGTCGCGCAGGGCCCGGTTGATGCCGGGCTCCTGCCCGCCGAAGGCCTGGGGCAGGCGGCCCAGCTCACCGTCGACCCGGTCGCGCACCACTGCCGGCTCGACGCCCACCCGGGTGAGGATGGGGCCGGCGATCCCGTCGGCCTGGTCGAGGACGGCGGCCAACACGTGCTCGGGGGTCACTTCGGCGTGGTGGGCGTCACGGGCCCGCTCGACGGCCGAGCTGAATGCTTCCTGGGTCTTGAGCGTCCAGCGGTCGGGGTTGATGGTCACCGGGAACCCCCCATCCCCTGGGCGACCCGGCGGGCCGACCGGATGGGGACCAGCACCTGGGAGAGGGGCACCAGCTCGCGCCGGTAGCGGCGGTGGGTCACCGCCACCTCCTCACGGGCCTCGGCCCGGGCCACGTCGAGCTCCCCCCGGAGGCGTTCCACCTCGGCTTCGAGCTCCATCACCCGCCGGACCCCTTCGAGGTTGAGTCCGGCTGTGGTCAGGCTCTGGATGTGGCGCATCCGGTCCAGGTCCTCCTCGCTGAAGCGCCGGCTGCCTCCCTCCGTGCGGCTCGGGTCGAGCAGGCCCTTGCGCTCGTAGACGCGGAGGGTCTGGGGGTGGACACCGGTGAGCTCGGCGGCCACCGAGATCACATAGACGGCCCGGGTGCGTGGTTCGTCGGCCATATCAGACTCCCATGGTCTGGCGCGCCGGCGGCTCGACCACCGCGGCCAACGCCTCGACGGCGGCGCGCTGCTCGTCTGTCAATTCGTCGGGGACGTCCACCTCGACGGTGACCAACAGGTCGCCGGTGGCGTTCCGCCGGTCGCCGGGGACACCCCGTTCCCTGACCCGGAACGTCCGGCCCGACGGCGTGCCCGCCGGGATCCTGAGGGTGACCGGATCGGCCAGGGTGGGCACGGTCAAGGTGGTGCCCAGTGCGATCTCCGGATAGGAGAGCGGCACGGTGAGGGTGAGGTTCCGGCCCCGCCGGCCGAATATCCCGTGCCGGTCCACCCGGACCACGACGTAGAGGTCCCCGCTCGGGGCGTTGCCCCGGCCGGCGGCCCCGCGACCCTTGACCCGGATCCGCTGCCCGTCGTCGACACCGGCGGGGATCCGGACCTTCACCGTGCGGTTGCGATGCTCGATCCCCGAGCCGGAGCACGTGGGGCAGGGGGTGGTCACCACCGTGCCCCGACCGCCGCACTGCGGGCAGATCTGGCTCAGTGAGAACATCCCCTGGTTGTCCTGCAGGCTCCCGGTACCGCCGCACCGTGGACAGGTCACCGGGTGGGTGCCCGGGGCGGCCCCGGTGCCAGAGCAGGTGTGGCAGCGGGCGTCGGTGGTGACGTTCACCGAGGTGGTCACCCCGTTCACCGCCTCCTCGAAGGAGAGGTGCAGCTCGGTCTCGACGTCCGCCCCGCGCTGGGCGCCGGCGGCCCCGCCGCCCCGGCGGCCACGCCCGAACAGCCCGCCGAACAGGTCGCCGAGGTCGCCGAGGTCGCCGGTGCGGTAGGTGGTCCCTCCGCCGAAGCCCCCGGGGAACCCCCCGGCCGCCGGCCCCATGGCCCGGACCTCGTCGTACTCCTTGCGCCGGTCGGCGTCACCGAGAACGTCGTAGGCGGCGGAGATGTCCTTGAAGGTGTCCTCCTGGCCCGGGTTGGTGTCGGGATGGTGCTTCTTGGCCAGCTTCCGGTACGCGCTGGTGATCTCTTTGGCCGTGGCCGTCGAGGACACGCCCAGCGTCTTGTAGTAGTCCTTCTCGAACCATTCGCGTTGCGGCGCCACCTGGTCGGTCCCCTGTCTCCTCTAACCCCGCACCGTGACCATGGCCGGGCGCACCACGGTGCCGCGCCAGCGGTACCCGGCCCTCATCACCTGCGCCACCACCGGTTCGCCGGGGGCCGGATCGCCCTGCGGTGCCGGATCGGGGTCGTCTCCGTCCGCCGGGGATGGCTCGTCGGCGGGCAGATGGCCCACCGCCTCGTGGGCGTTCGGATCGAACTCCTCACCCAGGGGGTCGATGCGCTCGAGTCCCTCCTTGGCCAGCACGTCGCGTAACTGGTTGGACACGGCCACCAGGGCGCGGCCGTCGGGGGACTCGGTGTCGCCCAGGTGGGCGGTAGCCAGATCGAGGGCGTCCATCACCGGGAGGACCTTCTCCACCAGGGAGACTGCAGCGCGGGCCACCTGGTCTTGCTGTTGCTTGGCCACCCGCTTCTTGTAGTTCTCGAACTCGGCCTGCAACCGGCGCAGCGAGTCGAGATACTCGTCGCGCTGGTCCTGGGCGGCGACCAGGGGATCGGCGTCGAACACCGTGCCCTCGCCACCGGGAGCGGTCCCTGACCCCACGCGCTCGTCGGCCGATTCACCCTCGACTGCCCCGTCGGCGCCATCGACCGCCTCGCCTCCTTGGAGCTGCGAGTACTCGGAGCCGAGCTCGGCGCCCTCCGCGCCGCGCGGCCGAGGGCGGGCGCGCTCTGCGTCACGCCCCCATGCCACACCCTTCCGACCTGGCCCGCTGATGCCGGTCATCGGCGATCAGCCCTTGTCGTCGACGATCTCGGCGTCCACGACCTCGTCGTCCGAGGGCTCGCTGCCGCCCGATCCACCGGCACCGGGGCCGGCGCCGGCCGCCGCGTCGGCCTGGGACGCCTCTTCGTACAGGCGCTGGCTGAACGACTGGCTGGCCGTGAGCAACGACTCGGTGGCCGTCTTGATGGCCTCGACGTCCGAGCCGGCCAGGGCCTCCTTCAGCGACCCGAGGGCGGCCTCCACCTTCTCCTTCTCGTCGCCTTGGAACTTCTCGCCCTGGTCGGCGAGGAGCTTCTCGGTCTGGTACACGAGGGTGTCGGCGTTGTTGCGGACCTCGGCCTCCTCCTTGCGCTGGCGGTCATCCTCGGCGTGCGCCTCGGCGTCCTTGACCATGCGTTCGATGTCCTCCTTGGCCATGGAGGACTGGCCGGTGATGGTCATCGACTGCTCCTTGCCGGTGGCCCGGTCCTTGGCCGACACGTGCACGATGCCGTTGGCATCGATGTCGAAGGTGACCTCGATCTGCGGAACGCCCCGGGGGGCCGGAGGCAGGTCGACGAGCTGGAACTTGCCGAGCGTCTTGTTGTACATGGCCATCTCGCGCTCACCTTGGAGCACGTGCACCTCTACCGACGGCTGGTTGTCGTCGGCGGTGGTGAACACCTCGCTGCGCTTGGTCGGGATGGTGGTGTTCCGCTCGATGAGGCGGTGCATCACGCTGCCCTTGGTCTCGATGCCCAGCGAAAGCGGGGTCACGTCGAGGAGGAGGACGTCTTTGACCTCACCCTTCAGGACACCGGCCTGCACGGCGGCACCCAGAGCCACCACCTCGTCGGGGTTGACTCCCTTGTGGGCCTCCTTGCCGGTCATCTGCTGGACCAGTTCCTGCACGGCGGGGATCCGCGTCGACCCACCGACCAGCACCACGTGGTCGATGTCGGACTTGGACAGTCCCGAGTCGGAGATGGCCTGGTCGAAGGGGCCCTTGCAGGACTCGACCAGGTCGGCGGTCAGCTCGTTGAAGGTGGCCCGGGTCAGCTTCACGTCGAGGTGCTTGGGCCCCTCGGACGTGGCGGTGATGAAGGGCAGGTTGATCTGGGTCTCCTGGAGGGACGACAGCTCGATCTTCGCCTTCTCCGCCGCCTCCTGCAGCCGCTGGGTGGCCATCTTGTCGGTGGACAGGTCGACACCCTCGGTGTCCTTGAACGTCTTCACCAGCCAGTCGATGATCCGCTGGTCCCAGTCGTCGCCACCGAGATGCGAGTTCCCCGCCGTGGACTTGACCTCGAACACGCCGTCGCCGATCTCGAGGAGGGAAACGTCGAAGGTGCCGCCTCCGAGGTCGAAGACGAGGACGGTGTGGTCGGAACCCTCCTTGTCGAGACCGTAGGCCAGGGCGGCCGCCGTCGGCTCGTTGATGATGCGGAGGACCTCGAGGCCGGCGATGGCCCCGGCCTCCTTGGTCGCGGTCCGCTGGGCGTCGTCGAAGTAGGCGGGTACGGTGATGACCGCCTGGGTCACCGTGTCGCCGAGGAACGCCTCGGCGTCCCGCTTGAGCTTGCCGAGGATCCGGGCGGAGATCTCCTGCGCGGTGTAGTTCTTCCCGTCGATGTCCACCTTCCAGGACGTCCCCATCTGGCGCTTGACCGAGCGGATGGTCCGGTCCGGGTTGGTGATGGCCTGGCGCTTGGCCACCTCGCCCACGAGGACCTCGCCCGACTTGGCGAAGCCGACCACCGACGGCGTGGTCCGGCCTCCTTCGGCGTTGGGGATGACGACCGGCTCGCCGGCCTCCAGTACTGCGACCACCGAGTTGGTGGTTCCGAGGTCGATTCCTACGGCCTTGGCCATCTTGTTGCCTCCTGCTCACGGCCCATGCTGGGCGCTCTCGTTGATCCGCGCTGGAATCGCGGCTGTCTCGGCGAAGGTGCCGACCCCGGGAACCCGACGGCCCGCCGCCCCTGGTGGCCGGCTCGCCCGTCGCCCGTCTGGGCTGGTTGCTCGTTTATGAAGTCCACTATACCAAAGTTGAGTGCTATGTGCATAAGTTTCCTCTAAGTTCGTGTTAAGGCCAGGTCAGCTGTGGTAGGGATACGCTCGTCGCATGCCCGAGCTGGTGCTTCTCCGCCACGGCCAGTCCCAGTGGAACGCCGAGAACCTGTTCACCGGGTGGTACGACGTCGACCTCACCGAGCAGGGCGAGGCCGAGGCCCGGGCGTCGGGCAGCCTGCTGGCGGAAGAAGCGGGCCTCGACCTGCGGATCCTCCACACGTCGCTGCTGAGCCGGGCCACACGCACCGCCGCCCTCACACTGGAGGTGGCCGACCGGGGGTGGCTGCCGGTGCGGCGCCACTGGCGCCTCAACGAGCGCCACTACGGGGCCCTCCAGGGGAAGAACAAGTTGGAGACCGCCACCCGGTACGGGGATGCGCAGGTGAAGGCCTGGCGGCGCGGCTACGCCACCCCGCCTCCGGCGGTGGAACGGGGATCCGAGCACGACCCGGCCGGCGATCCCCGCTACCGGGACATCCCCGCCGACGCCCTCCCGCTCACCGAGTGCCTCGCCGACGTGGTGGGCCGGGTCCTCCCCTATTGGCACGACGCCATCGTCCCCGACCTCCTGGCCGAAGGGCCGCGGGGCGGTGCGGTCCTGGTGGTGGCCCACGGCAACAGCCTGCGGGCGCTGCGCAAGCACATCGACGGCATCGGGGACGACGAGATCGTGGACCTCGAGATCCCGACCGGCATCCCGTTCCTCTACCGCCTGGCCGACGACCTTTCGGTGGCGTCGATGGGCTACCTCGGGGACCCGGAGGCGGCCCGGGCCGCGGCCGACGCCGTCAAGCACCAGGCGGGCTGACCCGCCGCACGGGGACCGTCACCCGGCGGGCCACCGGCCGGGGGCCGACGACCGGAGGCCGACCCCTGAGGGCCGGCCTCCTGCCGTCCAGGTCTGTCTGTCCCCACAAGCAACACCTGGAGGATCCGGCGGGCGGTCCTAGAGGGCGTCGGCCCCCCGCTCGCCGGTCCGCACCCGTACCACCTCCTCGACGGGGAGGACCCAGACCTTCCCGTCGCCGATCTTCCCGGTTCCCGCGGTGTCCACGATGGTCGTCACCACCTCGTCGACCTGGGCGTCGTCGACCACGATCTCGAGCCGGATCTTCGGGACGAACTCGACCTCGTACTCGGCGCCGCGGTAGATCTCGGTGTGGCCTCTCTGTCGACCGAATCCCTGGGCCTCGGTCAGCGTGAGGCCATGGACTCCCAGGCTCTTCAGCCCCTCCTTCACCTCGTCGAGCTTGAACGGCTTCAGCACCGCCACGATCAATTTCATTGTCAACTCTCCTTGGGTTCGTAGGGGTCCGGTCAGCTGCCCGCACTGCCGGGCGGGGACCCGTCGTCGGGTTTGACCGAAGCTACCGACGACGGCGCTGAATCACCGACCATGGCCATGGCCCCGACCCGCTCCGCGAACGTCTCCATGGGGAAGGCCTCCTCCCCGTGGATGGCCAAGTCGCCGACTTCGAGGATCTCGTCCTTGTAGCGGGCGCCCCTGAGGACCCATCCGATGATCTTCATCAGGATGAAGGTCACCAGCGCCGACCAGAGGATCACCCACACGGCGGCCCGGGCCTGCTCCCACAGTTGATGCGCCGAGTGGGGGGAGTAGATCAGGCCACTCACCGAGAACGGCACGCACTTCCCTCCCGCTGTGACGTATTGCGCCTGGGTGGTGGCGATCACCTGCCCGGAGCCGTCCAGGTGGCCGCATCCGTACTGGATCAGGTTCGGGTCGCCGAAGATCCCCAGCAACAGGCCCCCGAACAGCCCGGCGATCCCGTGGGTGTAGACGACCCCGAGGGCATCGTCCACCTTCGAGAAGGGCCGGACCTTGGAGAGGAAGTTCCAGGCCACCCACACGATGGCACAGCAGATCGCCCCGACGGCGATGGCGCCCCGGCCGTTCACCCAGCCGGCGCACGGGGTGATCCCGACCAGGCCGCAGATCATGCCGTTCACCGCCCCGAGGAAGGTGGGCTTCTTCTCCTTGGTGAACCAGGCGTCCAGTGCGATCCAGACCAGGACGCCGGTGGCGGTGGCCAGGTTGGTGTTGATGACGGCGGCGGCGGCGCTGGCGCCGGCGTAGTACGGATCGCCACCGTTGAACCCGTTCCAACCCAGCCACAGGATTCCGGCCCCGACCGCGGCCATCACCAGATTGTTGGGTATGGCGTGTTGTCGGTCCCGCAGTAGCCGGGGCCCGAGGACCCAGGCGGCGACGAACCCGGAGACGCCGGCCGACATGTGGATGACGAATCCGCCGGAGAAGTCGAGCGCGCCCTCCTGGGCGAAGTAGCCGCCGCCCCACAAGAGGAAGGCGTTGACGGCGTAGACGCAGGTGGACCACAGCGGCACCAAGAGGCACCAGGCGCTGAACTTGATCCGGCCCAGCACGCTCCCCAGGAACAGCAGGGGGGTGATGGCGGCGAACACGAACTGGAAGTACGCCAGCGTCGATGTGGGGAAGTGGAAGGGAATGGCCGTGTTGGCCGCCGACACGGCCTGGCCCTGTTCACCCACGCTGTCGGTGATGCCGCCCGGTTTCCCGACCATGTTCTCGAAGAAGTGCTGGACCCATCCGACGCCGGAGAGTTGGGTCTGCACCCCGTCTCTGACCCCGCCCCCGACGGAGGTCGCACCGAAGCCCATCTTGAACGACCACAGCACCCAGGCCACGAGCACCAACGAGAACCCTGCGAACATCATGGCCAGGACATTGACCGCCCACTTCTTCTGCACCAGTGACGCGTAGAGGACTGCCAGTGCCGGCAGGCTCATCAGGCCGACGAACGTGGCGGCAGTGATCTGCCACGTGTTGTCGGCCGGGTTCAGCCAACTCGGGTAGGGAACTGATGTCACTGCTGCGGATAGCACGTCTCAGCGCTCCTCTCTCATCGTCACTGCGTCTCGGCACCGCGCATCGCTGCTGGATGACACGTGGCACGCCAAGGGCAAGACGGGCAGATTCGCCTTGCCGCCGCAAACAATGCATTCCGAGAGTTTCGGCACGGTCACGGACGTGTTACCAACGCGTGAACTGGGAGAACCGGCAGGTCAGAGGACCGGGGGGGCCATTTTGCCTTCGCCCCGAATCAGCCCGGCGCGCTAGCCTGGCTCATGCCCGGACGCGACCCTGACGCCGCCGACGGCGACGTCGCCCCGTCGCCGCCAACCATGTGGCAGCGGCTCCAGAACGCAATGCTGAAGCCGGCCACGGCCGACGCGGGCAGGACCGGCCCGGCCCGGGGGGCGAAGCCGGCCACGGAAGGTCCGACCACGGTCCCCGAGCTGGAGGCCGCGGTGGCACGTGCCGACGACAAGGAGCGCCTGGTCGGGCTCCTGGCGGCCCCTCTGGCCGCCGCCATCGGCCTCTTGGTCTCCGGGAGCCTGATCGCCAACGACCCGAAGGCGCTATTGAGCAACGGCCAGATCAACAAGGCCCACGTCGCCCCGTCGCTCTACCTCGAGTTGGGCGGTGTGGCCGTCGCCCTGGGCGTGTTGATGCTGGTGCTGGCCCTGCTCCGCAAGCGTCTCTATCTCGGCATCACCATGGCCCTCTTCGGGCTCACCGTCTTCAATCTCCACTTCTGGGGCTTCGGGTTGCCGTACGTCATGGTGGCGGCCTGGCTGCTGGTCCGCGCCTACCGCCTGCAGTCGAAGCTCAAAGAGGCGAAGGCCGCCGGCGGCGGCTCGACTCCGGGCCGCGCCCTCCCGAACAAGCGCTTCACCCCCCCGATCTCACCTCCCGGGTCCTCGCCGGCGCCGAAAGCCGGCAAGGACCGGAAGGCCGGTTGACCGGACGGAGGGCCCGGTGGACGTTTGCCGGCGGTGTCGCTAAGCCCAGACTACGCGCTGCGGGTCGTCCGATCAGCCCTCGAGTTGCTCCGTCGCTCGAGGGCCCAGGCGACCACGGTGAGCGCCATGACCGCCAGCACGACCACCGGCAGGATGAACACCCTCCAGGAAGCATGCTCGGCGGCAACCGCGCTCCTCGTCGCGAGGAGTGCCGGATCGTCCGGATCGGTGACGGCTCGAAACGTCGCTCCGGAGTGGGAGGGCGTGGCCCCGGGCAGGGCCTCGTCGTAACGATGGCCGTTGATGGTGAACGATCCGCGGCACTGGTAGCCGGCCAGATTGCTGCCGCTACCGCCCATGAGACCGATGCACCGGGTGACCGTGACCTCGACTCCGACGCCATGGTCGTGCAGGCGGGTGATCTGGGCGTTCTTCTGGGCGCCGGCCACGAACAGGACGACGGCGACGACGGCCATGGCCGAGAGGAGTGCCGCCGCCGCAACCCGGCCGACCCGGCGGAAGTCCACGTCCACGCCGGCCCCCCGGAGCGCCATCAGGGGCCCGTCCGGTCCACCGTCGAGCCCGGTGCCGGCCCCGGTGTCGCCGGGCTCCGGTCCATGTCCGTCCGCCGGGCCCGGGGCGATCATCAGGCTGTCCATCCCACGGCTCCTGGTCCACTCATATCCGGTGTTTCCTCGTGACGGGCAAGTGATCGTAGCGTGGTGATCGGGTCGTTCGGGCGCCGCGAGCCCCCGAGCGGCACGGTCGCGATCGGGCTAGCCTCCACTCCGTGGCGGCGCGACCCAAGGCACTGGACCTCAAGACCATCTGGCTGTTCTCGAGTTGCACGGGGTCAGAGCTCCGGAAGATCCGCGGTTCGCTCGACGAGATCGCGGTCCCGAAGGGCAAGGTCCTGGTCGAGGAGGGGAGGATCGGGCTCGAATTCTTCCTCATCGTCACCGGCAAGGCTGCGGTCACCCGCAACGGCAAGAGGGTGGCCACGCTCGGGGCCGGGGACCACTTCGGCGAGCTGGCCCTGCTCGATCGTCGTCCCCGGTCCGCCACGGTGGTGTCCGAGACGGACATGGATGTGCTGGTGCTCTCCCAGCGGCAGTTCAACGGCCTCCTGCAGTCGGTGCCCACCATCGCCCGAAAGATGCTGGCCGCCATGGCCAATCGGCTCCGCGAGGCCGACGCCGCGGCCTTCGACTGAACCCTCGCCCGGCCCGACCGGCCCGAGGGCGGGCGGGCCGGCCGCCCGCCGGGACACGATCGCTACTTGCGGTCGCCCATCGACTCCTCCAGCAGCTGGGAGAGGTCGAGGACCCGCACTTCGTCCTCCTTGGCGTTGGCCCTGACGGCATCGTCCAGCATGATCATGCAGTAGGGACACGCGGTCGACACCACGTCGGCTCCGGTGCCCAGCGCCTCCTCGGTGCGTTCCATGTTGACCCGCTTTCCGATGTTCTCCTCGAGCCACATGCGGGCTCCGCCCGCGCCGCAGCAGAAGCCCTTCTCGCGGCAGCGTCGCATCTCCACCTGGGTGGCTCCCGGTATGGCGTCGATGACCGACCGCGGCTCGTCGAAGACCCGGTTGTGGCGGCCCAGGTAACAGGGGTCGTGATAGGTGACTGTTCCCTGGTAGCCGGCGCCGGGGGTCAGCCGCCCGGCGGAGACCAGGTGGTCGAGGAGCTGGCTGTGGTGGATGACCTCGAAGTTGCCACCCAGGGACGGGTACTCGTTGGCGAGCGAGTTGAAGCAGTGGGGGCAGGTGGCGATGACCTTCTTGACCCCGGCGCCCTCGATGGTCTCGATGTTCATGCGTGCCTGCTCCTGGTAGAGGTACTCATTGCCCAGGCGGCGGGCGGGGTCGCCGGTGCAGCTCTCCTTCGACCCGAGGATGGCGAACGGTACACCGGCCCGGTGGAGCATCCGGGCGGTGGCCTGGGCCCCCTTCCGGGCCCGCTCATCCAGGGCGCCCGCGCAGCCCACCCAGTAGAGGTACTCGATGTCGTCGGGGATGGTGCCGCTCACCACCGGCACGTCGAAGTCGAGCACCTCGGTCCAGTCGGTGCGCTTGGACCCGCCGAGCCCCCAGGGGTCCCCCTGATTCTCGATGTTGCGGAGCATGAGCCCGGCTTCGGTCGGGAACCGCGACTCGATCAGCACCTCGTAGCGTCGCATGTCGATGATCGAGTCGATGTGCTCGATGTCGACCGGGCACTCCTCGACGCAGGCACCGCAGGTGGTGCACGACCACAGGACGTCGGGTTCGATGACGGAGGGGACCAGCGTCTCCACCTCGACGCCGGCCTCCCGGTTCTTCGCCATCACCCGGCCGGCCGAGGAGAACAGATTGTCGCGGAGGTCCATGATCAGCAGCTTGGGTGAGAGCGGCTTGCCGGTGTTCCACGCCGGGCACTGGGACTGGCACCGACCGCACTCGGTACAGGTGGCCATGTCGAGCAGCTGCTTCCACGAGAAGTCCTCGATGCGCCCGGCGCCGAAGACCACCTCGTCTTCGTCACCCACGTCCTCCATGGACATGTCGGGAGTAGAGGCCAACGCCCCGAGCGCCCTAGGGCGTCGGGAGGTGGCCACGTTGATGGGCGCCATGAAGATGTGGAGGTGCTTCGAGTAGGAGACGAACACCAGGAATCCGGTGATGATGGCGATGTTGGCCACCAGGGCCACCGTCTCGATGACGCTGTTGACCCCGGTGCCCAGGGGCTTCAGGACGTTGGCCAGGCCGTGGGAGGCGAAGGCCCACCAGCCGTAGGGGAAGTTGCCCGTGTTGACCTGGGCGGCCCGGTAGAAGAGCAGGGTGATCATCACCCCGGAGATCATGACCAGGACCAGCCAGGCCGCTCCGGTGTGGGAACCGAAGAAGCGGGAACGGCGGTTCTCCCGTTTCGGCGAGTGCTTGACCCGGATGGCCACGAACACCAGCAGCGAGACCAGCACGGCCACGGTGAAGAAATCCTCGACCACGCCGATGAAGGCGGTGTGGCCGATGAGCGGGATGTGGAAGTCGCGCTGGAAAAGGGCCCCGTAGGCCTCGAGGATGGTCAGCATCAGAATGGTGAATCCCCAGAAGGTGAAGGCGTGGGCCATGCCGGGGACGGTCCACTGGAGCAGCTTCTTCTGGCCGCCCACCTCGACCAGCTCGGCCTTGATCCGCTTGGGCACGTCCTTGACCCGGGAGGGCACCGCCGGATGGCCGGCGGAGATCAGCCGGAAGAGCCAGAAGAAACGGCGGCCGGCGACGGCGAACATCACCACGGTTATGCCGAGTCCTAAGGAGAGTCTGAGGGCCACTGGGTTCCTCCTAGATGGTTACTGAAGAGTAACAAATGCCGGCAAACGCGCCGGCGGCCCGGTCACGAGCCGAAATTGTCGGCGTAGCGACTGGGGGTAGGACCCCACTGGCCCTGGTACTTCGACCGGAGGCCGTCGGAGCCGTAGGGCTTGTCGGCAGCAGTGGTCATCTGCAGGAAGCTGATCTGGCCGATCTTCATCCCCGGGTAGACGGTGATGGGGAGGTTGGCCACGTTGGAGAGCTCCAGGGTGAGGTTGCCGTCCCAGCCGGCGTCGACGAACCCGGCGGTCGAGTGGATCAGCAGGCCCAGCCGGCCGAGGGAGGACTTGCCCTCGAGACGGGCCACCAGGTCGGGGGGAAGGGTCACCTTCTCGAGCGTCGACCCCAGTACGAACTCACCGGGATGGAGGATCAGCGGATCCTCGCCGGTGTCGACCAATTCGGTCAGGTCCTCTTGGTTCTCGCGCACGTCGATCACCCTGCTGGTGTGATTGCGGAAGAGCCGGAAATAGTGGTCGACATGGAGATCGACGGACGACGGCTGGATGCAGTCGTCGTCGAATGGCTCGATCTTGATCCGGCCGGCGGCGAGCGCCTCACGTATGGAGTGATCTGAGAGAACCATGCCGGACAGACGATAGTGGGACGCCGGAGCACAGGCGTAGTCCTCGGGGACGGGGGTGGCGTCCCGGATGCGGCAACGGCCGTGGTGGTGGCCGGGGGGATAGTGTGGGCCCGCGTACGCGGGCGTAGTTCAGAGGCAGAACACGAGCTTCCCAAGCTCGGAACGCGGGTTCGATTCCCGTCGCCCGCTCCACCGGACCGGCGTGGTGTTCGGCCGGTCGAGGGATGACCCCTCGAACATCCGCTGGCGGCGGGATCCCGGGTCGAGGGTGGTGTCCAGGCCGTGTCCAGGCCCGAAGCATCGTCGAAGGGGTAGGCCCGAAAGAAGCGGTCGGTCGGTGGGACAGGCGATCGGCGTCTACAACGACCAGTCGTCGACGACGGTCAGGTCCGTGAATTCCGGAGCCCCCTCGAAGATCTCCGTCATCGTCGTTCGTGCCGCCTGGAGTCCCTCCTGGCGATGAGGGTCGTTTTCGCGCTCCCGCGCTTTCTCCTCACTCTCGAAGACGACGAACATGACGACCCGGTTCGGGTCCTCCGTGTCCCGGGTTGCCGTCGAGTGCACGAGACCTGAGCCCGGCTGTTCGGTTGCCCGCAACTGAGCGACCAACTTTGGTAGGTCGCCTTCCCTGCCCGGCTTCAAGCGCGTCGTGATCATTTGTGCCCACATGTCGGCAACCTTCCCTCGATGGAGATACGCAGATTAGGCCCCCGAGGTGTCCGGCGTCGTCCGCCCGGCGGAACCGACCGACCGGCCCGGGGCGTCAACCCAGACTCCCGTAGAACTTCGCGTCACCGAAGTCGAAGATTCCACCGTCCGATGCAATCGAGCGATACCCGGATCCCGTTGGCGTTGCCGCCATTCCAACGATCGGCAAGTTGAGGCGAATTGCGCCTGTACTCCCGAAGAACGGGGCACCGAACGAGAAGACGCCCCCGTCGGCAGCAACCTCCCAGTAGCCATTGGTCGATGGATCAGTGGCCATCCCCACTACGGGCTCATTCAGCTGGAGGTTGCCCAGGGAGCCCTGGAAGTAGGCGTCTCCGAAGGCAAAGATCCCACCGTCAGATGCATCGAGGAAATACCCCTGGTCGGACTTCGTGACAGCCATACCTACGACCGGTCTGTTCAGTGAGAGGCCGCCCGTGCTGCCGTAGAAGACTGCATCTCCGAAGGAGAAGATCCCGCCGTCGGCAGCCACCATCCAATAACCCCCACCATCGGCGGTGGCTGCCATACCCACCACCGGCTGATTGAGGTGAACATTTCCAGTCGAACCAAAGAAGTGAGCATCGCCGAAGGCAAAGATGCCGCCGTCCTTCGCAACCAGCCAGTAACCGTTTCCGTCGGGAGTAGCGGCCATTCCGGCAACCGGCTGCGCGAGTGTCGTGCCCACCATATCCCCGAGATTTCTCGCGTTGCCGAACTGGTAGACGTTGCCATCCGAGCCCACAGCCCAGTATCCCAAACCGCCTGGAGCCTGGGCCATGCCCACGATCGGTGCCGTGAACGCAGGGGGAAGGCCGGCAGAGACGAGGAGGTCGTAGGACACGAATTGCGGATCGTTCGAGCACTTGCCGCACCCTGTCGAGATCGACGCGTAGCCGACATATTCCCCCACAGGTAGTGGGATCGTCTTGCTCATCGTGGACATGGTCATGACTTCCGACCCGCCGTAGTTTGGAGATCCACTCGGCGGGCTGATCACGTAGCTCTCGTAGTTTCCGACCCTCTCGTTCGACCAAGTGAACGTCAATCCGGTCGAGGAGGCCCGGACGCACACCCTCAGCAAAGACGCGCTGTCGTGATTCCCGCACGTCGGATTCGGCGTCTGGACATGTGGTCCCGAAGTGCCCGTCGACGACGTCGGATCGGTGGGTGCGGCGCCGGCTGGAAGCGCCAGGGACAAGTTCCCCACGGCTGTAGCGCTGGCTACAACCGCACCAAACGTCGCAAGCAGATATTTGCTACGGGCCATGATTGAACTCCCCGTCGGCTGGTCCGTATCAGTCGAGCGGGTGGCTGGCGCGCCCCACTCTACGGTGCTACCACAGTGTGCCACTGAGCGTCCCCACCGAACATGTCCGGGATGCAGCAAGGGGCGGAGCGGCGGTCGCGGTTACCGTTCGGCCCAGCAACGACTGGTCGGACGCCCCTAGACGATGGTGATGGTGATGGTCAAGGTGGCGAAGACTCTGTTGACCGGGGTAAGGAAGGCGAGCTTCGTGTCCCGGACGTGGAAGGTCATCGACCTGGTTCCAGCCTTGGTCGGTGTCCCCGACAGCACGCCTGTCGGGGAGAAGGAAAGGCCGGGGGGCGGGCGGCCGCCTCCGAACTTGCTCCACCGGTAGGGCGGGTTGCCCCCTGTGGCCACGAAGGTGACCGAGTAGGGCACTCCGACCCTGCCGGGAGGCAGGGACGTCGTGGTGATGCTGAGCGGGCTGGCGGCGCGCGCCATGGCGTAGGCCGTGGCAGAACTCGATTCCGAACCCAGGCCATCGGCGGTGGTTCCGGATGGCAGCAGGACCCTTACGGGCTTCGTACTGCACGGCTGCCCGGCACACACGTCGGGGCCGACACTGGTCCCCTGGCCCAGCTGGCCGGCATTGTTCTCTCCCCAGGCGTACAGGTGCCCGTCGGAGCCGATCGCGTATGCGGTGCCGTCGTCCCCTGTGCTCCCCTCCGGCGTCACCCCCGAGGGGAGTGAGACCACCACCGGCGTCGCGCTGGCCACGACGCCGGACCCATCGCCCAACTCGCCCAGTTGGTTGTCGCCCCAGGCGTAGACATGCCTGTCGGAGCCGGTGGCGTATCCGTCGACTTCACCCGCGGCGATGGCCGTCGGGGTGACGCCCGGGGGGAGCAAGACCGCCACCGGGGTGGTGCTGAGGCCACCGCTCGTCCCGTTGCCCAGCTGTTCGGAATCGTTGGCGCCCCAGGCGTAGACGTGCCCGTCGGAGCCGATGGCGTATGCGCTTCCGTTGGCACCGGCGGCGATGGCCGTCGGGGTGACGCCCGGGGGGAGCAAGACCACCACCGGCGCCGTGCTGCACGGGACCGAGGAGCCGCAGATGTCGGGACCCGTCATGGTGCCGTCGCCCAGCCCGCCGAAGCTGTTGGCGCCCCAGGCATAGAGGTGCCCGTCGGAGCCGATGGCGTATCCGGCATCTCCCCCCGCGGCGATGGCCGTCGGGGTGACGCCCGGGGGGAGCAAGACCGCCACCGGGGTGGTGCTACAGGGTTGCAAGGTGTCGGTGCACACGACGGGGCCGACACTGGTGCCGTCGCCTAGTTCGCCGTCGGTGTTGTCGCCCCAGGCATAGAGGTGCCCGTCGGAGCCGATGGCGTATCCGTTGTAGCCGGCGGCGGTGACGGCCGTTGGGATGACGCCCGGGGGGAGTGAGACCACCACCGGCGTAGTGCTGTCGAAGAGGCCGCTGACGCCATCACCAAGATCGCCGGCTTCGTTGGAGCCCCAGGCGTAGAGGTGCCCGTCGGAACCGACGGCATATCCGCTCAAAATGCCGCCGGCGATCGCTTTCGGGATGACGCCCGAGGGGAGCGAGACCGCCACCGGCGTAGTGCTGCAGGGGCCCCCGGGGCACGAGTCGGGCCCGACACTGGTGCCGTCGCCGAGCTGGCCTGCATTGTTGTAGCCCCAGGCGAAGAGTCCGACGGGACTCGTGGCCGCAGCCGCCGGTGCGGCGCTGGTGACCTGCAGCGAGGCTGTCGACCCGAGCACAACGAGGGCGGTCACCAAACAGAGCTTGGCCGACGAGGAAATCGAGCGACTGACCATGGCGGGCTCCTATTGGTCGACCAGCTCCAACACGGGCGCCGGATTCATCGGGGGCTCTGGGATCCCGTGCTGTTGACGCTACTCCTCGCAAATCGGACAACGCGGCGTACAGATCAAACCAGGCGCCTCGTGGACCACTTCGGACCGAGTTCAGGACTGGGCCAGGTACGGTTCTTCGATGGCGCTCGAGCTCACGACTGTCGATGCCTTCACGGACACACCGTTCGCCGGCAACCCTGCCGCCATTGCAATTCTCGATTCCTTCCCGCCCGACAGTCTCATGCAGGCCGTGGCCCTCGAGATGAACCTCTCCGAGACGGCCTACGTGGTCCGGAGGGGGGATGGAGACCACGATCTGCGCTGGTTCACGCCGACGGTCGAGGTGGACCTCTGCGGTCATGCAACCTTGGCTGCCGCCCATCTGCTGGGTGGCCGAGCGCGGTTCCACACCCGGAGCGGGCTTCTGCAGTGTGCGCCCGCAGACGATGGGTGGATCGAAATGGACTTTCCCGCGGATCGGCCAGTCCAGGTCGAGCCTCCGGTGGAACTGGGTCTGCCCGGCATGGTCTGGTTTGGCACCGGTCGGTGGGATGCGCTCGCCGAACTGCGTGAACCCTCGAGTGTGCGGAATCTGGTCCCGGACCTCACCCGCATCGCCGCGACCGGGAAGCGCCTGGTGATCGTCACCGCCGCCGGCGACAGGCCGGGGATCGATTTTGTGAGCCGGGTCTTTGCTCCCAATACCGGAATACCTGAAGACCCAGTCACAGGTTCCGCGCACTGCACACTCGCCGCGCACTGGGGCCGACGACTCGGCCGGGAGGTCCTCGTCGGAGAACAGGCCTCGCCAAGAGGGGGGACGGTGCGTACGCGACTCAATGGCGACCGCGTCGTCCTGGCCGGCCAAGCCGTGACCATGGCCCACGTGACGCTCACAATCTGAACCCGCTCTGGCGGCCCCGATGCGCCTACCCCTCGGAGACAGCCCGGTCGGCAGCCGAGGCTACGAGCCGTTTCCCTTCGCTCCCTCACCCTGCAATGAGCGGCGCAGGATGGCGCCCATCTTTTCGGGATCGTAAGCCCCCTCCGGGTCAGCCCGGACCTGGGCGTCGAGAGCCTCGGCGTCACGTCCGACGAGGATCCTCCACGCCCCACGGCGCACGCCGACCAGAATGATCTCCGCAGCACGTTCCGCGCTCAGAGGCGCACTCTGCTTGAACGCCTCTCCCATGTTGGCAACCACCTGGCGGAGCTGATCCGTGGACAGGTCGTCGACCGGCTGGCCAAACCCGGCGAGGCTGGTCCGCCACACCTCCAGATCCGAATCGCCCATATCGGCCGGGTCGGCTTCCCCGTGAGCCCGGCGGCTGTTGACGACGATGTCCGTCCCGATGTGTCCGGGCATGACGACTGCCACCTTGACGTTGGGAGCGTTGACCCGGAGATCCTCGATGAGGGCTTCGGAGAACCCCTTCACCGCGAACTTGGCCGTGCTGTAGGCAGTGTGAGGCACCCCAGGCCCCAACGACGCCCAGAATCCGTTCACGCTGCTCGTGTTGACGAGGATGGCCTCATCGCTCTCCATAAGGAGGGGCAGAAAGGCCCTCGTGCAGAAGTAGACACCCCACCAGTCGACTCCGAACGTCCGCTCCCACGATTGGCGGGTGTCGGTCACGAAGCTCCCACCTCCGCCGATCCCGGCGTTGTTGAAGACGAGATCGACATGGTCGGTCTTGTGGCGTTCGACGACCTCGTCCCGGAACCGGTTCACCTGTGCTTCGTCGGCCACGTCGCAGGGATGTCCGGTGATCGAGATGCCCGATGGCGCACCAGCCAGCGCCATCCGCACCGTCTCAGCGACACTCTCCTCGTTCAGATCGCAGGTCGCAACCGAGCAGCCGTCACCCGCGAGTTGCCGCACCAGCTCCCGGCCCATCCCCGATCCGCCGCCGGTGACCACCGCCAACTTCTGGCTGAAGGATTCCACCCTTTTCCTCTCGTCGCTTCCCAGGGTAGGCCATGCCTCCGACCCCACCGACTGCGTGGGTCACAACGGGAGGCGTCCCGTCGCTCGGTCCGGTCAGGCCTGTCCCGTCAGGCCTGTCCCGTCAGGACCGGGTCACCAGGAGGTACGAGCGCTGGCTCATGTGCTCGACTCGCCACCTCTCCCACCTCAGCCAGCGTATGGTTCCGTCCTGTGGATGGACGCCTCGGTCACCGACTCCGGCCGCTCACACATCCGCTCGCGGGCCTCCGGGTTGGGCGGCCTCCGGGACCCGCCTCGTCGGTCAGACGTACTCGCGCCTCCGCAGCCACACCAGCGTGCACCAGCCCCAGACGGGTGGGAGGTAGGAGCTGAAGAGCCGTTGGATGAACACCGCGGCGGTAGCGTCGGATTCGGAGATGCCGGCCGCGGTCAGCCCCAGGATCATCCCGGCCTCCACCACCCCCATCCCCCCCGGGACCGGCGAGACACCGCCGATCATCGAGGCCAGGGTGATCACGATGATCAGGGTGGCCAGACTGAGGTGGTCCCCGAAGGCTCGCAATGAGGCCGCCAGGGCCAGGGCCACCGTCAGCTGGGTGATGATTGCGCCCCCGAAGAGCTGGACCAGCTTGCGCGGGGTGGAGAGCACCCCCTTGGCGTCCTGCCAGACGGCGGCGATCCGAGGACGGACCTTGGCGCTGGCCAACCTGCGGACCCGGGGTATGGCGAACAGCAGCCCCAGCACCAGCGCCACGGCGAGCACGGCGGCCAGCAGGACCCACACGGTGTGGCCACTGCCCGAGGCGGGGTGGTCCTCGAGGTGGAGTGTGCTCCAGGCCAACGGGATGCTGATGACGAAGAGCACGCCCTTGACCAGCCAACTGGCCGTGGTGATGACCGCACCGGAACTGACCGCCAATGATGCGTCGTAACCCTGCTGCTGGAAGAACCGGACCCGGGTGGCGAATACGGCCGGTGTCCCCCCGGCCAGGGAACTGAAGCTGTTGGCGATCTCGATGGCCACCACCCGTCCGAAGGGAAGGTCGCCGGCCACGCTCCCGAGGTCTTCGACGGCCGACCCGACGAACGCCGACTGGGTGAGCAGGAACACCAGGACCACCCAGGCCCAATTGGCGCCCACGATGGTATCGAAGGAGTTGGTCACGTTGATCAACGTGCCGATCAGCGCCCAGCCGCCGATGAGTGTGCCGATGACCAGTATCAGATTGGGCCAACTGACCCGGCGGGGCTCGGCCAGTTTCGGTATCTCGATCGAACCGGCGGTGGCCGCCAGGGTCCGGACCTCGTCGAGAAGAGAAGACCGGCCCCGCAGCCGCCGGGCCAGTGCCGGATCGAGTCCGGCACGACGGAGATGCTGGAGGACGCCGCCCAAGACGTCGGGACCCAGGCACCGGGCCGCCGACGCGGCGGTACGCTCCGGTCCGACGACCAGGGCCATGGATGCGACGGCTCCGGCCAGGTCGCGGTCGAGGCGGTTCTCCTCCGCGTTGGAGGTGGCGTTGCGGAAATCGAGCAGGCCGACCGTCCCGGTGGGCGGGTCGACGAAGATGGTCTCGCCGCTGACGGAACCGTGGGCGATGCGCGCCGACCTGAGTGTGAGGAACTGGCGGTACAGCTCGTCGAGCATGGCATCGGTGAGGGCCTCGGGCGAAGCTTCCCCGAGGGAGCCGCCAACGGGGACCCGACCGACCAACAGCGCGTCGCGGGAAGAACCCGAGGTTCCGGCGGCGATCACCTCTGGGACGGTGACCCCGGTGCGGTCGGCCAGGAGGGTCAGGTACGCCTCGTGCTCGACCTGCTGGAGCCGGGTGAAGGTGAGGGTCGGCCCCGAGTCCCGGTAGAAGAGGAACCGCCCCATTTTGGCCAACAGCTTGGCGTCTGCTGCGTCACGCCCGTAGACGGCGATCCGCAGCCCGGCTCCGGCTCCGGCTCCGCCGACCGCCAAGCTCTCCGTGGCGCGGTAGGTGGCCACTCCCCAGGCCTGACGGGCCAGGGGACTGGTCTCCCGCACGCCGACGCCCAACCCGGCGAGCAGTGCCTCGACGTCCGACACCGACGGCAGGCCGAGAGGCGACGAGAAGGCCAGGTGGACGGCGGCGGTGGCGCCCCAACCGATGGCCAGGCTGCCGAGGACGTTGACCGGGAGGCCGTGGCCGCCCGTAACCGTCGACACGCTCACCAGGAGGACGAACACCTCGATGAACCGCTGCACCATCCGGGCCAGATAGGGCAGGGCGGCGGCGGCCACCGCCATGAACAGGGCCACCTGGACCACCGGGAACCGGAGATTGATCCCGTCGACGACCGTTCCGGCGGGGCGGCCGCCGTTGGCGCCGAGGATGACCGAGAGGACCAGGCTGATGACGGCGGCGCCCACCGCGGCCAGGCCGATGTCCCGGGCGATCACCCAGCGGCGGGCGACGAGCGCCAGCAGGATCAGCACGCCGGTGATCCCGAAGGCGCCGACGTCGTACACGACGGTGACCAGCCAGCTGATGCTGCGGGGTGGGGGGTAGAGGACTCCGCCGACCACCCGGTCGAAGTGGGAGCTGTACCCGATGGCCAGAACGCAGCAGACGAGCGCGATGACCGCCAGCGCCAGCTTGACGCCATCGCTCCCGCGTCGGCGTCGTTGGCCGTCGCCCAGGGGCGCGAACAGGATTGTCCGCCACCGCCCGGGCGGGGGGGCCGCCGCACCGGCCCGAGGGCCGGCGCCCCCACTGGTGTCTACGGCCATCAAGGCACGGAGTGTACCGGCCGCTCTGCAGCGACCCTGTGATCTCGGGCGGGCCGGGCAGTCGTGCTCCGCCTCAGCGTCGGCCCCCTGGAGCGGGCGGTCCGACGGGGCCGGGCGGGGGATAGGCGGTGGTGAACCAGCGGGAGACGCTGCTGCCGGCGGTGACTGCACCGCCGAACCAAGTCGAAGCCCTGGCCACCTTCCGGGCCCTCCCGGGTGCGGCTCCGTCGAGCAGCTCGTTCCAGAAGATCCCCCACCCGCCGGCCAGCGCGTCGCCCAGGCGGGGGGCGGTGAGCAGGCGCCCGAGGGCGGCGACCGCTCGGGGCCGGCCGACCAGTGCGGCATGGCCGGCCGCGGTGATGCGCTGGTACGGCAGGTGGGCCCGGGCCAGATCGTCGCGGTAGCGGGCCGCGGCCGTCCCCGGCGACCCGAGCACCGCCTCGGCGGCAGCCCGCCCGCTGGTCATGGCCTGGGCGATCCCCTCCCCCTGGAGGGGGTTGACCAGACCGGCGGCGTCCCCTGCCAGCAGGACCCGTCCGGCGGCGGGCCTGGTCCCGACCATCCCCATCTTGAGCCATCCCCCCAGGCGGCGCATCGTCCGCACGTCGGGAGCCCGCTCGAGGAGGCCCAGCTCGGCCAGGTGGTCGAGATAGGCGGGCAGCACCCGCACCGCCCGGGCACCGGCCTGGCGGTCGGACCGCGTCCCGATGCCGACGCCCACGTTGGCGATGCCACCGGGCCCCGGGAAGAGCCACCCGTATCCGGGGAAGGCCCGCCACCGGGCCGGCTCCCACAAGGTGATGACCGGGAGGGCGACGTCCTGTTCCAGATAGCAGCGCACCGCGAACCCCCAGAGCACCTTCGAACCCTCGACCAGGCCGGCGCCCTGGGCCACCCGGCTGGTGGCCCCGTCGGCACCGATGACGAAGTCGGCACGCAGCTCCTCTCCGTCGCCCAGCACGAACCCGTCGATGTCTGCACCCGACCACAGCGGGCGGTCGGCCCGGCCGTCACAGGCGACGGCACCGGCACCGAGTGCGGCCGCGCGCAGGGCGTCGTCGAATACCGTCCGGGTCACGGAACGGGCCCGGCCGGGGTACGAGTCGCCGTCGAAGCAGGGCAGCACGACCCGTCGTCCGGTGGGGCCCACGACCGCCATGTCGCCCACGTCGAGCCCGGTCGGCACGGCGAGGCCCAGGTCGGTGAGGAGCTGGAGGCCCCTCGGGCCGACGAGGTCCCCGCAGGCCTTGTCCCGCGGGAACCGGGCCTTTTCGAGCAGGGCCACGTGGGCACCGGCGCGGGCCAGCACCAGGGCGGCGATGCTCCCGGCGGGTCCGGCGCCGACTACCAGCACGTCAAAACGCCTGGGACTCACACGACTCCTTCCGGGCGCCGACCGCCTACGGTGAGATCTTCGCACCCGAGGAGGCGCGGTGGACACTCCCGAACCAGCGGTGGACACTCCCGAACCAGAGGACCCCAACCGGTTCGCCCGGCAGCTCTTCACCCCGCTGCCGGGCCGCTACGACCGCCTGTCCGAGCTCCTCTCCATGGGACAGAACGGACGCTGGCGCCGGGCCATGGTCGGCCACATCGTGGCGGACCGCCCCGGTCTGGTCCTCGATGTGGCCTCCGGGCCGGCCGGCGTGGCCCTCCAGCTCGCCGAGCGCACCCCGGCCCGGGTGGTCGGCGTCGACCTCACGCTCGACATGCTCCGCCAGGGCCGGGCCAACGTGGCCCGGCGGGACATGGCCCGACGGGTGCAGCTGGTGGCCGGTCGGGCCGAGCAGACACCGTTCGACGACCGGACGTTCGATGCCCTGACCTTCACCTACCTCCTCCGCTACGTCGACGACCCCCAGGCCACCCTCGACGAGCTGGCCCGGGTGGTGAAGCCCGGAGGGGCCGTGGCCAGCCTGGAGTTCCTCCTGCCGGCGAGCCGGTTCTGGCGCTTCTGGTGGTGGCTCTACACCCGGCTCGCCCTGCCGGCGGCGGGATGGCTCACCGGGGGTCGGCCCTGGTTCGAGGTCGGCCGGTTCCTCGGCCCGAGCATCTCGTCCCACTACCGGCGTTACCCGGTGGACTGGACCGTCGAGGCGTGGCGGCGCGCCGGCTTCGTCGACGTCGGCGTGCGGCGGATGAGCCTCGGTGGCGGTCTGGTCATGTGGGGGCGACGGGCCGGTGGGTGAGGCACCGGCGGCGAGTGAGCCGCCGCCCGAGCCGCGCACCGCCTTCTATGCCGCCCGGCCGGGCGGCTGGCGCGACTGGTGGACCCTGCTCCACCCGCCCTACACCGGCTGGCACCTCGCCTATGTGGTCATCGGCGCCTGCCTGGCCCCCGTCGTCAACGCCACCCGGCTGATCGCCACCCTGGCCGCCTTCTTCCTCGCCGTCGGTGTGGCCGCCCACGCGCTCGACGAACTCCACGGGCGGCCGTTGCGCACCCGGATCCCCTCCGCTGTGCTCGTCGTCGCCGCCTCGGTGGGACTGGCGGGTGCCGTGGCCCTCGGGATCGCCGGAGCCGTCGAGGTGGGCTGGGCGCTGGTCCCCTTCCTCGTCGTCGGACCGGTCCTGGTCGTCGGCTACAACTTCGAGCTCTTCGGCGGAGTGGTCCACAACGGTGTCGGGTTCGCCGCCGGCTGGGGTGCCTTCCCCGTCCTCACCGCCTATGTGGCCCAGACCGGGCGACTGGCGCCGGCACCTCTCATCGCCTCGCTCGGCGCCTTCGCCCTGTCGGTGGCCCAGCGGGCGCTCAGCACCCCCGCACGGTTGCTCCGCCGGCGGTGCGCCGAGGTCACCGGGGCCGTGGCGATGACCGACGGCGGCGAGCTCCCGCTCGATCGTGCAGTGTTGCTGGCGCCGCTGGAGGTGGCCCTGCGGACGACGTCGTGGGCGGTGATGCTGCTGGCCGGGGCGCTGGCCGTCGCCCGGTTGCACTAGGCCCGCTGTATCCGCCGGCGGAAGCCGACCACGGTCATCTCGACCACCCGGTCGTGCCCCCACTGGAGGACCGGGCGGCCGATCCGATTGGCCAGCCGCATGGCCGGCTGGCGCATCTCGACCGTCCACCCCACCTCGGCCCTGGTACCCCCACCCTCGGGGTGCAAACGCAGCTGCGCCACCCCCACCAGGTCCCCGCCCACCGTGGCGTCGATCGAATACGGCCGCTGGCAGTCGACCAACTCGACACGGAGCCGCATGCGGTAGGGGAGCGGAGGGCTGACGGCCCCGAAGAGGACCGAGCCGGTCGCGAGCCCGTCGCCCTCGAGCCGGAAGTCGCTCAGCCACGGCCACCACCCCTCGAACTGGTCGACTTCTTCGAGCCGATCCCAGAGGCGTTCGGGTTCCAGGTCGAACCGGTGGTCACGTTGGTAGGCGATGACGGCCGCCGGCACGTCCCCACGGTACGGGGTGCGCGGCCGGACTACGGTCGGCGTGTGCCGATGGGTACTCCCGCCGCCGCCGACCAGGGATGATGACCGACACCCCCCCGTCACGCGACCCCGCCCTGACCGCCGCCCTGGCCGCGTCCGGCGGGACGGTCACCCAGTTCCTCGAGCACCTGGCCGGCGAGCCGGTCGACGCCGACATCCTCGCCCAGGAGAAGGAGCCCGCCGGTTTTGACAACGTCCTGGGGCTCGAGCCCGGTGCACCGCTCCTGCGCCGGGAGGTCCTGTTGACCGGTCGGGACACCGGGCGGAGGTTCGTCTACGCCGAGTCCGCCATCGCCGCCGATCGGCTCCCCGGCTCCCTGCGGAACCGCCTCGAGCAGAGCCGGGAGCCGATCGGTCGGGTGCTACTGGATCACAGGGTCGGGATCCGGAGGACGGCGCTGGCCGGGTCGGTCGTTCCCCGCAGCACCGACGGGCGGGTCGAAGCCCTCATCCGTGACGCCCCGTTGTCGCGGCGCTACCTCATCGTGTCCGACGGCGACCCGGTCATCGTGGTGAACGAGTGGTTCCTCGCCGTGGTGGCCGAGACCCTCGCCTCCTTGCCCCGGAAGTGAGCCCGGCCGGCGAGCACTCAGGCCGGGGGACCGCTGGCCAGCGTGACCGTGGCGGTCTGCTGCTGGCCGGACCCGTCGGTCCACTGGAGCTGGACGGTGTCTCCGGGGTGGTCGGGCTCGAGCAGGCCGGTGAGGTCGGACGGGGAACTGATCGCCGTCCCGTTGAGGGCGGTGATCACATCTCCCTGGGCCAACCCGGCCTTTTCGGCCGGCGAGCCGGACACCACGCTGGCGACGGTGGCCCCGGATGCCTGGGCGTTTCCGCTGCCGAAGCCCCCGAACCCGCCGGAGCCGCCGGAGCCGCCCGAGGACTCGACACTGACCCCGAGGAACCCGGTCTCCCCGATGTGCACCGTGGACGAGGCCTTCCCGCCCTCGATCTGCCTCGCCAGCGAGAGCGCGGTGGCGATGGGGATGGCGTAGGCCTGGCTGCCCGAAACCTGGTACCCGGAGCCGGCCGACGCCGCTGTGTCCATGCCGATGACGCCGCCTTGGGTGTTGACCAGCGAGCCACCGGAGTCGCCGGGCTGGATGGCGGCATTGATCTCGATGAGCCCGGTCAGGTTCTCGGCGTTGCCCCCGCCGCTGTCGCTGGCGGTGATCGCCTGGTCCACGGCGGTGACCGAGCCCCCCGCCGAGCTCGGCGTCCCGCCGGTGCCGCCGGCGTTGCCGACGCCCACGACGGCCTGTCCGACGGACGCCTTCTGGTCGCTGACCGAGACCGTCTGCAGGCCGGAGGCCCCGGACAGCTTCACCACGGCGACATCGCTCGTGCGGTCGTAGCCGATGACGGTGCCCTTGTAGGTCTTGCCGTTGCCGACATCGGTCACGCTGATGCTGGTGGCGCCTTGGATGACGTGGTTATTGGTGAGGACCACACCCGAAGGGGAGATCACCATGCCGGTACCCGCCGCCTGCTCGTTCTGGTAACTCAGGTTGGTGTTGATGTCGACCAGGCCGGGGGCCACCTTGGCGGCGATGGAGGAGATGTCCGACGGGGCACCTGCGCCGGTCGAGGAGTTGCCCGACGAGCCGGACCCGAAAGGAAAGGTCTCGGCGCCGGACGATCCTGAGCCCCCCGGTGAGTTGAAGGTGGGGGATGCAGCCGTGGTCGGTGCGTTGTGCACCGGCCAGGCCAGGTGGCCGAGCCCTGCGCCGGCCAGGACGGCGACGACCAACAGGACCGTGGCCAGGGCCACCACCGCGCCGGAGCGCCCGCTCGACGGGGCCGCTCCGTGACCAGGATCGGCCATGCCGGCAGGCGGCCAGCCCCCGTACGGCGGCACGCCGCCTGTCGCCGCGTAGGGCGGGGGGGCACCCCATTCGCCGGCGAGAGGGGTGCCGCCGGGCGGGGTGGCGGTGGGTGGCGTTCCGGTGGGTGGCGTTCCGCTGGGTGGCGTCGGTGGCGGTGAGGAAGGTACTCCCGTCGTCGGGTCCTGGGCGGGTCCGTAGGGATAGCCCGGCGAGGTCGGGGATGCGCTCCCGCTGGCCGGTGGCTCGTCTGCCTGTCCTGTCGTCGGGGGCCAGGTCTCGTTCATATCCGTCTACCTTCCAATCCGTACCGCGAAGGCGATCCTCACCCGTCCATTCGACACCGGCCACCTAAGGGCACGGTGAACCCACCATATGAATTGCGTAAACCCGACGGATCGCGTCCACGCGTCGGGACGGGCTGAAGGGATGCCCGTCGCCGATCCGGCAACGGGCTCCGCTCTCCGCTCTGACCGTTGGTGGTAGCTCATGCCCTTTGGGGGCAGACCACCACCGGGTGGCGCCGGAAACTGGGAATTGCCCGGTTCCGACGCGCATCGATTCGTGGTAGGAACGGTGGGTGACGATCCTCAGCCCCCGGCCATCGACCGCCGGGCTCGACGGGAGGACTGCCGACCGATGATTCCTCATGCGTGGGGCCATGAGTGCGACGACGCCGACGATGCGTCGGTGGCCAATGCCTACGGACGATGGGCGGACCGCTTCTATCTCAGCATCGCGGTCCTGTTCCTTCCGGTGGCCATCGGCGACCTCGTGGTCTGGATAACCGGCGGTTCGCTGATGAGCCTGCTGGGTCCGACCGCCCTGTTCGGATTGTGCGTCGCCTATCTGGGCCAACGGCGGCGGTTCCGCCGGTCGCTCCGGACCGGTCGCCCGCCATCCCGGCCCGGTTCGGGCACCGGTCGCTGGGAGCAGCCGGATCTGCACGCGCTCTGAGCCCGGGACCGGCGCCTGACGGGCTCCGGTGGCGGCCGCGTCGACGGGCCGCCCCCGGTGGCGGTCCGTGTGAGGATCAGATCGGGGTGTGACGCTCGAGCACGGCGGCGGTGTCCGTTCCCGTCGGAAGGGATCCGAACACTCCGGTGCCCGCGCCCCCGAGACGCGAGGCGCAAAAGGCGTCGGACACCGCCGCCGGGGCGAAGCGGACGAGGAGGGAGGCCTGCCAGACCAACGCCATGCGCCCGACCACCGCGCGTGCCCGCATCTCGAGGGTCTCGGGCTCCGACAGGTCGACGTGGAGATCGTCGACCGCCCGGGCCAGCCGGGTGTCCCCACCCTGGGCCAGCCCGACCTCGGACCAGAATGCGTCGAGGGCGTCGGGCTCTCGGGACAGGGCACGGAGCACATCGAGGCAGATCACATTGCCGGAGCCCTCCCACACGCCGTTGACCGGACTCTGGCGATACAAGCGGGGCATGCCCGAATCCTCGACGAAGCCGTTGCCACCCAGGCATTCGAGTGCCTCGGCGGCGTGTTGCGGGGCCCGCTTGCAGGTCCAGTACTTCACGATGGGCGTCACCAGGCGTCGGAGCAGCTGCTCGCGTTCGTCGCCGACGGGAGCGTCGTAGGAACGGGCGAGCCGGAGGGCCGAGACGGTGGCGGCCTCGGACTCGACGGCGAGGTCGGCGAGCACGTTGGCCATCAGGGGCTGCTCGGCGAGGAGCCTTCCGAAGACGGTCCGGTGGGCGGCGTGCCAGGTGGCCTGGGCGGTCGCCTGGCGCATGATGGCGGTAGAGCCCAGGATGCAGTCCAGCCGGGTGTGGTTGACCATCTCGATGATGGTGCGCACCCCTCGGCCCTCTTCGCCGACCAGCTGGGCCGACGCCCCCAGCAGCTCGATCTCGCTCGAGGCGTTCGACCGGTCCCCCAACTTGTCCTTGAGCCGTTGGATCCGGATCGGATTGCGGGTGCCGTCCGGCCGCCACCGCGGGGCGAGGAAGCAGCTGATGCCCCCGGGTGCCTGGGCCAGCATCAAAAAGCCGTCGGACATCGGTGCGGAGCAGAACCACTTGTGGCCGGTCAGCCGGTAGCTGCCGCCCGGACCGTCACCGTCAGGCTCGGCGCGGGTGGTGTTGGCCCGCACGTCGGATCCGCCCTGCTTCTCGGTCAGTGCCATGCCGCAGGTCACTCCGGTCTTGCCGGCCGCCGGGCTGTCGGCCGGGTCGTAGTCGGTGGAGCAGATCATCGGCTCCCACGTCGCGGCCACCGCTGACTGGTGCCGGAGCGCCGGGACCACTGCGTAGGTCATCGAAACCGGGCAGATGTGCCCGGCGTCGACCTGGTACCAGACGATCACCTTGGCGGCCCGGGCCACGTGGGCGCCCGGACGGGGGTCGGCCCACGGACCGGCATGGAGACCGTGGGCCACCGAAGTGGCCATGAGCTCGTGGTAGGCGGGGTGGTACTCGACGACGTCCACCCGGTGCCCGTACCGGTCGTGGGTGTGCAGCACCGGTGCGTTCTCGTTGGCCAACCGTCCGAGCTCCCGGGCCGCAGCGGAGCCGGCCAGGGCCCCGAGCTCCCCGAGCTCGGGCCGGGCCCAGCCCGCACCCTCACGCCCGACCGCCTCGCCCAGGGCGGGATCGGCGGCGAAGACGTCGTAGTCCTCGAGCGGTGGGGCCTGGTTGAAGACGTCATGGGTGTCGAACCCGCCTGCCATGGGTGCCTCCTTCTGCCCGCTTCTGCCCGACCCGCTGACACCCCCGGCCCGGACCCTACCGCCGGTTCGGGACAGCGGGCCCGGGTCACGATACTGTTGGCGGGCCGGCCGGGATCGGCCGGCCGCCGAAACGGGGGGTCTGCCGTGCAACGTCACCTTCGTCCGCTGGCCGCCGCCGTCGGCCTTCTGGTGCTTGTCGCCTCGACCATGGTGCCGCCGCTCACGGCATCGGCGGCCCAGCCGGACATTCCGGCGCCTCCCGGGCTGCCCGCCTTCTACAGCGTCCCCCAGCCACTGCCGATCGGCGGCCCGGGCACCCTGATCAAGTACGAGGTCGTCCCCGACCCCAACCTGGTCGGGGCCACCTTGTACGTGGTGATGTACAAGTCGGTCGGGCCCAAGCGATCACTGGTCCCGGTGACCGGGATGGTGGCCGTACCCGACGGGACGCCCCCCGCCGGTGGATGGCCGGTCGTGACCTGGGGTCACGGCACCAACGGCATGGCCGACATCTGCGCTCCGAGCCTGGCCGGCTCATCTCAGATCCCCGGGGTCAACCAGCTCGTGGCGGCCGGCTACGCGGTGACCGCCAGCGACTACCAGGGTGAGGGTACGCCCGGCCTGATGCCCTACATCGTCGGCGCTTCGGCGGCCGAGGACACCGTCACGATCGTGTCGGCCGCCCACGAACTCCCCTCGGTGTCGCTCAGCCCCGACTATGTGGTCTGGGGACACTCCGAGGGCGGCCAGACCGCCATGTTCTCGATCTACGGCGAGCGATATGCGCGGCAGTTGCGGTTGCGGGGCGTCGTGGCCGGTGCACCGCCGTCCCAGTTCCCCCTCATCTACGACTTCCTGGTGACCAGCCCGTTCGACTACTACCTCCTGATGGTCGCCGGCTCGTACAACAGCTACTACGGGGCCAAGCGGGCACCACTGGCGAAGATCATGACCCCGCCGGCGCTGGCACTGGTGCCCCAGCTCGACCAGGGGTGCTCCGGCTACGTGCAGGGAGTGGTCGATGCCGCGGTGGCCGCCACACCGCACAAGACCCTGGCCGACCTCATCCCGCAGAACCCGTTCAACGTGCCCCAGTGGGCCAAGCTCCTCACGGCCAACGACCCCGAGTCCTTCACCCGCAAGACCCGGGTGCCGCTGCTGATCATCCAGGGGGGCAATGACGAACAGATCCCCGTCGTCTCCACCCAGCTCCTCCAGACCCACCTGTGCTCGATCGGCCAACCGACCGAGCGGTGGGTGTACTCGGGACAGAGCCATGCCGGCGTGATCGCACCGAGCTTCCCCGACATGCTCCACTGGATCGGCGACCGGTTCACCACCAAGTCCGCGGTCGACCCCTACGTGCCGACGGCGGGAGGGAACAACACCATCACGATCACCCAGACCACCTGCTGACGGGCGTCGTTCGCCCTGGCCCGGTCAGCGGGGCTCGACGCCGCAGGGTTGCCGACCGGCCCATGGGCAGTGCACCTACCCGTCGGCCGCCTTGGCCGCAGCGGGGAGGCCGGACGGGACCGGAGTGCCGGTGAGCGTGGTCTTCGGGTGGACGGGCAGCACCACCGGGGCACGGGGGCTCTGGTCGAAGTTGAAGTCGTTGGTCATGTTTCCGAGGATCTTCTCCTCCTCGCGCAC
>Ga0307374_10001321_pt1 | contig 45845 bp, 47 predicted proteins | sample OX3MG_FD_202532 | JGI IMG/M metagenome (GOLD analysis project Ga0307374, IMG submission 202532) | Soil microbial communities from Risofladan, Vaasa, Finland - OX-3 | ecosystem: Environmental > Terrestrial > Soil > Coastal area > Acid sulfate soil | place: Finland: Risofladan, Vaasa | collected...
TTCCCATCCGTCCGGACTACGTCGGCAAGAACCTGCCGACCAGCCGGGAGGAGATGGTCGACGTCGGTGATGACGGCGTGTGGATCGGGACGTTGGAGAGCAAGTGAGCCGCCCCCAACATCTGCTGTCGGTGACGGATCTGGGCGTTGACGGCATTGAAGAGGTGCTTCGCGTGGCCGAGTCGTTCGCCGAGGTGGAGCGGCGGTCCGTACCCAAGGTGCCCACGCTTCGGGGGAAAGTTGTGGCGACCCTGTTCTTCGAGGAGTCGACCCGCACCCGCCTCTCGTTCGAGACGGCGGCGAAGCGCCTGTCCGCCGACGTCCTCTCGCTTGCCGTGGCAACGTCATCGGTGAAGAAGGGCGAGTCCCTGCGAGACACGGTCGAGACGGTCGAGGCGCTTGGTATTGACGCACTGATCATCCGACACAGTTCGTCCGGCGCCCCCCACCAGGTCGCTCGCTGGGCCCGGCGGGCGCGCGTGATTAACGCCGGCGACGGGTGGCACGAGCACCCGACCCAGGCGCTGCTGGACCTCTTCACGGTGCGGCAGGTATTGGCCGAGCGCAAAGGTGCCTCACCCGAGGAGCTCGGCGTGGACTGCTTCGAGGGACTGCGCGTCCTGATCGTGGGCGACATCCGGCACAGCCGCGTGGCTCGATCCGAGGTCCTGGCGTACGGCGCGCTTGGCGCGAAGGTGACGTTGGCGGCGCCGGGCAGTCTCCTCCCACCATCGCTCGAGGGATGGCCGGTCACCGTTGCGGCCGATTTCGACGCCGCGCTGGCCGATGCCGACGTCGTCTCCCTGCTGCGCCTGCAAGCCGAGCGGGGGAGCGGCACCTTTGTCCCAAGCCTGCGGGAGTACACGGCTGGGTGGGGCTTGACCGCCAGGCGGGTCGACCTGCTCGGTGATGACGCCATCGTGACCCATCCGGGTCCCATGGTTCGGGGTGTGGAGATCGCCTCGGATGTGGCCGACATGCCCCGCACGGTGGTGACACAGCAGGTCAGCAACGGTGTCGCTGTTCGTATGGCCATCCTCTTCCTCCTGCTCGGCGGGGAGTGGCCAGGGGAGGCCCGCGTTGACTGAGCGCACCGTCATCATTCGCGGCGGGACCGTCCTAACGCCCGACGGCGAACGCCGGCTGGACGTCGCCATAGAGGCCTCGGCCGTCGCTGCTCTGGCTGAGACGATCGACATCCCGAAGGGCGCCACGGTGCTCGACGCGGGTGGCTGCCTTGTGGGTCCTGGACTCGTTGATCTGCACACCCACCTCCGTCAACCCGGCCGCGAGGAGGCGGAGACCGTCGAGACCGGTGCACGGGCGGCTGCGCTGGGTGGGTACACCGCCGTCGTCGCCATGCCCAACACCGAGCCGGCCATTGATTCGGCCGGGGTCGCGCGTGACGTGCTGGCGCTGGGTCGTGACGCGCTGGCCGAGGTGGCCGTGGCGGGCGCCATCACGGTGGGGCGGGCGGGGAAGATCCTTGCGCCGATGGGTGAGTTGGCTGAGCTCGGGGTGAGACTCTTCACCGACGACGGGGCCGGTGTGCAAGACGGCGGGTTAATGCGGCGAGCACTCGACTATGCCAAGGGACTCGGTGTCACACTGGCCCAGCACTGCGAGGACGAGTGTCTCGCCGCCGGCGGCGTCATGCACGAGGGCTGCTGGTCGAGCCGCCTCGGGCTGCCCGGAATGCCGGCGGTCGCCGAGGAAGCCATGGTCGCACGAGACGTCGCGCTGGCCCGCTTGACCGGCGCGGCGGTGCACTTCCTCCACCTGTCCACGTCCGGCTCGGTTGATCTGGTGCGCCGGGCCAAGGCGGAGGGGCTGGTCGTGACGGCCGAGGCGGCGCCGCATCACATGATCCTCACCCATGACGAGGTGGCCGGCTATGACCCGGCATTCAGGGTCAATCCGCCGCTGCGCACGGAGGACGACGTGGCCGCAGTGATCGCCGGTCTGTGCGACGGAACCATCGACGCGGTTGCCACCGATCACGCCCCCCACGCGCCGGAGGCGAAGGATGTGCCCTTTGACCAGGCACCTCCGGGCATGCTCGGGTTGCAGACGGCGCTCCCCATCGCGTGGCAGGTTCTGTCGCCGGCCCTCGGACCCGCTCGCGTGTTCGCCCTGATGAGCACCCAGCCGGCGGCTATCGCCGGTCTGGGTGTGACCGACGCACGTCTCGCCGGACACAGCGCACATGGCGGCCCCGTGGAGGTGGGCGCCGCCGCCAACCTGTGCATCTTCGACCCCACGGCGAGCACCACCGTCGACCTCAAGAGACTGGCGAGCCGAAGCCGCAACACGCCCTATGCGGGGCGCACGTTCGCCGGCGCCGTCCGGCACACCGTGCTCCGCGGGGAGCCCGTCGTGATTGACGGGGTGGCCCAGCGATGATCGTACGGGCCAACGCCCTTCTCGTGACCGCCGACGGTGTGGTGTTCGCCGGGGAGGCGGCCGGGGCGTCGCGACCGGTCGCGACCGGTGAGCTGGTCTTCAATACGGCGATGAGCGGCTACCAGGAGGTCATCACCGATCCTTCGTATGCCGGTCAGGTGATCGCGTTCACGTCCACCCACATCGGCAACTACGGAACGAACGTTGACGACGACGAGTCGACGCGTCCTCACTGTCAAGGCGTCGTGGTGCGCGACCTCAGCACCGTGCCGTCGAACTGGCGGTCGACCGAGGGCCTGGAAGCGTTCCTCGTGCGCCACGGTGTGCCCGCCATCACGGGAGTTGACACGCGCCGCATGACGCGCCATCTGCGTCAGGTGGGGGCGGTGCCATGCGCCTTCGGTACTGCGCCAGAGGGGGAGCTACGGGAAGCGGCAGCCACCGCGGTGGGCACCGACGGAGCCGACCTCGTCTCGGGGGTGACCACCGGGTCCGCCGTTGTCTACGGCGAGGGTCCCCGTCGCATTGTCGCGTTCGACTTCGGCGTGAAGGCCACCATGATCCGCCAACTGGCCGAGCTGGGCACTGTGACGGTGGTGCCCGCCAGCACGACGGCGTCCGAGGTCCTGTCGCTCGACCCCGAGGGGGTCTTCCTCTCGAACGGCCCGGGGGACCCGGCCGCACTACCCGGGCCGGCCGCCGCCATCGCGGACCTCATCGGTCGGGTGCCCATCTTCGGGATCTGTCTGGGTCACCAGTTGCTCGCCACGGCGCTGGGCGGCTCGACCTACAAGTTGCCGTTCGGTCATCACGGTGCGAACCACCCCGTCCAGCGGTTGGCCTCCGGTGTGGTCGAGATCACCAGCCAGAATCACAACTACGCCGTGGTTGCCGGATCGGTGCCGGATGCCGAGGTCACCCACGTCAACCTCAATGACGGGGTCAACGAGGGATTCCGTTGCCTGAAGGCGCCCGCTTTCTCGGTCCAGTACCACCCCGAAGCGGCGCCGGGGCCGCATGATGCGCGCTACCTCTTCGGTGAATTCAGCCGCTTGATGGGCCCTGTGCCCGCCCCGACCGGTCGGCGCTGAGCGGACCGAGGAATAGGACGCCCCCGTGCCCCGTCGCGAGGATCTGCACTCCATTCTGGTGATCGGGTCAGGCCCGATCGTCATCGGGCAGGCCTGTGAGTTCGACTACTCGGGTACGCAAGCGTGCCGGGTCCTGGCCGAGGAGGGCTACAGGGTCGTGCTGGCCAACTCCAACCCGGCCACGATCATGACGGACCCAGCCACAGCGGACCGTACGTACATTGAGCCGCTCGACCCCGAGATACTGACGGCCATCATTCAGAAGGAGCGTCCTGATGCGCTCCTACCCACTCTGGGCGGCCAGACCGCGCTCAACCTGACCATGAGCCTGGTCGAATCGGGCGTTCTCGAGCGTTACGGCGTCGAAGTCATAGGGGCACGGCCCGAAGCCATAGCGACGGCCGAGGATCGCGATCGCTTCAAGGCGGCCATGGAGGAGATCGGGCTGGAAGTGCCACGGTCCGGGTTCGCCCACACCATGGAGGAGGCCGAGTGGACTGCACGCGAAATCGGATTTCCGATCATGGTGCGGCCAAGTTTCATTCTGGGGGGCAAGGGCACCGGCATCGCACAGGACGCCGAGCACTTCACCAGGCTGGCCATGGAGGGCCTTGCCGCGAGCCCGATCGGGCAGATCTTGGTGGAACGATCCATTGCCGGGTGGAAGGAATACGAGCTTGAGGTGATGCGCGACGGCGCGGACAACTGCGTTGTGGTGTGCTCAATCGAGAACTTTGACCCGATGGGGGTCCATACCGGCGACTCCATCACCGTTGCCCCGGCCCAGACCCTCACCGACGTGGAGTATCAGGCGATGCGCGACGACGCGTTCGCCTGCTTGCGGCGGGTTGGCGTTGAGACCGGTGGCTCCAACGTGCAGTTCGCCGTCGATCCGGCGACAGGGCGTCGTGTCATCATTGAGATGAACCCTCGGGTATCGCGCTCCTCAGCGTTGGCCTCCAAGGCCACCGGTTTTCCCATCGCCAAGATCGCCGCCCGCCTGGCCGTCGGCTATCACCTGGACGAGATCGCCAACGACATCACCCGGGCGACTCCGGCGTCGTTCGAGCCCACCATCGACTACGTCGTCACGAAGGTTCCTCGCTGGGCCTTCGAGAAGCTGCCCGGGGCCGACGCCACGCTCGGGACGCGTATGCAATCGGTCGGCGAGGTCATGGCGATCGGGCGCACCTTCTGCGAATCACTTCAGAAGGCGTTGCGGTCCCTTGAGCAAGGTCGGTCCGGACTCAACGCCGACCCGGTCGAAACGGCACTGGACGAACATTCCGATGCGCAATTGTTGGAGATGGTCTCGGTGGCCACACCCGATCGGGTCTTCGAGTTGGAGGCATTGCTCCGTAGGGGTGTACCCGAGACAGAGCTTGTGGCACGCACCGGGATTGATCCGTGGTTCATCGGGCAGCTGGCACGGATCACCGAGGAGCGGCTCCTGATCGCCGACATAGCGGAACTCGGTCGTGACGACTACCGGCGAGCCAAGCGGCTCGGGTTCTCCGACGCGCAACTGGCTTATCTGCGAGGGAGCACCGAAGACGATGTACGGAAGGAACGACTCGCGCTAGGTGTTCGGGCGACGTTCAAGACGGTCGACACCTGTGCGGCAGAGTTCGAAGCGTTCACGCCCTACCACTACTCGACCTATGAGGAGGAGGACGAGATCCGTCCTTCCTCACGCGATCGCGTGATCATCCTGGGGTCCGGACCGAACCGGATCGGCCAGGGGATTGAGTTCGACTACTGCTGTGTCCACGCATCAATGTCGTTGCGCGACGCCGGGTTCGAGACCGTCATGGTGAACTGCAACCCGGAGACTGTCTCAACCGACTACGACACTTCTGACCGTCTCTACTTCGAGCCCCTTACGGCAGAGGACGTGGCCAACGTGCTCGATGCCGAGCGCGCCGCAGGCGGTCGGGTCGTCGGTGTCATCGTCTCGCTCGGCGGGCAGACGCCGCTCAAGTTGGCGGGCATGTTGCCGCCCGAACTCGTTCTGGGCACCAGCCCAGCATCCATCGACCTCGCCGAGGACCGTGAGCAGTGGAATGCACTCTGCACATCACTGCAGATACCCCAACCCCCCGGCGGCACGGCGACGACGGCGGCCGAAGCGGTCGCGGTAGCGAATGCCGTTGGATATCCCGTGCTTCTCCGGCCGAGCTACGTGCTCGGCGGCAGGGCGATGGAGATCGTCTACGACGACGAGTCGGTGCGGCGGGTCATGAATACGCTGACGAGCGGGGCATTGGCGCGCGAGGGTGGCGTGACGGCCGAGCGGCCCGTGCTGGTCGACCGCTTCTTGGAGGACGCGGTGGAGGTGGACGTCGACGCGGTGAGGGATTCGACCGGCGAGATCCTCATCGGCGGTGTGATGGAGCACGTCGAGGAGGCCGGTGTCCACTCCGGCGACTCGGCCTGCGCACTCCCGCCGCAATCGCTCTCCGAGGGTGTGCTCGCCCTCCTCGACACGCACACCCGGGCGTTGGCCGACGCGCTCGAGGTCTGCGGGCTGATCAACGTCCAGTTCGCGGTCAAGGACGGTCAGGTCTATGTCCTGGAGGCGAACCCGCGGGCGAGCCGGACCGTGCCCTTTGTGGCCAAGGCCACCGGGGTGCCCCTGGCGATGGTCGCGTCCCGGGTGATGGTCGGCCAGACCTTGGTGCAACTTCGGGAGGAAGGCCTGCTTCCGGCCAATGCGGTCGGTCAGGTCCGCACGCTTGATCACGTCAGTGTCAAGGAAGCGGTGCTGCCGTTCGACCGGTTCCCCGGGGTCGACACCCTGCTCGGACCCGAAATGCGATCCACCGGTGAGGTCATGGGAGTGGACATCACGTTCGGGCTGGCCTTCGCCAAGAGTCAGATGGCCGTGGGAACTCGACTGCCAGACACCGGCACGGTGTTCCTCTCTTTGGCTGACCGGGACAAACCGGCCGGTCTGGAGCTGGCCCGTGCGTTCAGCTCCATGGGCTTCTCCATCGCGGCAACGCTTGGGACGGCGGGCTATCTGCGCTCACATGGGCTGACGGTCGACACCCTTGTGGCCAAGGTGGGGGAGGAGGGCGTGGCCTCCGATGCGGTCGAGCTCATTGCCGAGGGCAAGGTGCAGCTCGTCATCAACACACCGCGGGGGTTGGGATCCCGTGCCGACGGGCAACACATTCGCGTCGCCTCGGTGGCGTTCCACGTTCCCTGCCTCACGACGTTGGCGGCCGCGCGCGCCGCGGCTGCCGGTATGGCCGACGCGCGCGTCCACCCGCTCGTTGTGCGGTCGATTCAGGAACTGCAAGACCAGTCACGCCAGCCGGACCGATGAACGGGGCACTGGCGACGCAGGTCGGATCGGTCCAGCTCCCCAACCCGGTCATGACGGCGTCGGGCACTTCGGGTCACGGTGCTGAACTTGGCGAATACGGCGATCTGTCAGCCCTGGGCGCAGTCGTCGTGAAGTCGCTGTCGATCCGGCCCTGGCCTGGCAACCCCGCGCCACGGGTGCACGAGGTCGGGAGCGGCATGCTCAACAGTGTCGGGCTGCAGGGTCCTGGTCTCGACGCCTGGCTGGCGCACGACCTTCCTGCCCTGACGTCATCGGGGGCACGTGTCGTCGTGAGCATCTGGGGTCAGACGGTGAACGACTATGCGCTGGCAGCAGGAGCGCTGACCGCGTGTGACGGCATTGCGGCGGTTGAGGTGAACGTGAGCTGTCCGAACGTGGAGGACCGCTCACGCATGTTCGCCCATTCGGCCGCCGCGACCGAGGAGGTACTGGCGGCGACCGAGTGCGGCCTGCCCAGGTGGGCCAAGCTCAGCCCGAACGTGCCCGACATCGTCGAGATCGCCGGCGCCGCCCTGCGTGGGGGAGCCGAAGGCCTGACCCTGGTCAACACCCTCCTCGGGTTGGCCCTCAATCTGGAGACAGGCCGCCCCGTGCTGGGCGGCGGTGGGGGTGGGCTCTCGGGTTCGGTGGTGCACCCGGTGGCGGTCCGTGCCGTGTGGGAATGCCGCGCGGCCCATCCGGAGGCGGCCATCGTCGGCGTGGGTGGTGTCACGACGGGTGAGGACGCGATCGAGTTGCTCATGGCAGGGGCCGACGCCGTCCAGGTTGGGACGGCCACGTTCCGCGACCCACGAGCGCCGTGGAAAGTCTTGCGGGGCATCGAACGCTGGTGCGCCGCGCGCACGACGACGGTGGCGGGTATCCGGGCAGCGGCGCGCGAGAATGGAGCATTGCGATGACCGAAACGCCAACGCCCAGGACTGAGAGCTTCGGAACACGGGTGGCGGCGGCCGTCGACCGCCGCGGTCCACTGTGCGTCGGCGTGGATCCATCGGCGGAGCTGCTGAAGGCCTGGGGACTCGGTGACGATGCCCGCGGCCTCCGCACGTTCGGTGCCATCTGTGTTGAAGCATTCGCCGGGGTGGTGTCGGTCATGAAGCCACAGGTCGCATTCTTCGAGCGCCACGGTTCGGCGGGCATGGCCGAGCTGGAGACACTGATAGCCGAGGCGAGGACAGCCGGACTCCTTGTGATCGCCGACGCCAAACGGGGCGACATCGACTCGACGGCGGCGGCCTATGCGGACGCTTGGCTGCGCGACGGCAGCGTGCTGGCCGCAGACGCGGTGACCGTGCACCCGTATCTCGGTCTGGCTGCGCTCGCACCCATGCTGGAGATGGCCGGGCGGACTGGACGCGGAGTGCTGGTCGTCACCCGGAGCTCGAATCCCGAGGGCCGGCAACTACAGGAAGCCCGTACCGCCAACGGACCTTCCGTGGAGGACGCACTCTTGGAGGAGATCGCCGGATGGAACGGCTCCGTGGGAGTGCCGGTCGGTACCGTCGGCGCGGTGGTGGGGGCGACGCTTCCGCCCTCGAGCTTCCCATTGTCCCAGCTGGGAGGGGTTATTCTGGCGCCTGGGCTCGGCGCGCAGGGTGCCCGGCCAGCCGACGTCGCCGAGCGATTCGGCTCGTGCCCCCGGGGGAGCGTCCTCGCCAGCAGCTCGCGCGCTGTCTTGGCGGCCGGCCCGGACCCCGCACATCTTCGGAAGGTCGCGGGCGAATTGAGCCAGGAGCTGTCGAGCCTCTTGGGCTGAGTAGGACTTTTAGTTGTGAACAGGGCGAACGGAGGCGCTATGGTCTCGCCATGCCGCAACCTCCCGCACTCACTCCCGAGCAGCGTGCTGCTGCACTTGAAAAGGCCGCCAGAGTTCGCCGTGAGCGGGCCGAGATAAAGGAGAAGCTGAAGATGAACAGTCTGAAGCTTGATGAGCTCCTTCGGATGGCGGACTCCGACGAGACCGTCGGCAAAATGAAGGTCGTCTCCGTCCTGGAGTCCCTTCCGGGTCTCGGCAAGGTCAAGGCTCGTCGCCTGATGGAGACGGTCGGGATCAGTGACAGCCGTCGCCTTCAGGGATTGGGCGCCAAGCAGCGCGAATCGCTGCTTAAAGAGACTGCGCGCTGACCCACTGATCTTCGTGCTCATCGGCCCCGGTGGGGCCGGCAAGGGCACCCTGGCTGCCGAGCTGGTTGCGACGGTCCCGGGCCTCTGGCTGAGCCGGAGCTGGACTACCCGAGAGCCTCGCCCAGGTGAGCAAGAGCGTGGGGCTTATGTCTTCGTCGGCCACTCCACGTTCGAGCAGGCCGTGTCACGTGGTGAGTTCTTCGAATGGGCCGAGTTCCTGGGCAACCTCATGGGAACCCCGATCCCACATCCGCCGGAGGGATCCGATGTTCTGCTCGAGATTGAGGTGCAAGGGGCGGAGCAGGTCTTGGCCAAGCGGCCCGACGCCACCGTGATCCTGCTGCTGCCCCCTTCCTTGGACGTGCAGGCCGAACGCTTGGCCGCCCGTGGCGACGACGAGGAACAGATCCGGCGCAGGGTCGAAAAGGGGGTCCAGGAGGTGGAGCGCGGTCGCAAGATCGCCCACCACACGGTGGTCAACGACGACCTCGGTCAGACCCTGGGGGAGTTGACCGCTATAGTTGACGGCACCCGAACGGCAGCGTCACGCGCCGCGAACCCGGAGGAACCCTGATGGCCCAAGGCCGCAACACGCTCATGGACCCACCCATTGAGGAATTGCTCGACAAGGTTGACTCCAAGTTCACCCTGGTTGCCCTCGGTGCAGCCCGCGCCCGCCAGGTGAACTCGTACTACAACAGCCTCGGCGAGGGGCTGGGCAAGGTCGTTCCCCCGCAGGTCGTCTCCGTTTCGGGGAAGCCAGTGTCGATCGCGTTCGAGGAGATCGCCGCCGGCAAGGCCACCTACACCCGGCAGGACCCCGAAGAGGAAGCCGCCCTCGCGGCGGCTGCGGCGGATGCCGCGTTGCTGAGCGAGGTCACCGCGGACGCAGTGGTAGAAACAACGGCGGACGTCGAAGTCGAAGTCGGGGACGGGGACCCGACCGCGAGCTAGGGCGCGTAGAAGGCGCGGCGGGTACCGCCGATGGCCGAGCAGCCCGAGATCACCCCCCGCATCGTCCTGGGCGTCTGCGGCGGCATCGCCGCGTACAAGGCCGTCGAGGTGTGCCGCCTCCTGGTTGATGCGGGCGTCCACGTCGTGCCCGTGCTCACCCATTCGGCTATCCGCTTCGTCGGCGAGCTGACATTCTCCGCGCTGGCGTCGGAGCCAGTGCAGCGTTCGTTGTGGGACGAGGACACGCCTATCCCGCACACCCGCCTCGGCCAGAGCGCCGATCTGATCTTGGTGGTGCCGGCCACCGCGCACTTGATGGCGCGCTACGCCGCCGGGCTGTGCGACGACCTGCTGACCGCAACGTTGCTCGCCACCCGAGCACCTGTGCTGCTCTGCCCGGCCATGCACACCGAAATGTGGGAGCACCCGTCCGTACGGGACAACCTGGCCACGCTGCAAGGGCGTGGCGTGGGGATTGTCCCGCCCGAAAGCGGACACCTCGCGGGTGGCGACAGCGGTGAGGGGCGTCTGGCTGATCCTGCCGTCATTGCCGAGCGTGCCCTCGCCATGGTGGGACGCGGCCGGACTGCGGAGATGGCTGGCCTCCGGGTTGTGGTCAGTGCCGGCGGCACCCGGGAACCGCTTGATCCCGTGCGGTTCATCACGAACCGTTCGTCAGGCAAGCAGGGCCACGCCCTGGCGGAAGCAGCGGCGCGCCGCGGGGCATCGGTGACCCTCGTCACCTCGTCGGCCCTTCCATTACCTGCAGACGTGGAGCCGTTGATCACGCGGAGGGCCGTCGAAACGGCAGCCGACATGGAAGCAGTGCTCGAAGAGGTGTGCGCCGACGCCGACATCGTCATCATGGCGGCCGCCGTGGCGGACTTCAGGCCGAAGGTGGCAGCGGAACGGAAGCTCTCCAAGGAGGACGGCCTGCCCGAACTGGTCCTTGAGCCGACACCCGACATCCTGATGGGCCTGGTCGCTCGACGGCGGCCGGGCCAGGTCCTGGTGGGGTTCGCGGCTGAGACCAACGACGTGCTCGAACGTGGCCGGGCGAAGTTGCTTCGCAAGGGGGTGGACCTGCTGGTCGTTAACGATGTCAGTGCTCCTGGCGCCGGGTTCGACCACGACACCAATGCCGTGACCATTCTCGGGGCCGGTAACACTGAAGCTTCTGTGCCCCTGACCTCCAAGAATGCGGTCGCGGAAGAGGTATTGGATAGGGTGATCGCCCACAAGAGAGAGAAGCGGAGCTCGACGTGAAAACGACGTTTACCTCGGAATCAGTCACCGAGGGACACCCCGACAAAATGGCGGACCAGATTTCTGACGCCGTGCTCGACGCCATGCTCGAAGGGGATCCGTCGAGCCGTGTGGCGTGCGAGACCCTTCTCACCACGGGCCTCGTGGTGGTGGCCGGCGAGGTCACCACCTCCACGTATGTCGACATCCCCGAAATCGTGCGCGACACGGTCTGCGAAATCGGTTACGACAACGACGCGTACGGCTTCAACGGCAAGACCTGCGGTGTCCTGGTGTCGCTCGACTCCCAGTCGCCCGATATCGCGCAGGGCGTCGACGCCGCGCTGGAGCTCCGGACCGGAGCAGGTGGCGAGGACATGCTCAACGCCCAGGGCGCCGGCGACCAGGGGATGATGTTCGGCTACGCCTGCGACGAGACGCCCGACCTCATGCCGCTCCCCATTTGGCTGGCGCACCGTCTCTCCGAGCGCCTCGCGCAGGTCCGCCGCCTCGGGTCGGTTCCATACCTGCGACCCGATGGGAAGACACAGGTTTCTGTCGTGTACGAGGACGGGCGCCCTGTCCGCATCGACACCGTGCTCATTTCGACGCAGCACGCACCGGGTATCGACCTGGAGGAGCAGCTGCTGCCCGACCTGACCGAGCACGTGATCAACCCCTTGCTGCCCACGGACCTCGAGACGGAGGGTGTGCGCATCCTGGCCAACCCGACGGGCATATTCGAGCTCGGTGGCCCGCACGCGGACACTGGTCTCACGGGACGCAAAATCATCGTGGATACCTACGGGGGCATGGCCCGCCACGGCGGCGGCGCCTTCTCGGGGAAGGACCCCTCCAAGGTCGACCGCTCCGCTGCCTACGCGGCACGGTGGGTAGCCAAGCACGTCGTGGCCTCCGGCGCCTCACGGCGCTGCGAGGTCCAGGTGGCGTACGCCATTGGCGTCGCGCACCCGGTATCCTTGATGGTGGAGACCTTCGGCACCGAGGCCACCGATCCGGAGAAGATCTCAGACGCGGTGCGCGAGGTGTTCGACCTCCGTCCTGCCGCCATTGCCCGCGACCTCGATCTGCGCCGACCGATCTACAAGAAGACGGCGGCCTACGGTCACTTCGGGCGATCGGAGAAGGAATTCACCTGGGAGGCCACGCCACGCGTGGACGACCTGCGGTCGGCGCTGGGCCTCTGATCGACCGGGTGCGCTCCTGACCGGGGCGCCGGGTCAGCGCCATGTGCGCATCCGGACCGATGTCGCGGCGCTGCCCAAGCTGTTCGACTACGCCGTCCCCGACTCGTGGCTTGACGAGGTCATCGTCGGCACCCGGGTCCGAGCCGTCCTGCACGGCAGACGGGTGGGCGGCTGGGTTGTCCAGGACGACGTCACCCCACCTCCGGGCGTAACCCCGCAGCCCCTGACCAAATGGTCGGGTTGGGGACCACCGCCTCGGGTGGTGGAGCTGGCGGACTGGGCCGCCTGGCGGTGGGCCGGACCCGCCTCGTTCTTCCTGAAGGTGGCGTCGCCACCGCAGCTCGTTCGGTCCTTACCGACGCCACCCTCGCGCTCCGCCACTGAGGCTTCGTTCCCGCCGCCCACAGACGAGGACCAGAACGAGAACGAGATCGACCGGCTGGCCGCTGCCGCCGGCGGCGATGCACGGGCGTCGTTGCTACGACTCCCACCGGCAACGGATCTTCTTGACGTCGTGCTCGCCGCCGTCCGAGAGGCGGCGACGCGTACCGGCGGCGTGCTCGTGCTCGTCCCTTCGCTCGGCTGGGCCGAACGGCTGACAGGGCGGCTCACGCGCCGGGGGTACGGGGCGACCACGGACTGGGCCGAAGCGAGGGCAGGCTGGCCGATCGTGGTCGGCAGCAGGGCGACCGCGTGGGCACCGCTCCCGCAGCTGGCAGCGGCCGTCGTGCTCGACGCGCACGACGAGTCGTACCGCGAGGAGAGCGCACCGACGTACAACGCCGTGGACGTAGTCCTTGAGCGGGCGCACCGCGACGAGGTCCCGTGCATCATGACGTCACCCGTCCCCCCCGTCACTCGCAGCGCCGGAGCGGTCGTGAAGGACTTGACGCGCCCCCTCGAACGGGAGGGCTGGGCCACCCTCGAAGTCGTGAACCGACGTGGTGCGGACCCCCGCACCGGACTGTTCTCCGAGGAGTTCGTCCGGTTGGCCCGCACCGTGCTCGACACCATGTCGCCGTCCCAACCACCCGTCCCACTGGTGTGCATCTACAACCGGACCGGCGGGGCGCGGCTGCTGGCGTGCGCCTCGTGTGGCGTGGTGGCGCAATGCGAACGGTGTGGAGCGGCCGTGCGCAAGGTGGGCGAACGCCTGTTGTGCCCGCGGTGCGGACAGGAGCGGCCCCTCGTCTGTGCGGCCTGCGGCCGGTTGCGCATGAAGACACTGCGCGCCGGGGTGACGCGCCTCCGGGAAGAGGTGTCCGCACTGCTGGGGGTGGACGTCGCCGAGGTGTCGGGTGCGAACACTGCGGGCGAAGAGGAAGGCAGAGCACCGGTGCTGATCGGGACGGAGGCAGTGCTGCACCGGGTACGCCGCGCCGCAGCGGTGGCGTTCCTGGACATCGATCTGCACCTGCTGGCCCCTCGCTTCAGCGCGTCGGACGAGACGCTCGTGCTGCTCGCCAGAGCCTCTCGCCTGGTGGGTGCACGCCGCGCCGGGCCGACCTGGGCCCGTGTCCTGGTGCAGACCCGCGTATCCGAGCACCCACTGCTCACGGCGGTGGCCAGGGGTGAACCGGCCGACTTCATCGCGGGCGAAGAGGAGATGCGCCGAGCGGCCGGCCTGCCACCCTTCAGCGCCCTCGCCGTTCTGTCGGGGCCACAGGCGGACGGGTACGCGGCCGATGTGGAGCGGGACGGGGTACCGAACGGGGTGACGGTGTCAGCCCTGCCGGACGGTCGCCATCTGGTCAAGGCCGCCGACCACGCGGCGCTCTGCGACCTGCTGGCATCGGTCCCTCGGCCGGCCGGTCGCGGGCTGCGCGTCGAGGTGGACCCCTGGGCCGTGTAAACGGTCGCCCCGGTACACTGGAGCCATGTCCGCGCTTCCAATCCGCCAGTTCGGCGACCCCGTGCTCAAGGAACGCACCCGAGAAGTGGAGAACATCGACGGCTCTCTGGCCACCCTCGTCGACACCATGATTGAGTCGATGTACGAAGCTCGTGGCAGCGGGCTGGCCGCCAACCAGATCGGCGTGCAGCGCCGTGTCTTCGTCTACGACGTGGGAGAGGGTGCGCGTCCGGTCATCAACCCACGGATCATGGAGACCGATGGGGAGTGGACCTACGAGGAGGGCTGCCTGTCGATCCCGGGATTGAGTTGGGAGATCGTGCGACCGAACGCGGTGCATCTGGTGGGGCTGGATCTCGACGGAAACGAAATCTCAATAGAGGCAACCGAGTTGGAGGGGCGTGCCTTCCAACACGAGCTGGACCACCTCGACGGCATCCTTCTGGTGGAACGCCTCGACGATGATCAGCGCAAGGAAGCGCTCAAGATCCTCCGCGGGCGGACGCTCCACCTGCCGGCAGCCGATCCCGACGGCATCGGCTCGATCTTCACCAGACTCTGAGCGACGGCTCTCTCTCCTCGTCCAACGCTGTTGCGCGGCGGCCACTGATCATCCGGTAACGCGGCCGGAGCCGGCGGCTGGTCCATTGGTCGTTCCCGAGGCTGCTCTACGGTGGTCCGGTGGCACGGCTGGCGTTCCTCGGCACCCCGGAGATGGCGGTTCCCCCCCTGCATGCTCTGGTGGGGGCCGGCCACGACGTTGTGCTCGTCGTCTCACGTCCGGACCGACGCCGGGGACGGGGAGCGGCCCCGACTCCCAGCCCGGTCAAGGCGGCGGCGACCGCGCTCGGCATCCCGGTCTCTTCCTCCATGGAGGATGTTCCGGGCGCCGGGGTGGAGCTAGCGGTCGTCGTGGCCTTCGGGCGGATCATCCCCGCGGCGCTGCTTGAGCAGGTGCCGATGATCAACCTGCACTTCTCGCTGCTCCCGCGTTGGCGGGGCGCCGCACCCGTCGAGCGCGCCATCCTGGCGGGCGACGCCGAGACAGGCGTTTGCGTGATGAAGGTGGAGGAAGGGCTCGACACCGGTCCCGTCTACGCGCGGCGTGTCGTGACACTGGACGAGGAGATCGATTTGCCCGCGCTCCGCGCCCAGCTCGTCAAAGTCGGCAGCGCGTTGCTGGTCGAGGTTCTCGCCGGGGGTGGGTCCGGGTTGCCCGAACCCATAGCCCAGAGCGGTGAGGCGACCACGGCCGAAAAGTTGAGCAAGGACGACGTGAAGTTGCGGTGGGACCAGCCGGCCGTGCAGCTGCACCGGGTCGTGCGGCTCGGTGGAGCCTGGACGACGTTCCGTGAAAAGAGGTTCGGTATCCTGCGCGCCGAGGTTAACGACACAGCTGTTCCCAGGGTTTCCCCGGGGACTCTGGTGGGCGCATCGGTGGCGACGGGCGAAGGATGCCTCCGCCTTGTCGAGGTGCAACCGGAGAGCCGGAAACCCATGTCAGCGGAGGAGTGGGAGCGCGGTGCGCGGCCCCAGGACGGGGAGCGCCTCGGAACGGACTAAACATGGGTGCGGTGACCGTGACCCCGTTGGACGGGTGGAACCCCGAACAGTACGAGCGCTTCCGCTCCGAGCGTCGAGAGCCGTTCGACGACCTGCTCGGCCTGTGCGCGCCGGTACCCGGCGGGAAGATCGTGGATCTCGGCTGCGGGACGGGCGATCTCACCGTGGAATTGCACGAGGGCCTCAAGGCGGCGTCCACCGTCGGTGTGGATTCGTCCCAGGCGATGCTGGCCCGCGCCGAGGTCGATCACGGCGATGTGGATGGGCTGTCCTTTGCGGAGGGGGACATCGCGACGTGGCTCGGCGAGGACTTGGATCTGGTGTTCGCCAATGCCTCGCTGCAATGGATTGACGATCACCTCAACCTGCTGGCGCGCATGCGGACGGCGCTCGCACCCGGCGGCCAGCTGGCGTTCCAGGTGCCCGCCAACTTCCGTCACCCGTCGCACGTCCTGGCGCACCGGGTAGCCAACGAAGTGCCTTTCATTGACGCGCTCGACGGCGATGTGCCCGAGGACAGAGGCCGGTTCGTCCTGTTGCCCGAGCTCTACGCCGACCTCCTGTACGAGCTGGGCGCCCGGGAGCAGGTCGTACGCATGCAGGTGTACGGCCACGAGCTGCCCTCGACGCTTGACGTGGTCGAGTGGGTCATGGGCACCCTGCTCACGCCGTACCGGAGCCGGCTCAGCCCCGAGATGTTCGAGGAGTTCGTCGACCGCTACCGGGAACTCCTGGTGGAGGAGCTCGGAGAGCGCGAGCCGTACTTCTACGGGTACCGGCGCATTCTGTGCTGGGCCCGTTTCAGCTGATCACGGATGGCGAGCCACGCGGTGACGCGCCATGACCCCGGCCCTGCCGGCGCGGTCCGGATCGCCCCGTCTCTCCTCTCGGCCGACTTCGGCGCGCTGGCCGAACAGGTGGGAGAGGTGGCGCCGTCGGCGGATTGGCTCCATGTCGACGTGATGGACGGGCACTTCGTGCCGAACCTCACCATCGGCCCACCTGTGGTTGCCTCGCTCAGGCGTCACAGTCCGCTGTTCTTCGACTGCCACCTCATGATCACCGATCCGGCGAAGTACCTGGACGACTTCGCCAGGGCCGGCGCAGACGGGTGCACCATTCACGTCGAGGTCGGGGGTACCGCCGAGCTCATTGCGCAGATGCGGTCGCTCGGGCTCCGGGCCGGTGTGGCGCTCAACCCCGACACGCCGTTCGACGCCGTGGTGCCCTTTCTCGGACAGGTGGACCTGGTGCTGTGCATGACCGTCTTTCCGGGTTTCGGCGGCCAGGCTTTCATGTCCGAGGTGCTCGAAAAAGTTGCGCTGGTCCGCCGGGAAGTCGCCGCCCAGTCCCTGGCGGTCGACATTGAGGTCGACGGCGGCATTGACACGCAGACGGCACCCCGGGCTGCCGCGGCAGGCGCCAACGTGTTCGTGGCGGGCAGTGCCATCTTCGGCCGGGATCGACCGTGGGAGGCCGCGGACGCGATCAGGCGGGCTGTGGAGGTGAACGTCACGTGACGAATGGAAACTGCGTGATCGGACCGGGACACGAGAAGAAATGTTCCCCCGCTTTGGTTACATCCGTGGGAAATTCGAAATGAGGGTGTGATACTGCCCGAGTGAAGCGTGCGCTGGTCGCCGGTGGAGGCGTCATCGGGACGTGGCACGCCGTCGAGCTCTGCCGGGCAGGGTTCTCGGTGCAACACCTCGAAGCAGACCCGGCACCGGTGGGAGCTTCGGTGCGCAACTTCGGGCTGGTCTGGGTGAGCGGCCGCCGCAGTGGGGCCGAACTGGACGCCGCCCTCCGCTCACGTCAGCGGTGGCAGGAGATCGCCGAGGACGTCCCCGGGATCGGGTTCAGGCCAGCCGGCTCGTTGACGGTGGCTCGGACCAGCACCGAGCGGAAGGTGATGGAGCAGTTCGCCAACCATCCCGACGCCGAGGAGAGAGCCATCACCTTTCTGGAACCGGGACCGCTCCGGGCGCTGAATCCCGCTGTGCGGGGTGAGATAGAAGGGGGTCTGCACTGCGAGGCGGACGGCATCGTGGAGCCGCGTCAGGTCCTCGGTGCATTGCGCAACCATCTGCTCGCCCGAGGCACCTATGCCTTCCACCCGGGCCGTCGTGTCGTCGCCGTCGACGACCATGCGCTGGTCGACGTCACCGGCACTCGCTGGGAGGCCGATCTTGTCGTGGTGGCCACCGGCGCATCGTTCGACCAGCTCCCCGGTACCGAAGGGGTGTCGGCCGGGCTCCGCCGGGTCCGGCTGCAGATGATGGAGACGGCACCGTTCGACGGTGTCCTGACGACGGCGCTGGCCGATGCGGACACCTTGCGCTACTACCCGGCCTACGGCGTAGTGCCTCTCGACCCGCTCGGGGCCCAAAACGCCGTATCGGCCGAGCATCACCTCCAGCTGCTGATGGTCCAACGCCTCGGGGGTGGGTTGACCATCGGCGACACGCACGCGTACGAAGAGCCTTTTGACTTCGCACTGACCGAGGTTCCCTCGATAGAGCTTCTCCGCCGGGCCGAGTCGATTCTGGGCGCCGCGCTGCCACCGGTCGTGCGCCGCTGGGACGGCGTCTACGCGCAGTGCACCGACGGCGGCGTCTGCGCCCGGATGGAGATCAGTCCCGGAGTGTGGGTGGTGACCGGGCCGGGTGGACGGGGCATGACCTGCTCTCCGGCCATCGCGGCGGACACACTGCACGCGGCAGGTGTCGCCTGATGCTGGGTCCCTACGCGCTGGCCTGTCTGGACATGGCCGGCACCACGGTCCGTGACGATGGGGCGGTCGACGCGGCCTTCACCGAAGCGCTCACGGGCGTTGGGGTGGACATCGACACGGTGCAGTTCTCGGCTGCCCAGGCATACGTGCAGAACACCATGGGCCAGTCAAAGGCCGACGTCTTTGCCGCGCTGCTCGCGCCCGACGAGGCGGAGAAGGCCACCGCGGCGTTCGCCGTCGCCTACGAGCGTCTCGTGTCCGAAGGCCGGGTGACGGCGATGGACGGTGCTGTCGGTGTGTTCGACACCCTGCGCGAGCACGGGGTCAAGGTGTGCCTCACGACGGGCTTCGCCCCGTCGACCCGGGATGCGCTGATTGCACACCTCGGGTGGCGCCAGCACATCGACCTCGCACTTTCGCCGGACGATTGCGGCCGCGGCCGTCCCGAGCCCGACATGATCCTGGGCGCCATGGACCGGCTCGGAGTGTCCGACCCCGCGAACGTCGTCGTCGTGGGGGACACCACCAGCGATCTGGAGGCCGGAACCAAAGCGGGTGCCCGTGCCGTCATCGGCGTGCTGTGCGGTGCCCACGACGAGGCGACGCTGGCCACCGCGCCGCACACGGATCTCATCGCCGACATATCCGAGCTGCCTTCCGTCATGACCCGAACCTGACACGCCCGTCCGCCTCTCATAGCGAACCGTGAACCGATGAAAGGAAAGCAAGTGACCCGGGGCTGATGCCCCGCACTGGTCACCGCTGACCTGGGCTTCTCGACAAAAACTGAAACGTGTTCTAGAATACGTCCCACGAGGCGTCGCCAGCCGGCGCCGGACGAGGACGCTGACCATGGACGACGTGGACCACATGCGGAGGGCGATCGCCCTGGCCGAAGCCGTCCGGGGGTCGACCGCCCCCAACCCCTGGGTGGGCTGCGTGGTGGTCCCGGCGAACACCGCCGGGTCGACCTTCGAAGGGGCGACGGCCCCGCCGGGAGGACCCCACGCCGAGGTGACGGCCCTGGCCCGGGCGGGCGAGCACGCCCGGGGCGCCACCCTGTTCAGCACGCTCGAACCGTGTGTGCACCATGGGCGGACACCGCCGTGTACCGACGCCATCATTGCGGCGGGGGTCGCCCGGGTGGTGATCGGCGTCGAGGACCCAGACCCCAAGGTGTCGGGCCGGGGGAGCGCCGCCTTGCGGGACGCCGGGATAGACGTGACGGTCGGCCCCGGCGCCGACGACGTCCGCGAGCACCTGGCGCCCTATCTCAAACATCGCTCCACCGGGCGGCCCTGGGTCGTCCTGAAGCTCGCCGCCAGCCTCGATGCGCGCACGGCGGCCCCCGACGGCTCCAGCCGCTGGATCACCGGCGAGGAGGCGCGCCACGACGCGCACCGGCTGCGGGCCCGCTCGGACGCCGTCCTGGTCGGAGCGGGGACGGTCAGGGCCGACGACCCCGAACTGACCGTACGTCTCGGAGACGCCGACCAGCGCCAGCCTCTCCGCGTCGTGCTCGGCAAGGCGCCCACCGGCGCCAAGGTCCACCCTGCGCTGGAGCTGACCGGTGACCTCGGCGCCGTGCTGGCCGAACTCGGAAGCCGTGGGGTCATCCAGCTCCTCGTCGAAGGGGGTGCCCAGGTGGCCCACGACTTCCACACCGCCGGCCTGGTGGACCGCTACGTGCTGTACCTCGCGCCCGTTCTCTTCGGTGGCGACGACGGCCGGCCGCTCTTCGCCGGTCCTGGAGCTGGCACAATTGCCGAGGTGTGGAGGGGAAAGTTGGTCTCAGTCGAACGGCTGGGCGAAGATCTTCGAGTGGAGGTGGCGGCCTGATGGCCTTCTCAACGGTGCAGGAGGCCATTGACGCCATCGCGCGCCGGGGCATGGCCGTGGTCGTCGACGACGAAGACCGGGAGAACGAGGGCGACCTCGTCATGGCGGCCGAGGCGGCCACTCCCGAGAACATCGCGTTCTTCCTCGCCCACACCTCAGGGGTGATCTGCGTGCCGCTCCTGCCGGAGCGAGCGGATGCTCTCGACTTGCCCCTCATGGTCAGCGAGAACACCGAGTCGCAGCGCACCGCCTTTACGGTGAGCGTGGACTTCCGCCACGGCACCACGACGGGCATCTCCGCCGCCGACCGCGCTGCCACCATTGCCGCGCTCATTGACGAGCGGACGCGCCCGCACGACCTCAACCGGCCCGGGCACATCTTCCCCTTGCGCTACCGGCCCGGTGGCGTGCTGAAGCGGGCCGGCCACACCGAGGCCACCGTCGACCTGTGTCGGGCCGCCGGCCTGTCCCCGGCCGGGGTGCTGTGCGAAATCGTCACCGAGGACAAGTCCGAAATGGCACGCCTGCCCGACCTGGAGCGCTTTGCGAAGAAGCACAACCTCCCACTCATCTCCATTGCCGACCTCATCCGCTACCGTCGCCAGAACGAGATGCTGGTCCGCCTGGTGTCCGAGGCGCGCATCCCGACCGAGGGGCGCGACTACCGCGCCTACGTCTACGAGTCCGTGCTTGACGGGGAGCAACACCTCGCGCTCGTGATGGGCGACGTGGACGGCCAGGAGGATGTGCTGGTGCGGGTGCACTCCGAGTGCCTGACCGGTGATGTCTTCGGATCCCTGCGGTGCGACTGCGGTCCGCAGCTGCGGGCCTCACTCGAACTCATTGAGCGTGAGGGTCGTGGCGTGCTGATCTACCTGCGCGGGCACGAGGGTCGCGGCATAGGGCTGGGTCACAAAATCCGGGCGTACCAGCTACAAGAGGAAGGGCACGACACGGTCGATGCCAACCTGCAGCAGGGGCTGCCGGTGGACAGCCGGGAGTACGGGATCGGGGCGCAGATGCTGGTCGATCTCGGGGTCACGACGATGCGCATCATGACAAACAACCCCGCCAAGTACGGCGGCCTGGAGGGCTTCGGGCTCGACATCACCGAGCGCATTTCGCTACAGCCGTCGCCCAACCCGGAGAACATCGCCTACCTGCGCACCAAGCGCGAGCGGATGGGTCATATCCTGCACGGCCTCGACGACGTCCTGTGACGGCCTGATGGCCGGAGCGGACCTCATGGCGCTCCCCGACGGCGCGCTGGACGACGTAGCCACGAAAGTCGGGACCCAGCTGCGCGGCGAGCACAACGGGACCGGCCTGCGCATCGGTGTCGCCTGCGCCCGCTTCAACGGCGGTATCACGCTGCGCCTCCTGGACGGTGCACTCGCGGCCCTCGCCGACGCGGGTACCGACCGGCGCGACATCACGGTGGCCTGGGCCCCGGGCGCTTTCGAGCTGCCACTCGTGGCCCGCGCCTTCGCGCTCGCCGGCAAAGTGGATGCCGTCCTGTGCTTGGGGGCGGTCGTGCGTGGTGACACGGGGCACTACGACTTCGTGGCCGGAGGTTGTGCCACGGGCATTCAGGAGGTCCAGCTGAGCACCGGCGTCCCGGTCGTCTTCGGGGTGCTCACCACCGACACCCTCGAGCAGGCGCTGAAGCGATCGGAACCCGACGAGACGAACAAGGGCCGTGAGGCGGCGCTCACCGGCATTGAGATGGTCCGGCTGCTCCGGAGCGCCCCGCTCTCCTGAAGAGCGCCGCGCTCTCCTGAAGAGCGCCCCGCTCTCCTGAAATGGAGCCGCGGCGTTCATCGTCTGTTTACAACGTCGACACAGAGGGGATACCTCGGATCTGTACCATCGCCAATGGGTCCCCGGAATGCCCGCTGATCGGAAGGTCGACATGGCGAGCCCTACGAACAACAGATCGATCGACCCCACGACGATCCGTTTCAAGCCCGGCGTCCGGCACGAAGGTGCACCTCCCATGCAGTACTGCACCATTCACGGGTACCGGCGGGCCTACGTGCGGGCGGGCAAGGGCCCCGCACTCTTGATGATCCACGGCATCGGCGACAGCTCGGACTCCTGGCGGCCCGTGCTCGAGCAGCTGGCCAGGCAGTTCACGGTGATCGCCCCGGACCTGCTCGGCCACGGGCGTTCCGAGAAGCCGCGGGCTGACTACTCCATAGCCGCCTACGCCAACGGGATGCGGGACCTCCTCAGCGTCCTGGAGGTTGACCGGGTGACGGTGCTCGGCCACTCGCTCGGCGGGGGAGTGGCTGCGCAGTTCGCCTACCAGTTCCCTGAGCGTTGTGAACGGCTCGTGCTCGTCGGCAGTGGCGGCATTGGCCGCAGTGTCAGCCCGCTGCTCCGACTCGCTGCGATCCCCGGGGCCGAGTTCCTGATGCCCCTGTTCGGCCTGCCGCCCGTGCGCGCCACCAGCCGGTGGGCGGCCGACACGCTGCAGCGCTTCGACACCGCGCTCGGCCGTGACACCGAGGAGGTGCTCGCGGTCTTCGACGCCCTGCCCAATACGACGGCCCGGCGCGCCATCCTGCGTACCCTGCGCTCGGGGGTTGACTGGCGCGGTCAGGTGATCACCATGCTGGACCGCGCCTACCTGGCTGAGGGGATGCCGACTCTGCTGGTCTGGGGCCGCCGCGACGCGGTGATCCCGATGGGGCACGCGCGGCTGGCTCAAGCCGCACTACCCGGCAGCACGCTCGAGATTTTCGACGAGGCCGGCCACTTCCCTCACCACACGGACCCGGCCCGCTTCGTCCAGGTCGTCTCCGACTTCGTGACGCGCACGGAGCCCGCCCACTTCGATCCCGAGCAGTGGCGCGTGCGACTCCGGCGCGGCAAGGGGGCGCTGGCGGCGGAATCGTCCGAGACCGATCTGGATCTCATGGCGCCGCTGCTGTCCCCGATTCCCAGCGCGCACTGAGCCACCAGCGCGCACTGAGCCACCAGCGCCGCACTGAGCCACGAGCCGGCCCGGGCACCGCGTCGCCGGCGCCCTTAGGAGTACAGGATGAGCTGGGTGCAGCGATACGAGGCCATGTCGCGCTCGGTGGTCTCGTTCGTGATGGTGGCGTCCCAGACCTGCGTCGTGCGGCCGAGATGGAGCGGTGAGGCCTCCCCGATCACGGTGTGACCTTCGACGGCGCTCGACAGGAAGTTGGCCTTGCACTCCAGGGTCGTGAAACTCACGGCACCCTCGGGCCAGTGCCGGCTCACGCCGAAGGCGCACAGGGCGTCGGCCATCGCGATGACCACCGGAGCCCACAGGTAGCCCGTGCCGGCTATGAGCGGATGGGTCACCGTGAGGCGGGCGACGGGGTCAGCGTCGTCTTGGGGGAGCTCAATCCCGAGCAGGTTCAGGAAGAGGGTGGCGTCGTAGGGCTGCGGCACGGCTGCCAGCATGCCGCACGGCGACGTCATCGGTGCCGGTCAGGGTCTGCGAAGATCTCACCCATGCTTCGCCTCGTCCTGCCCAAAGGCTCGCTCGAGCGCGCCACCCTGCAGCTCTTCGAGGATGCCGATCTCGCCGTCAACCGCGCATCGGACGTGGCCTACCGGGCCAGCATTGACGACCCGCGGATCGGCGAGGTTCGCATCCTGCGCCCCCAGGAGATCCCGGTCTACGTCGCCCAGGGACTCTTCGACCTGGGCATCACCGGCCGCGACTGCATTGAGGAGCAGGGGAGCGACGTGCTGTCGTTGGGCGAACTGGCGTACTCCAAGGCCACGTCCAACCCGGCCAAGGTGGTGCTGGCCGTGTCGAGCGCGTCACCTGTGACCACCCTGGCCGAGCTGGCGGCGCAACCGGGGCGACTCCGGATCAGCACCGAGTACCCCGGCCTGACGCGCAAGATCCTTGCCTCGCACGGGATAGACGCCGACATTTCGTTCTCCTATGGGGCCACCGAGGCGAAGGTGCCCGACATTGCCGATGCGGTCGTCGACATGACCGAGACGGGGAGCGCGCTGCGCGCCGCGGGCCTTCGCATCATTGAGACCCTGCTGGTCTCCCACACCGAACTGATCGCCAATCCCACCGCGGCAGCCGACCCGGTGAAGCGGCACGCCATGGAGCAGATCCTCACCCTTCTGCAGGGCACGCTCGAGGCGCGCGGCAAGGTGCTGGTGAAGCTCAACGTGGACGCCGACCAACTCGACGGTGTGCTGAACGTGCTCCCCTCCATGCGCGCGCCGACCATTTCGGAGCTGTCGGGCGGCGGCGCCTTCGCGCTGGAGGCGGTCGTGGCCAAGTCCGACATCAACACGCTCATCCCGGCCTTGCGCGATCAGGGGGCCAGCGACATCCTGGAGATCCCGCTGGCCAAGATCGTCCATTGACCGGGGAGAGCCCCGCTTCACCGCCGGGCCCGCGCCGGGGGAGGGTGGACTCCTACGACGCCGGCCGCGGGTTGGGTGTGATCAGCGCGGACGACGGCGCCACGTACGACTTCCACGCCACGGCGATCGCCGACGGTTCGCGTGCGATCGCTGCCGGCACCCCCGTGATCTTCACGGTGGCAGCGGGCCATGGCGGTCGCTATGAGGCGCGCGCGGTATCGCCGCTCTGAGGGCGGGCCACTGCGTCCTCCCACCAGCGGCCGCGGTAGCGCTCGGCGAACAGCGCGAGGGCGGCGTCGGCCGCGGCGCGGTCGCCGGTGGCCAGGAGGTCGAGCAGGAGGCCGCGCGTGACCGCCAGCCCCAGCCGCGCGTGGGCGCGGGCGATATCGGGCGGAACGCCATTGGCCGCGCCGAGGGTGACGTTCGCCTCCAGCCATGGCTCAATCAACCCGTCCAGCAGCGGGCGGAGGCTCTCGTCACCCTGGAGGGCGCGGCCGTAGAGGGCGAAGAAGAGCCGCTCGAAGGCCCCCTGGCGCGGATCGGCCACGTGCGCCCACATCTGCAGGATGACGTCGGCCGGGTCGTCGCCGGCCCGGATCCCGATTCGGGTGAACTCGTCGCGGGTCCGCTCCTCCACGGCTCGCACGACATCGCTCAAGAGGCCGTCCTTGGAGCCGAAGTGGTACAGCAGCATGCGATGGCTGGTCCCGATGGCCGCGGCGATCTGCCGGAGGCTGACGTCGCCCACGCCTTCGGCAATGAAGTGGTCGAGCACGAGAGCAAGGAGGCGCTCCCTGGCCGACTTGTCGGGCATGTACCAAATGGTACATTCTGTGCGGAGAGCGACGGGAGTGACACGACCGACAGGAGGGTGCGGTGGCGCTGCAGGTGATTGAGGAGACGGCGACGACCCAGGCCCGGCCCGGTGCCGTGTTCGCGCTGTTGCGGGACGGGTCGACCTGGCCGGACTGGTCCCCGCTCGGATCGTTCGAACTGGTGGAGCCCGGGGACGGGGTACCCGAGGGGCTAGGCGCCATCCGCATCTTCCGCACGAAACGGGTGGCCAGCCGCGAGCAGGTCAACGTCGTCGAGCCCGACGAGCGATTCGGCTACGTCCTGCTCTCGGGCATGCCCCTCAAGGACTACGAGGCGCTCGTCACCCTGCGGGCTGAGAACGGCGGCACGACCATCCACTGGCGCTCCACGTTCCGGGCCAAGGTTCCCGGAACGGGGTGGCTCTACCGCTGGCAGCTGGGGCGCTTCATCGCCCAGGTCGTGCGAGGGCTGGCCGCCCGGGCCGAAGTGTCAGCCGTCGGCTGAGGCGGCGTCTGTCTCCTGGGCGGTGTGCTCGGCGCCGTCAATGTTGACGAAGGCCAACCTGAGCTGGGAGAGGGCTTCAAGGAGGGCCGGTTCAGCCTCACCGAGGCGTCCCTGCAAGCCAGCCAGCAGGTAACCCAGCCCGTCAATGGCCAGCTGCGCCTGAAAGAGCATGGGTGGCGTCTGTGACAGGTAGATGGCGGCCAGCTCGAACAGCCCGTAACAGTGGTTGGCCACGACGATTTCGGCGGGGGTGTTGGCCAGCTGGCGACGCATCGCCTCGACCTCGGCCTGGGCTTCTTCGGTCGATGCGTCTTGAGGTGACACACCCGGCACGCGGGGCGGCGGTTGGGCGGGGCCCTCCTCGTCCTTCTCGGGGAAGTGTTCGCCCGACGGTGTCCAAAGACTGCTCATGCTGGTACTGTATGCATCTTGACTACATGGAAGCGGGGCCCGTCACCGAGGGGCCTCCACCTGGCCACAATTACGCCCTTGTGGTGATGCCGTGCGCCAGGTCGATGGTTCACCGACGCGGGCGCTGCCTGCTGGTCGGCCCCCGCTCCACCGAATGGCTTGCGGAAAGACCGCGGGCCCGAGTGAGAGGCTTGGTGCCGCATAGTCGCTGAAACCACAACAGAGCACCGGATCAACGACCGCATCCGCGCCCGTGAGGTTCGACTGGTCGATCCCGACGGCGTGCAGCTCGGCATAAAGGCGTTGCCCGAAGCATTGGCGATCGCCAAGGAGCTGGATCTGGACCTGGTGGAGGTGGCTCCCATGGCCAACCCGCCGGTCTGCCGGATCATGGACTTCGGCAAGTTCAAGTTCGACGAGGCACAGCGTGCCAAGGAGAGCCGCCGCAAGACCGTTCACGTCGGGATCAAGGAGATGAAGTACCGGCCCAAGATCGGGCCCGGGGACTTCGATACCAAGACCCGCCAAGTCGGCAAGTTCCTGAACGAGGGCCACAAGGTCAAGATCACGATCATGTTCCGTGGCCGCGAGGTGTATCACCCCGAACACGGGAAGCGGATCCTGGATCGCATTGCCGAGCAGATGGCGGGCGTGGCCAAAATTGAGGCCGAGCCCAAGCTCGACAACCGCAACATGATCATGGTGCTCGCTCCCGACAAGCGGGCCCGCCAGGCCGCGCAGTCGAGGGCATCGAACCAGCAACGCGGGGACAAGTCAGCGGCGCCTGCAGCGGCCGAGGCGGTCACCGGGGAAGCGGTTCCCGCAGCACCGACGAACGGCTCCGAGCCGCCACCTGTCGAGGCTGCCAGCGACGACACCGCACCGACTGAAGAGGGATGACGACATGCCGAAGATGAAGACCGACAAGGGCGCAGCAAAGCGCGTGAAGGTCACCGGGTCAGGGCGCCTGCGCCGTGGACAGGCCTTCCGGGGTCACAACTTCGAGACGAAGAACAGTGTCCGCATGCGGAGGCTGGGCCGCGAGACCGACTTCTCGGACGCCGACGAAAAGTCGGTGCGCCGGATGCTCGGCATCTGACCGCCCCCACCGCTCCACCACCAGAACGAGAAGAGAGGAGGACCCTCAATGGCCAGAGTCAAGCGCTCCGTCCACGGTCGCAAGCACCACCGCGCCGTCCTTGAGCAGGCACAGGGGTACTACGGGAACAAGAGCCGCAGCTACCGGGCGGCCAACGAGCAACTCATGCACTCCATGCAGTACGCCTTCCGGGACCGCCGCGCCCGCAAGGGTGATTTCCGCAAGCTCTGGATTCAGCGCATCAACGCGGGCGCCCGCCTCAACGGGATGAGCTACAGCCGTCTCATCAACGGGCTGCACGTGGCCGGCATTGAGGTCGACCGCAAGGTGCTGGCCGACTTGGCCGTCAGCGATCCGGATGCGTTCGCGTCGCTCGTGCGGGTGGCCGGCGAGGCCCTCTCGAGCGCGCCGGTGGCCGAGGTCGCCTCCTGAGTCAAACGCTGGCCTTCACGCACCGGCGCGTTCGCCGGCTGCGGGGCTTGCTGCAGAAGAGAACGACGCGGTGGTCCGAACGCGTCTTCGTCGCTGAGGGCCTCGAGCTCCTCCGCACGGCGCTCGAAGCCGGTCAGCCGGTCGAGTCGGTGTACGTCGCCCCTGAGGGCGTGGCCGACGCCGCCATCCAGAAGGAATGCAGCCGCGCCACCGGCGCGGGCGCCCGCGTGTTCCCGTTGGCGCCCGGAGTGCTGGAGCGGGTGGCCGACACCGTCACCCCTCAACCGGTGCTGAGCATCCTTTCCATGATGGATGATCCGTCCGGGGCCGCGGCGCTCCACCCGTCGAGCCACCCCCTGGTCGTCGTCATGGTGGACGTGCGCGATCCGGGCAATGCCGGCACGGTCCTGCGCACGGCCGACGCGTCGGGTGCCAGCTCGGTCGTGTTCAGCGCCGAGTCGGTGGATCCGTACAACCCCAAGACGGTACGGGCCTCGGCCGGATCCATCTTTCACGTGCCGTTCTGCGTCGAGCCCGACGCCCTGGCGCTGGCCAGCTCCCTGGCCGAGCGCGGGTACCGCACGGTGGCCACGGTCGTCGGCGACGGGACGGACTACACAGCCGTCGACTGGACGCAGCCGACGGCTGTGTTCCTGGGCAACGAATCCGCCGGGCTGGGTTCCGACCTCCTCGGCACCATGCAGGGAACGGTGGTCATCCCGATGGAGGGAAGCGCCGAGTCGCTCAACGTCGGGGTCGCCTGCGCCGTGCTCTGCTTCGAGGCCCTCCGCCAGCGCCGGCTCGCCGCGGCGAGGTGAGCGCCACGGCCGCTCCTGGCCGGGGGGCGACCCGATGGCATCTACGATTTCGGGCGGACCGTCCCCGATGACCGCCACACCGGCGGGACCGGTGCGGCACACGTGGAGATGCAGAACCTGGTGACCGACAAGGAATTCGATGCGGGGGACGTCCTCCGCCAGGGTGAGGCGGCCATTGGCGCCTCTGCGTCCTCGGCCGCCCTGGCCGAGGTCGAGACCGAGCTGTTCGGCAAGCGCTCCCTCCTGGCCACGGTGCAACGCTCCCTGGGCGGCCTCGAGCCGGAGGCGCGCCGCGACGCCGGCCGTCGCCTGCAGGAGGTCCGGGCCACGCTGGAGGCGGCCGCCGCCACCCGCCGCGCCGAGTTGGAGGAGGCCGAGCGCGGCCTGACCCTGTCGGCCGACCGTTTGGATCTGAGCGAGGTCATCCCCGCTCGTGTGACCTCACCCTTGTCCCGTGGGCATCTGCACCTGGTGACCCAGGCGCGCGACGAGCTGGAGGACGTGTTCGTCGGCATGGGCTTCGTGGTGGCGGAAGGTCCCGAGGCCGAGTCGGACTGGTACAACTTCGAAGCCCTCAACATGCCGCCCGCGCACCCTGCCCGCGGCATGTACGACACGCTGTATCTCGACATCGGCGAGCCCGAAACCGTGCTCCTGCGCACGCACACCTCGCCGGTGCAGATCCACCTCATGGAAGAGGCGGCCCGCGAGGGGACGCTGCCGATCCACGCGGTCATGCCGGGGAAGTGTTTCCGGCTCGATACCCCCGACGCATCGCACCTGCCCGTCTTCAACCAGATTGAGGGCCTGGTGGTCGACCGTGACATCACCTTTGGCGACCTCGCCGGCACCATCCAGACCTTCACCGAGGCCTACTTCGGCTCCGGCATGCAGTCGCGGCTGCGGCCGGCCTACTTCCCCTTCACCGAGCCGTCCGCCGAGTTGGAGATCACGTGCACGATCTGCCGTGGCGCGGGCTGCCGGACCTGCTCGAACACCGGCTGGATTGAGTTGGGAGGCTGCGGCATGGTCGACCCCGCCGTCTTCGCGGCGGTCGGCATTGACGCGGACGAATGGTCGGGCTTCGCCTTCGGGTTCGGCATCGACCGCTGCGCGCTCATGCGGCACGAGGTGCCCGACATGCGCTCCTTCCTCGAGAACGACATCCGATTCCTGTCGCAGTTCTGAGACAGCTCACCCCCGACCAGAAAGACCTCTGTGCGCGCTCCACTCAGTTGGCTCCGTGACTTCGCACCGTTCCCCGACGACATCGGGGTACTGACGGCTGCGCTTGACGATCTGGGCCTCGTGGTCGAGGGGGTCGAGCGGGTCGGCGAAGGACTGGAGGACGTCGTGGTGGCCCGGGTCACGGAGAAGGTGGCCATTGAGGGAGCGGACCGGATCCGCCGGGTCGTGGTCGATGCCGGCGGCGACCCCGTCGAGATCGTCTGCGGCGCTGACAACTACGAGGTCGGTGACCGGGTCCCGCTGGCGCCGGTCGGCGCGGTGCTCCCTGGCGGCTTCGAGATCTCGCGACGCAAAATGCGCGGCGTCACGTCGAACGGGATGCTGTGCTCGGGACGCGAGCTCGGCCTGTCCGAGGACGGTGCGGGGCTGCTCGTCTTTGGTGACGACACGCCGGCGCCACCCGGCACGCCAATCACCGAAGCGCTCGGCCTCCTCCCCGACACGGTCCTCGACATCACGGTGGAGGGCAACCGGCCGGATGCGTGGTGCATGGTCGGGATCGCCCGGGACCTGGCGGCCCGCCTCCGCCTGCCGTTCACGGCACCCTCACCGACCGCACCGCGCTCGAATGGCATCCCGACGGGGGAGAGGGCCAGTGCCGTGGTGCAGGCGCCCGCGCTCTGCCCGCGCCTGACCGTGTCGGTCTTCACCGGCGTCACCGTGGCACCCTCCCCTGAATGGGTGGCCAAGCGGCTCACGCTGGCGGGCATGCGGCCGATCAACAACGTGGTGGATGCGTCCAACTACGTCATGCTCGAGCTCGGCCAGCCCACACACCCCTACGATCTGTCACTCCTCGGGGGCCACGGACTGCTGGTCCGCCAGGCCCGCTCCGGTGAGACGATCAAGACCCTGGACGATGTGACCCGCACGGTCGGGCTGCCCGGCCGCGGTCTGGGCGACACGGGCGAGGACTGCCTTATCTGCGACGCGGTGGACCGGCCCGTGGGCATCGCCGGGATCATGGGTGGCGCCTCGTCGGAAATCTCGGGCACCACCACGGAGGTGCTGTTGGAGGCGGCGTACTTCACGCCGATGGCGATCGCGCGGACAAGCAAGAGCCTGGCTCTCCGCACTGAGGCTTCAGCCCGTTTCGAGCGCGGTACCGACCCCTGGGTGATTGACGCCGCCGTGACCCGGTTCGCCGACATCCTGGCCGAGACGAGCCCGGGCCTGGCGATGTGCGACGACACGCTCGACGTGCGGGGCGACATTCCGCAGCCCTTTGCGCTCACGGTCCCCATCACCCGCGTACAGCGCCAGGTCGGTGTGGCGCTCGGGGGGGACGAGATCACCGCGCTGATTGCGCCGATCGGCTTCGCGTGCCAACCGGGGCCGGAGGCGGGGTCTCTCACGGTGACGGTCCCGACCAACCGTCCTGACGTCCGACCGGCGCCCTTCGGGATTGACGATGTCATTGAAGAGGTGGCGCGCACGTTCGGCTACAGCAACATCCCGAGGCGGACGCCGACCTGGCCGCAGCCGGGGCGGGTCCCGGCGGGCGTCCGGTCGCGTCGGGTCGCCAAGGATGTCCTGTGTGGGTTGGGCGTGTCGGAGGGATGGACCAACACCTTCGTCTCGGAGGAGGCTCACGACCAGGTCGGGCTGACGGGTCCGGCGGTTCGGGTGTCGAACCCGCTGACGGTGCAGGAGCCGTTTCTCCGACGCTCCCTGATGCCCGGGTTGCTCGGGGCTCTGGGCTACAACGCGGCGCGGCGTCAGGGGTCGGTCCGCCTCTACGAGGTCGGTGTGGTGTTCTCACACCCTGACGAGGGTCAGCCCCGCCGGGTGAAGCGCACCGGCGCAGGCGGCGCGCAGGTCGCCCTGCTTCCCGGTGAGCGCGAACTGCTCGTCGCGGTGTTCGCGCACGAGGAGGACGATGCCCGCACGGCCACCGTCGCATGGCATGTGCTGGCTGACGCCTTCAGGCTGACGCGGGTGCGGCTGGTCGCGCCCGAGGACGGGCTGCCACCGTTGCCGGGACTCCACCCGACGCGTTCTGCCCACCTGGTGGCTGCGGTGGGCTCGGGTGCCGGCGAGCAGGAGACCCATGTCATCGGCGCGGTCGGCGAAATCGATCCGCAGGTGGCCACCTCGTTCGGCCTGACCATGACGGGAGCGACGGGCACGGTGCCCCGCCGGATCGGGTGGCTCGAGGTCGACCTCGGCCTGCTGCTTGACGACGCGAAGGTGGCCCGGCGCCCCATGGTCAGCGCCGCGGTGAGCCGCTTCCCCTCCTCGGACATCGACCTGGCTGTCGTCGTGGCCGACACGCACCCGGCCGACGTCGTGGCGGAGGTGCTGGGTGCAGCGGCGGGAGAACTCCTCGAATCGGTGGCGCTGTTCGACGTCTACCGGGGACAGGGCATTTCCGAGGGCGAGCGCAGCCTGGCCTTCCGGTTGCGTTTCTGCTCCCTCGACCACACACTGACCGACGAGGAGGTCGGATCGTTGCGGGCGGGTTGCATCAAAGCGGTCGAGACGACGTTCGGTGCCCGACTGCGCTGAACCCGTCGTGGGTGGCGCCCGCCGCCGCACGTGCCATAGCCCTGACCTCAGGGCATGGAGGCCTGGCGCGCGAACTCGCCCATAGAGAAGTAGTCGCGCCAGCGGACGACCTTGGCTTCGGAAGAGAGGTCGATCACCGAGCACCCGTGCAGCACGACCGCGGGACCATGGGGCAGATGGCCCCGCCCGATCCATTCCATGACGCCGCCCGTGCTGTCGCCCGAGGCCGACGTCACCGTCATCTCCCAGTCGGGGAAGGACGACCTGGTCACCGCGAAGACCGCGGCGACGTCCGATGTCTGTGCGGTGACGGGGTCCTGGTACGTGCCTCCCGGGGCGAAGAGACCGACCCAGGCCTCGTCACCCTGACCGGAGGACATGGCGAGTGTTGCGACCGCGTCGTTCGCCCATTCGGTCCAGTTCACGGTCTCACCCCACCTCGCGCCGATCACCCCTACGCCGGCGTGGCATGGTAACCCGATGGAGGTGCGCCGGATCGACCCCCACGACGATGCCGCCTTCAGTGCGTGGTTCTCGGTGCTCAGCACGACGGACCGGGAGCGATGGCCCGGCCTCCCCGGCTGGCAGCGGGTGGAGCGCTTGGCCATGGCGCTCGACGAGGTCGGCCCGGAGGAGCATCAGTGCCTCTCCGCGTTCAGCGACGGCCACGTCGTCGGTATCGCCGACATTGAGATGTACCGCCGGGAGAACCCGCATCTGGCCCGGGTGGATATTCGTGTCCAGCCCGACGTGAGGCGCCGCGGTGTGGGGAGCGCCCTGCTGGCGGAGGCGGAGCGGATTGCCGTCGGTGCCGGCCGTTCGGAAACGGGTGGCATGGGCGAGACGCCCGTACGCGAGGGCGTCCGTGATTCGGTCAAGGAATTCGCCGCACGGCACGGCTACCGGCCCGCCATGGGCATGGTCGGGCGCCGGCTCACGTTGCCCCTGGCTGCCGCGCACCGAGAATCGCTGGTGGGGAACCCGAAGGCACATCCGGACGGCTACACCATGCTCACGTTCGCCGATCGGTGGCCGGAGGCGTACATGGCGGATCGCTGCGAGCTTGGCCGCCGGATGTCGACGGATATCCCCAAGGGGGATCAGGACTTGGACGAGGAGATGTGGGACGAAGACCGCGTCCGCCACATTGAGCAACACCTGGCCGCGCAGGACCGGGCCAAGCTCACCACCGCCGCGCGTGACGTCCGCACGGGGAGGTTGGTGGCGTTCACCGAGATCGCCATCCCGCTCGGCGCGCCGGAGGCGACCTGGCAGCACGACACGCTCGTCATGCGTGAGCACCGGGGCAACGCGCTCGGCTTCGCGGTGAAGCTGGCCAACGTGCTGGCCCTGCAGGACGCCTTCCCGCGGGCACGCGCCATCAACACCTGGAATGCCGTCGACAACCTCCACATGATCGCCATCAACGAGGCGATGGGCTTCAACGTGGTTTCGAGCTCCGTGTACTGGCTGAAGCTCCTCGACACGGGAACCGGGTGAGGCGCCGCCTGGGCGTCGCGGCGCTGGCAACGTTGGTGGCGGTGGCAGTGGCAGCGTCGTCCTCGCTGGTCGCGCCGGGACCGGACGTGCCCGATGCCGCTGCTGTCGGGAGCCCGACATCGTCGACCCCGACCACGGGAACGGGAACGACGACGACCGCACTCTCGGGCCTGCTCCTCCAGTGGGTGAGGGCCTACGGCCCCGTGCTCAATGCCGTCAATCAGGACACTGCTGCCGTGGTGGTGTTCGCCGCCGAGCGCCCGATTCCCGTGACCGCGGTGGCGCGGCAGTGCGCCCACATGAAGGCCGACGTGACGGTGGCGGCGCGCGCCGGCGCGGTACCCGTGAAGTCACTCCAGTCCCAGTGGAAGGCATTGCTCACCGAGGCGCGGCTGCTGGTGGTGCGCTGCACGGCGGCCGTCAAGCGGCGATTCGCCACACGAAGGTGGACCCGTCCGTTCAACGCCGTGGCCGACAGCATGGTCACCGATGGGCGTGCCATGGTGGCCGCGCTGGTCAAGCGCGGCGCAGCGCCCGGGCAGTACGCCGCGGCCCACGCCACCGGGTGACACGGAGGTGCCCGGTTTACGTCTCCGGCGCCAGCCCGCTATTGCCCGGGAACGATGCCTTGGGCCGCGCAATCGGTGCGGACGGCCTGGTAGTACATGGTGGCGAGCATCTGCTGCCCGGCCGTGGTCGTGTGGATGCCGTCGAGCGGGGACAGGTACTGCGCCCCGTTGTTTCCGTGTGTGAGCATGGTCCACCAGTCGAGGACATAGTTGCCCGGGACGGTTTGCGCGCGCGAGTGCATCCAGTTGTTCATGGCGTGGGTGACACCGCTGTGGAAGATGTCGGGGATGTTGCTGACCGTCACCCAGATCACGCAGGGTACGTGCTGAATGTCCCAGGCCAGGTTGTTCAGGGACTGCAGCGCGGCAGCGACGTCGGAGGCGTTGTGCGGCCCGACGTCGTGCTCAGCCCGGAGCCCGTCGTTCGTCCCGAGGTTCACGATCATGACGGCCGGCGAGCCCTCGACGCTCTGGTCGACCTTCACGGCCCATGGCGTCCCCTCAGCAACCGAGATGCCGTTGTGGCAGGAGACCTGGTAGGCGTACTTGTCGCCGAATTCGGCTTCCAGATCCTTCTGGGACAGGCACGTCAGGGAGTCCCCGACCATGCCCACCTTGGGCCCGAGCTGGTTGCCCTGGTACAGGTTGACGCTCGGCGAACCGGCGCCCGCGGCGAGGGTACTGACACCGAACGCAGCCAGGACGGCCTGGTGAAACAAGCTTCCGCTGCGGACCCACACACCTGAATTGTGCACACAGTCGGAGGGCCTTCTCCAATCATTCCGAAAGATGCATGAGTATGCAGTATTATGTATACTGATGCGATGAAGGTGGGAATTGTGGGGGGCTCGGGCTACACGGGCGCCGAGCTGCTTCGACTCTTGGCCGGGCATCCGGACATGGAGGTTGCAGTGGTCACCGCGCATTCCCATGCCGGCCAGGCGGTGGGGGAGCACACACCCTCGCTGGCCGCCGCCTATCCCGGTCTCGCCTACGAGGCGTCGCTTCCGACTGCTCTGGACGGCCTCGATGTGGTGTTCTGCGCCTTGCCCCACGGCGAGTCCCAGCGGCTGGTGCCCGAACTGTCCTCCCGGGTGGGGTTGATCGTGGATCTGGCCGCCGATTTCCGCCTGCACGACGCCGCGCTCTATCCGGCGTGGTACGGCGAGAAGCACGCGGCGCCGGAGCTCCTGGCGAAGGCGGTCTTCGGGTTGCCCGAGCTCTTCCGGGCCGACCTCGACGGAGCCCCGTTGGTTGCCTCGGCGGGCTGCTACCCCACGGCGGCCGGGCTGGCCCTGGCGCCGCTGCTCCGGGCCGGTCTCGCGGCGGCGGACGGGATCATCGTCGACGCGGCATCCGGCGTGTCGGGGGCCGGTCGCGCCCCGAAGGAGTCACTGCACTTCGGCGCGGTCGACGAGGACTTCGTGGCCTATGGACTGCTCACCCACCGGCATACGCCCGAGATGGAGCAGATCCTCGGTGCGCAGGTTCTCTTCACCCCCCACCTGGCCCCCATGGTCCGCGGGATCCTGGCGACGTGCTACGCCCGCCCCGCCGGCGGTCCCGGCCGCATCACGAGCGGCGACGTCATGGGTGCGCTGCATGCGGCGTATGACGACGAGCCCTTTGTGATCGTGACCGATGCGCCACCCTCCACCAAGGCCACCTCGGGGTCGAATTGCGCGCACGTCACCGCCCGGGTGGACGAGCGGACCGGGTGGATCATGACGCTGTGCGCTCTCGACAACCTCGTGAAGGGTGCATCGGGTCAGGCGATCCAGTGCGCCAACGCGGTGCTCGGCCTGCCCGAAACGACCGGGCTGCCACTTGGTGGGTTGTACCCGTGAGCGTCACGGCTCCAAAGGGGTTCGTGGCGGCCGGGGGATCGGCCGGCATTAAAGCGGGGGGTGTGCCCGATGTCGCGGTGGTCGCCACCGCAGACGCCGGCGCCGTGCCGGCGGCCGGGGTCTTCACCTCCAACCTCGCCGCCGCCGCGCCGGTGCAGGTCAGCCGGGCGCACCTCCATTCGACCATGGGTCTGGCGGCGGGCGTCATCCTGACGTCGGGCAACGCCAACGCGGCGACGGGCACGCCGGGCTACGACGCGGCAGCCCGGCTGTGCGTGGGCGTCGCCAAGGGTGTCGGCTGTGAGACCCAGGAGATCCTGGTCTGCCAGACCGGGCTCATCGGGATCCCGTTCCCCATTGAGGCCGTCGAGCCGCACCTCAACGGGATCGTCAGCGCCCTCGGCGGTGGGGCCGATGCCGGAGCGGCCGCCGCCCGCGCCATCATGACCACCGATACCGTGCCCAAGGAGGTGCTCATCCGAGGAGACGGGTTCAGCGTGGGGGCGATGGCGAAGGGTGCGGCCATGCTCGCTCCCAACATGGCAACGATGCTGGCTCTCTGCACCACCGACGCGGAGGTCGATCCGGCCACGCTGCACACTGCGCTGCAGGCCGCGGTCGACGCGTCGTTCAACGTCATGACGGTCGACGGCTGCACCTCCACCAACGACACCGTGCTGGTGCTCGCCAGCGGCGCCGGCGTCCCGGTGTCGGAGGCGCCGCTCACGGCGGCCTTGACCGAGGCGTGCACCTCGTTGGCCGAGCAGATGGTCGCCGACGCCGAGGGCGCCACCAAGGTGGCGCACGTCCGGGTAACCGGGGCCGAGAGTGATGGGGCGGCGCACCGGGCGGCTCGCAAGGTGGCCGATTCCATGCTGGTGCAGTGCTCGCTCAACGGCGAAGATCCCTACTGGGGTCGCGTGGTCAGCGAGCTGGGTTCGGCGGGAGTCGCCTTCGACATCGACAGGGTCTCTGTCGCCTACGGCGGGGTGGTCGTCTGCGCCCGCGGCGTCGCGGCAGCCCACGACACCGCGGCGGTGGCCGCCCACATGGCAGGCCGGCACGTTGAGATCCTTTGCGACCTCGGTCTCGGGAGTGGATCGGGCGCGGTGCTCGGGACCGACCTCGGGTACGGGTACATAGACGAGAACCGGACGACGTCATGAGCGCGGCCGAGCACGCGAACGTGCACGCAGGCGCCACCTTGGCGGACACCTTCGCTGCCGCGCAGAACACGGCCTCGGTCCTGGTCGAGGCGCTCCCGTACATCCGCCGCTTCTGGGGAAAGATCGTCGTCGTCAAGTACGGCGGCAACGCGCTGAACGGCTCGACCGGTGGTGAGAGCGATGCGCTGGCGTCGTTCGCCCAGGACGTCGTGCTCATGCGTGCCGTGGGGATCCTGCCCGTCGTGGTCCACGGCGGCGGCCCGCAGATCGGCGACCTCATGGCCCGGCTGGGCAAGGAGACAGAGTTCCGCAACGGCCTGCGCGTGACCGACGCCGAGACGCTCGATATCGCCCGCATGGTGCTGGTCGGCAAGGTGAACCGGGACATCGTGTCCGCCATCAACGTGCATGGCCCGCTGGCGGTCGGCATGTCGGGCGAGGACGCCAACCTGATCACGGCGGCCCAGAGTGACGTCGACCTGGGGTTCGTCGGCAGCGTGTCCGTCGTCGACCCGACCATGCTCCAGCGGCTGGTCGCCGAGGGCATCATCCCTGTCGTGGCCACCATCGCGGCCGACGCGGCGGGGCAGGCCTACAACATAAACGCCGACAGTGTGGCCGGCGCGCTGGCGGCGACGCTCCAGGCCGAGAAGCTGATCTTCCTCACCGACGTGGAAGGGTTGCGAGCGGTGCCCGACGATCCCGACACCCTCGTCCGGCAGGTTGCGGTGGCCACAGTGGAGGAGATGCTGGAGAGCGGCGCGGCGGCGGGCGGCATGGTGCCCAAGGTTGAGGCCTGCGCGTCCGCCGTGAAAGCCGGCGTGTCCCGCGCACACATCCTCGACGGGCGGGTGCCCCACGCGCTCCTGCTCGAGCTGTTCACCGATTCGGGTGTGGGCACCATGGTGCTCCCGTGACCGGCGCCGCCGTAGGCACGCCCGACACCCACCCCCGCCGCGCCCTCATGCGGACGTACGCCGAACCGCCGCTGACGTTCGTACGGGGGCAGGGCACCCTCCTCTTCACCGCCGACGGGAAGGAGTACCTGGACTTCATCACGGGCCTCGCCGTCGTGTCGCTCGGCCACGCCCATCCCGCGGTCGCCGATGCGGTGGCCGAACAGGCGCGCACGCTGTCGCATGTGTCGAACCTCTACGGCAACACGCTGGCGCCCGAGGTGGCACTGACGCTTGACCGGCTGATCAACGGTGGCTCCGGGCAGGCTGGCGGCCAGGTGTTCTTCACCAACTCGGGGGCGGAAGCCAATGAGTGCGCCCTGAAGCTGGCCCGCCGGTGGGCCGGTGGCGGCCGCCACGTCGTCATCAGTGCGGACAACTCGTTTCACGGCCGGACGCTGGCCACGCTCACGGCGACCGGCCAGCCCGAGAAGCAGGCGCCGTTTCTCCCGCTGCCCGAGGGGTTCGTCCACGTGCCCTACGACGACATCCCCGCGCTGGACGAGGCGCTCAAACCCGACACGGTGGCGGCGGTCCTCCTGGAGCCGATGCAGGGGGAGGGGGGTGTGATCGTGCCGAGTTCGGATTACCTCGGCGCCGTCCGGGGCCTCTGTACCGAGCGCAACGCCCTCCTCATGCTCGACGAGGTGCAGACCGGTCTGGGCCGGACCGGGTACTGGTTCGCGTTCCAGGCGCTCGGATTGGAGCCCGATGTCGTGACGATGGCCAAGGCGCTCGGCAACGGCATGCCCGTCGGTGCGTGCTGGGCCCGCGCCGAGGTGGCCGCCGCCTTCGGTCCGGGCGATCACGGCTCCACATTCGGCGGACAACCCCTGGCCCTGGCCGCAGCACGAGCGACGCTCGCCGTCATGGAGGCCGACGACGTCTGCGGGAAGGCTCGCATGTCGGGCGCACTGCTCGCCGCGGGACTGTCGGCTCTCCCCGGCGTGGTCTCGGTGCGCGGTGCCGGCCTCCTCCTGGCGGCCCAGCTGGCCGCGCCACTGGCCAAGGACGTGGCCGCCGGCGCGCTCTCGCACGGCCTGCTCGTCAACGCGGTGCGGCCCGACGCCGTGCGGGTCGCCCCGCCCCTCCTCGTCACCGCGGAGGAGATCGGCCGTGCCCTCGCGATCCTGGGTGACGTCATGGGCGGACTGGACTGGAGCTGAGCGATGCCCCACCTCTTCGATATTGACGATCTCTCTCCCGCGGAGTTCGACCACGTGCTCGAACTGTGCACCAGCGACAGCATCGGCCCGGCGTTGCGCGGGCAGGGGGTGGCCCTCCTGTTCGAGAAGCCGTCCGCCCGCACGCGCAACTCCACCGAAATGGCGACGGTCGGGCTGGGCGGGCATCCCGTGTACATACAGGGATCTGAGGTCGGGCTCGACACCCGGGAGTCGGCCGAGGATGTCGCCCGCACCCTCGGCTGCTACCACCGGATCCTCTGTGCCCGCGTCTTCAGCCACGACATGCTGCTCCGGATGGCCTTCGCGCTCGACGCCAGCGGCTTCGACGTGCCCGTCATCAACCTCCTCTCGGACCAGGCCCACCCGTGCCAGGCCGTGGCCGACGTGCTCACGCTGCGCGACACGCTCGGAGAGCTGAAAGGGCGCGTGCTCGCCTACATCGGCGACGCCAACAACATGTGCCGCTCGCTGGTGAAGGCGGCACTGATGCAAGGCATGGACGTCCGGGTGGCCTCCCCCCCCGGCTACTCGTTCTCCGAGGAGGAGCTCACCGCCCTGCGCGGCTACGCACAGCGCGTCGGGCGCGGCGCTGTCCTGCTCAGTACGAACGATCCGGCATCGGCCGCCGGCGGCGCTGACGCGCTCTACACCGACGTCTGGACCAGCATGGGACAGGAAGAGGAGCGTGCCGCCCGCGTAGAGGCGTTCGCCGGCTTCACCGTTGACGACGCCCTCATGGAGCTGGCTGAGCCCGATGCCGTGGTGCTGCACTGCCTGCCGGCCCACCGCGGCGAGGAGATCTCCGCCTCGGTGTTCGAGGGTGAGCACAGCGTGGTGTGGAAGCAGGCGGCGCACCGGCAGACCGCCATGCACGGGATCCTGGCCTGGTCGATTGAGGACGCCGTATGAGCACCTCAGCGTCGGCCTCCCGGTTGACGAAGAACCAGCGGCAGCACCGCATCACGCGGTTGCTCGAGACCCAGGTGGTGACCAGCCAGACGCAACTGGTGGCGCTCCTGGCCGACCAGGGGGTGGAGGCCACCCAGACGACGGTGTCACGCGACCTGGAGGACCTGGGGGCGGTCAAGGTGCGGCTGCCAGGGGGTGAGGCGGCGTATGCGCTGCCCGAACTGCCGGTGCACCAGATCGCGCCGGAGGACCACCTGCGCCGGGTGTTGGGGGAGTGGGTGGTGGAGCTCGCCCACTCAGGCAATCTGGTCGTCCTGCGCACACCGCCCGGTTCGGCGCATGTCGTAGGCTCGGCGCTCGATCGGAGCGGGATGGAGGCGGTGATCGGCACGGTGGCGGGGGACGACACGGTCCTCGTCGTCGTGGACGACGCGGTAGGGGGAGACGTGATGGCGGAACGGTTGCGCGACGTCGCAGGGATCACCGAGGGAACCAGGGGCTCCGGCGCGCTGCGCTCGGTGCACGGGAAGGACTGAACGATGGCTGAGCGAGTTGTGCTGGCCTACAGCGGCGGCCTCGATACGTCTGTCGCCGTGCGGTGGCTCAAGGAGAACGAGGACGTCGAGGTCATAGCCGTGGCGGTCGACGTCGGGCAGGCCGCGGAGCGGGGCGGTGAGGACTGGGACGCCATCCGGCACCGGGCGCTGGCGGCCGGCGCCGTCGAGGCGGTCGTCATTGACGCACGCCGCGAAATGGCCGAGGAGTTCTGCATGCCCGCCCTGGCAGCCAACGCCCGCTACGAGGGGAAGTACCCGCTCGTCTCCGCGCTCTCGCGGCCCGTTATTGTGCGCCACCTGGTGGCCGAGGCGCGCCGCCACAGCGCGACGGGGGTCGCCCACGGCTGCACCGGCAAGGGCAACGACCAGGTCCGCTTCGAGGTCAGCACGCGCGCCCTGGCACCCGACCTGTCGATTTACGCACCGGCCCGCGTGTGGGGCCTCACCCGCGAGGACTGCGTCGAGCTGGCCGCCAAGTGGGAGATCCCCATCACCGTGACCAAGGACAAGCTGTACTCCATTGACGACAACCTGTGGGGCAAGGCCATCGAGTGCGGCGCGATCGAGGACCCGTGGGCGCCGGCCCCCGACGACGTGTACACCCTCACCCGACCCACCGAGACGGAGCCCGTCGAAGTGATCGTCGGGTTCGAGTCCGGCATCCCCGTCTCGCTCGACGGCCGGTCGCTCGCACCCCAGCCGCTTATTGAGCAATTGGGACGGGTCGCCGGCAGCCGAGGCTTCGGCCGTCTCGACATGGTGGAGAACCGACGGGTCGGCATCAAGAGCCGGGAGGTCTACGAGTGCCCGGCCGCGCTCGCGTTGATCCTCGCCCACGCCGACCTCGAAGACCTGACGTTGGAGCGGGACCTGCACCACGAGAAGGCACGGCTGGAGCCCCGCTGGGCCGAATTGGTGTATGACGGGCTCTGGTTCTCACCACTCAAGTCCGCGCTCGATGCCTTCATCGCGAGCAGTCAGCGGCATGTCACCGGCGAGGTTCGCCTGCGCTTCGCTCCCCCCGGGACCTGTACGGTCGTCGGCCGGCGCAGCCCGGTGGCGCTCTACGACCACGGACTGGCCACGTACGACGCGTCGGACACGTTCCGTCACGCCGACGCCGAGGGCTTCGTACGGCTGTGGGGCCTCGGGGTCGCCACGTGGTCGGCCCGCCAGGGTCCGGGCGCCGAGGGCGCCGCTGACGGGGAAGGTACGGGGTCATGACGCTGTGGAAGGGCAGGATTTCGGCCGACATGGCCGAAGCGGTGGCGGCGTTCACCATCAGCCTCCCCTTCGACTGTGTCCTGGCCCTTGACGACCTCGAAGGCTCACGTGCGCACGTGAAGGGTCTCGGCAAGGCCGGAATCCTCACCGACGAGGAGGTCTCCATCCTCCTGAAGGCGCTCGACGGCGCCGGGACCGAGCTCGCGGACGGCACCTTCGCGTTCAGGCCGGGCGACGAGGACGTGCACACCGCCGTCGAGCGGCGTGTCACCGAGTTGGCCGGCGACGTGGGGGCGAAGCTGCACACCGGCCGCAGCCGTAACGACCAGGTGGCGACCGATCTGCGGCTGTGGTGCCGACGTTCACTGGTCGCGGTGGCAGCCGAGGTCATGGAGCTCCAGGACACCCTGGCCCAGCGCGCGCTCGATGCGGCCGAGACCTACCTCCCCGGCTACACCCACCTGCAGCGGGCGCAGCCGGTCCTGCTGGCCCACCATCTCCTGGCGCACGGGTGGGCGCTCGCACGCGACGTCGACCGCCTGCTCGTCACCGTGGAGCGGTTGAACGTCTCACCGCTCGGGGCGGGAGCACTGGCCGGTTCGTCACTGCCCCTCGACCCGGACTTCGTCGCCGCGGAGTTGGGCTTCCGCGGCTGCTTCGAGAATTCGCTCGATGCGGTCTCGGACCGCGACTTCGTCGCCGAGGCCCTCTTCGACCTGGCCCTCCTCGGGGTGCACCTCTCGCGCATGGGGGAGGAGCTCGTGCTGTGGTCGACCGAGGAATTCGGCTTCTGCACGCTCGACGACGCCTACGCCACCGGCAGCTCCATGCTGCCGCAGAAGAAGAACCCCGATGTGGCCGAGCTGGCCCGCGGCAAGGCAGGGCGTCTGATCGGCCACCTGAACGCGGTGCTGATCATGCTCAAGGGGCTGCCCCTCGCCTACAACCGCGACCTGCAGGAGGACAAGGAGCCGCTGTTCGACGCCGTCCTGCAGACGACGCGCGCACTGAAGGCGCTGCGCGGCGTCTACGAGACCGTGACGTGGAACGAGGAGCGGATGCAGTCGGCGGCCGACGGGCCGGCGGCATCGGCCATCGACCTGGCCGAAATGCTGGTCGAGCAGGGCATGCCCTTCCGGCAGGCCCACGCGCTCGTCGGTGGCCTCGTGCGCGACTCGCTCGAACGCCACGTGCCGCTGGTCGAGTTGGTGGCGGCCCACCCGGCTTTGGGGGAGGCCGCCACCCACCTCCTCGAGCCCGGTGTGGCGGTGACCCGTCGGCGCACCCCCGGCGGCGCCGGTCCTGGTCCGGTCCGCGAGCAGACCGAGCGTTTCACACGGCGTCGCGAGGTCGACCGCACGCGGCTGGCGCACTGGTCCGCCGTGTCGTCGTAAAGACCCGGCGCGAGACGCGGGTGCGGCGGGAGGACTTCCTCGGCGATCCGGTCGCCATCGCACCCCTGTTGCTCAACAAGGTCCTGCGGAACGGGTCGCGTGCAGGACGCATTGTCGAGGTGGAGGCCTACAAGGGAGTCCGTGACCCCGCCTCGCACGCCTACCGCGGGCTGACCCCGCGCGTCGCGGTGATGTTCGGGCCGCCCGCGCACCTCTACGTGTACTTCACCTACGGCATGCACTGGTGCGCCAACGTGGTGTGCGGGCCCGACGGCGAGGCGGGCGCTGTGCTGATCCGTGCGCTGGCGCCGCTCGCCGGCATTGAGGAGATGCGGTTGGCCCGGCTGGCGGCGCGCCGCGATCGGGATCTGTGCAACGGGCCGGCGAAGTTGTGCCAGGCCCTCGGCATCATCGGGGTGGACAACGGGGCCGATCTGCTGGGCGGTCGCGGGGTCGTGCTGGAGGATGACGGGACGCCGCCACCACGACGTCCGGGCCGGGGGACGCGGATCGGCATCAGCGTCGCGACACAGAAGCGGTGGCGGTGGTGGGTACCCGGGGACCCCGCCGCCTCGCGTTGACGTTGAGGCTCGGGGTGCCACAGAACGGTGCTCCGCCGCCGCCGCCGGCCGCCGCCGGCCGGTCCGAACGAGCTTTGCTCGGCTGCGGCGCAGAACGTGTCGTCCCAGTTCATGAAGGCCTTTGGCCGCGGTCGGGTGGCAATGCAACGAGATTGTTATGTCCGTGCAACCTCGAGGGGTGACACTTCATTCTGGTAACAACGTTCGTAGACAGACGATCCAGTCTGGATTCGAACCGGGTGTCCCACCACCCCGGGGCACCCGCAATCGAGGAGATCAGCGGGCGGCGCACGCTTCGGTAGTCCCATCAGGCGGTGGAACGAAGCGGAAAGTTCGTTGGGTCTCGAGCACCGGGTGGCATGCGGTCGAAACTCACATTCGACCGCATGCCACCATCCGGTGAGCCTGAAGCAGCCTCCGTCCCCCATACCCCCCAGGGGGACGGCTGGCGTCCCCGGGCAGGTGGAGGGGGCGGTTGGGTGCGGGGGAGCATCCACGATCGGGATCCGCCCCGGCGCTACCGTCAGTGCTGCGCCGGTCTGGGCACGGCCCAGGCATCGACCGCGTCGCGCGAGCGCGTTGACGGTCTACCGCGCGCCTGTTACAGTTACCCTCCCGTCGGAACGGCCCCCCAAGGCCGCCCGACCGCCGAAGGAGACTTTCCAGCGGGTCATTCCGTCCGGAACAGTCCTTCGGAGAACCCCGGCACCAACACCGGCAGTAGTGGTGCGTGCCCGGTCGCTCCTTGAAAACGGAATAGCGAGAGCCAAAAGCCAGTGCGGGCAATTCATTCGTGCTTCGGCACGACTGGGTTGTACGTCAATTAAGCAGTAAGGCAGGCCTCAACTGTGTCACTAGGAGCTCTTTTGCGCCTAGGGGCCTAAAACGGCCTGTTGTTACCATGGAAGAGTCATACATGGTGACTCTCTGATTTTTGGAAGGTCCTTTCCCTACAGTTTAGGGAGCGGGCTAACCGGAAGTCTCGATGGAGAGTTTGATCCTGGCTCAGGACGAACGCTGGCGGCGTGCCTAACACATGCAAGTCGAACGCTCTCCATTCGGTAGCAATACTGATGAAGAGGGAGTGGCGAACGGGTGAGTAGCACGTGAGCAACCTGCCCCGAAGACTGGGACAACACCGGGAAACCGGTGCTAATACCGGATATCCCTATCGGACCGCATGATCTGATAAGGAAATGGATTCCGCTTCGGGAGGGGCTCGCGGCCTATCAGCTAGTTGGTGAGGTAATAGCTCACCAAGGCATCGACGGGTAGCTGGTCTGAGAGGACGATCAGCCACACTGGGACTGAGACACGGCCCAGACTCCTACGGGAGGCAGCAGTGGGGAATCTTGCGCAATGGGCGAAAGCCTGACGCAGC
>Ga0307374_10001323_pt1 | contig 45834 bp, 53 predicted proteins | sample OX3MG_FD_202532 | JGI IMG/M metagenome (GOLD analysis project Ga0307374, IMG submission 202532) | Soil microbial communities from Risofladan, Vaasa, Finland - OX-3 | ecosystem: Environmental > Terrestrial > Soil > Coastal area > Acid sulfate soil | place: Finland: Risofladan, Vaasa | collected...
TCGCGGTCCAAGGTCACGATTTCCCGGGCCCGGACGTCCCCCGCGCATTTCCGTATGGCATTTACGACATTGGCCGCAATGCCGGCTTCGTCAACGTAGGAACCGACCATGACACCGGGGCCTTTGCGGTCGCCTCGATCCGGGGGTGGTGGCGTTCGGAAGGCCGGCGCATTTACGCCGATGCCAAGACGATTCTGATTACCGCCGACGGGGGCGGAAGCAATGGGTGGCGATTGCGGCTGTGGAAGTTGGAACTGCAGAAGCTCGCCGACCAGACGGGGTTGGCAATCTCCGTATGCCACTTTCCACCCGGCACCAGCAAGTGGAACAAGATCGAGCACCGCCTATTCTCCTTCATCTCATCGAACTGGCGCGGCGAGCCACTGCGGGACTACGAGACGATCGTCAATCTCATCGCCGCAACCACGACGGCCAAGGGCTTGAAGGTCACTTGCCGACTGGACCGGCGCAAATATCCAACCGGACGCGAGGTAAGCGACGAAGAGATGAATCGAGTCAACCTGCAACGCGACAAGTTTCACGGTGAGTGGAACTATCTGATCAAACCGAATTTGAAGACGAGTTGATACCCTTATTTATTAACTACTCCTAAGCGTCGAGCCGTCGCCGAAACCCCAGACCAGTCGCTCGGCGCCAGTTGGCATGAGCTTTCGATGCTTGCCCAAGTACGCTCCGTCGGGACCGAAAAAAAGCACCGTGCAATAGAGCGTACTGCCGCCACGCTCGATGACGCCGACGACGAGGTGCAGGGCGTGCTGCGCCGCGACGCCGGCGATGAAATCCACCTCGGGACCCGGCACGTCGATCGACGAATCGTAATAGCGACGAAACTGCTCGCGCCCAGCAGGCGTGCGGCCGCCCATGCGCGTTCCGAAATCCAGACCGCGCGGATAGGCGCAGACAAAGGCCTCGGGAAAAACCACAAGCCGCGCGCCGCGGGCAGCAGCTTCACCAGCCAACGTGCCCAGCTTCTGCAACGTACGCTCCTTGTCGAACGCGATCGGCGCCGCCTGTACGACCGCTGCGGTGAACGTCGCTGCCATGGCTAGACCTTGCTCCGAAACCCGGGTGCTCGAGGATAGTGCGCGCCCAGGGGGGAAAAAAGACGGCGGGATCAACATTTTCGCGCGTCACCACCCAAGATCAGTGAGGGAGCGCCGACGCTCCCAGTACGACATCAATCGGGCCGCGCGGGATGTTCACCTGCCGACAGCGGCCGACCCGCGAAGCCGGCTTCGGAATCGGCACCTAAAAAGGCAAGTCTGGCTTCTGGCGGTTCGGTCAGGCGCCATCGGCCAACGTAAAATACACACTTGTCTCCAGCAGGATGCGTGGCAGCAGTTGCCCTGTGTCCCTACCCTCCTCCTTGGAGACATAGCCCGAATGCGGCGGACACCCTTCCGGGTTTTTCTTGCCGCCAGGACGGCCCCTTAGGGCGTGGACGGCCCCGGCGCGGCATCTCGGCTAACTCCGAGTTCGGCGCGCTTGGTGGGACAACGCCGCGAAGCGAGTAAACTAAAACGTAAAAGTAAGACTGAACGGAGCTTGAAATGACCGCCGAATCGCTGGCGAAGGCCACACGCGCCGTCATCGGTGCTCGCCTGCAGGCTTTTGAGCAGGCCGAAGCCGAACGCATCCTCTCCGCCTGCACGCAATGCGGGAAGTGCTTCGAGGTCTGCCCGATGACCCGCTATGGCAGGGCGGCAACCGGGGCAGACGGCAAGAAGGTGGTTGCGGGCGTGCTCGCGGTGCTGCGCGGACAACCGGGCACGCCCGAAGCTCTTGACTGGATCTCGGTGTGCGCGCGCAGCGGCGTCTGCGTGCCGGCCTGCCCGGACAAAGTCGATCCACGCATGATGATGCGTCTCGCACGCATGACGGCCTCGGGCGGCCGCGGGCACGCGAAGCAGATCGAACTGAGCGATGACCCGGATTACTTCAACCGGGTACGCGCCTTCGCGAAGTTAAATCTAAGCGACGAAGAACTCAAGGATTGGACATGAAAGAGGCCATCACCTTCTGGTATGGCTGCAACGTGCTGCGGCACGGCGACATCATCCACAGCTGCCTCGACATCCTGCGCGCGCTCGATTTCGACCCGCGACCTGCCGGAGGGCCGGACTACTGTTGCGGCACCGTGAAAGATTCCAACCAGATTACCGCGGGCGGCATGGCTACGCGCACGGTCGGGCGCTTCAACGCGATGGGGCGCGAGCGCGTCGTCGCATGGTGCCCCTCGTGCCACTCTCACATGCACGATTTCATGGCCCGCACCAACGACACGCAGTTCGCGATGACTTATATGGTCGATCTGCTCTACGCGAACCGCGCCAAACTTGCACCGCTGCTGGTGCACCCGGTGCCGCTGCGCGTGATTGTGCACAAGCACATAGGCTTCAACGACCTGGTCGAGGTGAACCGCATCATCCCCGAGCTGCTGCGCATGATCCCAGGTGTAGAGGTGGTGGAGGACGACTACCTCGCGCCGGGCTACATGTGCGCGTCGCTGGTCGCGGTGCCCGGCGCGATGGACGACATGTTTGCGCACACCGTACGTGCAGTAAGGACAGCCGGCGCCGAAGCGGTAGTATCGATTTTCCACCAGTGCTACCGCGAGTTCTGCGGACTCGAAGCGCGGGGCGCCACGCAGGTCTGCAACTATATCCACCTGCTGGCGCGCTCGATGGGCTTCGCCTACGAGGACGAGTACAAGGCCTGGAAGAAGGCCGGCGCCGGCGCCGCGGAGCTGATCGGCAAAGAACGCCTCGCCAGGGTCGGCGTGCAGTTCTTCGAGCGCGCGCTGCTGCCCGAACTCAAGAAACGCCCGACCCTCCCAGGCCGATAAAAGGCACTGCGCGAATGAACACGCCTGTCGCACCAAAGCCTGTCAAACCCATCGGCACCTACTCGCCGATCCGCATCATCCCCATCGGCACGACCAAGCTGGTATTCATTTCCGGTCTGACCTCGGGTGGCGATGCGCCCTACGACATGGCGGGCCAGGCCGAGATCATCTTCGCGCGCATGAACGCGCTGCTCGCCGAGGCCGGCGGCGACCTCCGCCATCTTGTCAAGATCACCACCTTCCTCACCGACATGCGCCAGTATGCCGCCTATAACACCGTGCGCAACCGCATCTTCTGCGCGGTCGGAACTCCGCCAACCAGCGCAACCGTCGGCACGACGCAACTGGTCAGCCCGGATGCGATGATCGAAATCGAGGCCGTGGCGGTGATTCCGGGGCCGCAGTAGAGGCCCGCCCGTTTCAAAGCACTTCGCTACGCGGTTGTTATGCCGTCATTGGGTTATTAAAGGCCAAGATCGGAAAGCCCCGGATGGTCGTCTGGTCGACGACCAAGCGGCCAACGGTATTTTCGATCAGATTCTTTAATAGGAAGGTCATTTATGCTAGCGATTCGACACTGCATTAGTCCTGATTCGGTGAACTCCCAGTTTTCGTTGCCGTAAGAGCGAAACCAAAAACCGGCGTCATCGTGCCATTCATAAGCGAATCTGACGGCGATCCGATTCCCATCGGCGATCCACAGTTCTTTGATTAATCGGTATTCAAGTTCCTTGCTCCATTTGCGTTTAAGGAAAGCGACGATTTGTTCACGACCAATTACGAATTCACTCCGGTTTCGCCATTTACTGTGGGGTGTGTAAGCAAGCGACACGCGTTCAGGATCACGAGTGTTCCACCCGTCTTCGGCTAGACGCACCTTCTGGGAAGCGGTCTCGACGGTGAATGGTGGAAATGGAGGCTTAGATCCGTCGGTCATTTTTCGGCTCCTGGAGTTAGAACGCAGCGGACCGTTAAAGCGCCGCATACTCTAAAACATGTCATTCGGCCGAAGCCTCCCAGGTTTGCGCTACTTCGCGACTTGCCGCTCGCGCAGTTCGGTCAGCGTCTTGCAGCCGATGCACAGCGTCGCAGTCGGCCGTACTTCCAAGCGCTTCAGGCCTATGTCGATACCGCAGTTCTTGCAGTAGCCGTATTCGCCCGAGTCAATGCGGGCGATGGTCGTCTCAATCTTCTTGATGAGCTTCCTCTCGCGGTCGCTGTTACGCAGCTGAACGTCCATGTCCGCTTCCTGGCTTGCACGGTCATTGGGGTCAGCGAACACCGTCGCGTCGTCCTGCATGGTGTGCACCGTGCGATCGATTTCCAGCGACAACTCTTCCTTCTGCGCTTCAAGGATCCTCTTGAAGTGGCGCCGCTGCTTGAGATTCATGTATTCGTCGCCCTTCTTCGGCAGATAGGGTGGGAACGTCTTGTGCAGCAAGTCCATTACGGAGTTTCCGTGTTGCAACGATAACGGCGGCTTGACGCCAAGAATTGAGCGGTCGAACAGAAGAATTCTACGCCGCCCTCTAGTGAGAGGCGATTCCAAGCGTCGTACCACGATTTGGAAAGGCCGACGGAAGGGGGATTGAAGGCTGGTGCGTCGGCAGGGCCCTTTTCCCCATTGCGGCTCGAACTCCTCGAGCGATCGATTTGATATGACCCCTCGCCAGTGGCACCGCAAGTCAAGGTTTGTCCGAAGCTGGTGAATATGGCGATACGGCAATGGAATCGCTGGCGGGAAATGTTTCGCCAGCGCTTCATCGAGGAGCCACTCGTCGTGCGCCCCTCCGCATGCTGCAGCGCCTCGGACGCAATAAGAGTCGATGCCCGTCACGCCGGGCATCCACGGCATCGCGGGCGTACCCGACACTTGAGCCGCACGGACAGGTTTCTTCTGCGCCCCGTGGCTGCCGAACTTGGCCATGCGGGGACCGGCAAGCCGACGCATCATCGAGGCGGCAGCGATGAGACGCCAACCGGTCACGTCCCGTAATTTTGCCCGCCAAACCACGCGGGGAACGTCAGCCCGGGAGGCGTCCGAGTGCGATCTCCCGGCCCGAATTCTGGCCGGGCTCGGCACGCAGCTCGATCCGATCGAGCCACTTGATGCTCGTGAAACAGTCGGCGCCCGGGACCACGAGCCGCACCGGCCCGCCGTGCTCGCGCGGGAGCGGCGCGTCGTCGAGTTGCGTCGCGAGCAGCGCGCCACGCGCCTCCTCGAGCGTCAGCGGGACGCTGAACTCACCCGCGCTCGCCTGTATGCTCCGCGCCTGGGCGGCGACGCCTGCGGTGTCCAGCACCGTGGCGAGCGCGACGCCCCTCCAGTGCAAACCTGGCACGCTCCAGCCCTCGAGGCAGCGGAAGTCGTCGGTTACCTCGGCCAGTGGAAATGCCGCCAGATCGGCCGGTGTCAATTCAAGGCGGCGCGCCACAAGGCCGTCGACGACAAGGCGCGGGTGAGGCGGTTCCGGCGTGCCGCCGGGGTGCACCGGCAAGGCGGAGAGTGCTTGGCGTTCGGTCTTGGGCATCGTCGGATCCTTCTCGGCGCGCACTGCTCGTCCGTCGGCCCTGTCCGATCGCCGGCGGCGAGAAGCTGCATGGCATTCTAGCCAATCAGACTTCGTTTTCCAACTGGTGCGCCGGAAGAAGGTAAGGTTGGGGCCTTGGCATGCTCTTCGCCTGATCGAGAGGCGGCAAGGAATGGAAATGGACGATGAGTTGCAACCAGATTGGGATCCGAAATCCGATGCCGTTCTGCACAATCAGCTCGCGGCCTACGATGATATGCGCGAGCGCTGCCCGGTCGCGTACAGCGAGCTACTGGGCTGGTCCCTGTTTCGGCACGAGGATCTAGTCCGCGTCCTAAACGACCCCGACGCTTTCAGCAACGTCGTATCGAGCCACCGCTCGGTCCCGAACGGAATGGACCCTCCCGAGCACACCGAGTACCGCCGGATTATCGAACCATATTTTCGGCCGGAACGAATGGAGGCGTTCGAGCCGCAGTGCCGGGAGATCGCCTCGAATCTTGTCCGATCGCTACTGGGGCGCGACGAGGTGGAAGTCATCGGCGAGTTTGCCCAGTCATTCGCCGTTCAGGTTCAATGTGCCTTTCTCGGTTGGCCGCCGGAAATGCACCAGCCGCTACGTGTCTGGACGCGCAAGAATCATGAGGCAACGCATGCACGGGACCGAGCCGCCATGGCCGAGATCGCGCGCGACTTCGACGGCTACATCGACGAGTTACTGGGGAAGCGACGCAAGGCCGAGGGACAGGCGAGTCAAGACGTAAGCGCCAACCTGCTGCGGGAACGGGTATGGGGCCGACCGCTGCGCAACGAAGAGATCGCCAGCATCCTGCGCAACTGGACCGTCGGTGAGATCGGCACGATCTCGGCGGCAGTCGGGATCCTGGTCCACTACCTTGCGCAACACCCCGATCTGCACCGGCGGTTGCGTGCCGAGCCTTCGCTGCTGCCCGCCGCGATCGAGGAGATTCTCAGGATTCACGGACCGCTCGTGGCCAACCGGCGCGTCACGACCCGTCCGGTCGAAATCGCGGGCCGCACGATCGGCGCCGGCGAGCGGATCTCGCTCAACTGGATCTCCGCCAACCGCGACGGACGCGCATTCCAAGACGCGGGGACGTTTCGGCTGGACCGCGATCCGGGCACAAATCTGCTTTACGGCAAGGGAATCCACGTCTGCCCCGGCGCCCCGCTCGCCCGCATGGTACTGCGCGTAGTCATGCAGGAACTCCTCGGCCACGCAACCCGGTTTAACCTCGTATCCGACAGGCGGCCAACCAAGGCAGCGTATCCCGTCAGTGGCTTTGCCACTTTGCCCATGCGGATCGAATAGGCGCTATAAACGAAGCCTTGCATGGGCCGAAGCGGGATCATGACAAGCAAACGATGCGGCGCCAGGCCAAGCGGCGCAAGGTTTACACCCGGCTGCTAGGCGGGTTTGTCCGAAGCAGGTGAATATGGCGATACGGCGATGGAATCGCTGGCGGGAAATGATTCGGCCAGCGCTTCATCGAGGAGCCACTCGTCGTGATCCTCCGCATGCCGCGACCCCTCGGGGGCAGCGACTTCGAGCAATTTCGCCGGTAAACCAAGCCCACTGTGCGGTCGTTTGACCATGGCACCTCTCCCACTAGCTCGCGCGATCATCGCCGGCTGTCTGCGCGATGTAGCGGTACAGGGTGCGGTAACGTTCCTCGACGGCCTTGCCGAATATGGGATCCGGCTGAGACCGCGTCTCGGCATAGATCTTCTTCCACTCATCGCCCCTCAGCATCTTGTCAGCCGACCCGAAAAGGTCGCTCTCCTCCTTATCCATATGGGTGCGGTAGTACGTGACATACACAAGACCCGGTGCTTCTATCACTTGTCGCGGCATAAGCGCGCCGGTGATGACGCTCTTCAGGTTTTCGTGAAGGCGGGCTCCGGACTCCGCGATCACGCGATGTTGTCTCGCAAGTTCCTCAACGCTTTTCGCTACGCTAGGCTCACGTTTCATACGACGTGAAAATATGACATCCTCCTTCGGATGATGAAACAGGTCCGGATAGTGGATTATGTAATAGAGGATATCAGTCATGAGTTCGTAGTCGGGACGTTGCTCTCGGTGAAAGAGCTCCAACTGCACCTCGAGCAGATCGAGCAGTTTTCTGAAGTTCACATGTTCTTTGCGCAACTTCGCAATTTCATTTTCCATCTTGATCCACGATAAATCCAAAGGTAAGAAACGCGAATAAAGTGGCGACTCTGCGCTTCGAATGTCGCTTCCGCTTGCGCCGTACGAATGCCCGTGGAGCGACTGACTCGTGTCTTGGTTGTCGCCGATAGCTTACGCTTTTCCGCAAGAGCTGCACCTGAGGTGGAGGCCTAGCATGACGCAGAGAATCGATTGGAAAGCGGTCGCGCCGGAAGGATACGCGGCCCAACTCGGGCTCGAAACCTATGCCCGCCGCTCCGGGCTGGAAAGTTCCCTCCTCGAGCTCGTCAAGACGCGTGCGTCGCAGATCAACGGCTGCGCGTACTGCCTGGACATGCACACGAAGAACGCTCGTGCTCACGGTGAGAGCGAGCAGCGCCTCTACGCGCTTGCCGCGTGGCGCGAGACCGCGTTCTACAGCGATCGCGAGCGCGCCGCGCTCGCGTGGACCGAGGCGCTGACGCGTATCGCCGAGAACGGAACGACCGACGCACTGTACGCGGAGATGCGCCACCACTTCAGCGAGAAGGAGTTGGTGGATCTGACGCTCGCGATCGTGGCGATCAACGGCTGGAACCGGCTCGCGATCGCGTTTCGCACCCCGGCCGGCAACTATCAGCCCGCCGCGCACGCGGCTCCTGGGAACCCACGGCAAGGAGGTTCGACGTGACACAGAACGGCTATAACCACACCATCGTCGGCGCCGTGCGACGCGCTGTCCGGTAAGCGGTCCCGACGACCGCGACAATCCGACTGGAGTCAAGCGAAATGACCGAGCAACAACTCTATTCCGCTGCGACGCGCGAGCTGGCGGCGAAACGCACCGAGCTCGCCCCGGAGATCGACGCGGCGTTCAAGGCGTTCAGCGAGCGCGTGTTCGCGCCAGGAGCGCTGCCGGCAAAAATGAAACAGCTGGTCGCCGTCGCCCATGTCACTCAGTGCCCGTACTGCATCCGTGGCCACACGAAGGCCGCGCTCCGGGCCGGAGCGCCGCGCCAGGAACTGATGGAGGCAATCTGGGTGGCTGCGGAGATGCACGCGGGCGGCGCATTCGCGCATTCCGCGCTGGCGCTCAGCGTGATGGAAGCCTCGAGCGAGGCGCCACGCCCCGGGCCTCAGACGTGATCGATCAAGGTTCGAGCGCGTAGATATTGTGCCGGCCGACGTCGTTGATGTCGCGTTCGCCGCACAGCGCCATGGTGAGATCGAGCTCCTTCTCGATGATGTCGAGTGCGCGCTTGACACCGCTCTCCCCGCCCGCGCCGAGCCCGTATAGGAATGCGCGGCCGATATAGGTGCCGCGCGCGCCGAGCGCCCGTGCCTTGAGGACATCCTGGCCCGAACGGATGCCGCCGTCGACGTGGATCTCGATCCGGCCGCCGATTGCGTCAACCACCTCGGGCAGCACGCGGATCGACGAGGGAGCCCCGTCGAGCTGCCGTCCGCCATGGTTCGAAACAATCAGCGCATCCGCCCCCGAATCGGCCGCGCGCCGCGCGTCCTCGGCGCCGAGCACCCCCTTGACGATCAGCTTGCCGCTCCAGCGCTTCTTGATCCACGCGACGTCATCCCACGAAAGCCGAAGGTCGAACTGTTGGCTGGTCCATGCCGATAGCGACGACAGGTCCGCGACGCCCGTGGCGTGCCCAACGATATTGCCGAAGCTCCGCCGCTTAGTGCCGAGCATCTTCAGGCACCACACGGGCCGCATCATCATCTGCCACAGATGCTTCGGCGTGAACTTCGGGGGCGCGGAAAGATCGTTGCGCAAGTCCTTGTGGCGCTGCGCGAGGAGTTGCAAGTCCATGGTGAGCACCAGCGCCGAACAGTTTGCCGCCTTGGCACGGTCGATCAGCCGGTAGATGAACTCCCGGTCCCGCATCACGTAGAGCTGGAACCAGAACGGCTTGGTCGTGTTGACCGCGACATCCTCGATCGAGCAGATGCTCATGGTCGAGAGAACGAACGGCACGCCAGCCTTCACGGCCGCCCGCGCCGCCAGAATCTCGCCGTCGGCGTGCTGCATGCCGGCGAATCCGGTCGGTGCCAATGCCACCGGCAGCGCGACATCCTGGCCGACCATGGTGGTCCGCAGAGACCGGTTTTCGAGATTGACGGCGACCTTTTGTTTCAGGCGGATCTTGCGAAAATCAGTTTCGTTCTCCCGGTAAGTCTGCTCCGTCCACGCGCCCGAATCCGCGTAGTCGAAGAACAGCTTCGGCACGCGCCGCCGGGCACGCTGTTTGAGATCGTCAATGGTCAGCGCTTTCTCCAATCCGCCCGGCACGTCATACCCCCCCGCTTGGCTCAACACCCCACGCTCAGATCCGCAGGATACCCGGCCCGTCCCAGGCGGTATTTTCCCCCGGATACCCGAGCTGCGCGGAAACGACACGCACCCCGCCCACCTCGACTTCCAGGCTCCAATGGTGGTGCCCGAAGATCCATGCGACAATTTTGGCCCTGGCGGCAGCGGCGATCAAATCGTCGCAGTCGCTGTCGAATGCCGGCGACAGGGAAGTTGTGCCATAAGCCGGATTGCGCGCAGCCGAATGAGGCACGTGGTGCGTTACAACGAGCGTCGGCCCGTCGTGCGGCTGCGCCAGCTTCTGCCCCAGCCATGCGCGCGACAGACGGTGCTCCGCGAGCGCGTCCTGCGGCAGGAACGGGCTGCCGTCGCGCCGCGTGATCAACCGGTGGTCCTCGATCGCCTGCTCGGCATCGCGCATGCCTTGCTCAGGATCTCCCAGTACCGCATAGTCGGTCCACAACGTTGCGCCGAGAATCCGCAGCGAAGCGGGCCCGCAAGGGTAGCGCGCTTCGCCCCGGTCGAGCACCGTTACGCCTGCGACCCGCGCCGCGAGGAGCGCTTCGCGCTCGTCATCGAATGACCCGCGATAGTATTCATGGTTGCCGGGTACCACGAGCGCGGGGCACCCCAAATAGGCTGCAGCCTGCTCTGCGTAGCGCAGCGTCGAGACATCACGCCGTGACCGCATCCTGCCAATATCGCCGGCAAGTACGACGAGGTCCGCAATCCCGGCAAAGGCGGTGAGATCCGGTCCCAGATCGAGCGGCTTGATGCTGGTCCATCCCGGCCGGCCCTCCTGTTCCCGAATCTCGATGTGAATGTCGCTGAAATAGAGAATTTTCGACACCTTCGTCAGCCTCGACCACGGCCCCTCAACCAGCGCGGGATCAATTCGAGCGTCGTGTTACCGAGTGCGTCAGCCCACAGATTTATGCCGGCTCGATGGTCGACCGTATCGGAGACCGGGTCCGAGTACTCCGAGTTTGGCCCCAGTAAGCGCTGCCGCTGATGCTGATGCAAGCCGCGGGTATCGAATTCGTCTACATTGACGCCGGCGCCGAGTCGGTAGCGCGTGCCGCAGTACGGACACATCGCCTCGGTTCCATTCACGACGTCCAGGAAAATTTTCGGGTGCGACGACCACAGTGGCATTTTGGCATTGGGGCAATATGCCGGAAGATCACTCGCAGAGAGCTCCACCACGGAGCTGCTTTGCGCGGCGGGAGCGACGCTGCCGGGCCTGTGATCTGAAGCAGCCGAAGGTATGCGCATCCGCACCTTCGATTCCTCTCAGCGCTTGCCCGCGCCAACGCGGTGGCTTCGCCGCGCACCGGTCTTCGACGACCGTTTCCTTTCAGCCTCGTAGCGTTGCGCCTTGGCGATAGGATAAACGATCGCAGTGCCTCTTACCGAGGCCCAGGGCGTCAGCACATGCGGCTGCGTGCGAGCGCGGCCGATGATGTGCTTGACCGCGATACCGTGCACTGACAGCGCATCGGCGATCAGCGAACGGTGACAGCGCCAAGGTACCGCTTCCGCGCACATCAATACGACCCTGTTGTCGTTCGCACGCTCGATCAATGCCTGCAGATGGCCAGCGAATTCGGCCGTCTGCATGTAATCGGCGAAGCCACGAAAGGAAGCGTTGTGCCAACCGATGTTCAGCGAGTCGGGTCTTGCATGCCGCAGGCCGCCAAGCCCCGGCAGGTGTTGATAGCCGATGCCAGCGGCCTCGAGGGCGTGCGGCAGGGTTTCCTGGTTGAACTGCGGGTTCGTCCTCGACCGGGGAATGGTGCGAATGTCCAGAACGCCCGTTATCTCGCGAACCTTCAGGAGCTGGATCAGCTCGTCGAGGCTCCTGGTCGAATGACCGACCGTGAGCACGATCGTGCGGGACTTGCCTAACTTGGACTTCGAGGTGACCATTCGGCCTGCGCGTCGCGCATCGACATTCTGCGCCACAACCATATCTCCGCGATCGCTCCACGAACGAACGGCATCGGTCAATTCGGCCGGCATGGGAAGGGCGCTTATATGCGAGCGTACGCTCGCCTGCCAAGCCGAACTATGACGCGCGTCAATTCTAGTACACCGCTCGCTTGCGACTTCGTCAGCGGTGGAATTCGGGCCGTGGTCGCGTGTGTTGCGGGGATGTACCATAGGCCCAAGTGACTGCCGCGCCGGATGGCGGCGCAACGCACCGGTCAGGTCGCGCTTTACGTACACGCTGCATGAGCTACACCCCGGACCCGAACGACGCCTCGCCTCGTAAGGCAGAGGGAGTGCCGGCAAACGACGCCGTCCAGTGCCATTCGTGCCTGCGCGAAGTGCCGCGCTTAGTTGCTACGATTGCTGAGGGATTGGATTACGTGCACTATTTCCGCGGCCTGGACTGCCTCGCGCAGTGGCGCGGAAAGTCTGAGCCGCGCCCCGATCAGACGCGCGACGGCGCATGAGCGCGCAATGTGACCGAACTCGTGACGATGCTTTAGCAGTCGAACAAGTGCGCATCGATTTTCTCGTTCAGCGGGACGGAGTCGATTCCGCAGTCGAGTGGGTACGCCGCACCATGCGGATCTATCGGCAGGCGGTGCTGAACAAGCGACACTTCGCCAGCACGCCCGACTACCGGCCCAAGTTCATCGCATCGTATTGTTCCTTCAAAGCCTGGCTGGCGCGAATTGGGGCCGAGCGTTCGTCGGTGCGCGAGAACCCGTCCGGACAACCTGCTCCGACATGACCCCATCTTGCCGTTCCGGCCTTCGCGTCCGCGTTCCCTGAATTTGTTTCGACTGCGCTTTCCGGTCGGCGCGGTATGTTCGTTCGCTCACCGCATCTCCGGCGTTCTCCTCGCACTGTTTTTGCCTGCGGTCATCTACGTACTGCGGCAGTCGCTGGACGGGCCATCAGGCTATGCCGCGGCTGCCCGGCTGATGAGCTCGATCCCCGCCAAGGCCGCAGCGGCGCTGTTCCTCTGGGCACTGGCGCATCACGTCCTGGCGGGTGTGCGCGACCTGCTGATGGACGCCGACCTCGGATCCTCCCTCGCGGCCGCGCGCCGCAGCGCTGAGTCGGTGAATCTGCTGGGAGCGCTGCTCGCAATCCTCGCCCTCGGGGTCCTGTGGTGAAGGCGATCTCGAGTGCGCTTTGGGCATGGCTGGTGCAGCGCCTGAGCGCTTTGAGCGGAAATGCCGCTGCGCGCGTCTACGTTTCATAAACCGGTTTCACACAAGAAAGGCTCGTCATGACACGCATCGTGAAACACACCTACCAGGATCCATACAAGCTCGCAATCGGAGGTGGAGAGAAGTACATTTGCCGCTGCGGACTATCGAGGAACCAGCCGTTCTGCGACGGCTCGCATAAGCTCACCGGCGGCGAAGACCAGAACAAGCTTTACTGGTACGACGCCGGAGGCCAGCGCCACGAGTGCGCCGATGCCTTCACCGGTATCCGCACGTACTGAAGCGCGTTCCCGGGGCGATCGGCGGCCCGCTGCGGCAGCGAACGGATTGTTTAGCATGCCCATCCACGAAGTTCGCCTGCTGCGACGCGAGACGGTCGCCGAAGGCACGCTGGCGTTCACCTTCTCCAAACCCGCGGGATTCCGGCATCGGGTCGGCCAGTCGATGCTGGTGTCGCTGATCCGGCCCTCCGAAACGAATGGCGAAGGCGATAGCCACACTTTCACCATCGCCAGCGCACCACACGAGCCGGAGTTGATGATCGCCACGCGCATGCGCGACACGGCGTTCAAGCGCGTTCTGGAATCGATGCCGCCGGGGATCACGTTCACCATAGACGGCCCGGACCGGGACATGGTCCTCGAGGACAGCGTGGCGCGACCCGTCGTGTTTCTCGCCGGGGGCATCGGCATTACGCCGTTCCTGTCTATGGCGCGACACGCGGCGCACGAGCGGCCCGCGCATCGAATCGACTTGTTCTACGCCAACCGGTGCCCCGAGGACGCGGCGTTTCTGGACGAGCTGACGAGGATGGCTCGGCTCAATCCGCGCTTTCGGCTGATCGCGATCATGGCCGAGCCGGAAAAATCGGCTCTACCTCGGGCCGGCGAGACCGGGTTCATCCGGCGCGAGCTGCTGGTGCGCCATCTGCCTGACCTGACCAAGCCGCTTTATTACTTTGCCGGACCGCCGGGCATGACCATGGCGATGCAACAGATGCTGAAGGACATCGGAATTGGTGAGCCGGCGATGCGATACGAGGAGTTCTACGGCTACTGATCCACGTGATGGGAAGACCGAGCAATCCGGGGACGAAGGTTGTCTTGCCGTGTCTCGCGCCTACCGGCGCATGGCATTCGCGAAACCCCTGCCCGCATCCTCACAATTCGGTGAGCCGGCCGCCCGCTCGGCAGACGCGGGCGCGCGTGGAAAGACGCTGATGCGGACTTGGGCAACTGCACTGTTGATCCTGCTCAAAGGTTGCGCGGATCGTGACCCCTTCGTGGACGACGTCGCGGGCAACGGCTCCTCCTATTTGCGGTAGCCTGATCGCTGTCGGATATCTTTTTCAATGAAACCCTGCACGATGTCCCCTGCGACGAGCGCCCCCTCACCGGACCGAGCGGCCGTGCGCGGACTGCCGCCCCTGTACTTCGTGCTGCCCTTAGCGATCGCCCTGGCGTTGCAGTACCTCGTGCTGCCGGTGTCTTTCTCGCTTCCGGCGCAGGGCTCGTTGTCCGGAGCCGCTTTGCGGGTGGCAGCAGGGGCGCTGCTCGCGTTGCTCGGCATCGCCATCTTCGGCGCTACCGTGGCGGCGCATCGGCGCAGCGGCAACGACCCGCATCCGACCTCCCCGACCACGGTCCTCATCACTTCGGGCCCTTATCGGTTCTCCCGCCACCCGGGCTACCTGGGATTTGCGTTGGCGCAGGCCGGGATCGCCGTCGCGCTGGGCTCTGTGTGGGTGCTGGGTTCGGTCATCGTGTCTCTGCTGCTTGCGCGTTACCTTGCCGTCCTGCCGGAGGAGGCGTATCTGGAGCGCAAGTTCGGCGACCAGTACCGGACCTATCAAGACAGGGTCAGGCGCTGGGTGTAAAGTTCGCCGCGCGCGCCCGAACCCGCTCCAGTGAGCGACTATCCCAAATTCGAGGCGGCAGCCGCCCATGTCGCTCCGGTCTTCCTGGACCGTGCCGCGACGGTGGCGAAAGCCTGCGACGTGATTGCCGAAGCCGCGCGCCATGGCGCGGCGCTCGTCGCTTTTCCGGAGGCCTACGTTCCGGCATTTCCGGTCTGGGCCGCGCTGTGGGCGCCGATCCGTAACCACGAGTTCTTCGGCAGGCTCGCGGCCGAATCCATGCTGCTGCCGGGCCCGGACCTGACGCGCGTGAGTGAGGCCGCGCGACGGCACGGCGTCCTCGTCTCGATCGGCATCAATGAGCGCAGCGCCGCGAGCCTGGGCTGCCTGTGGAACAGCAACCTGCTGATCGACGCGGACGGCCGCGTGCTCAACCATCACCGCAAGCTCGTGCCGACGTTCTACGAGAAGCTCGTCTGGGCGAACGGCGACGGCGCCGGCCTCAAGGTGTGCGAGACGCGCATCGGGCGCGTCGGCGCGCTGATCTGCGGCGAGAACACCAATCCGCTCGCGCGCTACGCTCTGATGGCTCAGGGCGAGCAGGTCCACATCTCGACCTATCCCCCCGTATGGCCGACCCGCGATCCGCGCAGCGGCGGCAACTACGACCTCGGCAGCGCGATCCGCCTGCGCGCCGGGGCACACTCGTTCGAGGGCAAGGTGTTCAACATTGTCGCCTCGGGCTTCATGGACGCGAAAATGCGCGCTCGCCTGGTAGCCGTCGATCCGGCGGTCGCCGAGGTGCTCGAGGCGACGCCGCGCGGGGTCTCGATGGTCGTCGGACCCACGGGCGAAGTACTGGGCGGCACGCTGAGCGACGCCGAGGGCATCCTGTATCAGGACATCGACGTCGGGCAGTGCGTCGAGCCCAAGCAGTTTCACGACGTGGTCGGCGGCTACAACCGCTTCGACGTCTTCGATCTCCGGGTGAACCGCGCGCGCCTGCAGCCGATCTCGTTCGACGAGCGGCCCGTGGGCCGCGACATGCCGAAATCTGCCCAGGCGCGCGCAGAGCCGGAGCCCAAGGCGGCGCTTCCGCCAACCGGAGAAGACACATGAGCAAGTTCATCGCGGCCGTGGTTCAGGCGGCGCCCGTCGCCTTCGACAAGGCGCGCACGCTGCAGAAGCTGGGCGAGTTCGCCGCCCAGGCTGCTGCGCGCGGCGCGCGCCTCGCGCTGTTTCCCGAGGCGTTCGTGTCCGCGTACCCGCACGGCCTCGATTTCGGTGCGCGAGTGGGCAGCCGCACCGCGGCCGGGCGCGAGGACTTTCGCCGCTACTACGACTCTTCGATCGACGTGCCGGGCCCGCAGGTGGATTTCATCGCCGGGGTGGCGGCGGAACATGCGCTCCACCTCGTCGTGGGAGTCATCGAGCGCGACGGGGGCACGCTCTATTGCACGGCGCTTTTCTTCGGACCCGGCGCAGGATACCTCGGCAAACACCGCAAGCTGATGCCCACGGCGAGCGAGCGGCTCGTGTGGGGTTTCGACGACGGCTCGACGCTCCGGTTCCTCGACACGCCGGTGGGCAGGCTCGACGCAGTTATCTGCCGGGAAAATTACATGCCGCTGCTGCGCATGGTCATGTACGCGAAAGGCGTTCAGATGTACTGCGCGCCCACGGCGGACGGCCGGCCCACATGGATTCCCACCGTGCAGGACATCGCGCTCGCAGCGCGCTGCTTCGTGCTGTATTGCAACCAGTTCGCCCGACGCGCGGATTACCCCGCCGACTACGCGGTCTAAGCCCGCGACCCGGACGCGGTGCTTTCACCAGGAGGAAGCTGCATGGTGGGCTCGCTCCGCCAGATCCTCGCCGGGCCGGACTACGAAAGCTAACGCATCCTGACGGCCGAGATCGACCTCGACGAGATCACCTGCGCGAAGCTCGACTTCGATGCGGTCGCTCATAATGCCCGGCCGGACGTATTCACCCTGCGCGTCGAGGAGTCGCGACGGCAAGCCGTGGTGACCGGTGCGCTGGGGTAGGTCTCGGGTCCGGGACTACGCCGGCCTCGGGCGCATCGGCCAGCGCGGGCGTTGCCCACGCGCGCGCCGTCGTCCGGCCATCTGCCGACCGAAGCATGGGCGCGGCTCGCCCGTCACGCGGCCCGACGGCGAGCAGCAACGCCTCCTTCAGCGCGAGCGTCAGCCCTATCCAAGGTCAAGGCGCGGTCGACCGCGCATTCTTGGCGACGAAGATGATAAGGAGTATCATTTCTGCATCTTTAGGTGCCCTCTCTTTAGGTCCCTGCCGCATGAATACCAGCGAGTCCGCCGTCGCCGCTCCTTGCCTCGCCGCTGCGCGGCCGGGCTGGAGAGTCTTCCTGGCCGTCTTCGGCCCCGGGCTGGTGGTGATGCTCGCCGACACCGACGTGGGGAGCGTCATCACTGCGGCCTAGAGCGGCGCGCAGTGGGGTTACCGGTTGCTGGCGTTGCAGCTTCTGCTCGTGCCCGTTCTGTACGTCGTGCAGGAACTCACCGTCCGCCTGGGGATTTTCACTGGCAAAGGCCACGGTGAGCTGATCCGCGAAACTTTCGGCCAAGGCTGGGCCTGGGTGTCGGTGGCCGGGCTGGCGGTGGCGTCGGTCGGCGCGATCGTCACCGAGTTCTCGGGTGTCGCCGGAGTCGGCGAGCTGTTCGGCGTCCCCCGAGCGTTGAGCCTCGCCCTGGCCGCGGCGTTTCTGCTCGTGGTGGTGTGGACGGGATCGTATCACCGCGTGGAACGAGTGGCGATCGCCCTGGGGCTATTCGAACTGGTATTCGTATGGGTGGCACTCCGCTCCCTTGTACACTCGGCGGCCCTGCTCCACGGCCTCACGCACGTCCCGCTGCGCGAAGGCGGCTACTGGTACCTGGTGGCCGCCAACATCGGGGCGGTCATCATGCCCTGGATGGTTTTCTACCAGCAGTCGGCGGTCACCGACAAGAAACTACGTCCGGCGGACTATCTCTATGCGCGTTGGGACACGGCGCTCGGCGCCTTGCTCACTCAGCTGGTGATGGCTGCGGTGCTGCTGGTGGCCGCCGCCGCGCTGGGGGGCGCGCGAGACCGAGCGCCGCTCGATTCCGTCGGGCAGATCGCGCAGGCGCTGGTTCCCACGCTTGGCGAAACCCTGGGACGCACCCTGTTCGGGCTGGGCATGCTGGGCGCGGCGATGGTGGCCGCCATCGTGGTGGCCCTGGCGGCCGCCTGGGGGTTCGGCGAGGTGAGCGACTACAAGCACTCCCTCGAGCATCGTCCGCTGGAGGCGCCGTGGTTCTATGCCATCTTCTCGGCGGGGGTGATCGGCGGCGCGGTAGTCGTCGGCGCGGCGCCCGACCTGGTCACGCTATCCGTGGGCGTCGAAGTAATGAACGCCTTGCTGCTGCCCCTGGTGCTGGGCTTCCTGGTGGCTCTGGCGGTCAAGGCGCTCCCGGCGGAACATCGCCTGCAAGGCAAATACTTCTGGTTCGTCGTCGCGGTCGTAACACTGATCTCGTTGCTGGGCATCTATGGCGGCCTGAGCGGCCTGCAGTGATCGCACTGGCTGCGCTAACCGGTGCTCCATGCGCGCGGGCGCTTCATCCCCGCCACTTTGCACGCCTGCTTGACGTAGCCGTACGGGAAGAGCTCGAAGAGCCTCGCCCCGGCACACGCGCCGTAACCCAGCTCATCGGCCATGAACTTGATCACGAAGCGCGCGTCGGGCGCGACCTGGCGCTCTGCGTACCGCTCGCGCATAAAGCCGATGATCCTCCAGTGCTCCTCGGTGAGCGCGAGCCCTTCGCTGGCGGCGATCCGCCGGGCGACGTCCTCGGTCCAGTGGTCCGGTTCGACCAGATAGCCTTCCTCGTCGCGAATGGCCACTTCAAGCGCTTTGGTCATAGATCTCCCAGTCTCCTGCCTTGAACCTTGAATCGAATGCCGCAGGTCGCGCTTGGGGCTATCGCCCGGGAACCACGCCCCCGCGCGCGCGTCGGCGGCGCGATGCGCAGGACCTGTGCGAGCGGCCTTTTCGATTTGGGCAGATCGGCCAGTGTGTAGCGATCGAGCGTATCGAGGAAGGCATCCAGCGCCTCGTGCAGGGCGCGCTGCAGCACGCAGCTCGGCGCGATCGCGCAGTTCGCGTCGCCTTGCTCGAAGCATTCGACGATCGCGAAACCGTCCTCAGTGCGCCGCACGACCTCGCCCACCTTGATCGATTCGGGCGCGCGCGCCAAGCGAAGGCCGCCGCCCTTGCCGCGCACCGTTGCGACATAGCCCATCCGCCCGAGCCGGTGCACGACCTTCATCAGGTGGTTCGCAGAAATCCCGTAGGCGCCCGCGACCTGCTCGATCGTGGCGAGGCCCTCGGGCGCGGTGCCGAGGTAGATCAGCACCCGCAGCGCATAATCGGTGAAGGTCGTCAGGCGCACGGCCGCCTTAAAGCTGTATTTTCTCTATTGCTTTTAGCGTCTCGGCATACTAGTGTAAACATGGATCTGCGGGACATCTTACCACTTTAAGCCCGCCATGACCGACGTCGTCACCGAAGCCCGCATTAACTGCAAGCACACCGAGTGTGTCGAGGTGTGTCCCGTGGACGCCTTCCACGAGGGCGCGAACTTCCTCGTCATCCACCCTGACGAATGCATCGACTTCGGGGTGTGCGTACCCGAATGTCCGGTGGAGGCGATCCACGCCGATGCCGACGTCCCGGCGGGGCTAGAGCAGTACGTCGCGCTCAACGCCGAGCCCGCCAAGGACTGGCCGGCGATCACGCGCACAGTCGACCCCCTTCCCGAGGCGAGCCGCTGGGCAACGGTGCGCGACAAGCTCGAGCTGCTCAAGCGCGCTTAGCGTGTCTCTGTTCGACCGGAGGTACCATGGAACTGATCAGCAGCTATATGATTTCTCGCCATCGCGACTGCGACGCCGCTTTCGTGCGCGCCGAAAAGGCGGCAGGCGCCGCGGACTGGCCTGGCTTGGAGCTTGAGGCCGGCGGCTTCTTCGCCAAAATGGAGCGCCACATCGCGGCGGAAGAAGAGCTGCTCTTCCCGGCGTTCGAGGAGCGCACCGGCATGGCCGGCGCCGGCCCGACCGCAGTCATGCGCATGGAGCACGAACAAATACGATCGCTCTTCGCCGACATGCGCGCGGCGATGGAGAGCCGGGACGCCAAGCAGCAATACCTCGGCGCGGCGCAAACCCTGCGCGGGCTGCTACAGCAGCACAACGCGAAGGATGAGAACATGATGTACCCCATGCTTGATCAGGCGCTGGGTGAAGATGCGGCAATGCTCTTTGGGCAGTTACGGGGCGCGATGGCCTGATGTCAGGTCGCCCGCCGCGGCCACAGCACCGGCCACAGCCTCAGCGTAAAGAGGAGCAGCGAAACCCAGAACAACAAGCCTCCGGCGAGCGCGAGCGCGCGCAGTCCCAGCGCCATGCCGAGCGCGAGCAGCGCCAGACCCGCGTTGGCGCAGCCGAGCTGCCCCCAGGCCCAACCGCCGGCGCGGATCGGACGGCCGGTGAAGCGCGACAGCATGTGTTCGCCAAGCCCGTAGAGCAGGCACAGCGCCGCGCCCCCGAAGAGATGCATGCCGGCCCCGCCAAGCGGTCCCGGCGCAAGCAGCGAGCCCTGCACGAGCAGAGCGAGGCCGGAGGCCGCGAGCCACAGCGCGAACGACTGCACGAACCAGCGCGACTCGCGCGCGAGCAACATCCCAACGTGGCGCACGGCGGTGCGCGCGCGAGCGGGTGCAGCGGCGACCATCGCACGCGCTTCGGCAAACGGCGGCACACCCACGACTTTGAGCTCGCCGTCGATCACGGTCGCCGGGATGTTGCGGATGTGGTGGTCCCGCGCCAAGCGCTTGCCCTCGATCTGCGCCAGATCGAGCACTGCGAACTCGAAGTCCTTTTCCTCCGCGACGCGGCGCCAGACGGCCTCCGCAGCCGGGCAGGTAGCGCACCACTCAGACACCAGCAGCTCGACCTTCACCGTCACTCCGTGCACCGCATGCAGTCGAGGTCGTAGCGGTCGATCCATGCGCGCAGCGCGGCCTGCGCCGCCTCGCCGTGCGCGAGCTCGCCGAGCGCCCGCTGCGGCTCGTCGGGCAGCATCAGCACGAGCCAGGCGTCCTCATAGGGGGCAACGTTGATCAGGCCGGGCTCCGCGACGACACGCGCGTTGACCTCGACGATGGTACCGTCAAACGGCGCCGGCACCCCGCCCGCCCATTTTCCGGACTCGAGCCGCGCCACGGGCTTTCTCTTCGCACGGTGCGAGCCCACGGGACGGAAGGTCGCGTACTGCACGCGTCCGGCCATGGTCTGAGCAGGATCGGTGATGCCAACGCGGAACGTCCCGTCGACATCGGGCTTCACCCAGCAGTAATCGAGGTCGTACCAGCGGTCCTCGGGCAGCTCGCAACCGCGATACTCGCTCACGACGGCACTCCGGGCGGTGCCAAGCGTACCGTGAACGCGACATTGACGCCGAACGCAAGCATCGCGGCGGCGCTCGCCGCGCCGCCGACGAGCACCATCCAGCGCAGCGACGCTAGCCAACCCGCGACCATGAGCGGCAGCCCAGCATTGGCGAGCCAGAACTGGATCCAAGCGAGGCGCTCCGAGCGTAACGCGTAGCCGGCGAAGCGCGGCAGCACGTGTAGGCCCACCCCGTAGATGCTCATCAGCACCAACCCGAGCAGCATAAGGTGGGCGTGGGCGCGAGTCACGTCGCCCGGCAGCAACGCCGGATACGTCAGGCGCACCAGCGCCAGCAGCCCGCCGAGAAGGCCGTAAATCAGGCCGAGGGTGACGAACAGGCGGTTACGCGGGTGCATGGGCGAACAAGGCGCAATGCGACGCAGTAGTATTGCCCCGCCGGACCGCGACGCGACTTGCCGCAAATCAAGAAAGTACATGTCGGGCAACCATGATCGTCTCGCCGCTCATTCCGATGACCGGGGCAAAATTCAGCTTCCGGCGTCGGCCACGACCGGCTGGTTTCAAGGACGCTACCCCTGGACGCACCCGCGGTGCGAGTACAAGCGACGCACGCCGCTGGCCGAGTGGGCGCGACACGCGGTTTCCCTTGACCCATATCAAGGTGGCCCGCGACTCGCGCCGCAAACAATCTGCTGGCGCATACCGACCCGTCGACCACGGATGGCGAACCCCCTGGAATCTCTGGCAGAACATCATCGGTGCTGCGATACCTTGTTCGCCGCGGCGCGCGAGGCGGCTGCCGCCACCGACTGGCCGAGCTACGCACAACAGCTCGCGGCATTGAGCGAAACCCTGGGCCGCCACTTCGACCTAGAGGAACGCGAGCGGTTTCCCGCGCTCGACGTGTAACGGTAGGTGCCCGAAGCAAGGGCCGGTTCTCCCCGTAGGTCTGGTAGCCGATCCTGGCGAGGCTTCCGGTGCCCGAATCGAGCAGGCCTGCAACCGAGCCCTGAACGTCCGGAATGAGGGTCTGGCGCGTGCCCGAAGCGACGCTCATTTGGTTCAAGACTTCATCCGGCCCGAGCCCGTAGGCGTACCAGTTCTCGATCGCGCCGCTCGCGCCGTCATACTCCAGCACCTCGCGGTTATCGGCGTCAGTCACAAAGATCGTGCTGGCGCTACTCACGGTCTTCTCTTTTCTGCGGCCCTGGGCATCGTAGGCGTAGGTCGCCACCGTAGTGGTCGGTGAAGCACAAGTGCCGCCGATGATGATTCCGGTGAGGCGGCTCTCGGCGTCGTAGCAGTAGGTGAAGCCCCATCGAAGGTGAGGTTGCGCATCGAAGCGTTCCTGTTCCTCTACTTCCTCGCACTGCTTACCGAGGCGTTGATCGAGCGCGATGTCCGGCAACGCATGCACCGGCTCGGTATCAAGAAACTGCCGCTCTACCCGGAAGAGCGTCCGTGTGCCGCCCCGACCACCGAGCGGCCCTTCGAGCTATTCGAGGATCTGCGGCGCCATCGCCTCGTCGATCCAGCCGGTCGCGCACACCAGCGCTTCTACGACAAACTCACCGAGCCCCAGCGCACCGTGTTGAGGCTGTTCAAGATCTCTCCCCAACAGTACCTCCCGGCTGCGGAGGACGGCGCCCAGGCCGCCTGATCCCACTAACTGACCCCCAGAAAATTGCCGCGAAATCGCGTCCGAGATGCGCGGAAAGTGCGTTTTATTGGGTTTTCACGGTACGTTTAGCACAAATTCAGCACAGGCGAAGCCGACGACAATTCACGCGCCCGCCGCCTGCCACTGATCGACGGCGCAGTTCCGGTAGTTCCGCCGTCAGCCCGGTTTTCGCGAAGCGCGCCGATGCGCGAGGCCAGTCTGACCGCGGGCCGGTTCGCCTGCTTGAGGATATTGCGCAGGATGTGGTTCGCGTTTGTCATGCTGCTTTCGGTAGCGGCGTGACTTCCCTCTCGATGCGCTTGTGCGACTCGCGCTCGGCGACCTCAAGATCGTATTGCGCCTGCAGATTCATCCAAACCTGCGGGTCCATGCCGAAGAACCGCCCGAGGCGCAGCGCCGTGTCCGCGCTCATCGCCCGGTTCCCCGCGCAAATCTCATCGATCCTGCGCTGCGGAACCCCGGTATTCTTCGCCACCTTGTAGCGCGTCAGTTCCATTGGTTCGATGAAATCCTTGAGCAGCACTTCGCCAGGGTGAACGGGCTTGAGCCGCCTGGTCGTGCTCACCGCCGAGAAGTCCATGCCGGCCACTGCTTTTCTGTCGATCGTCATCGTTGTCCCTCAGTGGTAGTCCACGATCTCCACGACCGCGGCGCCGCTTTTCTCCCATCGAAAGCAGATGCGCCACTGGTCGTTGATCCGAATGCTGTGCTGCCCTTTGCGGTCGTGCTTCAACGCCTCCAGCCTGTTGCCCGGCGGCAGCCGTAAGGCGTCCAAACTCGTGGCGGCGTCGATCAGCTTGAGCTTGCGCCGCGTCGCCTGCTGGATCTCTGGCGGGAGTTTCCTCACCTGCTCGCCGGCAAAGACGGCCGCCGTCACCTTGTCGGCGAAGCTCTTGATCACACCCGCATACTACCGCGTACCGTTAGTATCGTCAAGCGTTAGTAACGGCCTGCGCGTGCGTTGCGGCTTACGTGATCCCGAGTATCCAGCCCTCGCGTGTGGCAAGCGCCCGCTCATGCACGGTCGGCGGCGGATCGAAATAACGCGCCAGGACTCCGCGCGCCGCGGACTCGGCAAGCCAGCGGGCCACCGCGTAGGCGTCCTGCTCGTCGCCGGTGCGCTTCTCGTTCGGATACCGATTGCGGACAATAGACGGGTAGACCTCGGCAATCACGGCTTTCCCCTCGGCCGGCGTCCGGCCGTCGAATGGCCAGATGTGCACGCGCTCGCCCGCGGCCTCGCGGATGCGCTTCAGCCAGGGAATCCCGACGTGCGTGGATTATTATTTTTGTAGTGCCGACTTTTGGCGTAAGCCGTTGATCTTACTCATCTGCAACCCGGATTCTGCTCAAGTTGGGTTAAGCCCCAGCGCAAATCTCCTGCGCTCCATATGGCACCCCAGATCGCATCTTCACACCTATCAAAAGTGTCTGGAATATCGGGGGAAGCAGTAAGTAAGCGTTGTCGCCTGCGAGCGCACTACGACGTCAGGCAGCGCTTCCTAGAGCAACTCGTCGCGCAGGTAATGCCAGCGATACAGCAGGCGCTGTCCGAGCCGGCGAAACGGCGCCAACGGATGGCCCGGCAGCCCGGAATCAAACAACGGAAGGTCGGCGCGCACACCTTTGCCCGCGATGCGCTCGGCCATGCGCCGCCCCGCCTGCGCCGAGTAGGACACGCCGTTGCCGCCGTAGCCGAGTGCGTAGTACACGCTCTGTGCCGGGTCCGGCTGCCAGATGCGCGGCATCATGTCGTGGCTCATATCCACCCACCCCCACCACGAGTGCTCAATGTCGATTCCCCGCAGAGACGGGAACTTGCGGTGCAAGCCGTTGACCAGTAGCTGCAGGTGCTTCGGGTTATCGGCGTCGGCGCCGGTGACCGCGCTGCGGCTGCCGATTTGCACTCGGTCGTCGGGAAGTCTGCGATAGTAGAAGCGCAGCATCCGCGTGTCGGTGATTGCCTCGGTCGTGAGGAAGTTGCACGCCTCCTTTTCAGACAGCGTCATTGGGCGCGTCACGAGCGAATTCGACAGGATCGGCATCACGCGGTTGCGCAGCTTCGGGTGCAGCCCTTGGCCGGTGTAGCCGCCGGTGGCGACGGCTACCGCGCGAGCGCGCACTGTTCCGCCCGGCGTCGTCAGATACTGGATACCCGCACGCGTCGCCCAGCTGGTCACGGGACTTGCGGGACGCACCTTGACGCCGAGTCGGCGGGCCAGCGCGAGGTAGCCGAAGGCCAGTTTGAGAGGATGCACGCTGATGCCCGTCGGCTCGTGCATCGCGCCCGCGGCGTCCTCGTCCCGCACGAAACGGCGATGCACCTCTGCACGGTCGAGAATCTCAGCTTTGTAGCCGAAAACCTCCCTCCACACCTTCGCCTCGGCGCGCAGGGACGCCATCTTCTTCGGGCGGTGCGCGATCCAGAGGTGCCCTCCGGACTGCGGCTCGCAGTCGATCTCGCCGACCAGTCCGCGGAAGGTCTCGAATCCCTCGCAGATCTCCTCGTGCAGGCGCAGCGCGGTGTCCTTGCCCCAGCGCGCGATCCACTGCGAGCGCTGCAGCCGTCCGCTTGCGAGCTGGCCTTGGCCGCCGTTGCGGCCGCTGCAGCCCCAGCCGATCCGGTTCGCCTCGAGGACGGTGGCACGAATGCCGTGCTCGCGCGCGAGAAACAGCGCGCAAGCAAGGCCGGTATAGCCTGCGCCCACGATCGCGACGTCGACATCCAGATCCCGGTCCACTGGCCCGTCGTCCCCGGGTGTCGGACCGGCGCTTGCCGCCCAGTAGCTCGGCGGGTAGTCCTGGCCGTAACCGGGAGTGTCCGACACGAGCGGATCGTATGTCGGGTCGTAGGCGGCGCTTCGCTTCACGGGCGCGACCATGTTCAGACCTCCAGAGCCGGTCGGTCCTTGCGAAACGCATTTTTCACTGCGATACGTCCGTCGCGCAGCGTAAATACGTCGCAACCGTTAACCTCGACGCGCCTGCCGTCGGGTCGCGTCGCGGTGAACGTCCACTCAGAAAGTCCGTGGTCGCCACTCACGAAGTGGCGAGCGTTCCGCCAGCGCGCATCCGGCGAAGCGGCGAAAACCAGAGCAAATGCCGCTCGCACGGCCGTCTGCCCTTGGTGGCGCGTCCCAAAGGCATCCGACCCGGCTGCGGTCTCGAACACGCAGTCTTCGGTCATCATCGACATCAGCGCGTCCAGATCGTGGCGGTCAAACGCCGTGGCGAAGTCGTCGAGGAGCTTGAGGTAGTCGGCAGAGGTCGGTTTTGGCATGGGGGCGGGTTTGCGGTGCGATGGGTATGGAGGTTACGTTTCGATGAATGTCCGTGGTAGAGCCAGCGCAGCCGCGGAGCATGATCCAACGTCGGAACGCGGCACCTGGGCCGCCTCCCAGACAGCACGCAGCGCTTCGACCGGAAGCTCGCCGCGCAGCCCGATGGCCACTACCTGTGAGCGCGCTGGCGCGACCCGCTCGAGTGCGCGCAGGCTGCCGCGCCTGCCGCAGAACTGGAGGCTCGCGGCCGCGGCTTCGTCGGTGTACACGATGCCTTTGGCGCGCAGCACGCCGGTCGGCATGTTCGCGAGCATCGCGCGCAGCCGGACGGCGCTGAGCGCGCCCTCGCAGCTAAGCAGGAGCGATTCGAACAGAGTGCCGTGATGCTCGTGCGCGCAAAGCCCGGGCCCGTGACCGGCGGGGGCGCGTTCGGCGGCTATTCCGGAGAGAAATTCGGGCGGCACGGCGGCCTGCGCCGCTTCGAGCACCCGCGCACCCGGCACGTTGTGCTCGAGCCACGCGCGCGTTTCCGACAGCGCTCGCGCCGTGACGAGGTCGCGCTTGTTGAGGACCACGAGATCGGCCGCCGCGAGTTGCCTGAGGAGCGTGTCGCCGAGGCGAGGATCGGCTGCCTGCTCGCGGATCGACGTGGCGTCGGCAAGCACGATCACGCCGTCGAGGGCGAGGCCCGGGTCGGCGAGCCCCACCTGGGCGATGCGCCAGGGGTCGGACACGCCGCTCGCCTCGATCACAATCCAGTCTGGCGCGGGCTGGCGCGTCATGACGCGGATCAGCGCGTCGGTGAGGTCGTCGCCGATCGAGCAGCACACGCAGCCGTTGGTGAGGGCGATAGTTTCGCCGTCGCGCGCGCCGATGAGCGCGGCGTCGACGTTGACCGCACCGAAGTCGTTCACCAGTACTGCGGCACGAATGCCGGCGAGGCTACCCAGAATGCGGTTGAGCAGCGTGGTCTTGCCGGCGCCGAGAAACCCGCCCACCACGGTGAGCGGGATGCGCCCGCGGCGAGGTATTGCTTCAGCCACGCGGCGCCTCGAATATCCTACCGCCCAGCACGGTGCCCCACACACGGGTATCCTTTAACTGCACGGGAGGCATTGTCGACGGATCGTCTTCGAGCACGCAGAAGTCGGCGAATTTACCGACGTCAATCGAGCCGACCTCGTGATCCATCTTCAGCGTGTACGCCGCCCCGAGCGTGATTGCCGAGAGCGCCTGCGTCACGTCGATGCGCTCCGCCTCGCCCAGGACGCGCCCGGAGGCGGTGCGCCGGTTTACCGCGCACCAGGCCGTGAACAGAGGGCCAATGGGCGTGATCGGCGCGTCGGAATGAATCGCGAACGGCACGCCGCTGTGCAGCGCCGTGCCGCAGGCGTCCATGCGATTGGCGCGGTCCGGACCCATGGTCAGCGCGTAGTGCGCATCGCCCCAGTAGAACAGGTGGTTGGCGAACAGGTTAACGCACAGGCCGAGCTTGGCCATGCGCCGGAACTGCGCGGCGTCGGCCATCTGGCAATGCTGCAGAGTGTGGCGATGATCCGCGCGCGGATGCGCGTCGAGCGCATGCTCGAAGGCGTCGAGCGCGACCTCGGTGGCCTCGTCGCCGTTGGTGTGGATGTGGATGTGCATCCCCGCGGCGTGCAGGCGCTCGACGATACCGGCAAGCTCGTTAGGCGGGACCACCCAGATGCCGTTCGGCCTGCCATTATAGTAGCCCGGCCAGCGTAGCCTTGCCGTGAAGCCCTGGATCGAGCCGTCGATTACGAGCTTTACCAGGCGGAAGCGTAGCTTGTCCGTGTTATGCCGCTGCAGCTCGCCAAAGCGCCGGATGCCCCGATCGGTCTCCGTCGGAGACTCGAGGCTGCGATACCCCGACACGATGCGGACCGGGAATTCCTCGCGCGCCGTCACGCGCGCCATGTTGGCCACGGCCTCATCGGACCACTCGTTCACCAAGTCCGTTGCGGTCGTGACACCCGCCTGCAGCGCGACGTGCCCAAAGCGCCACAGCCCGTCTTCGCTCACGCCGACCGCCTTGAAGGGGTTGCCGGTCACGCGCATAACTGGGAACATCGCTGCGAATTCCTGAAGCTCGCCAGAGGGCGAGCCGTCGGGGTAGCGCGCGACCCCTTCAACCTCGGTTTCGCGGCTGATGCCCGCTTTCCTTAGCATGGCAGTATTGACATTGAGCAGGTGTACGCTCGCGTGCAATACCGCAATCGGGCGTGTGGCCGAGACGCGGTCGAGTTCGCGCGTGCTCATACGCTGCTTGCCGAAGAAGATCGGGTCGAAGCCCCAGGCGAGCAGCGGCTCGGCCGGGTCCTGCATCTCGCGCTCGAACTGGCTCAATCGCTCGACAACCTCGTCGAAGCTCTTCAGGCCCTTCCATACGCGCCCGTCCGGGCCGCGCCGGTCGTAGTAGCCGACGTGCGCGTACTTCCAGAGTGCGCCTTCCATCAGATGCGAGTGACCCTCCACCAGGCCGGGCATCAGGACTTTGTCTGCGAAGCGCGCGTCGGTGGCGTGCTCGCCCCAGCCACGCATGTCCTGCTCTTCGCCAACCGCCAGGATCCGCCCTTCTCGGACGGCGACGCAACTCGCCTCCGGCTGCATCGGGTTCATGGTGAGGATCTTGCGGGCGCGAAATACGGTTGTATGCATGGGTCTCATTTTTCATTGAGAATGGGGGGTAGGCGGTCACGCCACGGGCGCGACTGCTCGAGCTGCGCGCCGAGGCGAAACAGGGTGGCCTCGTCGCCAAAGCGACCGATGAACTGCATGCCGATCGGCAGGCCGTCGCGCGACCAGGCGAGCGGCACCGACATCGCCGGTTGCCCGGTGACGTTGGCGAGCGGCCTCCAGGCCGAGTACTCGGAAACACCTCCTGGTCCAGTGCGGTAACCGACGAAGTCGCGCTTGCACATTGTGATTTCGCCCAAGCGCGCGACGTGGCGCGTGAACACTGGCGTGAGCAGCACGTCGTAGCGCTCGAAGAATGGCGCCACGCCCCGCGCGACCCGGTGCAGCGTGTTGAGCGAATCGAGATAGTCGGTCGCCCCGGTGGTGCTGGCGAGCTCCAGCGCACCCCAGGTCGCGGGCTCCAGATCGTCCTCGTGTGGCGCGCGGCCGAGCTGGCGGCTGCGCTCGCGCACCGCGAGCGCAGCGCCCGCGGCCATCATGCGGATGAGCGCGCCGAGCATCGCCCGGTTGTCGAATCCGGCCGGGCGATCCTCGGTCAGCTCGTGGCCGAGCCCGGCGAGCAGGCGCGCGGTGTCCTCAAGCGCCGCAACGATTTCGGGATTGATCGAATTGCCGTCGAAGGTCGTCTTCAGAAACGCGATCCTTAGGCGCCCGGGGTCGCGTGCGACCTCTTCGAGGTAAGGCCGTGCCAGCGCTGGGGCAACATAAGGGGCGCCTGGATCGGATCCGTGCGTCGCATCGAGCGCTGCGGCGGAGTCGCGGACGCTGCGCGCGACCACGTGCTCGATTGCCAGCCCACCCCAGCCCTCGCCGACGCGCGGACCCGCAGGCGTGCGCGCACGCGTCGGCTTGAGCGCAAACAGGCCGCAGGCGGCGCCAGGGATGCGGATCGACCCGGCGCCGTCGCTCGCGTGCGCGAGCGGCAGCACGCGCGCCGCGACCGCCGCGCCCGCCCCGCCCGAGGAGCCACCGCTCGAGTGCTCGAGGTGCCAGGGATTGCGCGTAGGACCGCCGTAGGTAAGCGCCTCGGTCGACGGGCACATGCCGAGCTCGGGTGAGGTCGTGCGGCCCCAGAGCACGAATCCTGCCCGCCGGTAGCGCGCGACCAAGTTCGACTCGAAGTCGACGGTCGCGCCGCGGAAAAAGCGCGAGCCGCTGGTGGCGGGCAAGTCGGGCGAGGCAGCGCCCAAGTCCTTGAGCAGGAACGGCACGCCGCAAAAAGGACCCTGCGGCGCACCGGCCGACAACGTCCGGCGCGCCAGCGCGTCGTCACGCAGGCAGATCGCATTTAGCTGCGCGTTGACGCGCTCGGCCTGCGCGATCGCCGCCTCCAGCACTTCCTGCGCGCTTACTTGGCCGCCACGGATAAGTTCGGCAAGGCCCAAGCCGTCGTAGTCCGCGTATTCCCTGAAGTTCGCCATCACGTTTCCTTCGCAGAACTCAAAGCAAGCGGTGCGGCGTCGGGACCGGTGACCAGATGGCAGCGTACCCAGCGCGATGGCGCGATCTCGCGCAGCGCTGGCGGCTCGTTGCGGCAGCGCTCGACAGCTGCTGGGCAGCGTCCTGAGAAGCGGCAACCGGAGGGCAAGGTGATTGGGCTGGGCGGCTCGCCAGCGAGCCGGATGCGCTGCGCAGCGCGCGCCCGGCCGCCGTGCACGGTAGGAACTGCCGACATCAAGGCGACACTGTACGGGTGCAGTGGATGCGCGAAGAACGCGCGCCGCGGCGCCCGCTCGACGATCTGGCCGAGGTACATGACCGCGACCTCGTCGCAGATGTACTCGACAACGGCCATGTCGTGCGAGATGAAAAGGTAAGTCAGCCCGAGCTCGGACTGGAGCCTGCGCAGGAGGTTCAGGATCTGAGCGCGGATCGCCACATCGAGCGCCGACACCGGCTCGTCACACACCACCAAGTCCGGGTTCGTGGCAAGAGCGCGCGCGATGTTGATTCGCTGGCGCTGGCCACCGGAGAACTGATGCGGGAACAGAAAGCGCTGCTCGGGACGAAGTCCGACCGCAGCGAACAGCTCGCTGACGCGAGCTTCGCGCTGGGCGGGCGTGCCGATTCGCATCAGGTCAAGGGGCGCACGCACGATGCTGCCCGCGCGCTGGCGCGGGTTGAGTGACGAATATGGGTCTTGGAAGACGATTTGCAGGCGCCGCCGGACACGCCGCAGCTCGCTGCCCTCGAGCGCCGAAAGCTCGTCGTCGCCCAATCGGATCGTCCCGGCGGTGATAGGCACGAGTCGCATCACCGCAAGCGCTGTAGTTGTCTTGCCAGAACCGGACTCGCCCACCAGCGCAAGCGCACAGCCGCGCGGTACGTCGAAGTCGATTCCGTCAACCGCGTAAACCACTTCCGGCGTACGCAGAGGGCTGCCGCGCCGGCCACGGAAGTGCACCTTGAGGCCGCGCACGCGAAGCAACGGCTGCAGCTCGCTCACCGGCCCGCCTCGTGCAGCCAGCAGGCCGATCGGTGACCGGGAGCGACTTCGAACACAGGCGGCACTTCACTCCGGCAACGTGGCATCGCGTGCGCGCAGCGCTGTACGAACGTGCAGCCCTGCTGCAGCTCCCAGATCGAGGGCACCACGCCTGGAATCTCAGCGAGCGGCGCGCGCTTCTCGCCCGGCCTGTCGTCCAGCCCAGGAAGGCAAGCGATCAGCCCCTGCGTGTAGGGGTGTTCGGGGTCGGCGAGAATCGCCGTTGCGCTACCGTCTTCGACCACGCGTCCGCCGTACATCACCGCCACGCGGTCGGCCATCTCGGAGATCGCGCCCATGTCGTGGGTGATAAGCATGATCGCCGTACCCTGCTGCGCCTGCAGCTCGCGCAGGAGGTCGAAAATCTGGGCTTGGACGGTGACGTCAAGTGCGGTGGTCGGCTCGTCGGCGATCAGGACGCCGGGGCGGCAGGCGAGCGCCATCGCGATCATGACCCGCTGCCGCATGCCGCCGGAGAGCTGATGCGGATACTGGTCGATGCGCTGTTCGGCCGCCGCAATGCCGACCGCCTTGAGCATCTTGATCGTGCGCTCCCGCGCCTCGCGACCGCGCAGCTTGCGGTGCAGGCGCAGGGACTCGCCGATCTGTTCGCCGACACTGAACACCGGATTGAGCGAGGTCATCGGTTCCTGGAAGATCATCGAGATCTCGTTTCCGCGCACCTCGCGCATGCGCGCCTCGCTCGCCGTGACCAGGTCTTCGCCCTTGAGGCGCACCTGCCCGGCGCAGATGCGCCCCGGAGGCGACGGGATGAGGCGCATGATCGCGAGCGCAGTCATGCTCTTGCCGCAGCCCGACTCGCCGACTATGCCAAGTGTCTCTCCATGCGCGAGCGTAAAGCCGACGTCGTTCAGCACCGTCGCAGTCCCGCGACGCGTGCGAAACTCAACCTTAAGCCCTTCGACCTGGAGCAAGGGCGCGTGGGAAGCGTCCATCAGCGCTCGCGCAGCTTGGGGTTAAGCGCGTCGTTCAAGCCGTCGCCGATCAGGGTGACCGAAAGCACCGTGAGGAAGATCGCGATTCCCGGAAAGGTAACGGCCCACCAAGATGAAAGAATGTACTGGCGACTCGATCCGATCATGAGGCCCCAGCTCATGGTGTTCGGATCGGTCAGGCCGAGGTAGGACAGCCCGGCCGCGAACAGGATCGCGGCGCCGACCGACAGCGTTCCGGACACGACGAGCGGCGGAAATGCGTTTGGCAGGATCACTTTCCACACGATGCGCATGTTGCCGGCTCCGATCGCTCGCTCGGCAGTGACGAACTCGAGCTGCTTGAGCTTCAAGAACTCGGCGCGCGCGAGCCTCGCGGTGCTGGTCCATGTCGACATGCCGATCGCGAAGGAGACGGTGACGAGGGACGGACTGAACAGCGTTACCAGCACCATCGCAAAGAGCAGCGCCGGGAGCACCTGGAAGAACTCCGTAAAGCGCATCAAAAACTCGTCGACCGCTCCACCGAAGTATCCAGCCAGCGCACCCACCGTTACTCCAATGACCACCGAAAGCAGCGCGGCGGTCGCCCCGACGGCGAGCGTTGCGCGGCCACCATAAAGGAGCCCCGTGAGGATGTCGCGTCCCAGGTAGTCGGTGCCAAGTAGCGCGTCCTGCGAGAGTGGCGGCGACATGGGCATGGCGGTGATCGCGAAGGGGTCGGCATGGTAGAGCATCGGGCCGAAAACTGCGGTGGTCACAATTAGTCCGAGCAGTACTGCCCCGACAACGGCTGCCGGGTTGCGCAGGAACATGCGCGCGGCCTCTTTCGCCGGATGCTCGACTTGGATCGCTGCGAGTTGGGCGCTCATTCGTTCTTGATGCGCGGATCGATGAGGTGGTAGCAGAAATCGGTAATCTGATTCATGACGACTACCAGGATCGAGGACAACAGCAGCACACCCAGGATCGTCGGGTAGTCTCGGCGCAGCACCGAATCGAACGCCAGGCGCCCGAGCCCCGGCCAGTTGAACACCGTTTCAACCAGGATCGCTCCGGCAAGCACGTTGCCAAACTGCAGCCCGAGAACGGTAATCACCGGAAGCACAGCGTTGCGCAGCGCATGGCGGAAGTACACGGCGAATTCAGACGCCCCCTTGGCGCGCGCGGTTCGGATGTAGTCGGCGCCGAGCACGTCGAGCATGCTGGCGCGCGTCAGGCGGCTGTAGTACGCGAGGTAGATGATCCCGAGCGTGACCGAGGGCAGCACGAGGTGGTACAGCACGTCGAGCGCGGCACCGACTCCCGACGCTGCACCGAAGTCGCCGTGCATGCCCGACACTGGAAAGAGCGGAATGGCGGACGCAAACAGGATGATCAGCATGATCCCGGTCCAGAACACCGGTGCCGCATAACCGACCACGGAGAGGACGGTGATGGACTGCGAAAGCAAGCCGTTCGGCTTGCGCGAGGCGAGCACGCCGAGGAAGGTTCCCATCAGGAACGCGCCGAGCACCGAGGTCACGATTAGCAGCACCGTGGCCGGCACGCGCTCGAGGATCAACTGCGAAACGGGCATGTTGAAGAAGTAGGACTGCCCCAAGTTCCCATGCAGTACGCGGTCGATGTAGATCCAGAGCTGTACCGGCAGTGGGCGGTCGAGTCCGTACTGGTGGCGCAGCGTCGCGCGCAGCGCCTCACTCATACCGCCCATTGAACCCGCGATCGTATCCACCGGGTCACCCGGTGCGAGATGGATGAGCAGGAAGTTGAGCACGACGACCGCCAGGACCAGGCCCACGGCGTACGCGAGCCGGCGCAGCGAGTACCGGAGGAACGCCATGGCGCTATGGCGGGCGAGGACAGGGCGGCCGCACGACCCCCCCGCCGTGCCCCCGCCTACTTCAGGTAGACGTCGTCCATCGGGGACATGACGCCCCAGATGTTGGTCGGCACATTTCCGACTCGATCGCTGTACACCGTATGGTACGGAATCACGAGCAGCCAGTCGATCGGCAGGTCGCCCGTTACGATCTTCTGGAACGTGGCGTATAGCGCCTTGCGCTTGAGCGGGTCAATTTCGGTGCCCGCTGCCTCGAGCAGGTTGTCCACCTCTGGGTTACGATAGGACTGCGTGTTAGTCCAGATGATGTTGCGGATGTTGGACGACAGGTAGGTGCGCGCAACGCCGATCACCGGGTCGCCCCAGTTGAAGACGATGTCCATGGTCATGTCGAAATCATGCGAGGCGATGCGCTTCGCCCAGGTCGGGAAGTCCGGCGAGGCGCGCACGTCAACCGCGATGCCGACCTTCTTTAGCTGGGAGCGGATGTACTCGGCGATGTTCTTCTGAAGGTCGTCGGTCCCTGGTATGTAATCGATGGAGAGCTTGAAGCGCTCGCCGTTCGCGTCGCGCTTGTGGCCGGACTCGTCTAGCAGCTGGTTCGCCTTCTTCAGGTTGAGTGGGTAGCGGTGCAGGTCATTGGTCGCGAAGGGGCTTGTCGGCACAATCGGGCCATCGTCGCTTCGCGCGAAGCCGCCAAGCAACACCTTGGTGATGAACTGCTTGTCGATGGCGTAGGCGATCGCTTTACGCACGCGTACGTCGTCGAGCGGTTTGCGGGCGGTGTTGAACGCTAGCCAATCGAGTGGGCCGATGCCCTCGTAGCCCTTGTCGGTGACGCGGAGGTTTTTGTCCTTCGACAGACGCTGCAGGTCGACGGCGTTGGTGACGAACGGAAGCATCTGGATCTGCCCGCGCTGGAGCTCGATCACCAAGTTGGTGGGATCGGGGTTGATCTCCATTACCAGCCGGTTGAGGTAGGGTTTCCCAGGTAGGAAGTACCTGTTAAAGCGCTCCATCACCACGCTCTGCCCGGGCTTGAAGTCGACCAGCTTGAATGGCCCCGAGCCGACCACGCCGGTTGAATTGAGCGGCGTGTTCTCGATGTCCTTAACCTTGCCGTAGACGTGCTCGGGCATGATCGGGCACAGTGCAGGAGACATGGCGAGCAGGATTGCGGGGTGCGGTGCGCTCATGCGAACGATCGCCGTGTACTTGTCCGGTGTGTCGACGCGCTCGACCACACCGAACATGGTCTTGAAGGGAGAGTACTTCTTGATCGTCATGATCGAGAACGCTACGTCCTCGCTGGTGATCGGGGTGCCATCGTGGAAGTAGGCGTTCTTGCGCAGGTGCAAGGTAAGCGACTTGCCATCGGGCGAGAACTCCCAGCCCTTCGCGAGGTAAGGGTGCGGCTGCCATTTGTCGTCAAAGCGGAGCGGGCTGGCGAACAGCTGGGTGCTGGGCATCCCAGTTGCGAGCCCGGATTGCAAGGCGCCGTTCAGGTGCCGCGGCACCTGCGTGGTCCCGAATATGAGAGTGCCGCCGCGCTTGGGTTGTTCGGCGCAGGCTGCACCGGAAAGCAAGCAGGCAACCGCAGTCGCGAGCCCAGCCAAGTAGATCGTCCATCGTGCACCGATGTTCCGTTCCATGACCGCTTCTCCTTTATGTCGTGGCCGCGGGTGCGCTTTCGTTCGCAGCTGAGCCTACGGACGGACTGGCTGCGGCTATAGGGCCAGCCCGCGGCTTCCTTTGGTGCCAACGCGCGCCGACGCCTGCCCGGTTCAGGGGCTGGCTGCACCCCTATTGTGGCGCGAGTTCCGCCATCACCAGCGCGAGCTGCCGGATGCCGGCATCGATCCGCTCGCGCGGAATCGACGAGAATCCTACGCGGAAGTGATTGAGCGGTGGGGTTTCGCTCATAAAGAAAATGTCGCCGGGTTCGACCAGTATTGAGCGCTCGGCGGCTGCGTGCGCCAGCACTCTGGCATCGAGCCAATGTGGGCCGCTCACCCAGCACGAGGCGCCGCCCGAGACAGGAACATAGCCCGCGTTGGGAAGGTGGCGGGCGAGCGCCTCCTGGAGCGCCTCGGCGCGCTCGCGGTGCGCCAGCGCTAGCCGCCGCTGCAACGCATCAAAATGGCCCAGCGCGAGGAAGGTGGCGAACGAGCGCTGGATGAACGCCGAGGGATGGCGCAGCATCAGCCGGCGCAAGGCGCGCACCTCGCGAATCAGCTCCTGCGGCCCGACGATGTACCCCAGCCGCAGCCCCGGGGCGAACGCCTTCGACAGACTGCCGACGTAGATTACGCGATCGTTACGGTCGAGGCTTTTCAAGGCTGGGGTGGGTGCCCCGGCGAAACTACTCTCGCTCTCGTAGTCGTCCTCGATCAGCACGAAGTCGGAATCATCGGCCAACCTCAGCAGCTCCTGCCGGCGCGCCAGGTCCATGGTCACCGTCGTCGGGCATTGATGGCTGGGAGTGACGTAGACGTAATCGCAGCGCCGCAGCGCGTCGCCGAGCACGATGCCCGAGCGGTCGATCGCAAGTGGCAGCATCCGCGTCGTGCGGATGCCGAAGATATTGCGAGCATCCGGGTAGCCCGGGTCCTCGATACCGACGACCGTCTGCTGGCCGACCAGTGCGTCGGCCAGCAGAAACAGCGCGTGCTGGGCTCCGACGGTAATCAGAATCTCGTCTTCCGTGGCCCAGACGCCACGCCGCGGCAGCACCTTGGACTGGATCTCGCGGATTAATCGTGTATCGTCACGCGAAATCAGATCCGGCGCCCAGTCGCGGATCTCCATCGCTCGCAGTTCCCTGAGGCAGCATTCTCGCCATTCGTGCGTCGGGAACAGCGCAGCATCAAATTGCCCGTAGATGAACGGATAGGTGAAGCGCTGCCAGTCCGGTCGCTTCACGATGTTGCGTTGCGCCGATGGACGGATGCGGAATCTCGCGGCCCAGCGCGGCGCGGGCGCACCGCCGGGCGCCTGCCGCTCGCCCGCCTCCAGGCGGAAGCCGAGGATGTCGGGATTCACATAATGGCCGTTGCGCTCACGCGACACGAGGTAACCCTCGTCGACCAGCTGCTGATAAGCGAGGACCACGGTGTTGCGCGCAACGCTGAGTTCGTCGGCCAGCTTGCGGCTCGACGGGACGGGTCTACCGAGCGGCAGATAGCCCTCGAGGATCGCGCCCACCAGCATCTGCCGGATCTGATCCTGCAGGCCGACTCCGCTGTCGGCGGAGATCCGGAACAGCTGGCTCCACATTGGCTGGGCAAGGCCCATGGCTTGGACGCGCTCCGCTGATCGTCGTTGGGATTCGACCGTCCCCGTTCAAGTCTACGTCGACTCGCGCGGGCTGCAACTATGCCCCGCCCACCATCTAGTATGAGGGCGGCGTAATCACCCAGAGCACCACTGCGGTATCCTTGCCTGGATTACCGCAGCGATGCGGGCCCTTGCGCGCGAATGCGAAGCTGTCCCCTTCGTTAAGACGCAATCGCCTGCCCTCAACCGTCAGCTCCAGAGTCCCAGAGATTACGTAACCCGCTTCCTCGCCGCGGCGCACGCGGTCGCGGTCGCCGGTGGTGCTTCCGGGCTGGAAGGTGGTGAGTATCAGCTCGAGTTGTCCGCTCAGGTTGGGCGAAAGCAGTTCTTCCTCGATTCCCGAGCCTGGGAAGTGAAGCCGTCGCCGATTCGCCTTGCGCACCACGATCCCGGCTTCTTCGGGCTTGACGAGCTGCTGCGGCTGAAAGAACCAAGCGATCTGCACCCCGAGCGCGTCGGCAATCTCCTGCAGCGCGGAAATCGTGACGGCCGATTTGTTGCGCTCGATCTGGCTGAGGTAGCCGATCGAGCGAGCGATGCGCAAAGCAAGCTGCGAGATGGTCATGCCTTGAATCCGGCGCAAGTCGCGAATTTGCGCGCCGAGGTTGTGCGCCGCGGCGTGCGCTTGCGCGGGACGTTTGCGCGCATGGTCTGCGGATGCCGACTTACGGGGCCGGATCGTCTTCGCTTGCCTCTTCACTTCGTCTCCAGCGGGGTCGAGGCGCCCGGTCGGGCAGCCGCAGGGGTGATGATGCACCGCGGTGCTACACGGCGGCAAGCGTCGGAAAAAAATATCTTGACAGAGTTTCATGATAATGAAAAAAATATACAACACTTTCACTCACACCGGTATCGACGTCACCGAGGGGGTCACGATGAAAACCACTGCGCATCGAATCACGAAGGCATCGGCGTGGCTCGCCGCGGCTGCCGCGCTCTTGCTCGCGCTTCCCGCCGGCGCAGCGCCCAAGCATGGGGGCACGCTGAACGTGGTGTGGCAGTCCATGAATACGCTCAATCCGGCGGTGCAATCCGGAGCGGCAACCGCGGTGCCGGGTTCACAGATTTTCGCCGGACTGGTGCAGATGGACGCGCACTACCGGCCGCAGCCCTACCTCGCCACGAGTTGGACGATCGCCCCCGATGGACTCAAATACACGTTCCACTTGGTGAAGGACGCTACGTTTCAGGACGGCACTCCGATTACCTCGGCCGACGTGGCGTTCTCGCTCATGGCAGTCAAGAAGTACCACCCCTTCGGCCCGCTTATGTTTGGGGCGGTGGAGTCGGTCGACACCCCTGACCCGTATACCGTAGTGGTCAAGCTCTCACATCCGGCGCCGCAGTTCATGCAGGCGCTGCAGCCGTTCCTGATGCCGATCATGCCCAAGCATGTATATGGCGAGGGGAGCCTGCCGACAAACCCGCATAACGTGCAGGACGTGGTCGGCTCGGGGCCCTACAAGGTGGCCGAGTACAAGCCCGGCGAAGATTTGGTGCTCGTGCGCAATCCGAATTTCTTCCGCAAGGGTCGGCCCTACCTCGACCGCATCGTATTCAAGATCTACCAAGATCCGCTTTCTGCGTTCCTTGCTTTCAAGAAGGGTGACATGGACTACGCGCCCTTCGCCCCATTCCAATTCCGCGACTTGGCGAGCCTGCAGGCGGACAAGAGCGGCGCCTTCGCGGTCAACACGGACGACTATCGCGCGGAAGGTCTCGTGTATTACATTGAGCTGAATCTGCGCAAAAAACCGTTCGACGACGTGCGCGTGCGGCGTGCACTACAGTACGCAATAGACCGCAACTTTCTGGCTCAAAAGCTCCTCGTCGGTCAGGTAACGCCAGCGGACAGTATCCTCGCATCAGGTAACCCCTTCTACAGCCGCGCAAGTCTTGTCGAGTACCCGTACAGCCTGGACAAGGCAAAGCGGCTGCTCGATGAGGCTGGGCTGAAGCCGGACGCGCACGGCATCAGGTTTTCGTTCAACCTTGATATCGCCAAGTGGTCCGAAAACGTGCACGTGCCAATGGCGGAGTACGTCCGCGAGCAGCTGAAGAAGATAGGCGTGCAGGTGACCCTGCGCAACTTCCCGGATTTTCCAAGCTGGGCGAAGGACGTCGGCAGCTGGAACTACGATGCCACTACCAACGGCATCTGGAACTATCCGGATCCGACCATCGGTGTGGATCGCCTGTTCGCCTGCGCCAATATCCGGCACCTGGTGTGGACCAATACCGAGGGCTATTGCAACAAGTCCGTGGACGAGCTGATGGCAAAGGCCGCGGACGCCACGGATCCGGCTCAACGCAAGAAGCTCTATGGCGAGTTCCAGCACGCGATCAGCACCGACGAGCCACTTCTAATGATGGTCCAAGGCAGCTACGCTACGGCCTCGCACACTTATGTGAAGGATCTGCCGCACTCTGTCTGGGGGCCGATCGCTCCATGGGACCGGGTTTACCTCGATAAAAAGTAGCCCGCTCGTGCCGTCATTGCCCAACCGCACCGATGTGCTTGTCATCGGTGGCGGCGTCATCGGGTGCTCGATCGCCTACCATCTCGCCAAGCGCGGCTTTCGCGAGGTCCTGCTACTCGAGCGGCGCCAGCTCACATGCGGGACCACCTGGCACGCCGCCGGATTGATTCCGCAGCTGCGCGCCACGCGCAACTTGACGGAGTTGGCGAAATACACGTCCGAGCTGCTCTATGCGCTGGAGGCTGAAACGGGACAGGCCACGGGATACCGCCAGAACGGGTCCATCTCGATCGCGCTCAACCCCGAGCGCTTTGAGGAGCTCAAGCGCGGGGCTTCGATGGCGCGCGGGTTCGGCGTGGATGTCGAAGTGGTCGGACCTGCGGAGATCCGGCATCGATACCCGCTGCTCGACCTGCGGGGCGTGGTCGGAGGCATCTACCTCCCTAAGGACGGGCAGGCGAACCCGGTCGATGTCACCCAGGCCTATGCCAAGGGTGCTCGCCTGCACGGCGCCCGCATCGTTGAGAACATCGAGGTCAATCGCATATTGGTCGAGAACGGTCGCGCGGTCGGCGTGCGCGTAAGCGAGGGGGAGATCCGCGCTGAGGCGGTCGTGATCGCCGCGGGCATGTGGTCGCATGCGCTCGCACGCGAAATCGGCGTGCATCTGCCGCTACACGCCGCCGAGCATTTCTACGTCGTCACAGAGTCCATTGCCGATCTGCCCAAGGGGTTGCCAACGCTACGCGTGCCGGACGAATGCGCCTACTACAAGGAGGACGCCGGCAAGCTCCTCGTGGGCTCGTTCGAACCCGTCGCCAAACCGTGGGGCATGAACGGCATTCCGCGGGACTTTTGCTTCGATAGCTTGCCCGATGACGCGGAGCACTTTATGCCGATCCTGGAACTCGCGGCGATGCGCGTGCCGGTCCTCCAGCGCACCGGAATCCAGACCTGGTTCAACGGTCCGGAGAGCTTCACGCCCGATGATCGCTACCTGCTCGGGGAGACGACGGAGGTGCGCGACCTCTTTGTCGCCTGTGGCTTTAACTCGGTCGGCATCCAGAGCTCGGGTGGTGTCGGCAAGGTGGTTGCGGACTGGATTCACGACCGCCATGCGCCGATGGACCTCGTCGACGTGGACGTGCGCCGCATGCAGCCGTTTCAATCGACGCGCGGCTACCTGCGCGAGCGCACGGTCGAAAGCCTCGGGTTGCTCTACGCAATGCACTGGCCGTTCAGGCAATACAAGTCGGCACGCGGCGCGCGGCGCTCGCCGCTGCACGAGAGGTTGATTGCCGCCGGCGCGGCGATGGGCGAGCTAGCGGGGTGGGAGCGGCCCAACTGGTTCGCCCCCGTAGGCGTCGAGCCCAGCTACGCGTACAGCTACGGCAAGCAGAACTGGTTCGAGCACTGCGCGGCCGAGTGCGGCGCGGTGCGCGACAGCGTGGCGCTGTTCGACCAATCGTCGTTCGCCAAGTTCATGGTAAAGGGCGGAGACGCGGCGCATGTCCTGAACCGAATCTCGGCAAACGACGTGGACGTCGCGCCCGGCCGCGTTGTGTATACGCAGTGGCTTAACGAGCTGGGAGGAATTGAGGCCGACCTGACGGTTACGCGGGTCGCGCAGGACGAGTTCATGATTGTGACCTCGGCCGCGTGCCAGACGCGGGACTGGGCCTGGCTGCAGCGGCACATCCCGTCGGATGCGCGTTGCACCGCGTTCGACATTACCTCCGGCATCGCGGTGCTGGGAGTAATGGGTCCGCGCTCGCGCGAGCTACTCGAGCGCCTGACCGGCGAAGATCTTTCAAATTCGGCGTTTCCGTTCGGTGCGAGCCGAAACCTCGAGATCGGCTACGCGCCGGTGCGCGCGAGCCGCATCACCTACGTCGGAGAACTTGGCTGGGAACTGTACGTGGCGACCGATTTCGCGGTGCACGTATGCGACCGACTGCGCGAGGCGGAAGAGGGGTTCGGCCTGCGCCTGGCAGGGTTTCATGCGATGAACGCGTGCCGTATGGAGAAGGGCTACCGGCATTGGGGCGACGACATTGGGGTCGAGGACAATCCGCTGCAGGCGGGTCTTGGGTTCGCCGTAGCCTGGGACAAGCACGGCGGGTTTATCGGCCGCGAAGCGCTGCTTGCCGCGCGCGCGCCGGGGGCGCCGACGCGGCGGCTGCTGCAGTTCCGCCTGCCAGAGGACTCGCGGCTCCTTTATCGCGAGGAGCCGATCTTCGTCGACGGACGCTGCGTCGGGTCGGTCACTTCCGGCATGTATGGTCACCGGGTAGGGGCGCCGCTCGGCATGGGCTATGTGCGTCACGACGAGGGGGTGGACGCATCGTATCTCGCGGGGGCACGCTTCGAGATCGAAATCGCGAGCGAACGAATTCCCGCCCAGGCGCAACTCACGCCGTTCTATGATCCGAAGAGTGCCCGCGTGCGTAGCTAAAGGGTCCAGATCATGAGTTCATCTCTCGCCGGCATGGCTTCCGAGCCGATCACCATCTACGTGGCGCGTCGCATCGTCACGATGGACGAATCGTTGCCGGAGGCGAGCGCCGTGGCCGTCGCGGGGGGGCGGATCGTGGCGGTGGGAGACCTCGCTTCGATGCAACCCTGGCGCGAGGGTCGCAGGGTGACGCTAAACGAGGGTTTCCGCGACAAGGTGCTAATGCCGGGATTCATTGACAACCACGTGCATCCCTTTCTTGGCGCGCTCCTGCTGCCAACGGAGATCATCGCGCCGGAAGACTGGCGGCTCGCGGACGGAACGGTGGCCCGCGCGGCAAACGACCGCGAAGCATACTTCAGGAGCCTGCGCCACGCAGTCGCGGCGCGGCGCGGTTCGCAGGAACTGCTTGCGTCCTGGGGCTTTCATCACGGCTATCACGGCAGGCGCCCGCGGCGCTCAGAGCTCGATGAGCTGTGTCCGGACCGGCCGCTCATGATCTGGCACCGGTCGTTCCATGAGATCTTCACTAACACCAGGGCGCTCGAGCTCTCCGGTCTCACGCGCGAGGGCGCGAGCCACCCGCAGGTCAATTGGGACGAAGGACACTTCTTCGAGATCGGCACCAAATTGCTGCTCGCGAAGTTGATGCCGCACTTCCTGAAAAAAGACTGGTATCAATCCGGGCTCGAGCGGATGACGCGCCTCATGCACCGCGGGGGCATCACCACGGCGGGCGACATGGCGTTCGGCTCGATCGACGTGGACTATGAGATCGCAGCGCTCGATGCCGTGCTAGAGGGCGGGCGCGCGCCACTGCGCGTCTTCAACGTGCCGCACGCCGGCATGCTCGGCTACCGGCTGTCCGGGCGCAAGCCGGGCCCCGAGGAACGGCCCGATTTTGAGCGGGCGCTGGAATTCATCGCCAAGCTTCCGGCCCGTGACTTGCCCCGCATGAAGACCCTAAAGGCGATCAAGCTGTATGCCGATGGCGCGATGTTCTCGCAGCTCATGCAGATGAATCCGCCTGGCTACATCGACGGCCACCAGGGCGAGTGGATGATGTCGCCGCGGGTGCTCGCGGAAGGGGTGCGCGTGTTCTGGGATGCCGGCTACGCGATTCACGTCCACGTCAACGGCGACGGCGGAGTGGACTCGGTTCTCGCGGCGCTGCAGGCCGCCGTGGAACGCAAGCCGCGGCCGGATCACCGCTTTGCGCTCCATCACATGGGCTTTCACACCAATGCGCAGACGCGGCGCATGGCCTCTCTCGGTGCGATCGCCTCGGTAAATCCATACTACGTTCACTCGCTCGCCGACAGCTACTCGGTGCTCGGCCTCGGGCCGGAGCGTGCCTCGCAAATCGTGCGCGCGGGCTCGATGGTGCGTGCCGGCATCCCGGTGTCGTTCCATTCTGATTTCATGATGGCGCCGATGGAGCCGCTGTTTCTCGCCTGGTGCGCTGCCAATCGCATTACCCGCTCGGGCAAGGTGGTCTCCGCCAGAGAATGCCTGACTCTTGAGTATGCCCTGCGCGGCATTACCAGCGACGCCGCTTACCTGCTTGGTATGGACCACGATATCGGCAGCATCGTGGCGGGCAAGAAGGCGGACTTCACCGTGCTCGAGGACGATCCGTTCAAGGTCGGCGTGAAAGGCCTGAAGGATATTAAGGTCTGGGGCACGGTTTTCGAGGGTGAGGTCTACCCGGTCGCCTCGCCTTCAGAAAGCCTGCACCACGGCATCCGGGCAGGCCGATTGGGCGTACGCAAGTACCGGGCGATCGGCCCGCAATGCTGTGGCGTCGGTGAGGACCGTTGCGACATGGTGCACAAGTTGGCAAGCTGGGCGCAGGAATCGCTAACGGAAGCCGCGCGTTCACGCCTGTAGAACGGGGTAACCATCAGTCAGCGCGCCATCGCCACTGCCCTCCTTTGCAGCGACTTGCGCAAGCGGACAAAAATTTGGACGAGGATCAGCAACGCACTCGCCGCAAGGAAGGCTGCACTGATAGGACGTTTAACAAACACTGGTTGACTGCCGTGTCGGGCTGATTCACATTATTGACGAGCGCTTCCCCGGCTCTTTCACGGGGCCCCTCTGATTTCCTGAAGGTCTCGAAACGTGACCCGGGTCAACGCAAGACGAAAAGGCGGGTAAATGCGCTGCGAAGATCAATGTGCTCGCCTCTGGCGGTACGCCGCTGCCGCAGGCTTGCAAGGGGGCCTGGATCACCGAGGTCACGTATTACAAATACTGGCGCAAGGCGAGCGCCTCAGACTCGCGACCGTGCGACTGAGCTGCTTGGCCTGACCGCTCTGGTCCGGGCAGCTGGCCAGATTGGCTTCCTTGCAGCGCCAGGCGTCGCGGCATATGGCTCGATCCCGTGCTCGGTCTTCCACCCCAGCTCGCGCTGCACGCGCTGGGTCACCGTCGCAAGCAGCGACTTTGCCGGCGCGCCGCGGCTCAATCCACCCGCGCCTCGCCTGGGGGCTGCGCGGTAGGCGTTCGAAGAAACTCCGACGCCGCAGGAAGGGTCCGCCGACCCAGCAAGGCCTCGATCCCCTGCGATATGCCGATGAGGTCGCTGTCCCGGCCCGCTCCGCACACTACCTGGAGGCCCACCGGCAGCCCGGAGCCCGGCAGCGGAATCGACGCCGCGCACTGCCCAAAGAGGTTGATCGGTCGCGTATTGTGCGTGTTGCGCCGGATCCAGGCGGCGGCCTTGGCCGGATCCTGGAAATCGCCCACGGGCAACACGACGTCTGGGCTCGTTGCGCTGATCCAGGCGTCGAGCCCTAGCATGCGCTCCGTTGCCACGTGATAGAGCACCTCCTGCCGACGCCGCTGCCGGACGTAATCCACCGCGAGAAAGCGCAACGCCGGCGCACCGCGGTCCCACACGATGGGATCGAGCGTGTCCTTCGCGCTCGCGAAGCGCTCCGCGCCCAGCGTCGCGAGCAGCTCGACCGCAACAATCGGCGCGAAGATAGTGTCAATTTCGGCCGCTTCCGGAAGCTCAATCGGCACGATTACGACCCCCGCCGCCTCAAGCTGCCGCAGGGCGCGCTCCGTGGCAGCAGCGACGCCGCGACCAAGGCCGTCGAAGAAATGGGCGCCGGGACGGCCGAGGCGCAGGCCTTTGAGCGGCCGTGGTGGCGAGGTCGTCTCACCCGACATCAC
>Ga0307374_10001324_pt1 | contig 45830 bp, 34 predicted proteins | sample OX3MG_FD_202532 | JGI IMG/M metagenome (GOLD analysis project Ga0307374, IMG submission 202532) | Soil microbial communities from Risofladan, Vaasa, Finland - OX-3 | ecosystem: Environmental > Terrestrial > Soil > Coastal area > Acid sulfate soil | place: Finland: Risofladan, Vaasa | collected...
GATGACTCATGTTTTCTGACTCATATCTTTTCCGCAAAAGAGCATGAATAAGCCAGAGAAGTCGATGGATGTCTTCTAGAAGAAGAGAGGCTCTGACACATTTTTTTCCAGGCATGTTTGCTCAGAGCCAGGTGTAAATCACCACGATAGCTGGCCGCTTTTTCATCACAATCCGTGTCACTTGCAAGGAAGTGAGAACAGGGAGGTGTTTTTGCGCGTGCCGCCCGTCTGAGCAAACGGTCGTTTCATGGCACTGCTTCCGCCTATGGCAGCGTAGAGCTATGATAGAGTTGCCAGTCTGAAGCATTGGCAAACATAACTTCAAATTGTTGTGTCAACTCAAGCGGACGAAGCCTTGATTCATTATCCAGTCGGTACTTAATCTGTATTGTAAACCAAATATTTGCTTCTATCTGTGAAATAAGATGGATATCAATCTGGTCGGTTCCTCCAGGTTTCAATTGGACATAGCCATGCGGAAAGCGTAAGTAGTCAGTTGGAATAACTGTACCGACTTGTTGCCCTAAGTAGATGCCTCTGTACTGGTTGTCGTTTCCATTATCGATATATAAAGGGGGCTGCCAAACATTGAGCGGATGTGGTAAAGGAGCGACATGCAGAACGGCAAGATTTACTTCTTCAATAATCATGCCAAAGCGCCCCTGTTGAAGGCTGTTCAACCCGATAATTAAACTGTACAGAGGTAGAGACGTTTCTCCATCGCTACGGAGTGCCGGAATAGTCTTAGGGAGGTCGCCTTTATACTGTGACGGATTGCCAGTAATAGCATAGAACGTGCTCTGAGTGGCAATAAAGGTCATCTCCAGATTAGCATCATGGGCGCTGTGAGGAGGGAAGATTGATATGCGCTGCGGAGCCGGACTTGGCCTGAGCAGAAGGAAAAGCAGCGCGACCAAGAGAACTACAGAGCTTGTATACGATAGCAGATTTAGAAAGAACAAGGGACGTATATACTGGAGTTTGCGCCGCGCTGGCTGTGTATCCTCTTTCTCCTCGGCTTCGGTTGTAACGAACAGGATTCGTATAAGATACGCGAACAGTAAGGTAATAACGAGTATAGCAATAACCTCATGTTGACGGATGACCGTGAATAGCGGTGAAGAGCTGGCTGGCGAATTCAGGCCGACAAGCGTAAAGAAAAGTAGAAGCAATGTATTACCGATTACGGTTATTATATATTTCCGTAAAGTTCTCGCTAACGCACATTCTTTGCGATAGAGCTTGTAGAGTAACTGTGTGAGATGCTGCCCCACTTTCTTGGCTCTTTCATCGAACGCAGCATGGTGAACTTGAAACAGCTTCGAGCTGCCGCTGGCATGAGAGTGATGTGCGCTTTGCCCACTTTTGACGGTAGGTATTTCTTCTTCGCCTCTGCTAGCTGCATTTACTATCTTCACTGGAGATGGCAAAGCCCTTACGTTACCTCTCTGTTTAGGAGGTGCGCTAGCTTTTTTCTGATGATGAGGAGCGTTTTTCTTTTTTGCCTTACGCATGTATACATCACTCTTTGTTTCTGGGTATGACGCTCGCTACGACTCTTGTTTTACTGGCAGTTGGTCAAATGCAATAATCTCCGTACGGTGCATCCGACTTGACACCTGTTTTCATCTCGACAAAAGTATCTCCTTTGAGGGTATAGCAAGGAAATTGGTCAGGACTTGCAAAATATATTGTTGTCGCAAACTGGGGTAATGAAACCGTTTGTTGGTCGCCATTCGGGTTTTTAAGGGTCAATTGAGGCTCAAAAGAATATGAAAACCCCTCCAAAGAGGTGAAATAGAAAATGATAGGCAAGGTGCTTTGAGTATTGGGGTCAAGGAGAAGGTTTGATCCGCTCTGATACTGAGGGTCATTGATCTGTTGTCGAGGCGTAAAGACGGTGCCCTGAGAGGCTGGCTTAAATTGGAAAAACTCAAATACAGAGCTACTGCCACCAGCCATAGGAGGGCAGCCACCAGCGGCTGTTGTACCTATTAGCAACGAACATATGTCAACCATTCGATACTGATACGAGGGATTAGTTCGTGCCGGTGTTGCAGTAAGTTGCATATTTATTGATTGTATGAGGATTGGAGCGTCCCCTGTATTCGTCAAATCCATTTCGCCATAACAACCAGCTTCTAGGAGATTGGTAGCAAACGACCACCCACCAAAGTCACCAACCCTAGTTCCTGAATCCCAACGAAGCGTAGCTGGAGGTGATGGAACAGGTGATGAAGATACACCTCCAACCAAGCTGTATACAACAGTAGCATATTCTCTCATTTGCTGTATTTCAGTAGGATCGAAGTCTAAGCGTTGTCCATTTAGAACGAGATTTTCTACCCCATAAGAACTAGATATGCCGAGTGCCGGATAATTGATGCAAGATATACCTTCTCTTGAAGAAATATGCATATGAGCAATGTCAATGCTGATTGGATGTGCAGAGAGGAGTGTTGGTGTGTCTAAGGAAGTTGCCTGTGGGGTATGAGTTGCTCCTGGTAAGAAATTGACATCCTTTCCACAACCAACAAGTAACAATATGAGGAGAGAGGTTACCACTATTTTCAATAAATTTGTACCGGAGGGTAGTCTTGTATGCATAAAGTTCTCTCCTTTAGAGAATAGCTATTGAAATTTATAAAATTGTGCGTTGAGCAATCGCTCTTAATTGCAACATTACTGCTTCTTCAGTATAGCATAAACGTGGGGAAATTGGCATTTCCCGCTCTTCTTTGCTATGGACTGCCGCCGAAATAAAAGGACCACTTATTGCGGTTGAATAATAGAGTTCCAGTCACCGTGAAAAGGATTGCTCGTGATCTCAGGTGGCAAGCCAAAGTGAATTCACTGCACAACGGGTCGCTGACGCAGCAAGTATCTCTACGGTGTGGCTGTACAAAATCGTTGGGGAAGAGTTCCGCGCCTTGCGCACGCAATTGCCGGGAACTCGCAAGACGCGGGATGAAGAAGTGGCAGCCTTACGGCAGGAAAACGCGCAATTGCGCAAACAGCTGAAAGAAGCGCAAGAACGGGCGCGTCTCGCTTCCTCGACCGCACTCAAAAAGGCATGGGTGATGCTCGAACAGTGGGAACAGGAAAACCTCGAATTGCGTGGTCATATTCGCGTGCTCACGCGACGATTAGAACAGGCGGGAGGATATATCGATATTGAGGCTACACCATCCCAACTTAATCGCAAGAGCCATCTGAAGTCAGTAGATTTGTGATCAACAGGACCGTCTCATCATTCAAGCTAGTCATCCCCTGCAGACTCGTTTGTAATAGAGCCATGTTCACGAGAGGAGAGGCATGCAGCGAACGTACCAGAGACCTCTCCTTAGCGGCAGTATCATGTTTGCCGGGAGCAAGACAGCGGCTCTTTTGAAATGCTATACGCCGCTTCTTATGCCAGCTCTGTCAGTAACATACGCATCTCTGTAAAAAGCAGACAAATGCAGAGTGCTGACCGAAAGCCGTTTTTCACTTTGTGATATTACCGTGATACATTATGCAGCTTTTGTGATACTTCTGTGACAAACATGATGTAATCTCTTCTTCAGACTGTTCTTGAGTAGAAAAACAATCATTCGTACACGTCTAGTGTCTGAAACGAATCGAGCGACAGACGTCGTTTTGAGAAGAGAGGTCCGATGGGCAGCGCATCGCGTTCTCCCCAACAAATCATCTCCCTTCCCAAGGGTGGAGGTGCTCTCTCTGGTATTGGAGAAAAGTTCTCACCTGATCTCCACACCGGGACAGGAAACTTTACCGTGCCGATAGCCATTCCACCCGGACGGAATGGCTTTCAGCCACAGTTGAACCTGATATATAGTACTGGGCATGGGCATGGGCCATTCGGGCTCGGCTGGGGCTTAAGCGTCCCTGGTATCAGTCGCAAGACCTCCAAAGGCGTTCCCCTGTATGATGATGCAACGGATACCTTTCTCCTCTCGGGAGCAGAAGACCTTGTGCCTGTAGCAGGTGGGGTACCTGAGGCTATTCGATATCGCCCACGAACCGAAGGGTTATTTGCACGCATATCTCATCATCATGATGCCAGCAATGATTACTGGGAAGTACGCAAAAAGATGGGCTTGTCAGCATCTACGGAACGCCACGCCCTGCTGGCGTGAAACCGAATTGGCAAGATCCTGCGGTAATCACTGACCCCGATAACCCTACCCATATTTTCGCCTAGAAGCTCACACTGACCACCGATCCTTTCGGCAACCGCATCGAGTATCTTTACGAACGGGACACGACCCAAATCGATGGCCCTCATCATTGGAACCAATGCTATCTCTCAGCAATTCGCTATGTGGACTTTGGTGATCCAGCAAACCCGCAATTTCTGGTCGCGGTCAACTTCACCTACGAAGAGCGCCCCGATGCTTTCTCCGACTATCGCGCGGGCTTCGAGATCCGCACCATCAGGCGCTGCACGCAGATCGCCATCTCTACCCATGCTGACGAGGAGCGATTGGTGCGCACCTATCATCTTGTCTATCTTGATCAGCGTGGGTTTCCCTCAGAGCAGTTGCCTCCTAACGGGGTATCGCTCCTGAGTCAGGTATGCGTGATGGGGCACGACGGGGCAGCGACGGAGGAATTACCTCCACTCGAGTTTGGCTACAGCCGGTTCGAGCCGGACGTCCAGAAATTTCTTCCTTGCACAGGACCGGCTATGCCTCCTTGTTCGCTCTCCCGGCCAGACTATGAATTGGTCGATCTCTTCGGCAATGGGCTTCCTGATATTCTCGAAATGGACGGGACGGTGCGCTGCTACTGGCGTAATGTGGGGCAAGGCCGGTTTGATCTTCCCCGCGAGATGCCTACAGCACCTGCAGGCGTGAGTTTAGCAGACAAAGGGGTGCAAATCATCGATGCTAACGGCGACGGCCGTATGGATCTCCTGGCGAGTACTGAAAGGCTTTCCGGCTACTATCCGCTGTGCTTCGGTGGCCTGTGGGACCAGCGCTCATTCCAGCGCTACCAAGCGGCTCCCTCTTTTGATCTGAAAGATCCGGAGGTCCGGTTGGTGGATCTGGATGGCGATGATATTACTGACGCTATCCGTTCGGGAAGCCGCCTGGAATGTTTCTTCAACGACCAGTTCAATGGATGGACAGCGGAGAAGACACGCTGGGTGGAGCGACGGGCGCTCGACGAATTCCCCAACATCAACTTCTCTGATTCGCGAGTCAAGTGGGGAGACATGACGGGAGACGGCTTATAAGATATTGTCCTGGTCTATGATGGCAGTGTGGAGTACTGGCCGAATCTGGGACGAGGCAACTGGAGCAAACCCATTACCATGCACAACAGCCCGCGCTTCCCCTACAACTACGACCCGCGGCGCATCCTCGTGGGCGATGTGGACGGCGATGGACTCGCCGATCTTGTCTACGTCGATGACACGAAAGTGACGCTCTGGATCAATCAGAGTGGCAATTGCTGGAGTGAACCTGTCATCATTGAGGGCACACCGCCCGTCTCAGACATGAATGCAGTGCGCCTGGTTGATCTGCTTGGGACGGGGATCGGCGGAGTGCTCTGGAGCACCGATAGCGGCGCACCGGAACGGAACACGATGTTCTTCCTCGATTTCACCGGCGGCTCGAAACCCTACCTGTTGCACGAGATGGACAACCACATGGGAGCGCTCACCCGCGTAGGGTACGCCCCCTCCACGCAGTTCTACCTGACAGATGAGCAACAACTCAAGACGCGCTGGAAAACGCCACTCCCGTTTCCCGTGCAGGTCGTAGCTCGTGTAGAAGTGCTTGATGCCATCTCCGGCGGAAAGCTCACCACCGAATACAGCTACCACCATGGGTACTGGGACGGGGCCGAGCGAGAGTTCCGGGGCTTTGGACACCATCCCGCTTGTTGTGTACCGGTAGAGCTTTCTCAAGAGCGCGAATTTGAGGTAGAAATACAGGCATAGAGTGTAACAGTTACATTCTTCCATCAAAACAAGGAGGAAACTATGCCTGTACCTAAGAAGCGTACCATATCCCAGCCAGATCTCACAAAAGGAGAGTCAGCAGAGGGAAAAATGCCTGAAGAGCAGGAATTTCGTCAGCACCTGCGTGCCCTTGCGGTGAGCGCAGTACGTGTGCTGATTGAAAAAGTTATGTGTGAAGAGCTTGATCAGTGTGTAGGAGCGCAATGGGGAGAATGCACGCCCAACCGAAAAGGCTACCGCAATGGCTATTACCAACGTGATCTCATCACCAGCACCGGACGTATCGAGAATCTTTCTGTGCCTAGAGATCGTGAGGGGCAATTCCATACGCAAGTGTTTGAGCGATATGGCCGCTATGAACCAGAGGTCGCAGAAGCGTTGACAGAAATGTTTGTCAGCGGTACAAGCACCCACAAAGTAGGAAGCGTCGCTGAGAAACTGATGGGAGCCACTCCCAGTTCCAGCGCCGTGAGTCGTCTCAACCAAACCTTGACCGAACAATATGAAATCTTGCGAGTGCGTCCACTTTTGAGTCACTACCGCATCCTGTACCTGGATGGTATCCATTTTCGCGTTCGTCATGGAACCCAAACGGACTCCACGATCATCTTAACTGCCCTTGGTGTGGACCTGGAAGGGAACAAAGATGTGCTGGCTTTGCGGGCTTGTGCAGAGGAAGACAAAGATGGGTGGAGCTGTCTCTTGCAAGATCTGCGTAACCGTGGAGTGACTGAGATCGATCTGATCGTGACGGATGGGCATGATGGACGGACGACGCAGCAGTCGGTTCTCTGTTTACCGCGACACTGCGCCAACGTTGTATCGTCCATAAACAACGCAATGTCATGAATGCCATTCCTCATCGCGAGCGCAAGGAGGTCAGTGCCGAACTCGCAGGAATTTGGAAGCAGGAGAAGAAAGAAGACGCGCTGCTGAATTTAGCGGCCTTCAAAGCCAAATACCAGAAGCAGTATCCCGAAGCCATCCGCAGCCTGACCGAAGATGAAGAACATCTCTTGACGTTTTATGCCTTCCCGCAGGTGATGCATCGCTATATTCGTACCACCAATGCCATTGAAAGCTTCTTTAGCAATGTGCGGCAGCGAACTGATCAGATTGATGCGTTCACGACAGAAATCAGTTGTCTGACCATCGTCTGGGCTGTGATGCAGGATATCCACTTGCCGAGGATTCCGGTTTCGTAACAACTGAATACTGATGGCTGTTGGCACACAAGCAACCAGCCTAAATGGGTGGTCTGGAGGGAGATGGAGTTTGCCGATACTCTTGTGTAACAAGAACTCCTCAAAGAACTTTTTCCTTGATAACTTTTGCAGCTCTCTGCTGCCTCTTTTTGTTCCGCCAGAGCCTCTTGAGAAGGTGCGTCGGCCTTCTCCCTTTGCTTGTTTCTTGATTGCCCCTCTTTACATAACAAGCGGGATGGTGTCCAAAAAACTATCATAGCATACAAATATGCTCATATGTGGCTCATGAAGCCATCCAAGCAGTGTCCTAAAAGCGGTTTTGTTGTATCTTTCGTGCATATATTAAGTGAGTTTTTGCTTCGACTATCACAGCCTCGATTGGCCTGTGAAGAGGTCTTATGAGCTTATGATAGATTTTTGCACGTATCCTGGTCCTACCTCGATCTGGTCAATCAGCATCCCTTGTCACTTTACCCATAATCCTGCCGTTTGGCAACGTATTCCTTCCAAAAAGAGGAAGCTGCTTCTCAAGCAGAATCATGATCTCCACTTCCTTCCGAACCAGACGGAGCACTCTCATTCTCCAGCCATCGTATACGACCTAACAGCTCGATACTCACACCGCCTGAGATGCGCCGTGAAAGGTCATCTGACGATGTTGGATGACACTTCACTGAAACGGTCCTTTCGGCAATGGTTATCTTCCAATTTGCACTTTCGGCAATGTTATGGCTCCAAAAGCCAGAATTCACTCGTCTCTAAGCTCTACTTATTGAGCATGAGAGCGGCAAAGTTATGCTTCCAGGCGCGGCAAGGTTACGGGTGAAGTTACATCCCTTCTGGCAGGTGGAGCAGCGACGTCCCTTCCATCACAACCTCCCTTTTCAGGTGTAACAATCCGTCTTTCGGATCCTTCTGGAAGAGACTATATCATGACGTGTCAATCTGCTTTTCTGCAAGCAGGCGTACGGATTGAAGGAAGGTTTGTCGCTTTCGGAAGATAAGTTTATCGCTACCTGGTAAACAGGCGTCAACCTGCCTGACAAGCGCATCGTCTGCTGCTAGACCGTATAAGTAGGGACAAGTTTTCCTCTAGCGACTCTTCTTGCTAGAGAGGCTCTATAAGACGGAGCAGGCCAGAAACATCATAGGCGACAAACCCACCTTCCGAAAGCGACAATCTTATTTTCAATCCGCAAGGCGGTATGCACCAAGAGTGGCCATGAGCCGTTTAATTGTGGGATTTACACTCGGTACCCGCCATATTATGGGGTCACGGCATTTTTACCCCCTCCCCATTTTCCCTGCTAGTGTAGAATACCGTGGTCTATCGCGGAGCCTATCATAGCTTACCCACTCACGCAGCACAAGCATGACAGCTTCGCAGCTACTTCCTTTCCTTTGATTATCGCCCACGTACACCGGAACGTCAATTAGCTAAAGGAGCCGATAGAGCTTGACCAACGCTGAGAAAGTCGTTAGAATTGAGAGACCGAATCAGTATACAGGACTTGTGGTATTGAGAGCGAGGGAAAAAGCATGAACAATTGGGAAACCGATTTAGATAGTTTTCTTGAGGATGCGGCCAAAAAGAGGGAACAAGCTGAACTGGAGTGTGATTTTCTTGAATTAGTGGCCGCGTTTGCGAAGCATATCATGGCTACTGGCTAAGGCCAGGAGCGGGTTTACGACAAGCAGACGGCGATCTGTGTGAAGCATAAAACGCCGCGAGTCTGATTTGTGCAGCATAATGTGGCCACACGTTCTTTTCGTGAGAAATGTTGGAAATGAACGTTTCATTTTCGACTTCGTGCCCAACATATGGATAAATGCGGCCAATAAATGCTTCAAAATGACTGCTTCTAGGTGATTGCAGCATAACATTGCCGCGAAAGTGAACAAGCCCCTGATTTGCAATCATCGGGCGAATATGCTGAGAAAGAGGAAAACGAGCGCACCTCTCTCTTACTTGTAGGCTTGTGAAGTATATAGCGCCGGATTCGGCCAAGTATTCGGTAAAATCTCACAACACGCTCCAGTTCAAGCGCTGAACGCATTTCTGCGTTCGACCGTGAACGACGCGATCATCGACCGGAGAAATGCGCCGCATTCAGGGGGATGGGCACGTCGGTTGTACGCCGAATTGTGCGAGTATTCTCATTCACGCCCAGATGCGACCAACGTCGGCTTGTGGCGAAGTAACGGTCCCATCTACGTTCCGCGCGCATTTATGATTACCGCCTCTCTTTACGCGGAAACGCTGGCCTTTTGTTATCTGCTCATCAAACTGGTACGCCCTGCGCTCAAGCTTCCAAAAGCGGTCGAGGAGCAACTTGCCAGCTATCAGCAAGAAGAAAGCATGTGGGTGGCTTACCAGTCCTATCAACGGCTCTTCTTTCAGCAGAGCACACTGTCAGGGAAATGACGGAGAAGTACATCCATACCAAATCTTCCCCGACGAGGCATTGGGGAAGTACGTGAATCATGTGGCGATAGAGAAAGGGGAATGGCGATGGACAGGCAGGCGGTGAATCCATTTGGAGAAGAGATGCTGAAGGAAGAGGAACGTGTAACGTACCGGAAGAGTATGGACGCCTTTTTTGAGCGCCTGGTCGAATTAAACATCGATATCTATCTGCTTGAACAGCTTCTCGCGTTCCCCTATGACCTTCTGGCAGATGGGTGGACGGACAATGGATTCTTTTTCCAACTAATGATCAAAAATACTTTCGAGGCAAGCGTGCTATTGATCGCGAACATGACGACGGATCAAGGCAGCGATGTCCTCACACTCCCACGGTTTAAAAACAGGCTGCGGCAGATGGTGCAAACAGCGCAACAAACAGCATTCCAGGAGTACCTCAAGGGCATATACTTCGATCAGAAGTCAAGAGCCTTACTTGAAAGGGTGAGGAATCTGCGTGATACGCGCATCGCTCATTTTATTCCCGCAGCTTCACATGAGTTTCTCACCCTCACGGAGATCAAAATGGTGCGCGATGACCTGAACGCCTTGCTGCAGGCGCTTTCTTTCGATGTGGACTATATTATGCTGCCTTTCAGTTACGAATCAGGTCAGTCTGATGTTGAATGGGCCCTCGATGCGATCGCAAAGAGCAGCCCACTTCTAATGATGCCAGAGCAAGATTCAGAGCGCTGGCTGCACAGACGCTCAACACTCACTGAGTCGGAGTTAGCCCAGCTAAACCACTATCGTAAAAAGTTTGGTTGGACCGAAATCTGAATGCTCAGTAGACTGAATGATAGCAAAGCATGTCTGATTGTCCTTCAAAGTTTCAAGAAGAAAGCGCGGGTAGTTTTTTGTGCCGTGTTGATAGTCTGTTTGTCTGCCTTGGTTTGTTGAATTCGACATCTAACTATGCTATTATATATTTCCATACAAGATCCCATACCGAGAAACAATCTGTGGATGAAGAATGGGAAGCTTGAGCTTGGATCCGGCGCGCTTTCAGGGATTGAGCCTTTTTGACAACTGACGCAACCGAAATAGGATACGTCGGGTTGCGGGTGGTGGAGCGATCGAAGCCACTCTCCGCTGCCACAGACAAGGATATTAGTCTTGGCAGCCACATCACTCTCTTTCCCAATCGCGATGTGCTTTGTTAAAAATGCTCACCCTTGCTTATGAAACTCAAATATTCCTAATAGCTGCTTAGCTCGACAGCCACTTCATGACTATCTTGTGTGTGGCCCCTCTCAAAGCTCTTCAGTCTTGCTTTTTGATCCTCCCAATAGTCTACAAAATAGGTTTCGTGAGTTTTGCAATTAGGGCAGTTATGAATGGTTATAAACGGAAAGAGAGAGACCCATCGGCTGACTTCAAGCTGGATGTACAAATCTCCCTTTTTAAGCAGCTCGGAGTATTCACACTGCTCTACTAGTAATCCGGGATGATCACCAGTATATCGCAAGGTTCTAAGATTTACTCTGCGCGTTCCCCTAATGAGATCTACGTCACTCACCAGGCGAAGAGGATACTCTGTCAAAAAAGACAATTTGTACAGCACATCCCTTAGCAGATCGCTCGCAATAGAAGCTGCGGCCTGAAACTCTTCTTCCACTTTGGGACCTCTGTCATGTTTCAAATCGTTCTTCATCTTAACGAGCTCCTCGAGCTTGTTACGGAACTGTTTCTGCTTTTTATCTTTCTGTAAAGTCCATAAGGCGATAGCCAGATGATTATCTCCGTCTTTGTGAAGAATGTCTGCTCCTTTTCGACAAATTTCTAGCCAATGGCCCGGCGATATGCCGCCTTGCCAATAGCTTTTTAAGTCTAAACCCGAGAGGCTGAACTCTTCGGGAGGAATAAGGGCTAAGGTCAGCGAACCCAGGAAGGCGAGAATATTCTCTGCGATACGTAGTTGCTCTGTATACTGATCTCGCGGATGAATCAGGCTGGCCAGCGTTCGATAAGGAAATACCAGTGGATAGGGATAAAAATTCCGAATCTGAAAGTCAATGCTCTCTGCTTGTTGAATACTGGCAGCGACAGCTTGAGCCGTTTGCCGCAGCGCTCTCAGCTGATTTCTGAAATCTGCTCCTGATTCAGCATTAAAGAGCCCCAGGCGCATTGACTCCATTTTATCTGCACGTAACCTGAGATCGTCCTCGAGTTTTTGCAGTTCATCTAAGTCGAATGAAGTATCTGGTGGTAGGACGGGGATGGGTACAGTTTCAAGCGCATGAATAAGGATTGTAACTGCGCCGTATGTTCGCATCGATAGCAAGCTCCGTCCCGCTATCGATTGCAAAAACTGTTTGATGAGCGCTGAATCAAGTCTTGATGGCTCTTTTGGTCTCAGGATAATGACAGTATCTAACGCAACAGCTCCCTCAATATCTGCATTAACTACCATCGCTTTTACGTTTTGAGCTGTTCCAATGCGCTGTAAGAGTATATCTCCCTGCCGCACTTTGACTCGCTCCGGCGCATCGGTATCGATCTTGATCGTATCGAGGCTTTCTCTTGTTAATAGATGAGAGTAGATATCTTTGCCACGAATTACAAGGATATCTTTGCCACCTGCTGCACGCTTATTTAATTCTCCGAGTCCGATGATGATGTCAAACATTTCTCCTAGCGTGCTCGTGGGGGTAAGTCGCTTTATCCGTTCCTCAATTGCACGGGACTCTGGGTGATGCTGATTTATCGTCCACGTGTCATTAGCGCTTACTTGCGTAAGGAAACCAAGATTCATCGGCTTGCCCTGCAAACCCGCTATTACACTTGAAAACCAGCTTTGGCCCTCTACCTGGACCATGTCACCTCGAGTGGGAAGAGACAAGAAAGCAGTTTTCTGTGAGGATTTGGTTGTAAATGTATTCAATACTAGTATCGATGAGTGAATCCGAACTTCTGAGAAGAGGTCACCTGGTAGTTCTACAACCCCTGTCAACTTCATGTGTGAAGAGAGATAAGCGCGAACACGCGCAAATCCCTGGGTGTAAGTAAATATTTGAGGCACGATGCATACCAAACGATTCGTATGCCCTTGAGCAGCAGCGAGCAGGAGTAACGTGACGTAAGAATCTAGTTGCCTTATATCCTGTACGGTTTCTGGAAGTAAAGCCCGTAGGCGCGAGGCTTTTCCTGTCTTCCAATCGCCCCAGGGGAGTGTAAAGTCAATGATTGTAGCGACTTTTCCTGATCGTGAGAGAGCCTCTATTAAAGAAATCGGCGTGTCACACCGAACAATGGTCGGGCCTGTATTTCCAGTAAGTTGCAACTGCTTTGAAGGAACCGTAGAGTTTAGACCGAAATCCCGAGGTGATGGGAAAGCGGCCATCTTCTGTGTAGTTCCGCTTAGCATGTCAACAGAATACATTTGCCTACCGTCTGTAGTGATGACGAATGGAATATCGAGCATGTTCGCAGCGAGCTGTATTTCCTTGCTGAGAACTTCAGGGGAGAAACCGTATATCTTTAGTGCAACCACTGCAATGGGTTGCTGGTTATCCCCTAAGAGCGCAATATCAATTCGATCTCTGATTTTGCTTGCTTCAGGGCCATTAAAACGAGATGTGATAGCCGATACTTGAGCATCGGATAGTATTTGCTGTTCAGACCAACCAGATGCCCGTATTTCTTCTATCAGGCGGTCTTTGGCATCGGATTCCACACGCCATTCGGCTGAGCCAAATAGCCCTGATACGTCTACGATTGTTATTCTATCTGACGAACAATAAGGGAGCCACTGACTTGGAGATGTAGTTATCACCACATAAGGTTGGTCTCTGTTCTCCGGTAATGCCGCGCGAACGAGGAGGGTAATGAGTCCTTCTTGTATTTCGCGTTGAAGCTGTATTCCAGGACTCCAAGAGCTGTTTGACGTCATGCCATACAGCTCGTTTAGGATGGCAGTCAGATTATTCATTGGGATGCCCAGAAGTCTTGCGATTGAGACAAAACGCCCGGCAGCAACATAACGGCCCTCTTCCTCGGGAGGGAGCTGTAGCAGTTTCATCAGGAGGGTGCGTTGGTAATCGGGATTGTGGAAGTCGTCTAATTTATCGGGAGAGAGAAGATAGAAATATTTACGCCCCCATGCCATGTCGCTGACATCTGGTGCGACGCGATTCATCTCATGTTGTAATCGTTCATAGTCTTCATCAATGCCATCTGCAGGGAGATTCTCTAAAAGTTCAACGCCTCTGAGAAGTTGTTCACGGTGCTGCCTTGCTTTCTCAATCGCTTGCTCAAGTGTCAGTTCCTGCTCGTTCAGGGGAGAGCCGCCAATCCACTTGCCCGTTCCCTTCTTACGAAATAAGCCGAATTTATGAGCGCTTCCACCGGAGATGTTGCCAAATTTGGGTGAAGGAAATTCGTCATCGTCTTTGAACTCTAGCCAGTAGACGAGGCTATCTCTATTTCCATGATTATGCATGACTTCCAACATCTCCTCGCCGTCGAGCGCTTTCAGTCTATCTGGACCGAAACGAGTGCGGAAGGCGCTATAATATCTCGCCAATTGCTCTCTGGAAAGAAGGTCTCCCTTCTCCCTCCCTGTTTTATATTTTGCCTTTAGCTCATCAACTATTCTAGGGTCGAGTGCCTGTGCCATACCTCAATCTCCAAATCCATTGTTTTGCCAGATTGTTATCATAATCATCGCCTATACTTGAATATCTACCCTCTTCCTCGGCTCATGGGCTGCCGCCTGATCAGCAGGCGGCGGCTCCAAAAGCGTCTGATACGGCTCACCGGCGTCCATCGCCTGTTTCATCTTGTCATAGATTTCCAAAATCACCCGCCTCGTCCGGTACTCCCCATATTGCTCCTCATCCTTCCGCTTCACAATTGAGAATGTTCCCATGATGTAGTCCACATCGTCGCGCTCAACACAATATAAATGAAAATATGCCGCATCCAGCTCGCAGCGCAGCAGGAAACGCCGCTTTTCGTTCCATAGGAAAGGAGGTCCATTGTAGCCACAGGCTTTGGCAAAAGATTCCAGGTCCCAGGCGGTATAGGTGAGTTCGAGTGCTCTCAGCCAAATCCAGTCACCGACATGCATGCTCGTATCCCATTTACATCTAGCAGTATACTCATCAGGTGACAGAACCGGAAGCTGCTTCAAGATAAAGTAATTCATATTGGTTCCCCCCAGCTTCTGCCTGGCAACGTAATCGAAAATAAACGATGAGGTACAACTGCCGAGGTAGGTTAGTTCACGAGTTTGTCCAGAATCAAGCGTAATGACGGAAAGGCTGTTTCCACAAGGCACAGAGGGAATGAGGCAGAACATCGCTGTTCGAATATCTGCAGAACGCGCAATTCCGCGAAAGCCTAGAAAAGCGTTTCGACCACTAAATGTGAGATCAGGCAGATAGGAGTTGTGAATCCAATATTGGGGGATTGACAGCAAGTATGGATCGGCATGCTGCTGGTCACTTAATTCTGGGAGTTTGCCATTATCAGCTAGCAAGTGCTTGGGAACATCATATGTCCCAAAGCGATGATCAAAGTATGAGATCATCTTACCTTCATACAGTGGTAGATAGGCTTCATTGCCTTTGAGAAAAATATTACCTTTGAGATACCAGGAATCGGCTTCCAACTGTTCCCGAGTACGAAACAAGTGTGAATCGTTCGTCATATCAAACATTCTATGAAATGAAATACCCCATGGATTCTCCTCAGGAGAACCTTCTTTTATTATCACAGGCAGGTGGGTGTAAATAGCCCTTGTCAGCTCAAGATCACGTTTTGAGCGGAATGTTGGGCAGGTACCAGTATTAGGATTTAATAAAGCGATATCATCACTTGAGAGGGTAAAATGACGATCTTTATCACTCAGGTCTTCAGTTCCATAGGCGAAAAACACAAACTCAGATCCCTGCATTGCCGGGCGTAAAGAACCGGTCAGAGTCATGAGACAAAATTTGGATCTGCCATGTCCTACCCCTGGAAAGATATTCCTACGATTCTCGAAATCAAACAAGCTCACAAGAGAACGAGATCGCATTAAATCTTGGAAGAAGAATTTAGTCGTGTCATCAGTTGCGATACCCGAAGGTACAATGCACCCAACGCGTCCCAGTGGGCTGAGAATTAGTCTCATGTTTTCGGCGAAAACTGCGTAGGTATTCACGTCACCCCTCCCACATAGCGGATAGCGACCGCTATCGCGCACGAAATGACCTTCTCCCTCAGTCTGACGCTGATCTTCCGAAAATGCTTTGTAGAGAACTTGATCCTCGTAAGCCAGGGCAGCGATCATGCGGCGGCGTTGTGCGGCATTGGAGGCGCTGGCAATATCAGGTCGCTTCTCGGCAAACCATTCTTTCTCCTGAATCTTGATGCGCTCCCATGGTGGGTTGCCCAGCACCACGTCGAAGCCTCCCGACCAGCCCGTCTGCTCGTTTCCCGAAAGTTCGCCTTCTGTTGGTACACGGAATACGTCAGGGAAGGCCAGGTGCCAATGGAAAAAGCGGTACTGCTCTCGCAGGCGGAGAATTTCATCCTTCATCCAGGATGGGATACTGTCGGGATTCTCCTCGATGGTGCGGTAAACTTCTTCGGAAATTGGATAGGCAATCTCGCTATTCTTCTTCCAGACGAAGGCGGCACACCAGGCATCGGACAGGAGACAAGCAAGGAGATAGTCGCGGGATTGCACTAGTTTGTTGTAATACTCTTGTTTGCGGTGGATACCCTCTACGGTGTCATCGCCAATTTCTTCCAAATGCCTCATGCCGGTTGCCAGATTATCAAGGTGTCCCCACAGTTCGCCTGTCGGATCAAAGAGGGAGCGGTTCCCCTCGCGTTGCTGCCTGTTCCTCTTCTTGTATTCACCGCACGTTTTCTTGTCGTCGCCCTCGATCGGCTCAAAGGCGCTGTCGGTGATGCCCTGTGCTAGTAGTCGCGGAGTGGTTCCCAGTAGGCTGTTACCGCATTGGATGTGCCGCTCGAGGAAGGAAAGCGGTTTGCCAGGTTCAATCGCTTCCATCCACAAATTGACCTTGCAGAGTTCGACGGACATGGGGTTGATGTCCACACCGTAGATGCAGCGGCCAATCACGTCGCGCAGGGCCTTGCGCCGTGCGTGCGGAGGAGGTTCCTCCTCACCTGTGCGCACGGCGGCTAGCCTCCTGGCGATGCGGTGAGCCGCCGCGATCAGGAAATGGCCGCTACCGCAGGCAGGATCACAGACTTTGAGATTGAGGATAGCGGTTTCTGGATCGGGCTTATGGTAGGCTTCCTCGATCACCGGATCTAAGGCGGAATCGAGCAGGCTAGTGATAAGACTGGTGGGCGTGTAGTAGCTACCGGTTGTCTTGCGCTCGTGGCCGCTGGCCGTGCCGAGTTTGAATGTCGCCGTATCGATATGCAGGACGGGATGCAGTTCGAGCAGCGATTCGTAGACGCTGCCCAGCTCCTCCGGGCCGAGGTTGCGATAGTCCACGACGCGGCGGGCACTCCCATCGCTGGTGAAGGCGAGCGCACGAATGGCATCGAGCAGGTCGCGGTTAGCGATCTCGCCGTCAGCGAGATCTGGAACGGCCTCGCGCGAGAAGAGGAAGCTGTTCAAGGCAGGTAGGCCGAGTATAGGGCAGCCGCCGTCGTCACCAAGCTTCTCCATCACAATCCGTAGCCCAGAGAAGAGATCAGCATGGCGCGTGCCGAGACGCTGCTCAGCCAGCCGCCGCAGCCTGGCAGTGGAATAATACAGCGTGTAGTGCAGGCGGGCGGATTCATCCGCATTTGGATGGAAAAGAATGTCACGATCCTCGACAACGAAGAGTACAATCAACCGATAGACGATACGCAAGACCTGGCGATAGTAATCCTGCGTGTCGAGTTGTCCTCCTCGGAGCCGGTCTCGCAGCAAGGCGTTGGCTGGATGGGCGAGGAAGCCGCTGCCGAGGGCGGCAATCGCCTGCTGGACACCGTCGCGCAGGTGGTCGAGCACGCGCGTACCCTCCTTCTGAGCCGTGCGCGACCACTTTTCTAGCCAGCATTCCTCAGATAATTCGGCCTCGACCCGCGATTCGTGGCAGAGCAGCCAGAGCAACACAAAGTCGGCGTAGACTTCGCCGTCCATCATCTCTTCCAGGTCAAACTCAACGTAGGCTTGGCGCGTGATGCTCATGTTATCGCGTAAGAGACGCAGGCGCAAGCCGTTCGAGACGAAGCCCCATAGGTAGCTGTCGGAGCGGTTCAATAGTTCCTGCACCAGGCTGTGCGGGCTACTGCGAGCTGCCCCGGCAACCCCGCGAGTCATGTGGTCGAGATCGACACCGCAGCCGACCAGGTGGATCGGCGTCTGCTGCCAGAGATGGGAGATCGGGTAGCTCTTGTCATGTACTTCGACGTTTTTAGCAATGGGTAGTCGGCCATAGCCCAGTTCAGAGAAAAGCGGCAGCAGCCAGCGTTCCCGCGTCAGCGTCGTTCCTGTTTCTCTTTCAGGAAGTTTGTCCCTGGCAGCTTTGAAGATTGACCACGCCCCTAGCAAGCGGTTCCAGGAGTGGTTGATCGCCTCGCCCAGCCGCTCGGTTTTGAGCAGGTGATAGGATTCGGGGGTCAGCCCCTCGAGGGCAGGATCAAGCAGGGCGATCCGCTGGAGCAGGTCCATGGGCAAGATCGCCCCTGAGCTTTGTACCGTGCTGAACATAGTATGCTGGCGTCTCTGCATCGCGTGCGTCCTCTCTATGCCATCGGTAAATAGATATAGATCCCCAGCACGTCGAGCGGCAACTGGGGTTCAACGCGGTAACGCACACCGCGCTGCTGAGCAGCATCGCGCACGCGGCGATGGGCGGCGAGGAGCTGCTCGCCGCGCTCCCTGGCCACCTGGTCAAGATGCGGTCGCAGCACATCGAACTGGTCGATCACCTGCTGGAGAAAATAGCTCGTTCGATCAGCGTCAACATTGGCGTCGGGTGTGGCATTGAGGACATCCTCAATCAACTGGCTGTCACTCACCCATTCCGCGTGCTGTGGAGCGCCCTCAAAGGCCAGCACCTGGCAGTCTTCAGCCAGCAATTGCCGCTCTTCTGCCCTGCGTACGGTGATAATGTGGAAGCGCAGCCGCACCAGCAGCAGTGTGGTGCGGCGCGAGACGGCGTGCGTGCGGACGACGCCACAGCGACGAGCGATGCCGCTGTCCACTTGTTCTGCCTGCGAGTCAAGGGCTGTGTCCATGACGTAGCTTGCCAGGCCCTCGACGATGGGGTGCGTGCGGCTCAGGTAGCGTTCTCCATCTCGCACTGGCAGGTCAAAACGTGCCTGGAAGCGGCCCTCCTGGCCGACCATATCGCGCAGCCCGCGCGGCACTTCAGCCAGGTCAAAGCGGACAGCTCCGCCATTCGTCTCGGAGATGACGGCTCTGCTGGCTTTGAACGCCTCGGTGGTAAAACGCCTGACATCCACGCCTGAGCCGATGACCGCCTGCATCGCCGCCAGTTCCGCCGCCACCTCATCCGCCTTGATGCTTTCCTGGACAAACATCGTGCGCGAGCGCCTTTCCCGTTCAGTTGAGGCATCCCACTCTTTGAACAGGTTGTCGCGGAGACGATCACCCTTCCAGATATCCTCCAATCCCGGCAGGAGCATCTGCGCACTCTGCCCGTGCCCGGTGTTTTCACGCAAGAGTAGACCTGCAAATATCGCTTCGATGACCTGGTCGGTGTCCACCGGCACTGGCACCGAGACGCCCAGTGAACTACGTATCGTGCGATGTTTGCGGATCAGCACATCCAGCACGATCCCGTCGATGGGATTGTCGCTGCCGTAATAGGTGACGGCGCGTACCTGCTTTGCGGGCTGGCCGTAACGGTCAACCCGCCCTTCGCGCTGTTCGTGGCGCGTGGGATTCCAGGAGAGATCGTAGTGAACGACGGCGCTGAATTGCTCCTGCAGGTTGATGCCTTCGCTCAGGCAGTCGGTGCAGACCAGCACCCGCCGGGGCGACTGGGCCAGTTGCGCAATGCGGTTTTCGCGCTCGGCCGGTGGCAGCAACCCGGTCACCGCATCGACCTGTACGCTCTTCGGCAAACGCTCGCGCAAGGCAGCCGCCACATACTCGGCGGTAGGAATGAAGCGGCAGAAGAGGATGGGGTGGAGGCCGTCTTTGAGTAATGCCTCGACCAGCTTGATCGCCCGTTGCAGCTTCTCATCCTTTGCTCCCTTGAGCGCTTCGGCCTCACGAGCCATCTCCCGGAGACGCCGCCGCACATGCTGTTCGCCCGCGTCTGTTTCAATATCGCTCCCCGGCACCGTATCTACGCCTTCGGCGGTATCGTTGTCCGCCAGGTCAAGGATGGTATGACGACCAATTTCGTCGGCCTCTTCCACCGTTTCGGTATCAGCCGTCGAGGCCCGGCTGAGCAGGGTGGCAACGGCGGCTGCCGGGCTCGACGAGATCGAACGCAAGAGGGCCAGGACCGACCACCAGCGCACCCGTTGGTGGTGCTGGTTGCTATCAAGCGGGTCGGCGACTACCTCGCGCGCATAGCGCATCACTTTCTCGATCAGCCGCTTGTAGTCTGCAGAGAGCTTATAGGTGTGCTCGCTGTCCTGCCGATCTGGAAACGGCGTGTCGGCGTTGAGGTAGGAGCGAATATCGCCGCGCCGGCGCTGCACAAAGTAGGCGGCCAGGCGACGGCGATCCTGCTCGTGTTCTCTGCCCGTCAACTCCTGCGGCAGGTTGGCAAAGTCCCTGTCCAGGAAGGTGAGCAGCGAACGGAAGGCACCCTCTTTCCCACTATGGGGTGTGGCGGTGACGAGGATGAGGTGCTGACCGGCTTTTTGCGCGATGCTAGAGACCAGTTGATGGCGCTGTTGCCGACCGCCGCGCTCGCTACCTGCATCAGCGCAGGTATGCGCCTCGTCCACAATCACCAGTTCGGGGCAAGTGCGCAGAAACTCATCACGGCGTCGATCCGCCTTGATAAAGTCCGTCGAGATGACCACATAGAGGTAGCGCTCGAAAATGGACTCTCCCAGGCTGCAACTGCGCTCCAGCCTGGCGGCGGTGCCAGGCAGCACCAGCTCGGCGTCGAGGTGGAATTTGTCCTGGAGTTCTGCCTGCCACTGTTCCGCCAGCTGCGGCGGGCAGAGTACCGCCATGCGCGACACCTCGCCCCGGTCGATCAGTTCGCGCGCGATCAGACCGGCTTCGATGGTTTTGCCGATGCCCACGTCATCAGCGATCAGGAGGCGCACCGGATCGAGCTTGAGCGCCATGAGCAGCGGCACCAGCTGGTAGGGGCGCGGCTCCACGGCAATATGGGCGAACGAGCGAAACGGGCCGGCGCTCGAGCGGAAGCCGAGGCGCACAGCATCCCGCAGCGAGCGACAGGAGCGGTAATCACCGGGAGAGTCAGGGTTGGGAAGAGCAAAGGTGGCTGGCGCTACCCGTTCCAACGGCAGAAAAATGCCGGTCACCTCGTCTTCGGTGCCACCCAGCGGGCGCACCATCAGCAGGTGTTCGTCCGATTCTGGCAGAACAACCCATTCTCTTCCGCGCACTTTGACCAGCGATCCGACAGCGAAGCCCATAGCTATGCCTGCTTTCCAAAGATGTTCGGATACCGGGCCAGTTTCGCCGCCCAGTCATCCTCATGCCCAAAACGAATGACAATGGAGCCGAGATCTTCCAGACACTCTGTGGCGGCCGCATCGCGCAGCTGCCGCTCGGGATAGTCGTGAAAGTGTCCGTCGATGTAGATCGCCGCCTGCTCCTGCTCATAGTAGAAATCCGGTCGCGTTCCGCAGGACGGGATCAGGTGCTGCGCGTGCGACGGCAGGCGGTGTCCACGCTCCTCCAGGGTGCGCAGAAAGCTCCGCTCGAGTTCCGAATCGGCCTGTCGCAACAGCTGCTGTAGGTGCTCCGAACGCGGCTGTTCCGCCGGACCGGCGACAACGCGCGACTGTGCCAGCGCGAGTAAGATATCGCGAATGGCCTGGCGGTCGAGCAGCCGGTGGTCCTGCTGGTTGTAGTAATTCAGCAGGCAATCGTAGCAGGCGGACTCACACGTCTCCTGCGCGCGCGGCCCGTGGTGCAGGTCACGGCCAGTCTCCGGGTCAAAGTGGCACAGGCGCAGCGCTTCCTGCGCCACGTCGCGCATGGCGTCGGGGTCGACCAGCAGCCTGCGCAGCACGCCTGCCCCGCCCTCGGCCGACTCGTAAAACAGAATGAGGCGTCGCTCAACCATATTGGGCAGCGGTTCAGCCGCCAGTTCGTTATCTTCCAGCTGATACTTCACCTGGATGGCAGATTTCAGGATGGCCTGCAAGGAGGCCATCACCACAGCACTCTGAGGTTCGCCCGGCTCAAAGAGCAGGCAGTTGCGCCGGTCTTCTACGTAGGGGATCACGCGGTCGGTGCGCGGCGACAGGGGGTCATCCGGGTCATCGGCGGACTGCTCGCTTTTCGCCCAGTAGCCGCGCTCGGTATCGAGGACGAAGCCGTAGAGGTCTTTGTTCTTGCGCCGCATCCAGCCCAGATTGATGCGCCAGAGCGTCGCGGCATGGCCGTAGGTGAGCTTCGCCAGCGTCGCATGCTCTCCGCCTTCACGCTTGACCGCGCCCAGGTGAAACGCCGGCCGCCCGTTTTGCTCGGCGAAGCGCACCGCCGTGCGGATCTCGTAGCCCAGGCGCATGCGCTCCTCTTCGTCCGAATTGATCTTGTCGCGCCGGCGGGTCGCCACGTTCTGCAAACGGAAGAGATGATGCAGCGGCGGGTCCAGGGGCGTGCCGCAGTGTTCACACAGATCGAGGCCCTCACCGTCGCTTACCGGGTGCAGGTAGCCGCAGCGACCGCACTGCTTGGCCTGGCGCGTGGGGACGCGGTCATCCTCCCCTACAGGCAGGATCACGCGGTTGATCAGGTAGCGCGAGCCCTCATGATAGACAATGGCACGCGGGCCGAACTCGGAGATCGCCAGGAAACGGGGCCGCGAGAGATACTCATCGCGCTGCTTGGTGCGCCGCCCCGGAATATAGGCCGAGAGCGGCAGGCGCGGAAAGTTGTAGCCGGGGAGAAAGCCTTCGCTGGCGAAGTAGCGGTAGCTGTAGAAATCCGACTGCTCGAGACTTTTGATCTCGGTTAAGAGGGCCAGCTGCGACTCAGCTTCCGCACGCAGGCGATCCGCCTGCTTTTTATCCTCCGCGCTGCGCGAGGCGTCGAGCATGATCAGGCCCTGCGCCCTGGCCTGGGCCTGGGCCGCACGGTAGAGGCCGCGCCAGCGCTCGCAGGTGCGGTCGAAGTTGCTGTCCACCTGGGCGAGGGCCTTGTCGAGCCAGTCCTCAGTGTACCAATCCGAGGCACTCAGTTCATCGTGCAGGGTCTCCAGAACGTGCGACGCGCGCACGCGTGCTCGTCTGCGCGCACCAGGGTCTCCGATGCTCTCGCGGACGCTGCCGAGCAGCGCCAGTGTCGGGTCATCGCCGCTGATCTCCAGCACATCCTTGAGCGATTCCCCCAGGCTGAGGCCCGTCTCCGCCAGCCAGATCGCGTAGACGTGGGCGCGCACCAGGTCCTCGTTCGCCAGGTCGAGCCGCGGGGGTGTCACTGCCCCGGCCACCATCTGCTCGGGCCGCTTGAAGAAATACTGGTCGTGCGAGCTGCCCGTGGAGCAGTAGGAGAAGACGAGCGCGGGCTGTCCGCTGCGGCCCGCACGACCGCTGCGCTGCGCGTAGTTGGCCGGCGTCGGGGGCACATTGCGCATATTGACGACGTTGAGTTCGGCGATATCGATGCCCAGCTCCATCGTGGGCGAGCAGTAGAGGATGGGGAGATTCCCATGCCGGAAAGCGTCTTCGCGCTCCATGCGCAAGTCACTGGGCACCTGGGCCGTATGTTCGCGCGCCTCCAGGCCTTGCAGACGGGCGGCGGTGGTGCGGTAGAACTCGACGAAGAAGGCGTTGGTGCGGTGTCCTTCGCTCGACTCCTGCGGGACGCGGATGGGGTCGTGGAAAGCCTGGGTGCCATCGCCGGCCACCCAGATCATAGCCGAGGCGGGCAACTGGTAGCCGGGCTTATCCTCATCTTTGCGCGGCTCGACTACGCGCTCGACCAACCCGGCGTGTTTCAAGCCTTCCAGGAGCTGTTCGATGATCGTGTTGGTATCGTCCAGGCGCAGCTTTTTGCCAAAAGTGGTTCCGCGCCTGAGATACTGGCCGAAGCCCCCGCGCGCAGAGAGGTAGACATTGCTGCGGTTGTCGTCGCTACCGCGCCCCCTGGGAAAGAGGATGGTGGCGTACTCTTTGGGCTCGTTTTCGTCGAGCGCCCAGGGGGCGACCAGGCGTTGATTGCTCTGCTGCTGGATGCTTTCCTGGTAGAGCTGATCGAGGTAGTCCACCTTGATGGCGAGTTCCCGGCGCATGTGGTCGAGCAGCACACGGCTCACCCTCATTCTGGTCTCAGGAGGAGCTGCGCAGAGCGCGGTATGGCACTCGCGCCAGATCTCCTCGTCCTGGCAGACCTCTTCCAGCGACAGGTATTTGATCGTGAGCAGGCCGCACTGCTCTAGGTTAGGGGAGGTAATGCGCCAGCCGCGCTTGAGATCGCGATAGAGGCGATAGCCAAGTACATTGCGCAGCGCCCGCTGCGTCTCGGCCAGCGCCTGGTACTTCACACCAGGGTCGCTGGCATAGGCGCCAGGCGAGAGGTTCAGCGCATTGAAGACCTGCTGGGTCAGATCCTCGTGGCGAAGCCCTTCCGCACCTGCCCACTGGGCCGCGTGATAGAGCGCAGCGCGCAGCACCCCTACCTCAATGAAGTCGTTGAAGTGGCCGGCCTGCAGCGAGGCATCCTGCCGGTTATCGGTGAAGCTCAACATTTTCGGGGGGAGCGGGTTTTTGGGGGCATCCCGCAGGCGGCGGATCGCCGAGAGACTCAAGATGGTGGTTGCAGTGCTGCGCCCCTCGGAGCTGAGCGAGGCGAGTTTGGCGAAGTCCTCTCGTTGACGGAAACCGTAGGACACCCCGCACTGCAGGCAGAAGCGGAACGGAGCGGGGACAAAATGGCAGCCGAGTGCCGTGCCGTCGATGGTACCCCCACTCTGCAGCGTGCCGTCGGCGCACACCTGCACCGCCAGAGGCAAATTGCCTCTGCGGTTACGGCGCACACGAGAGCCGCTCTGGTGTTCCTCCAACCATTCATCGGAGAGCCGTTCGCGCACAGCATCGTCATCGAGGGGCCAGGGGTTCTCCGCGCTCACATAGAGAAACCCCGCTGCTCCCTCGTCATCATCCTGGTCATTGAGTCGGCGGGGAATGAACTGTCCGTCCACGCGGCGCACACAATAGTACTCCTGGCCGCACTCACGGCAGAAGACGAGCGGCAGGAGCACGCGCGTGCGGTGACCTCCCGGGACGTACTGCTGGCGTTGCAGTGTCAGGTAGCGTTCCTCTTCGAGCGAAGCATAGATGGTATCGCCCTTGCTGATGAATTGGTGCAGGCGGAAGGCAAAGGGCGACGTGCCTGTTTCCGGTTGCGGCTCGCACTCGTACCCCGCCAGCAATCCCTGCTGGATGGCTTCGGCGCAGCGCTCGACGGGTTCCCCGGTGAGTTCGCTCAGGGCAGTGGCAGCGCCCTGTTCCCCGGTGATGCTCTTCGGCGTGGTGCGCACCAGACGGCCCTCTCGCTCGGTGACGCCAAAGGTGCTTTCAATCCACACGGCCAGGGGATCCCGGACGAAGCTCTGGTAATCATGCGGGAGTGTGCGCCCTTCCTCTCTGACACCCCTTGCCAGTTGTTGGAGAAATCGCTCGTCCTGTTCTGCATGGCCCGTGGTACGCACGAGCGTCTCGCCAATGACGTGCTCCGGCCTGACCGGCGTCCCAAATATCTGGGAAGCCATGCTTGCGACCCCTGCCCGCCTTTCGTCATAGGTGCCAACGCCTGCCAGCGTCGCCGAGGTCCCCACGCATTGCAGTGGGCCGGTGACCATCCGATCTTTCACGCGCCGCACCAGCAGCGCAACGTCGGCTCCCTGCCGACCGCGGTAGGTGTGTAGTTCATCCAGGACCAGGAACTGCAGCGTTTGAGCGGCGGCCAGCCGCCGCTCGATTGAGCGCGTCAGGATCAGTTCCAGCATCACGTAGTTCGTCAGCAGAATGTCAGGCGGATTGGCACGAATGCGCTCGCGCTCCTCCTCCGACTCCTGGCCGGTATAGCGTGCAAAGGTCACTGGTCCGCGCTTGTTGGGATAGCCGAGCAGGAGAAACTTTTCCAGCTCCTTCATCTGGCTGTTCGCCAGCGCGTTCATGGGGTAGACGACGATGGCGCGGATCCCACGCCCCGGACCGTGGCGCAGCACGTAGTCGACGATCGGGACGATGTAGGCCAGGCTCTTCCCAGAACCCGTGCCCGTGGTGAGGACGTAGCTATGCCCACCCCTTGCGACCCGGATGGCCTCTTCTTGATGCTTGTGCAGCCGCAGCGTGCGGCCAGCGGGCTCGTCCTGTGATTTCTTCCTGAAAATGCGCGCGCATTCCTGGTGCAGGACGCCTTGCGCCACCATCTCGTCAATTGAGTCGCCGGGAGCAAATAAGGGGTTGAGTTGGAGCAGCGGGTCGGGCCAGAGCACCCCCTGGTCGAGTTGCTGTTGGACGTAGGAGCGGATGGTGGGGTCGCGTATCTGGATAAAGCTCTCAACGTAAGAAGCATAATCCTCGGTGAGCCGATCGCGATAGTCAAAAATATTCAAATCCCACCACCTTGATATAATGAACCGGATATCCAGTCATACACAGAGCCAGACAGATATCACCTACTGGAAGGCATCGCTCGATGTAGCACGTTGTCAATACTCTTTCTGGCGAGAGGGTAGGCTGCTTTCTCTCACTTCAAGCCACGGGCTCAAAAATAACACCATCAATGCCGTATGCACGGGGTTCTTCGCGCATTCTATATGCCAGCGATTGCTTCTGTCAATAGAGAAATGGTGATGAAAGAGGGAATTTCACCACAAATCGGTGGCCAGGCAGCAGGGAGACATTTGGCCGAAGTTGTGACATTTGATATTGTTGGCGAAATGAGTTATGATTGGCAGAGTGTAAGCAGGATTTCGGGGCACTCCCGCCTTTGCCTCTCAAGAATGGGACAGTAAACGCTATTCGCCGCACAGAAAAAGCCTCCACAGTTTCAGCCTACACAAGCACAGTGAGTACTGACTGATACCCTGGTAAGGGGATAGCTATCAGTGTAAGGTTGCATAAAAAGATGTTGTTATTGATAGAACGTAAATTTAAGGAGTTTTTATATGCGGCTTCATAAAACCATGAATTGTTTTCAACTCGTTAAAACCGTGCTTGATGAGCTTTACAGCCAAATAAACGCTATACATAGGGATAATACAGATAGCGTTATCAAAAGAAAATTAGAATATCTAAGCCAGGCATATGCAAAACTATCAGATGGTATCGAAGTAGATTATGGTGATCCAATTACCCGTTTCGCGTATATATATAAATACACAACATCTCATGCCAATATAGTATTTGATGCGATTAAAGACTCGGAAAATCTAAAAGAAGTTTTTAACCGTGAAGTCGTGGATATATCCTGCATTGGCGGCGGCCCTGGCAGTGACTTTTTAGGCATTTTGAAATTTATAGATTCGGGAGCAGCACCAAATTTCAAGAAGCTGAAGTGCTACCTCTGTGACAAGGAGAAAAACTGGAGAGAATCCTGGGCCGATGTAGATGATAAGTTAGGGGTATCTAACCCATTTTCAATAGTTACAACATATTGGGAATTAGATGTAACAGATGTGAGTGAATTACCTCCGCAGAGTAAGATCTTCAATGTTGATTTATTTACCATGGTTTATTTCATATCGGAGCTGTTCTCATCACGAGAAGATACACGCGAATTTTTTGAAACCATGTTTGATCATGCTAAACCGGGAGCGTTATTCCTTTTTGTAGATAACTATGCCCAAAGGTTTTATGGCTGGTTCGATGAGATTGCCAAAGCGTGTAATTTGGAGTGTATTGAGGAGAGCCAGGGACACTATCAAACAGGCGCTGATGAAGAAAAAAGCGATCTGGGTATCTATTACGACAAATTCGGTCCCGTAAAGCTGGGCGCAGATATAGCCTATCGGCTTTACCGAAAATAGGTGTTGTGTTAAGAATGAGAAGGTATGATTATATCAGCGAGCTACAAAACGGATTTACCTACCTTCTATGGCGAGTGGTTCATGAACCGCCTGGCTGCCGGTTATTGCAAAATGGTTAACCCCTATAACCAGCAGGTCTACCAGATCGATTTGACTCCAGAACGCGTGGACGGCTTTGTGTTCTGGACCAAGAACATTGGGCCATTCCTCAAGTATCTGCCGGAGGTACAGGGGCGAGGATATCCCTTCGTTGTCCAGCACACTATCAGTGGATATCCACGCGAGCTAGAGTTTAGGGTCATTAACTATAAACGAACCATAGAGTATATGAAGCAACTGGCTGGTACGTATGGACCGCATGTCGCTGTCTGGCGCTATGATCCCATTATTATCTCATCCCTGACATCCGTAGAATGGCATCGGCGCAACTTTGAAGTTTTGGCCAGGTCGCTGGCAGGGGCAACGGATGAAGTGGTGATCTCATTCGCCCAGATTTACAAGAAGACGAAGCGGAACATGGATTGGGCGGCGAACGAGCACGGCTTTGGTTGGAAGGAACACGAGACAACATCTCTTGAGAATATGCGCCACCTCGTTACCGAACTGGCGCACATTGCCATGTCGTATGACATACAACTGAAGGTGTGTTCTCAAAAAGCCTTACTCATTCCTGGTGTTGCCGCGGAGGCGCGGTGCGTTGATGCAGCACGTCTCGAAAGGGTGTCAGGCAACTCCATTGTGGCTAAGACGAAACTAAAGGGTAACCGCAAAGAGTGCGGATGTTTTGCTTCAAAGGACATAGGAGAATATGACACATGTCCTCATGGATGCGTTTATTGTTATGCAGTCCAAAATCGAGACCTGGCTCTGCATCGTTTCAAAAAGCATAACCCCCTAAGTGAATTCTTATTTCCTCCACAGGAATATCTCTCTGAAGAGAACAATAAGATGAATATGGTGCAAATCATATCAGTATCTGAAAAGGAAAGCTAGCCAGCCATTGCTAAAGAGTTGGGCTGGACCGGCGTGACCACATCCACCACAAGAGAGATTGGCCCCGTCCTCTCAATCCCAGATTTGCGGTGGAACCTGGTGGCGAATTGGTGAGATAAGTGTCGCAGGCTTTTCCGCTTCAAGCTGTCAGGCAGTTTCATCATCCATCATTAGCTAACATTTAGGTTGGTACTCGTCCGGCCACATTGAAGCTTCCACTGCTCAATGTTATGTTGCCGTGTTATACATATACAATCCCGGCGCCGATCCTGCGGTACAGCTAATCCATTAGCCGGACCACGAAGGACATCGCATTGAAAGCGTGGCTCCAGAGGCTTTGACGGTGTCCAGCCTGCAACATGCTTGACGAGTTCTGCAACGATCATGCTGGCGCTCAAGGTTGCGACAAATGGCACAGATGGTGCAAAGCCTTGTCGGTGTTGTTCCTCAGAAAGTTGCTGTGCCACGGCTTCCTGGATGACCGAGCAGATCTGATGCCCGATTCGTTCGCGCAACCATGGTCGCTTCTCCACCGGTGCCTCAACGATATCGACTTCCGTCACTATTGCTGATTCCTGCAGCGTGCGGTCTGCACGGAGTCCTGTCAGTCGGCTAGCTACACGTTCCGCTGGTTCACCTGCTGGGTGGCGAAAGAGGCACATCAGGCAGGCAATATCTTCACCCCATGGATGTCGGCTGACCTGGCAACCAAAATCTCCGATTGCGCCGTCAATGATCATGTCGGACCAGAGCCGCTGAATGTCATGGCGCGCTTCGATGTTATCAACGCCACCGATAACGACCAATGGATATGGCACTTCCTTACCCAGGCGTCCGGTAAACACATCCAGCTTTTCCGTGAATCCCCGGGCCTCCACACGAGCGTTCAGATTCAGAATGTCTGCCGCGAACATCGCCTTTTCCTTCCCAACGTCAGCCTGACCGATCAACAGGCACGTCCCAAGATTTTCGGGACCAAATCGCTGCGGATCCAGTACCCAGATGCGCCCTGTAAGCGGCAGTTGGCTGAGCAATTGTACGACGCCATTCCCAATCGCGCCAACTCCTACGAGGAGGAGTTGAATGGGGAGATGCTCGGGAAGAGAAGGACCGGGATCAATTGCCCCCACCGTGTAATCATACAGGCTGAAAGACAGCCCATCGAGCAGTTGGCCTCGGTTTGCTCGAAGGCGCACCAGCCGTTTGAATACCTCGGCAACACCGAGGGAGGCCGCTGCCAATGCACCGATCGGGTTACCCAACTGACAATCTCCGGAAAGGTGAGTCGAACCGGAGGAAACTCGGGCAATCCAGCCTTGAGAATTCACCGCTGTCCACGGAAGGTCCGGACGTGCCGTCGCTCCAATACAAAAGACGGCATCATATTCCGCCAGATTGCCAGGGTTGTCGAGGTAGATAATGTCGCTGCCAAAGGCTAATGAATCAATGGCAGCGTGACACTCATCAAGGATGGTCGCGCACTCTTTCGGGAGCGATACCACAATATTAGGGCAAATCCGAAGGAGCAGGCGCAGCCCGAACAACAAGCATGAGCGTCCATTATTCGTTGCCAAGATCTCACGTTCTCCGGTCACGAGGATCCGCTTTTCCAGAAACCGATGGCGATCATCGGCATACTCGCCCAGCCCCTCAGCGGTTGCCACGGGACGGCTGAAGCGAATGTCATCTTCCACAGTTGATGCTCCTAATCTTGACCGATAAGCAGAAGCGGTGGCATTGGCCCCGGAACCACCTGCACGCACTGCTCAACTTCACTCATCAATAAGCGGCGGTAGCCGAGCCCAGGTTCAAACATATGCACGCCGCAGTCTGTAATACGTATGTCGCTTCGTAAACCATAGTCCGGTGCCACGACAGAAAGGAAGTAGGGTACTGCAATGCCCCATGTGCGATCAGTCCTGGACAGGTCGAGACTGTATCCAGAACCATGAGTGTGGATTTGCCCGATCAGAGAGACATTGAGTTGCAAGGCAACATCGGCCACCTCGTTCAGGAGCCTAGGGGCGATCACGAGGAGGTCGGGACGTTTCGTCACGCCGGAGCCGCGGAGCCCGACAAGATGAGTGATCTCTGCCTGTTCCTGGGCCCGCCGCCCCAGCCAGAGTACCACACCCTCGTTGCCGTGTACCCCGTCAATGGACATCTCCTGTAAAGAACCTTTTAGGACGCCCTCTACAAGACGCCACACCTTAACTGGTGGAAAGAAAGTTGTGTTCATTGGTATCGCCCCTGAAAGTGGTTGTCGAACTCGTCCTGAAGGGTTCGCAGGATTCTGAGCAAGGCATTGCCACGCGGGTCCCATCGATAACGAGCATCGGTTTTCCACTCAGGATGCAGGTTCATACCTTCTCGCGTCCAGTTCACACAGGCGTCAAGACTTCCAGGACGGAATCCACGCACTTGAGGCCATGCGCCTGGTACGTCCAGGCGCCCGGTTGACGGATCACGGAATTTCAACGATGGCGGCTCATCCGGGTAGAGTTGCCAGAGCAGACGCGCCTGAAAAATCTGGGCGGGTGAGCTTGCTGGAAACAGCTTGACCCACACCTCGAGTGGACCCGGACGCTCCAGGGCCCACCGAGCTGCATCATGAACAGTCAGCACCTCTTTGAAATCGTCATCCAGGTTGAACGCTGAGAGCGTTTCGTTCGACATGCCTGTGTTACCCCTGTATGATTTGCTGGACAAGGTTGAGTTCTAGCTCGCGGTGTTCACCAGCAAGCTCCCCCAGCGTCTGCTGAAGATTTTCGAGCGGTGTCTTGTGGTGATAGAGGGTATAGCTCACCGTAGAACCTACAGGCATTGGACCTTCAGTCAAGCCAAATGCAAGCAGGACGCACGCCTTTAGGCGCCCAACCGTTTCACTGCGATCGGCATGTGCATCTTCGAATGGTTTCGCCGCAGCAATGTAATGCACTACTACGCGAAGAGACGTTTCAACAACCATAATTGGTACCTTCCTTTCCTACAGTGTAGATACTGTAGAAGACTATAAAAAAGATCTACGCCAGTACGGCGTAGAGGTACTGTTCCCGACCGGCCGGAGAGATTCCTTTCTCACGACGAACCAGCCCCAATCTTGCGAGTTTAGAGAGCCGCTCATTCATCGCTGTCAAGTTGACGTCAAGCTGACTGGAGAGTTCAGCCGCCGTAACCGGCTCTTTCGCCCGGGCGACGGCATCAAAGGTCATCTGATCAGCAGGATGCAACTTGCCCAACAGGTGAAGTGTTTTCCCCTTGCGCTCGATCATCGCCAATCCCACGCTTTCAAGAGTTTTCTCGAGGTTTTCGCGTGTATAGGTCGTCAAATTTTCGACCACAAGAAATCTACCCGGGTAGTCAACAGGAAGGGTAAGAAGTGTTTTCGCAAAGAGTTCGTTGGCAAACGAATAGTCAAATACTTCCACGCCTCTCATATCAAGCACCAGGGTTTCACCAGCGTTCAGCTTTTGAAGCATCCCTTGCAACTGCGGTCTTATCTCTTTAGCCTTCTCGCGAGTCCAAAGCTGCTTCCCATACTCTCCCAGAGGGAAACGTTTTTCCATCACCTTCAGTGTACCATCTGTAGGAGTGATTGTCAAGCCCCTACTTTCGTTGGAAGTGTGAGGGCAATCTGCACTCCTGGCATGGATATCACGGGAAAGTTCCACCCTTGCTGTTTATCCATGCGAAAGCGCATGGCCGCGGCACCCGAGCGAATGTTTACTGATCCTTGATGCTTATAGGCAATCTCGAGCAGATGATACAACCCTGTTCCCCGCGTGCGATCGTTGAATTCTGAGGTGCCTAACTGGGTGGCCTGGTAAATCGCCTCCCTATCAGATGCGACCTGCGGGTTATCCGGATTGCGCCGAAGAGTAGTAGCTAGTCCATCCCCGTAGTCTGCCACGCCAATTTCCAGAAAGCGTTTTTGATAGACCTGCATGGCGAAGAAGCCACTTGCATGCGTATTATGATCGAAGGTATTCTGGCAAATTTCCGAGACCGCTATCGCGACGTCAAAGGCGTCATTCTTCTTGTACCTGAGCCGATATCGGAGAACATGCACGACGCGGTTCAGCAAATCTGGCAGTTCGGTACCACTTTGGACCTTCGTGACTTCGATGAGCAGCGGATTTGACCCCTTTATGTAATCATAGGTCAGCGTAAGCATACCAGACATGTGAGGCTGAAAGCGTACAACAGTTTGCACAACCTGGACAAAGCCGGATCGCAAGAGATAAGTGCGCACATCTTCATCATCAACAAGAATGGTCGTCTGCCTGCCATCACGTCCCAGACAATAACAGGCGGCAGCTAACTGCACCAACGCACTGGGAGCAATAAACTGCACCCCTGTCAAATCAAAGGTGCGGTTCGCACTTTGGAAAGGGTTTTGACGCTTAAGAAGCGTATCAAATGAAATTGCATCTAGCTTCAGTTTAGATAATGATGTATCGGGTAATTTCATTGCAATATATTGTACGTCAAGTAGACTTAATGGTATAGAAAATAACCATATAAGGCTATACTCAAGTCAGGATAAAGAAGGGTTCATCCGAAAAAACGGTGCTCAGCAATAACTTCGCTAGAACATAGATCAACAAGAGATCAATTCGAGATGGATAATTGCCTGAAATACCTCTATAACAGCAAAAGTTATTAGGGGACTCAAGAAATATTAATCATCCCGGAGATCTGGCGCGCGATACGCGATGTCCACACACCACTTTTCCAAGGAAGGCAAACGTTGCAGATGGGTTTCCACGACCTCCATTGCCTCCTTAGTCAGTTTGACGACGGTTTGATAGACACTTGTCACCAATTCGACGACTGGATGTTTCCCTTTCCAGGTCATCGTGCTGGCATACTTTATCACCGCGTCGACCGAGTCGAGCAAGGAACCATTCCAGTGCTGCTCTAAAATGCCCCAACAGCGTTCGACCGGGTTGTATTTGCTGTGGTAAGGCGGATAATACGCCAGACGGACGGTGATCTGATAACGCTCCACAAATTCCAGCAGACGCTGCATAAACTGGGTGCGCCGACTGTGGTTCTCTGGACCATTATCCAAATTGATGAGTAATGTCTTGATCTGAGGAAAGCGGACGCGCTCCCGCCCCCACCAGTCGCTCAGACGATCCACCAGACAATCGCTGGTCACTTTGGATGTGACCCCATAGAGAAAGAACTCATCAGAGGCGGGGAGGAAAATCCCCACTGGGGTGACGGTAGCGGTTGGGTGAAAGTCGTGATCAGCCGCTTTGGTGCCCACGCGACTCTTGCCTCCCCGTGCAAAGGGGCCAACCTTGACCGTCGCCTTCGCATCCATCGAGATCCGTAAGATCTGCTCATCGGCACTCGTCTCGTCGTTGATCTGCTTCACTTAGGCAAAGATAGCATCGGTTTCGGGCAGTTTTTTTGGGGTCGGCTCTTGGCCACCTTTTTCGGATAATACCCCAGTTCGTTGAGCTTGGTTGAGATCGTCTCCGCTGTGGATAATTCGTCTTCCCGATACCCCTTTTGCGCAATCAACTGGCGACGGACTTCCGTTGCCGTCAGGCGGGTGTACAGACGGACGGTGCGAAACTGTGGATCTGCTTGGCTCTGCCCATCTACGATGGCGGTGATATCGGTGAGCAAGTTAGGCAGATGCTCTTCACTGCACTTGCGACCTCGCGAGGAGTACGCATCGATGCAGACCACTCCGTGTTCCAGTTCGTGCAAACCTTTGCGGATCGTCCCACGATTCCATCCCAACTCCCGTTCTGCCAATCGTTGGCCTCCTTCTCCCAAAACGCGTACGGTTCGGGCCAGAAACAAGCGGCGTGCGCTCCCTTTCAGGGACTTCGCCGTTTCTATGAGTAACTTTTTGACCTCCACCACCAGTTCCATCTTTTTGCCTCCCAGAACTCTTTGACCCCAGTCTCTCAAACCGACGAGGGTGCATGGTTTGCAACATACCTGCCTGCTGTTTGAAAAGGTCGTTCGCTGTGACGTTCCAGGATGAGGCTCGGCGCAAAGACCGAGTTGTCCTGATTCATCGCTTCCTTTTGGTAGGAATGGGTGGGCCTCAAGGCTGCTCAAGGCAACTCATGCGGCAATGCGTGGAGAAATAACCTACCGGAAGTCGTCTTCAACTAGGCTCACTCTGCCTCCGAAACCGGCAACGTGAGCCTGGCCCAGCAGAGATGCTCATCTTCCTCATAGATCACAAAACCAATACTTTGATAGAGATGCCAGGCTCCAGCATTCTCCTTGATCACGCTTAAGATGATCGAGTTGCATCCTGGCAAACGACGTAAGACATCGTTGAGTGCGAGTACCGCTTGGCGTCCGTATCCTTTGCCTTGATGGTGCGCGTCAATCATCATCCGCACAATCCCAAATTCGCCTTGCCAAGGCTCGTGCGTATACATCGCAAAACCCACCAATGTCTCATCATCATAGATTGCTACCGGCGTATTTCCAGACTCATAGGCTGCCTGAGCAAGTGAATAGCTGTTGGGAGCCACGAAATTGCTCTGGTCATCACTCACCTTCAATTGGGCAACTGCATTCCAGTTATTGGGGGTTACAGGTCGTAATGAGAGGGTCATACCATGCTCCTTTTTAGTAATGGGCATCCGGTTTGATGCTTTCTTTCGCCTTTCTCTCTTTATACCAGAAAAAGAGGACAAGAAAGCTCCTGTTTTATTGGAGCGAGGACTAAAGGCCTATGCAGACCATGTGCTGCGTTGGTTTGCAGGCTCTCATCCCTGGGCTGCGGTATGGCATGTCTGGGACAATTTAGTTTTCGAGAGTCCCTAGGTGATGTTACCGGGTGATAGAAGCTTTGGTTTCCCTATATTACTGAGTACGATTTGTGCGGGAGATCTACAATTTCGGGGCAAAATCTACAAACATTAGGAGGGTTTGCCGGATGTACTCCGCAGGCGGTCGGCGAGCGCGGTATAGCGCTGTCGGTCTATCACGCGTTTGATCGCAAGGCCAATCGCTTTTGTTGGCCCTACCAAGATTGCGAGTTGTTTTGCACGCGTGAGTCCCGTGTACAGCAAATTCCGCGAGAGCAACAGATAGTGCTGCATGAAGATCGGGAGAATGACGACGGGATATTCACTCCCCTGCGATTTATGTACCGTGATCGCCCAGGCGAGTGCCAGTTCCGACAGATCTGCGTAATCATAGGTCACGTCGCGTTCGGTAAACTGGACGACAACTTCTTGTTCCTCCGGATCAATTGAGGTGATGGTACCCATATCTCCATTGAAGACCTCCCGATGGTAATCGTTCACCTGCTGAATCACCCGATCCCCGACCCGCAACGTGTGGCCACCACGAACCAGCTCGGCTTTGGAAGACGCGGGTGGGTTGAGGACTTGTTGGAGCAGAACGTTGAGATGACGTGTCCCGATGTCTCCACGGGTGGCTGGACAGAGGACCTGCACCTGCTTCACCGGATCAATGCCATGCCCGGGCAAATACTCGTTGACCAGATGACGAATGCCTTCTGCACCCAGCGCAGGCTCTGCTGCCTCCAACCACAGGCAGTCCGACTCCGCGAACTTCGTTGTTGGCGTCAAATGGGGGAACTGGCCAGCATTGATGCGGTGCGCATTGGTAATGATCTGGCTGGATGCTGCCTGGCGAAATACTTCGGTCAGGCGCACCACCGGGATCTGTTCTGAGGCGATCATATCTCGCAGCACCATGCCAGGTCCCACACTGGGTAATTGATCGCTATCGCCAACCAGCAGTACCTGCGCACCAGAGGGGATCGCCTTCATGAGAGAATGGGCCAGGAACAGATCAAGCATGGAGATCTCATCGACAATGATCGCCTCTGCCTCCAGTGGGTTCTGCTCATCGAAGCGAAAGTGCATCGTCCTGGGGTCAAATGCCAGCAAGCGATGGATGGTCTTCGCTTCCCGTTTTGTCATTTCCGCAAGGCGTTGCGCTGCACGACCCGTTGGTGCCGCGAGGAGGATGGACTTGCCCATCGCCTTCCACAAGCTCGCAATGGTTTTCGTGGTGAAGGTCTTGCCGCAGCCAGGGCCACCGGTGAGCACGAGCAAGCGCGAGGAGGCCGCAAGTTCCACCGCACGTCGTTGGTGATCCGACAAGGTGATCCCCATTTTTAATGTGTAGCCATCGATCCACCGCTGCACACGTGGCAGATCAACCTTCACAGGCGACTTCACAAAAGTGGCAAGGCGTGTGCCTAATGCCACTTCCGTATGGTAAAACGCAGGAGTGTAGCAGATTTGCTCTGCCACGAGGTCCCCATATCCCTGTTGCGTGATGAGTTGCTTATCCTCTGTCATCTGACCAATGAGGTGCAGGATGCGCTCGGGCGCAACGGGATGATCGGGGAGCGCCAGTTGTTTCACCGCTCGCCGGGCGAGTTCGCTTTGAGGCAGGAAGCAGTGCCCATCCTCGGCTGCCTCATTGAGTACATGGGTGATCCCGGCCTGGTAGCGAAACGGCGAATCCAGTGCAACACCCATATTGCGTGCGATAGTGTCAGCGGTAATGAAGCCAATGCCAAAGATATCCGTTGCCAGTTGATACGGGTTCTTCGAGACGACCTCGATCGCCTGGTCACCATACTGCTTAAAGATCTTCACTGCGTAGGTCGTGGAAACTCCGTGACTTTGCAGAAACAGCATCACCTCTTTGATGGCTTTCTGGGCCGCCCAGGCCGACGTGATCATCTCAACGCGCTTGTGCGCAATCCCAGGAACTTCACTGAGGCGCTCGCTGTACGCTTCGATGATGTCCAACGTCTCTAATCCAAAGTGAGCAACAATCCGCCTGGCGGTCGCCGGGCCAATCCCTTTGATGAGGCCGCTACCCAGATACTTTTCCAGACCCGTCAAAGTGGCAGGCTTGGTTTCCTGGGCAGAGAGAACCTGGAATTGCTGTCCGAACTTGGGGTGTTCCCGAAAGATGCCAGTAAGCCGCAGCGTTTGTCCCGCATGAATGTCAGGAAAGCTGCCCACAATGGTCACGAGATCACGCGTTCCCGGAGCCTTGAGTCGGGCGACGGTGTACCCTGAGTCCTCGGCATGATACGTCACCCGCTCCACAATGCCCTGAAGGTACTCTACAGGAGGTTGTGATGGAGGTGTTCCTTTGTCAGGTGTCTCAGGTGATGATGTCATGGTGCGAATGATCCCTTCAGTGTTTTTGCAAAGAGTATAGCAGTCGCGTCATCTGTTGCCAAGAAGGAACAGTTATCATGAGACTTTCACCAAAGACTCTCCCGTACACGGAACTCACTCGAGACCTTAACACGTTTCTGACAGAAAAATGTATCTCCTCTGCATCTACAACAGCAAAGGCAAAGAAACAAGATCGCTCGGCTGAGCAACTGCGCCTTCCATTGCGAAGTCTTCCGTACCCGCGTCTTTTTATGCAAGTGCGCAGCTCAGATCGCGAAATCGTGGGCCAGACTGGTGGAATTAGAACCCTACCGGACACTGTCTAAACAGCGAGAGAATAAATGGAGGTGGCAGAAAAGCGCCTACCACCACTAGGACACAACCCAGCAATGAGAAGGAAAACGATGATAACTGTGCAACACAGATGATATACTTGGACGATGAGAAGCGTACTCATAGGTATTCCTGTGCAGGAAAAAATCTACTCCACCAAACAGGCTGTCCTCGTCTACTCGCTGATGCGATTGCTTGATCTGCGCGATCAGGGCATGAGTATCCATAGCTACCTGGTGAGCGATTTTTCCGCAGCGATCGCAAAGGAGCTGGGCCTGTCTGAGCAGGCCGTCGTTGATGTGGCAACCGCGGCACTCCTGCACGATATCGGCAAGATCGGCTTACCCGATGCCATTTTGCAACAGACTGGTCCGCTTTCTCCAGCAGAATGGAGTGTGATTCGGCAGCATCCCGAACAAGGAGCGGCGATTCTCGAAGATACGCCTGCACTGAGCCATCTCGCTCGTGCAGTGAGAGGGCACCACGAGCGGTGGGATGGCAGCGGCTATCCTAACCAGATTGCGGGAAGTGCCATTCCGCTCGATGCCAGGATCATCGCCGTGGCAGAATCCTACCACGCGATGATGGGGTAGAGCTACGTAAGGTGTCACCAGCCGCAAAGTAACTGATGAGGTAAAAAGCGCGAATAATGTGGAGATATGACAACGGCTCGTTCAATTTTTGGGCCATTTTCGTCGCTAATACAGTATATACATCTTAAATAGCTTGTGCTATTTTTGTCTCAGCCAAATTCCACCGTCGATCTGGCCTGAGCAGCAGCACAATGCGTTCGTCGTCCAGTGCAAATGATCAGGGGGCTTACGGCGCTACTCACTATGAGTACTGCTTAGTAGCGTCGCGCACAGCAGCCAGAGCGAACCCGTGCGGATGGAGGTGAACTGTTGTACTAGCAGGGCAGAGGAATTTCGTTGACCGAGGTGATGTCTAAACCAGTAAGCAGGAATAACGATGGCATTCTAGACATTTTTCTGCCCCTTCATCGATTCACCAATAAGTTCGATGATCCAATCAACTCTGAAGTTAAACTCCTGAACACCAACTCCCTGGTAGGCCACATACAGTTTGATAGCCCTAAGTATCTCATCATACTGCGGTAACTGCTCTTCAATCCACTGTATAATGTCGTCTATATTTTTTCCAGCAGCACGCATAGCGTCAATCTGCCGGAATTGCTTCCTTGTCAGGAATTGCTTCCTTGTCAGCATTGCCAGTATTGCTCCCCTTAGCCGCATCTGAGCAGTGGACTCTATCTGGTCAAGAACGTCGTCCTGCTTCTTTTTAGGAGCATCCGCCATACCTAGAATTGTCAGTACTTCGCAGCGTAGACGGTAATCATCAAGTTCTCGTTTGTTGATGGAGGAAAGGGCAAAATTAGGATCGAGGCGAATGGCCTGCTCATAGGCCTCAAGTGCCCTCTCGTACCGGCCAAGCTGAGCGAGTACCTTCCCTGTTAGCAAGTGAGTCCAGACATGTGCGGGGTTAAGCTGGATGGCTTGTTCAAAGGCCAAGAGAGCCTCCTCGTACCGCTTGAGGCCAAGCAGCGCAACTCCTTTGCTGTGGTATGCACCGGCAATATTGGAATCAAGGCGAAGGGCTTGCTCATAGGCGACCAGCGCCTCCTCGTCTCGCTCGAGGCTAAGCAGCGCATCTCCCTTGCCCATATAGGCATCGGCTTTGTTGGGATCAAGGCGAAGGGCTTGCTCAAAGGCCAAGAGAGCCTCCTCGTACCGCTTGAGGCCAAGCAGCGCATCCCCTTTGCCCATATAAGCATCGGCTTTGTTGGGATCGAAGCGAAGGGCTTGCTCAAAGGCCAAGAGAGCCTCCTCGTCTCGCTCGAGGCTAAGCAGCGCAAAGCCCTCTTCATACCACTGTTTAGACGTCTTTTGTAAAGCCGCTATAAACGCGGCCACGGTGCGGTGCCGATTGTTGCGATCTTTCGCCATTGCTGTTCCGATAGCAGCTTCGATGTACGTTGGTATGCGTGGGTTGTAATGTGTGGGGGCTACAGGCTGAACTCTGGAGTGCTGGTACTGTGCAGCCAGTGCGTTCATGCCATCGAGGTTGTATGGACGGCGTCCAGCTACCAGTTCGTAGGCGATGCAGCCGAGGGCATACTGATCACTTTTCACACTGACCCATCCATCAAATTGTTCGGGAGCCATATACTGTGGTGTGCCCCAGCTGCCAAGTGGTTTGGTTATCAGCGTGTTCAGGATAGCGGCGATACCGAAATCGGCCAGCAGGGCGTCGCCTTTGGCATTGAAGAGGATGTTTCCGGGCTTGAGGTCGCGATGCACGACATGCTGTTCATGAGCAAAGTGGAGTGCCTCGCCGACCTGCGTCAGAATGTGTATTGCTTCATCAATGGGAAAAGGTCGCCCCGCTTGCCGCTCGATACGATCCTTCAGCGATCCGCCAGCCGCGTACTCCGTGATGATGTAGGGAGTGCGGTTCTGGATGCCCGCATCGATGATCGGCAAAATATAGGGGTGCTTCAGCCTTTTCAGCAGCTGAGCTTCCTGGATAAAGAGCGCGTGCTCTTCCTGCGAGTTGAAATGTGAGTGCATGATCTTGATGGCAACAATGGGATCGTTCCCAAAGATCATGTGCCGCGCCTTGAAAACGCCGCCAAAGCTTCCGCTATTGATTGGCTCGATGATGATATAGCTGCCAAATTGCTGGCCGATATAGTTCGCGTTGGTCATGCCACCTATCTCTCCTTTGTTGGCTCGATATCACGTAAACTGCTACAAAGGACAGAGTAGCAGGTTTGACACTCAGCCTGTTGGCAGCTTCGCTTCGGGAGAGTATTTTCCCTCTTCGTTTTCAGGAGAAAAGTTCCGACTTCCTGTCTGGAGAGAGAACTTGCCTCTTTTTTCTCTCCCTGCCGTGTCCTCTTGTGCGTAAGAACCTAATCAAGTATACTTTAGAATAGCATGTAAGTTCCGAGTCTGTCAATTCTCGGAACTCTCCATATGCACATGAAAGGGGTAAAAATGACATATCCATATGAAAAGACAATGGGAAAATGAGGAACTCATTGAGCACTGGATGCTCAGTGCTTGGGATCTGGCCCAGTTGGGCAACAAAACCGGAGCAACACGCCTGGGATTTGCGGTGTTGCTCAAGTTTTTTCAGCGGGCAGGACGCTTCCCCACGTTCAAAAACGAGGTACCTGGCGTCGTGATCTCGTTTGTCGCTACTCAGGTGAGCGTGGCTCCAGAAGCCTATTTGCAATACGACTGGCAAGGCCGGAGTATTGAATACCATCGAGCGGAGATTCGCACGCTCCTCAGTTTCCGTGAATCGACCGTGGCTGACGCCGACCAGATGAAACACTGGCTCTTGACCGAGGTCTTGCCTCAAGAGCACCAGGATGAGCGGCTGCGAGAGGAAGCCTATGGTTGGTTTCGGCGCATGCATCTGGAGGCTCCCACCCCGGATCGCCTCACCCGTTTGATCCGTTCAGCCGTTCACACGTTTGAGCAGCAGTTGTATGAAACCACCCTGGCTCGACTTCCAGAAGCAACGCAAGCCGCTCTGGAAGCTTTGCTCGCAACGCCTGGGGAGATTGTTGCGTTACAGGAGCCATCCGAACCTGAGCCTGCACCTCTCCCAGAGGAGCCCGCTCCACCATCACCAGAAGAGGCACTCTCGAATCCTCTCCAGCACCTGCGCATGGACCCTGGTCGCGTGGGGCTGGCGACCATGCTGGAAGAAATGGCTAAATTACGGCTCATCCGAGAACTCAAGCTGCCTGACAACCTATTTCCCAACTTCTCGCGTAAAGTGCTGGCGGTGTTTCGCAATCGGGCGAGTGTCGAGGAGCCATCGCGTTTGCACGCCCACCCCAAAGCGCACCGCCTGACCCTGCTGGCGGTGCTTTGTCACTTACGAGCACAAGAGATTACTGATGGGCTCGTCGAACTCCTCATCCAGATCGTCCACAAAATCGATGTGCGCGCGGAGAAACGGGTGGAAGAAGAATATGCCAACGAGTTCAAGCGTGTGGCCAACAAAGAGGGCATTCTGTATCGGATCGCTGAGGCGTCGGTGGAACATCCTGATGAACCAGTTCGGAAGGTCATCTTCGAGGTTGCGAGCGAAAAGCTCTTGCAAGATCTGATCAAAGAGTACAAAGCCAAAAGCCCGGCATTCCACCGGCAAGTGCATCTGATCATGCGTGCTTCCTACAGCCATCACTACCGACGCATGGTGCCAGAACTGCTTGATATCCTGGACTTTCGCTCAAACAATGAACTCTACAAACCGGTGATTCGCGCCATTCAGTTGGTGAAGGACTATGTGCGTAGCCCTCGCCAATACTACCCTGACCATGAGATTATTCCCATCAAAGAGGTGGTCGCCGCCAAATGGCGAGAGTTTGTCGTCGAGAAAGAGGACGATGGAACCGAAAAGGTGAACCGGCTGAACTATGAGGTGTGCGTGTTGACAGCGTTGCGGGAAAAAGTTCGTGTCAGAGAGATCTGGGTTGTCGGAGCCAATCGGTTTCGCAACCCGGATGAGGATTTGCCCACCGATTTCAGCCAGAAGCGGGAGACGTACTACGAAGCGCTTCGCCAACCAACCGAGGCTGAGAGGTTCGTCGAGCAGATCAAAGAAGAGATGCGCAAGGCGCTCCAGTCGTTGGACGGATGCATGCCACGAATCCGCGACAAGGTACGGCTGCTGCCCAACCGAAAAAAGAAGCCCATTAGCATTACCCCTCTTGCCGCCCAACCGGAGCCGCGCAATCTGGCGAGCCTGAAACAGGAGGTGGGCACGCGCTGGTCCATGACCAGTTTGCTCGATATGCTCAAAGAAACCGCGATCCTGACCGGCTTTCCTGATTTGCTGACCTCGGTAGCCAGCCGGGAGCGCCTGCCACGCGATGTTCTCCATCGGCGACTCATCTTATGTCTCTATGGCCTGGGGACGAATACCGGATTCAAGCGCCTACCGAGCGCAGACCCTGGCACGACCTACTCTGATCTACGCTACGTTCGCAGCCGCTATATTCACAAAGAGCAACTGCGCAACGCCATTGCTCATGTGGCCAATGCCATCTTTGAAATCAGGCGGGCAGAGATCTGGGGTGAGGGCACGACGGCCTGCGCCTCGGACTCGAAAAAATTCGGGGCCTGGAACCAGAACCTCCTGACAGAATGGCATATTCGCTATCGCGGACCGGGAATCATGATCTACTGGCATGTCGAAAAAAAGTCTACCTGCATCTATTCACAACTGAAAAGCTGTTCTTCCTCAGAAGTCGCCGCGATGATCGAGGGGCTGTTGCGCCACTGCACCGATGCCGAGATCGAGAAAAACTATGTCGATACTCACGGACAAAGTGAGGTGGCATTTGCCTTCTGCCATCTCCTCGGCTTCCGCTTGCTGCCACGGCTCAAGAATATTTCTTCCCAGAAACTCTACCGGCCAGAGGCAGGCTCTCATCTCGAGTATGAACACCTACAACCCATTTTGACGCGGCCCATCAACTGGGATCTGATCACCAGCCAATATGATGAGATGGTGAAGTATGCAACGGCCTTGCGTCTGGGAACAGCGGACACAGAGGCGATCCTGCGTCGGTTTACCCGCAATAACCTCCAGCATCCGACGTACCAGGCGCTCGCCGAGTTGGGGCGTGCGATCAAGACGATTTTTCTCTGTCAATACCTGGAATCAGAAGAACTCCGGCGTGAAATCCATGAAGGCTTAAATGTCATAGAAAACTGGAATTCGGCGAATTCATTCATTCACTACGGCAAGGGCGGGGAATTTGCTTCAAACCGCCTGGATGATCAGGAAATTTCGATGCTTGCCTTGCACCTGTTGCAAATTTCGATGGTCTACGTGAACACGCTGATGGTGCAAAAGGTGCTGGAAGATGAGACATGGCTCAAGTGCCTGACCAAAGAAGACTATCGCGGGCTGACGCCGCTCTTCTATGCGCACGTCGAACCCTACGGGACACTTCGGCTCGACATGGAAAAGCGCCTTGCACTAGCCTGAACCATGTATCTGAAAGGGAGGAACAATGACCACAAACCGGACACCACCGAAGAAAAAAGCGAAAGAGTTGGCAAAGTTATTGCAAACGGAGCGGCCTGACTATCTTTACCTGAAGAGTGTCTTCCGAGAGCTGCGAGCAGAACTCTCGATTGCTATCCCTCACAAAGAGATGCGGCTGCCAGAGCTTCCGACAGAGGACGAGATCCGCCGCTTCTATCAAGCGGTCTGGAATTGCCGAAACTTTGCGGACATGGTGCTGATTAAAACCTTGTTCTACACGGGTGTTCGGGTCAGTGAACTGGTCGCGATCCGCCTCGATGAAGTCGATGTCGAACGCTGCCAGATTCGTATTACGCAAGGGAAAGGGAGCAAAGATCGCCTGGTTCCCTTTCCTCATGCATTCCGTGAGTTACTCGCGCTGCATATGGAGCAGATGCGTAAAAGAGGAGCAACCTCTCTGTTTGAGTCCGTGCGTAAGCACCAGTACACGGATCGGGGCGTGCGCAAAATGTTGGCACGTTACGCGACCCAAGCGGGCATCACGCGCTCGATGTCTCCGCACAAATGGCGACATTTCCTCTTCACCTGGCTCAAAAAAGAGGGCATCGATGATGCGCTGATCCAACCCTACTCTGGGCATGCGACGCGCCAATCGCTGGAGATCTACTCCAAGCTTTCGCTAGCTGATGCCCAGCCTTCTTACAACCAGGCCATGGAGCGTTTTCCCATTCAGTAGCTTTCCCATTCAGCAGCGTAGCATTATTGCATGCTATGCTGCTCATGCTTTTTGGGGCTTCTCATACCTGCTACTTTGCGGCTGGTGACAGCTTACGTAGCACTACCCCATGATCAGCGACCGACCCCACACTGTTTCCCGCTCCGAAGAGGCAGCGCAGAACGAGCTGGATCGCTGCGCCGGGGCGCAGTTCGACCCGGAAGTTGTGGCTGCTTTCCTGGCAGTTTTAGATCGCCAGAAGCAAGAACAAACTGGAGGAGCCAGAACAGAGGCGCTCCCTCTGTGACACAACAGGAAGGGAAAGCATCTCACGGTCTCCGTGATGTCCTGCACGCTGATCTCAGGGTACTAGAAAGGATGTGACCCTGTTTCAGCCGGGGATGCCTCTGCAGGAGAAAGTCAGCGTCCATGACAAGGGCTGGCAATCTTCCAGATCACCACTACCACCAGGGGAGAAGGGAAATGCACACAAAACCAGCACTCACAAGAAAGGGTCCATCCCAAGATTCCCCGGCTCTGGTGCAGGGTCGCTGAGAGCCGCCAATCGGGTAGCTTGCGCATAGCCGCCCTTTCTTGCTCGTTTCCCGGAGTCTAGGCTCCTCCGCTCTTCACTTCCTCCTTCGCCGCCGGTCATGACCTTGAACAGCGACAAGGAGCGTGAGCCACTCGTACAGGTTCACGCACAGCCTCCCCCTAGTCTCAAGCACCCTCTGCTGAAAAGGCTGCAACAGAACCATTGCCGGGAGAGGAGACAAGAACACGAGGCAGCGTACTAAGCAGCCGTAAACCGGAGG
>Ga0307374_10001325_pt1 | contig 45801 bp, 50 predicted proteins | sample OX3MG_FD_202532 | JGI IMG/M metagenome (GOLD analysis project Ga0307374, IMG submission 202532) | Soil microbial communities from Risofladan, Vaasa, Finland - OX-3 | ecosystem: Environmental > Terrestrial > Soil > Coastal area > Acid sulfate soil | place: Finland: Risofladan, Vaasa | collected...
AGTACGCAGAGTCATTGATGTGGTTTCCTTCCAAGCCATGAAATGACACCTCTACCGCACTAGAAATCAGCGGTGAGGTGTAACCCATGTCCTGGCACACCTGCTACCTATGTCCCCGGTCCATACAGTCGGGATAATGGCAGATGCCGGCGCCGCCTTGAACTTGTCGGAGCGGTGCAGCCGGGTCACCGATTCGGCTACACCGACCAGATTCAGCACCCAGTCCAGCGTCGAGTTGCCGCCGCCCAGCACCACCACGTGCTTGCCGCGGTGCTGTTCGAAGTCGCGCAGGCGGTAGAACAACTGCGGATCGAGGTGGCGCTCGACGCCCGCTACGTTCAACTCCACCGGCTGAATTGCCCCAAGCGCACCCTGTTGTACACCCGATTCATCAGCCCGATCTTCACCTCAGTACAGGATAATCTAACTGCAGGAACAGCTGCCGGCACACAAAACCGCCCGCTCTGGGATAATCCATGGACTCTATCACCCGCGTGTAGACATGGCGGATAAACAGCGACCCGGCTTTACCGACTTCGGCTTCAAGAAGGTACCGACGGACGAAAAGGCGCGCCGCGTGGGCGCCGTCTTCTCCTCCGTCGCTAGCCGCTACGATTTGATGAATGACCTGATGTCGATGGGCATCCACCGGTTGTGGAAACGTTTTGTCGTCGATCTGGCCGGCGTCATGCCGGGCGAACGGGTACTGGATGTCGCTGGCGGCACCGGCGATCTGGCCCGCGAATTCCGCCGCGCCGCGGGCGAAAAGGGCCAGGTGGTTCTCAGCGACATCAACGCCGAAATGCTGCATGAAGGCCGCGCGCGACTGACCGACCGTGGTGTAGTCGACGTGCCACTGGTGCGCGCCGACGCGCAGAACCTGCCGTTCGAGGACGGCAGCTTCGATTGCATCACCATCGGCTTCGGCCTGCGTAACGTCACTGACAAGGATGCCGCCCTGCGCTCGATGCGACGCGCGCTTAAGCCCGGCGGTCGGCTGCTGGTGCTGGAGTTCTCCAAGCCGCTCAACCAGGGTTTTGCCAGGCTCTACGATCAGTATTCATTCAAGCTGCTGCCGCTGATGGGGCGGCTGGTCGCCAACGACGCCGACAGCTATCGCTACCTGGCCGAGTCGATCCGCATGCATCCCGACCAGAATACGCTCAAGGGCATGATGGAGACTGCTGGTCTTGAACGGGTGCAGGTCTACAACATGACCGGCGGTATCGTTGCCGTGCATCGCGGCTATCGACTCGACTAGGGCCTGTTGATAATCACTTTGATCGCTGCGTCGGATGTTATTTTTGCGCAGTGCAATAAACGAGGAGTAGCAATGGTTGTTCCATTGGTGCGACGAGAGAAGCCGCAATGCTCAAAAATGACTCCGGCCTCTTCGGGGTTGCGGCCAGAATTGCGCCCCGCGGTGTTGCGAACCTTGGGAATAGAACAACTATTCCCGGCGGCTCGCGCCTTGCGGATGCACAATTCTGGACTCGCAACGCAGTGACCAAAGTGACTGTCAACAGGCCCTCGACCCCCACCCTGCTCTGCGCGACGCTGGAGATCGCGCTCAACCGCGTTTTGCGGCTGGAGCCGTCGGCGTTGTCGCGCTGTGCCGCGCTGGAGGGCCGCCGCTTGGCGCTGCAAGCGACTGATCTGGGCTGGCGCTTTCTGATCGAACCCGGCGCCGCCGGCGTGCGTGTCGCCAGCGACGACGACCTCACTGCCGATGTCACCGCACGCGCACCAGCGGCGCGCTTGCTGGGACTGGCACTGAACATGGCCGGCGGCGAACGCGGCTTGCCGCGCGAGCTGGAGGTGGAAGGCGATACTGAGCTGTTGCAGACTTTCGCCGGCATCCTCGCCGACGTCGGTTTTGATCCCGAAGAGTGGATGGCCAAAGCACTCGGCGACGTCGCCGCCCACCGGCTGATGCAGGGCGCGCGCAACCTGTTCGGCTGGGGCCGGCGCAGCGCACAGGCGCTGTCCTACAGCGGTGCCGAATACCTGCGTGAAGAAAGCGAAGATCTGGCGCGTGCCGGTGACGTCGAAGTCTGGATGCAGGACGTCGAGCGCCTGCGCGACGACACCGATCGGCTACAGGCGCGGCTGGAGCAGCTGGAGCAACGTGCGGCCGGAGCGACATCGTGAGTCCCGCACGAATCAGACGGCTGTGGCAGATCATGCGCGTGTTCCGGCGCTATCGTCTGCGCGAATTTCTCGGTCGCAAAGCCGCCGCCGACCCGCGCCCGCGTGGCCAGCGTCTGCGCATGGCGCTCGAAGAACTGGGCCCGGTGTTCGTCAAGTTCGGTCAGGCGCTATCGACCCGGCCCGACCTGCTGCCGGCAGACGTGGCGCAGGAGTTGGCGCAGTTGCAGGATCGGGTGCCGCCGTTTCCCGGCGCAACGGCGCAGGCCATCGTCGAGAAGGCATTGGGTAAACCGGTCGCCGAGCTGTTCGCCGAATTCGACACCCAGGCCCTGGCTTCCGCTTCAGTCGCGCAGGTCCACGCGGTGCGGCTGAAAGACGGCGGCCCGCAAGTTGTCGTCAAGGTTCTCAGACCGGATGTCGAGGCGCAGGTCGAACGCGACGTCGCCCTGCTGCACACGCTGGCCGACTACGCCGAAACCTTCATGCCGCGCGCCCGGCGCCTGCGGCCGCGCGCGGTGGTCGCCGAATACGAGAAGATCATCTTCGACGAACTCGACCTGATGCGCGAAGGCGCCAACGCCGCACTGCTGCGGCGCAACTGGCTGGGCTCGGAACTGATCTACCACCCGCTGATCTTCTGGGATTACACGCGCCCCAACGTGCTGGTGATGGAACGCATCGACGGGATCAGCCTGCGCGAGCTGGATCGGCTGCGCGCGTTGGGCGTGAACTTCCAGGTGCTGGCTGAGCGCGGCGTGGAGATCTTCTTCAAGCAGGTGTTCCGCGACAATTTCTTCCACGCCGACATGCACCCCGGCAACATCTTCGTCGACGTGAGCGACCCGGCAAGACCGAGTTACATGGCGGTGGATTTTGGCATCGTCGGTTCTTTGTCCGACAACGATCAGCGCTATCTGGCCGAGAATTTCCTGGCCTTCTTCAACCGCGACTATAAGCGCGTCGCCGAACTGCACCTGGAATCCGGTTGGATTCCGAGCGGTACGCGAGTGCAGGATTTCGAGTCAGCGATCCGCACCGTCTGCGAGCCGATCTTCGAGAAACCGCTGAAAGACATCTCTTTCGGCTTCTTCTTGCTGCGGCTGTTCCAGGTGGCCCGTCGATTCAACTACCAGGTGCAGCCGCAACTGGTGCTGCTGCAGAAGACCCTGCTGACCATAGAAGGCCTGGGTCGTCAGCTATATCCGGAACTGGACCTGTGGAAAACCGCCAAGCCGATCATGGAAGAATGGATGCGCAATCGTATCGGCCCCGGCGCGATGCTGGCGAAATTCCGCTCGCAGGTGCCGGCGCTGGCAGAAACCCTGCCGATGCTCGCCCAGCAACTGCTGCGACAACTGGAAAGCGGCCGTCTGCCATCGGCGCTGGACGGCAGCGGCCTGGAAGCGTTGCGAGGTGAAATCCGCAACACCGGCCGTCGCATGTCGTGGATGATTGCCGGCGCCACCTTCTGGATGGGCGCGGCGCTGGTATTCGGTTTTGCCGCGCAGACCGCACAGCCGCATCCCACCGCCTTGCTGGTCGTCGTCGGCATGGGCATCGCCGGCGCCTTCAGCTGGCTACGCGCCGTCACCAGCGCCCGCCAGGCTTGATGCAAAAAGCTCGGGGCTGAATGCCTCGGGCTTTATTCTTGCAACAGCCGAATCGCTCAGTGTCGACCGACGATCGCCAGGCCTTTGAGGAGGGTCAGGCTCTGGTACAACTGGTAGTCGTCGCCGGCCAGTTTCTTTTCGATGGCATCGGTCTTCTGCGCCTCGGTCTGCTTGCCGCCGAACGCCTTCAGATCGGGATTGTCGAGGTGATCACTGAGATCGGACTCGTGAATGGAGAGGCCGCTGTTGTCGTCGCCGCTGAGCTTGGCCGGCTCGACCTGGATGTCCGGCAGAATGCCCTCACCTTGGATCGAATGTCCGCTGGGCGTGTAGTAACGCGCCGTGGTTACACGAATCGCCGTGCCGTTCGACAACGGCATGATGGTCTGCACCGAACCCTTGCCGAACGTCCGCGTCCCCACGATCAGCGCCCGGTGATCGTCCTTGAGCGCGCCTGCAACGATCTCCGAAGCCGAGGCTGAGCCACCGTTGACCAGCGCCACCATCGGCGCGCCGTTGAGCAGGTCGCCGGCAGTGGCGTTCCAGACATGATTGGAATCAGCATCGCGACCACGGATGCTGACAATCGGTCCCTTGCTGATGAACGCGTCGGACACCTGTACCGCTGCGGTCAGCACGCCGCCGGGGTTGTTGCGCAGATCTAGCACCAGACCCTTGAGCTTGCCGCCGGCATCTTTCTGCAGCGCCTTGACTTGCTTGACCAGCGCATCGCCGGTATCCGATGAAAACTGCGAAATCCGCACGTAGCCGTAACCCGGCTCCAGCATCTTCGAACGCACGCTTTTGACGTGGATGATCTCGCGCGTGATCGTCACCACGATCGGCTTGGGCGCGTTCTTGCGGATGATGGTGAGGGTGATCTTGGTGCCAGGGGCGCCACGCATCTTGTCGACCGCATCGGTCAGACTCATGCCGCTGACTGCGGTGTCGTTGATCTTGACGATCAAGTCGCCGGCCTTGATGCCGGCCCGATCCGCCGGCGTATCGTCGATCGGCGATACCACCCGTACCACCCCGTGCTGCGCCGTAACCTCGATACCGAGACCGCCGAACTTGCCGGAGGTGACAGCGTTCATGTCCTTGTATTCGTCCTGATCGAGATAGGACGAGTGCGGATCGAGTCCCGACAGCATGCCGTGCAGCGCCGCGTCCAGCAGTTTCTTATCGCTGACCGGCTCGACATAATCCGACTTCACCCGGTTCAGGATGGCAACAAAATTCTGCAGCTGACTGAGCGGTAACGTATCCGCCTGCTGTGCCTGCTGTGCCTGCTGTGCCTGCTTGTCGGCGAATACACCGTGAGTCAGGGCGACACTGACCCCTATAACGAGGCCCGCACACAAAGCGAGCGGCACACGCAGCGAAGGACGCATGTTGTTGAACCGGTTAGTCAAAAGAATTCAGGGACGCACAATAACACAGCACCGCGCCTGCGACCGTAATGGTGCGCAGCGGTTCAGTGCACCAGCCACTTGCCGGGATCGAGCGCCTGGCTGCCGTGTCGAACTTCGAAATAAACGCCGCTGTGCGAGTATCCGCCGGTGTTGCCGGCGGCGGCAATCACCTGTCCGGCGTCGACGGTCATTCCCACCGTGACGTCGGCGCTGGCGTCGTGCCCGTACAGCGTGAAATAGTTGTCGTCGTGCTGCAGCAGCACGATCAACCCATAACTGGAAATCCAGCCGACGTAGACGACGCGGCCGCGCGCACTGGCACGGACCGGCGCGCCCTGGCCCGCGGCGATCCAGGTGCCTTTCCAACGCAGCGGACCATCGGCCTTGGACGTGCCGTAACGCGCCAGCAACGTGCCGCGCAACGGCCACGGCAGGCGCCCCTTGAGCTTGGCGAACGGCGTGTGGTTGCCGAGCTCGTAAGGCTCGCTCGATAAGGCTGTTTTCAGCGAATCCAGCAATTTCACCACCTGTTGCTCGGAAGCGCGCAACTGCTGGAGTTGATCGCTGCGACTGGCGATGCGTTGTTTTAGCTGGGCCACCGCGTCGGCCCGCGCCTGCCGATCCTGCTGCAGCGCTTCCAGCGCCTGTTTGTGCTGGTTCTGCAGCGTATTCAGATGATCACGCGCCGCGCCGATTTCCCGCTCCAGCGCCGCCACCTGGCGGATCTGCTGTTGGACCCGATCAATGCTGGCCGCGCGCGCGCGGCCGAGATAACCGTAATACCCCAGCAGCCGGCCGACCCGAGACGGATCCTGGGCCGACAACAGCAACTGCAGGCGATTGCCACTGCCGAGCATGTAAGCCGCGCGGAGCTGTCCGGCCAGTGCCTGCTGTTGTGCCTGCAGCTGCTTTTCGGCAGCGGCGTGTGCGGCCCTGGCCTGCGTCAGCCTAGTGTTCTGCGTCTTGACCTGGGTCGCCACCGCTTCCAGCTGCGCGTGCGCCTTGCGCAATTTGCGCTCAGCCTGTTCAAGCCGGGACTGCAGGTGATCCTGACGCCCCCGATCCGCCGCCAGCGCCTCGGTTGCGGTGCCGATCTTCGATTTGATCCGCGCCAGGTCGGCCGCTTTCGTCTCGATCTGACTCTGCGCGGACGCTGCCAAGGTCCGCAACGGCGCCAACGAGCACAACAGCGACGCCGCCAACAAGACAGCCAGCGACGAGGCAAACGGCAGATGGAGCGCGCGGATCGGCAAAGCGTCCGTCTTTCGGGGCGTGGCCATGGATGCGATAATCATAAAGACTTTCGTCGCCACTGCGACGTTCCGGCGACGCATTCAAGCGAATCAACAACACCCACTCCCGACGACGGACCTCTTGCCGATGGCGCAATTCCTGCTGTTCTTTCATCATCACACGCTACTGTTCAGCGCTTTTGGCGTTGTGCTGGTCTTGTTTATCGCCAATGAACTGTACGGCATCGTCAGCGCGGGGCCGCGAATCAGCGCGCCCGAAGCGGTCCGCCTGATCAATGATCGCGATGCGCTGATCCTCGACATCCGTTCCGCGGCCGACTTCAAGAAAAATCATCTGCTGGGCGCACTCAACATTCCCGCAGCCAAGCTCAAGGAACACGCCGGCGAACTCGCCAAGGACAAGCAACGGCCAGTAATTGTTTACTGCGCGATGGGTGGTTCCAGCCCCGAAGCGGCCAAAACCCTGCGCGCGCTGGGCTACAGTGAAGTTCACCCGATGCGCGGCGGCATCAATGGCTGGGTCAACAGCAATCTGCCCGTCACCACGAAATGAAAGCAGTGGTCGTCTACAGCACTCGTTTCTGCCCCTGCTGCATGATGACCCGCTGCCTGCTCAAAACAAAAGGTGTCCGGTTTGAAGAAATTGCGGTCGATGGCGACCCCCCGACAGCGTGCCGTCATGATTCAGCGCAGCGGGCACCGCACCGTGCCACAGGTCTTCATCGGCGAGCAGCCGATCGGCGGATATGACGAACTGGCGACGTTGGAACGCGCCAGCCGACTCGACACGCTGTTGGCAGACGACTGAAAACACGCTTCCTGAAATACGATCCCGGAGATCAACATGACTGATGCCCCCACCGACCCTCTCGACAGCTCGCCGGCAGCCTCTACCCGCCAGGTCGCGTTGCAGCGCATCTATTGCCGCGACGTTTCGCTTGAAACGCCGCTGACGCCACAGATCTTCAACCGTCAATGGACGCCCAAGGTGGACGTGCAGGTCGGCACCAACATCGACGGGCTCGGCGACAACATCTACCAGGTGACGCTGTCGATCACCGTCACCGCTAAACTCGAAGCCGACACCGCCTATCTGGTCGAAATCCAACAGGCCGGCATCTTTCAACTGGTCGGTTTCAGCGACCAGGCCGAGGTGCAATCCATCCTCGGCGCTTATTGCCCGGGTGTCGTGTTCCCGTTCGCGCGCGAGACCCTCTCCGACCTGATCCAGCGTAGCGGCTTTCCACAGTTGCTGTTGCAACCGATCAACTTTGAAGCGCTCTACACCCAGCATCTGCAGAGCAACGAAGCTGAGGTCGGAGCCGCAGGCGCCACCGTCAACTGAGCTCGGGACAGTCCGCCATGACGCGTATCACGGTCATTGGAGCCGGCGCATTCGGCACGGCTTTGGCCATTCGATTGGCGCGGCGCGGCGGCGCAACCCTGCTCTGGGGCCGCGATACCGAAGCACTCGCCGCAATGGGCCGCCAACGACTCAATGCCCGCTACCTGCCGGACTGTCATTTTCCGGCCAGTCTCCAGGTGCAAACCGACCTGGCCGCAGCCGTGGACAGCGCTGATCATCTGGTGATCGCCACCCCAAGCTACGTTCTCGGCGACATGTTGAACCTGCTGAAACCCTTGCTGCGCGCAGACCAGGGTATTGCCTGCGCCTGCAAAGGCCTGGAGCCCGACAGCGGACGCCTGCCGCATCAGGTGATGGCCGCGACGCTGGGCGAAGCCCGCTCGTTCGCCGTGATCTCCGGCCCGACGTTTGCCAGGGAAATCGGCCTGGGCCTGCCCACCGCAGTTACCGTCGGCGCCCTCGACGCCGGCTTTGCCGAAGTCGTCGCAGAGGCCTTGCACGGCGACGGCTTCCGCGCCTACACTTCGGACGATATTGTCGGCGTGGAGATCGGCGGCGCCACCAAGAACGTGCTCGCCATCGGCGTCGGCATTGCCGATGGACTCGGGCTTGGTGCCAACACCCGCGCCGCGTTGATCACCCGCGGCTTGAGCGAGCTCATGCGTCTGGCCGAACCGCTGGGCGCCCGTCCGGAAACCCTGATGGGGTTATCGGGGCTGGGCGATCTGGTGCTGACCTGTACCGACGACCAATCGCGCAATCGTCGTCTGGGTCTGATGCTCGGCCGCGGCCGCAGTGTCAGCGAAGCCGCCGCCGAAATCGGCACCGTCGAAGGCGTGCGAGCGGCGCCAGAGGTGCTGAAACTCGCCAAGCGGCACCGGATCGAAACGCCGCTGGTAGAGCAGGTCGCGCGCGTGCTCGCCGGACAGATCAGCCCCGTGGAAGCAGCGCGGGAACTGGCGCAGCGACCGGTCAAACCCGAAATTACTTAGCAACCGTCCCGGGCGGGCAGTATGTGCGACGCCTCATGACCCCCGAAACTTTGCCCTCATTGGCCTGCTTCAAGGCCTACGACATCCGCGGCCAAGGCCTCGGGGGCCGATTTCGGCGTGGCCTGGGAGGGCGACTTCGATCGCTGTTTCCTGTTCGACGAGCACGGTGATTTCATCGAGGGCTATCACATTGTCGGCCTGCTGGCACGGCAGCCCGGTGCCACGATCATCCGCGATCCGCGTCTGACCTGGAACACCATCGATATTGTCCGGGCCGCCGGTGGCGTGCCGATCCAGAGCAAGAGCGGCCACGCGTTCGTCAAGGAGCGCATGCGTGCCGAGGACGCGATCTACGGTGGCGAGATGAGCGCGCACCCACTATTTCCGCGACTTCGTCTACCGCCGGCAACGGCAACATCCTTGGCTGCTGGTGGCGCAGTTGATCGTTGAGAGCGGGCAGCCGCTGTCGCAACGGATCGTCGAGCGTCAGCGCCGGTTGAGGAGATCAACTGCCGGGTGGCCGATATCGACGCCACGCTTGCAGCGATCGGGTTACGCTATGCGGTGGATGCGCTGCGGGTGATGCATCTGCAGACTTAGTGTGCTACCGGGTTTCACCGTGATGCGCTTGACCTGGAAGCGGTCGCCCACGTCGATCGAGTCATAGCTGCTCCAAGGCCGGTAGACCTTTGGGCCGGTTGGCAGCCTTGAGTTCGGAGACAAGCTGTTTGACGTGCTGGACCTGATCCTTGTGCGCCACCAGCACCACGTCGGCCGTATCCACCACCACTCCGCACTCTGCGTTTCCTTTACCACGCCTGATGGGTGGTACACTTTTAGTCCAGAGTTAGCCCCTAGCTGGCACAAGGAGTTGTCCATGTCTTCAACCGCCGCAGACCGCACCACCATCGCCAAGATCGAGGCGATCCCGCTGCGTATCCCAATGAAATCAGGCGCCATACCGAACGCGGCCCTCTGGGGCGACAAGCTATCTGTTGCGGACTCGCTGCTCGTCAAGGTGACAACGCGCGACGGAGTGGAAGGCTGGGGGGAAGCCTTCGGTCTTGGTGCCGTCAATTCGGCCAAGCTCGCCGTCGATGAACTGATCGCACCGCAGTGCATTGGCCAAGACGCCACCCGTATCGGACCCCTGATGCTGGCGGTTCAGAAGAAGCGGCACGCCATCGGACGCGGCGGCGCCCTGACCTACGGACTCTCCGCGGTGGATATCGCGCTGTGGGATATTGCCGGAAAGCTCGCCAACGCTCCCGTGTGTCAGCTGCTCGGCGGTGGAGTGACAACCATGCCCTGCTATGCAAGTGTGGCCTGCTATACCGAGCCAGCGCTGGTTCGCGCCGTGGTTCGGCAAGCCATCGACGCTGGGTTTCGAGTGATCAAGCTGCACGAATCGAAGATGCCGGCAATCCACGCGGCCCGCACGGAAGCCGGCTCCGACGTCGAGTTGATCGTGGATGTCGGCTGTCCGTGGACCCTGCCCGAAGCGCTTGCTGTCGCCGACGAGCTCAAGGCCATCGGGCTCAAGTTTCTCGAGGAACCGCTCTGGCCCCCGGAGAATTTTGATGGTCTCGCCGAACTGCGAAGAACCACCGGCCTCCCGGTCTCGTCTGGCGAGAACATCTCCACGCTAATGGAATTCGAGCGCGCCCTCGCCACGCAAGCGGTGGACTTTATCCAGCCAAGCCCGGCCAAAATGGGAGGCATAACCGAGTTGATCAAGGTTTTCCCCCTCGCGGCAGTTCGCAACATCCCTGTGATGGCGCACTCCTTCTACGACGGCCCGGGCTTACTCGCGGCGATCCAGACGACCGCGGCGTTGGGCACCACCGACTCCATGATCGAGGTACGCTGGTTCGAGCAGGAAGCGTCCCTCTACGGCGATGCCCTCACCCCAAAGGAGGGACGGATTCCGGTACCCCAAGGACCGGGCTTGGGCATTGACCCCGACCCCGATGTCATAAGCACTTACCGAAGATAAACGGCACTATGACAGTGCCAAGCGGGTGGTTGCGGTGTGGAAACGGTGTCAGGTTGACTTTCTCGACAAACAGGTGGTTGATTGCCCTACTTGATGCGGTAAGGAACGACGCTTTCCGACACGGGTGATGGCCGCAACGCTGGGCGAAACACGCCCGTTCGCCGTGATCTCAGGCCCGACGTTTGCCAAGGAGATCGGCGGCTCCACCAAGAACGTGCTCGCCATCGGCGTCGGCATCGCCGACGGACTCGGACTCGGTGCCAACACGCGCGCCGCGCTGATCACCCGCGGCCTCAGCGAACTGATGCGTCTGGCCGAGCCGCTAGGCGTCCGTCCGGAAACCCTGATGGGGTTATCGGGGCTGGGCGATCTGGTGCGACCTGTACCGACGACCAATCGCACAATCGTCGTCTGGGTCTGATGCTCGGCCGCGGCCGCAGTGTCAGCGAAGCCGCCGCCGAAATCGGCACCGTCGAAGGCGTGCGAGCGGCGCCAGAGGTGCTGAAACTCGCCAAGCGGCACCGGATCGAAACGCCGCTGGTAGAGCAGGTCGCGCGCGTGCTCGCAGGGCAAACCAGCTTCGTGGAAGCGGTCGCACGCTGGCGCAACGGCCTGTGAAACCCGAAACCGACTGACTCCACCCCTGCCGGGGGTGTCGCCAGCGGATCAATCGAGTGCGTCGATGCAGTGCTGCCGTCGCAACAGACGCGGCGCCCGCCACGCCGCCAGCAAACGGCCAATCGAACGCATGGTCCGGCGTCTGTTGAACGTGATCCCCGCCGCCAGCAGCGCAAACGCTGCCCCGACCAGAGAGCGATAGCGCGCACGCCGATAGAAAGAGCGTCCAAGATGCTTGTTCAAAGCGTAGAGCTTGGACGCTGTCGCGCAATACCCTCTTCGAAAATCCAATCGCATGGATGGCGCCGACGACTGCTTGACCCGATGCTCACCACAGGCATCATGCACCAGCACCAGCGAATAACCGGCAGCACGCGCACGCATGCACAGATCGTCATCCTCCAGGTACAGGAAAAACCAGGGGTCGAAGAAGCCGATCCGGCGGAACACGTCCATGCGCAACAACATTGCCGCGCCGGTGAGAAACTCACTGCAGACGTCTCCCTGCGGGTCAATCAATTCGGATGGCTGTGCCGCGTAGAAGGCTGGGCGATAGCACAGTCCCAATTTGCCTGGAGCGTCGTACAGGCGCGGCGCCAGAATGGCGGCGTCCGGATAACGTGCCGCTGCGCACAACAGTGCGTCGATCGCTCCGGTCGAGATCACGCAATCCGGATTGAGCAGTAGCGCGAACGGCGTCTGTACTGCCGCCAGCGCCGTATTGTTGGCGCCACCAAAACCTATGTTTCGACCCAGTTCGATGACATTTGCCTGCGGCAATAAAGTGTGGGCCAACTGCGGCGTACCGTCGCAACTGCCGTTGTCGACAACGATGACCTGCGGACCATCTCGTAGTGGCGTCAATGCCTCGGAGAGTATGTGCCTGCTGTTATAGGTCACCAGCACCACCGTGACCTGTTGCGCCAAATCCATCTCAGCCATGGCCATAATCGTAAGGCTGGATCAGCCGCTTGACCGGGACGCCCCAGAAGTACTTGAGCGCGCGTCGGCTATGCCTGAACCGCTGGTCGGTCTGTAGCGCGAAAAGGCGATGACGATGCTGCAGCAAAAAGCGGGTCAGCTTAAGACATATCAACTTGTGCTCTTGCTCGCGCCACAATGCCTCAAGCATATGCAGGAACTCCACCTCACGACCCTGTTCAAATCCGGCGAAACTTTCAATGCGCTGATGGATGTCATGTAATGCCTCGAGCTTGTACCCGCGCGGCTTGCCAACTTCCGACGCCGTGCGTCGACCGGAAAGATCAGTCACGCTGGTTGCGTGCTGACGGTAACTCACCAGCGGTTCCGGACAGTATTTGATACCTCCCTTGGAAGCCGCCACATAGGCCAACCACCAGTCGTGAAACAAGTTGGATGGCAACGGCAATGCGCCAGCCAGCAACTCACGGCGAAACAGCATGGCGTGACCCGGCACGCAATTGTTGAAGACGAATGCCACGGGGTCGCCAAGACTCGCGACCTTGAACTTGTCGGAGATTCTCTGACCCAGCGCATGCCCATGCTGGTCGATCAGATCGGAATCGCAATAGCTCATCATCGCCGTGCCCAGTGTGTCCTGCAGCCTGCTGAGCTTGGACGGCAACCAAATATCATCCTGATCGCAAGGTGCGATCAGGTCTCCGCTGCACAGACTGAGCGCACGTTCGAAATTGTGGCGGAATCCGAGATTGGAAGGGTTACGATGAATCTGCAATCTCGGATCGCGAGCCGAATACTCTCCAAGAATATCGGGGGTGGCATCCGTGGATGCATCGTCGATGGCGATGATTTTCAGCCGTGGGTAGTCTTGCCGCAACAATGAATCCAGCTGTTCGCGCAGATAGGGCTCGCCGTTAAACGTGCACAAGGCGATTGAGATAAGGGGTAACCTCGGCATTATTTCAATAGACTTATTCGGACTTGTTAACGAGTAGCGAGAGATAGCCTGCTTTGCGAGAAACTCTTTGCGACGGGTGTGCGGTAGTCCTGCAGCCGTGGTGATCTGAAATGTCGGGAAAGACTGATCACAACCGCCTTCTTGCAGATTATGCGGCCGATATCCATGCAGGCCAACAACCGTCGGTTTGGACCTGTCCGACTGGCTGCCGGTCGGCGTTCCCACATCAGCGTGCAGAAAGGCAGCGGATAAGCTCCCTGCTCCAATTCGTTTACGTAGACTGCTGAGCGCTTGCAGCGCACTTTGAAGCAGGAGCAGAGCCACCGGCTGCATGACACACGCTGTGAAATCGAACAGAATCTGAGTTTGACGCCTCGACCAACCATCGCTGACCGAGGCCCACCGATAGATCTTCCATGCACAAGCTGATCACCAATGCACTCGACCGCCTGCGGCCCGACCGAGGGCGCTTGCGAACTTACGGCGGCAGGTTCGATCCCCATAGCGATCTCACGCCTACGGAACGTGCCACCTGCGAGGCCGTTACGCCGTATACGATGACCAGCGTCGAACGCATCGTCACGCTGGTGCAGGCCACGCGATATATTGTCGAAAACGCGATCCCGGGAGCTTTCGTCGAATGTGGTGTTTGGCGAGGCGGGAGCATGATGGCCGTTGCACGCACACTCCTGGAACTCGGGTGCGCCAACCGCAAGCTGTTCCTGTACGACACCTACACTGGCATGTCAGCGCCGACGGATCGGGATCGGCAGTTCGACGGTCGCTGCGCCGACGAACTGCTGGCAAGGGTCGTTAAAACGAATGGTGCGGCGGATGTGTGGTGCTGCGCCGACTTAGCAGACGTAATCCGTAACCTGCTCTCTACCGGTTATCCGCGCGACAATATCCGGTTCATCGAAGGCAAAGTTGAAGCCACGCTCCCGGCGATCCTGCCGGAGGCGACGGCGCTTCTGCGACTGGACACCGATTGGTACGAGTCCACACGACACGAACTTGCACATCTGTACCCTTTGCTGGTCAGCAAAGGCGTGCTGGTCATTGACGATTACGGCCATTGGCAGGGGGCCAAGACCGCTACGGACGAATATTTCTCAGGACTGGCGTTCAAACCATTTTTGATGCGCGCGGACTACACCGGCAGGTTGCTGGTAAAGCTGTAATCCAGCTCGATCCGGCAACATACGAATATCCAGACACTGATAACGCGCTGATGACGCGGGAGCACATAACCACGTGAGCACAACCGATGTTCTGAGCGAGCAGGCCTATGTCTCTGAGCGAATCGACCCCGCTGCCGGACAGCAATCCTACCTGCATCTGTCCGATCTCCGGCTGGCAATGGAAGCGTATCGAAGTGATCAACCGCTGCGCGTTCTGGACTTCGGTTGCGGCGGCTCGCCCTATCGCCCGTTATTTCCAAATGCGGACTACCGTCGTGCCGACTGCGCAGGTATCGCCGACCTCAATTACGTAATCGGCGAAGATGGCGTCATCGACGAAACCGACAACACTTTCGATCTTATCCTGTCCACCCAGGTGCTGGAACATGTGCCTGATCCGGCGGCTTACCTTGCCGAAGCCCGACGCCTGCTGAAACCTGGAGGACTGCTGCTGTGCAGCACCCACGGCTCGTTCGAGGACCATGCCTGCCCGGACGATTTCTGGCGCTGGACCTCGGAAGGACTACGGCGCACGCTCATCGCCGCGGACTTTGCAGTTGAACAGATGTCGAAACTGACGACTGGCCCAAGAGCAATGGTCTTCACCTTCGAAAGGAATCACGCGGAACTCTGGGCGCAAATGCATAAACACCGCAGCAGTGCGCTAAGACTCGTTCTGTGGCCATTTATCTTCATGCTGCAGAAGCATCGCAGATATCTTCATCTTGCATGCGACAGATATTTCCCGGACCATCGCGTCGTGCTGAACGGATTGGAACGCCACATCTATTACGTCGTGCTGATGGCAGCCTGCAGAAAGCCCGAAAAGTAAGCGCTCCTGTGAAACGACCATTGTCAGTAGGAATTACATAGCCGATGAAGCTGGTGCTGACCTGCCATCAATTTCTGCCAGAACACGGCTCCGGCACTGAAATCCTGACGCTCGAGACCGCCCGCGACCTGCGGCGGCGCGGCCATCAGGTTTCAATCTTCACCTCATGTCCACCACAGCGGGTGGCGCAGCACTACTTCGATCATTATCAATACGATGGTTTTGAAGTAGAACGATTCGTGCCGGCGGTCCCGAAACGAAGGCCGCCGGAAGGCGCGGAAACAGTTGCCAAAGCCGAATATGATTGTGCCTTGGTCAAGACTCATTTTAGCGAATACCTTCAGCGCATCCGCCCTGATGTCGTCCACTTTTTCCACATGATGCGTTTGTCGGCTTCGATTGTGGACGCCTGCGTAGAGCTGCGAATTCCAACCGTATTCACCCCTACCGACTTCTGGATCGTCTGCCCCACGTGTCAATTGCGTCTGCCCGACAACAGTGTGTGCGGCGGCCCCGACCCCGATGGGGTGAATTGCTTTCGTCACGTCATAAAATCCTATCGCCCTACCAAACGCCTCAAGCCTCTGCGCCGACTACCACGCCCGATGCTGGCCCGCATGTTGCGCTGGCTGGACCGTGGAGGATTTCGGAACAGCACCACTGCCCAAAACACTGTGGCGATCTACAGGCGCCCTCGGCAACTTGCACAGGTGATGAACAAGATCGATCGCCTGATGATCCCGTCCGAAAAGATGGCTGAGGTGCTGTTGCGGAACGGCCTCGATCCCGCACGGGCCCAACACTCACGCTACGGGATCAAAATCGAACAGGCTGCATCACCCAAATCCACGCTCAATATCCCCGTGACCATCGGCTTTATCGGCACTCTGGCGGAACACAAGGGCGCTCATGTGCTGATCGAAGCATTCCGCGGTCTGGCGCCTCACGCAGACATCCGACTGAAACTCTATGGGAAACTCACGGACGTCCCAGGTTATGTGCAAATGTTGCGACAACTGATTGGATCGGATTCCCGCATCTCGTTTTCCGGCACCTTCCCAAACCATGAAATTGGCGCGGTGATGAACGGGCTGGATGCGCTCTGCGTGCCGTCTGTCTGGATCGAGAACACGCCGCTGGTGATCTATTCGGCATTTGCCTCCGGTGTTCCGGTCATCGCAACGAACTTGGGCGGCATGGCTGAAGTCGTCGAACACGGCAAAACCGGTCTGCTGTTTCCGACTGGCGACGTGACGAGTTTGCGACAGATTCTTGCAGAGATCGTTGACCGCCCACAGCAGCTGTTGGATCTGTCAGCCAACATCAAACCGCCAAAATCGATTACCCAGTACGCCGACGAACTCTGCAAGGTGTACCAAGAACTGACGGCGACGGCATGCGCGACCTGATTCTCGGTGGCGGAGGCTTCCTCGGACTTCATTTGGTCAGACAGTTAAGAGAACAAGGCCGCCAACTGATATTGCTCAGCCGCAGTTTCAAATTCAGAGAAGCCTTGCAAGAGTCTCCGGAATTAACACTGGTTCCGGGGGACTATCTGAACAGCGGGATACTGGAAAGTGTCATGTCCGGTGTCGAAATCGTTTACCACCTAGTGTCGACCACGATTCCGTATTCTTCCAACTTGGACCCCGTCTACGACATCTCCACCAATGTCGGCGGCACAATCCAGTTGCTGCAGACCTGTCTGGAGCGGGGGGTTAAACGCGTCGTTTTCATATCGTCAGGTGGCACTGTTTACGGCCTGCCGAAGACAGTGCCAATCACCGAGCTTCATCCTACAGACCCCGTCAGCTCCTACGGCATCTCTAAGCTCTGCGTCGAGAAATACCTGCAGCTTTACCATGCGCTCTATGGCCTCGACTTCCGTATCCTTCGGCTTTCCAATCCCTATGGCGAATATCAGTTGCCCACCGGACGGCAAGGCGTCATTGCGGCGTTCATCGACAAAGCCTTGCGTGACGAACCCATCAACATCTGGGGTGACGGCTTGACGGTACGGGATTATCTCCACGCGGAGGACGCGGCGAAAGCAATCCGGCTTGCAGCAGACTATGAAGGACCGGAAAAAACCTTCAACATCGGCTCGGGCAGCGGCATGAGCCTAAACCAGATCGTCGGCGAAATCGAAGCGGTGCTACAGAAAAAACTCAAGATCTCGTACCAGCCGGCGCGCCGTTTCGACGTACCGGCAAACATTCTCGACATCGAACGCGCCCGACAGCACCTGTCCTGGTCGCCACAAATTGCTTTTGCCGAAGGCTTGCGAAGGACTTTCAGCTGGCTGCAAACCGATCCGAGCGCAAGAATCAAAGATTGAAACCCCACCTTTTCAGCGCCCCGACCTCAACTTTCCACGCTAAAACCAGCCTGTTGCCAAGCTTCGTACACTGCTACCGCTACCGCGTTGGACAGATTCAGACTGCGGCTGTGAGTCTGCTGCGGAATGTACACGGTCTGGCCGGGGCCTAACTCGTCGAGGATCGCTGGCGGCAAGCCACGGGTCTCGGGCCCGAACAACAATACGTCGCCGTCCATGTAGCGCATCCCGTCGTAACGGGTGTAACCACGGGTGGAAAACGCCAGTAGACGGGCGGTAGGCAGCACTGCGTGCAGTGCCGCAAGATCGGCATGTTGTTGAACATCAGCGTATTCATGGTAATCCAACCCAGCGCGCCTGAGTTTTGAGTCATCCATCTCAAACCCCAGCGTGCCCACCAAGTGCAATTTGGCACCGGTATTCGCACATAAGCGAATAATGTTGCCGGTGTTGGGCGGTATTTCCGGCTCGTACAGTGCGACATGGATCATGAACGGCGTGCTCCGGCTGTGGTTGACAGTCGCGAAGGCTAACTCGTAGCCTTGACTCAGTCTGGATTATGCGCCGCAGTCGACGCGGGAGAATCACAATGAAACATCACGGCAATCATATGCGTACCGCTGTATTGACGGGAATCGCATTGCTGATGCTGACCTGCAGTGTACAGGCGGACCAGAACGGCCAAGCCAGTCTTGACCAGCCCCGCTATGGCGCGCCCCCAGCCGGCGCGATGGTGTTCGATCTGATCGTGGTGCGTCCGCTGAGTCTGGCGGCGACAGTGCTGGGGACCGGTCTATTTATTCTCAATCTGCCGCTGTCGGTATTCGAGAAGAATGCCCCGGCACAACCGTTTCACCAACTGGTCGTGGAGCCGGCGCGTTATACCTTCACCCGGCCACTGGGGGCGTTGAACTGAATCGGGATGCCGGATTCAGCGTTGGATTCCGCTGCCGGCATCGACAAACTGCGCGGTCCTGAGGCCCAATCGACTCTCTGCGGTTCGGTTTTCGATGCGTCTCCGATCCCAGTCCAGGCCGGTGGATCGAGGTGGATCAGGCGCTGGACAGCAGGGCCGGTAACGGCAGCAACGTGTGCGCCTTGAGACGGCATCCCGACCAATTCGAACGATCCTGATGGAGCCCCCTTGGACGTACCACACGTCGCCTCGTTCACGCCGCCAATGCGCATGATCGTCGGTACCGGTGAACACCGTCTGAACACGGTGCGGCAGATGACATCGCCACACGCCGACGTGCGTCCCGATGCCGGGGATATCAGCCTGCTGGTGATTCATGCCATTGCGCTGCCGCCGGACGCGTTCGGCGGGCCGTGGATCGACGATCTGTTCATGGGCCGACTGAATTGCGACATGCACCCATACTTCACCACCCTGCGCGGCGTGCGGGTGTCCGCCCACGCCTGCATCTTTCGCGACGGCAGCATCACCCAATACGTGCCGTTCGATCGCCGTGCCTGGCACGCGGGCGTCTCCAGCTTCGAGGGCCGCAGTGACTGCAACGATTTCTCCATCGGCATCGAACTGGAAGGCGGTGATGAATGGCCGTTCACCGACGCGCAGTACACCGCACTCGGCCGCGTCGGCGATGCACTGTTGCGCGCCTATCCGCGTCTGTCCAACGAGCGTATCGTCGGCCACGCCGACATCGCGCCGGGACGCAAGACCGATCCCGGTCCACATTTCGATTGGCCGCGCGGTCTGGCTGAAATCGCCTTTCCCCGCTGAAGCCGTCAAGATAATGCCAACATGACCCTGATCGCGATCCTGCTGGCACTGCTGGTCGAGCGCTTCGCCTCGCACTATCGCGACGCCGGCCTGTACCAAACCCGTGGCGGGCCACTGATCTGGTTGCGCACGCGCCTGCCCTCCGCACGCCTGTGGCACTCGCTGCTATGGATCACGTTGCTGGTGCTGCTGCCGACCGCGTTGATCGCCCTGTTGTCCATCTTTATCGACAACAACCTCCTGCAACTGCCCTACGACGCCCTGATCCTGTTTCTGTGTCTGGGCCCGCGCGATCTGGCCGACGACATCCACCGGCTGATTGCTGCTCGCGAGGCCGGTGATGAGGACACCGTGCGCAGGCTGACAGCCGCGCTCAAACAAGGGCCGGTGCCCGAAACCGATGCCCGCAGCCTGCTCGGCGTCTTGTTCATCCAGTCGCACGAACGCCTGTTCGGCACCTTGATCTGGTTCGTCGTCGGCGGGCCGGCAGGCGCCGTGTTCTATCGTCTCGCCAGCCGTCTGCCGCTCGTGTTTGCATCCGACGACGGGACCACTGCCATTTTTGTGAATCGTCTGCATGCCGCCGCCGCCTGGCTGCCGGCGCGATTCACCGCCATTCTCTATGCCATCGTCGGCAGTGCCGACGATGCGCTAAACGCCTGGCGCGAGTTACCAGCCAACCAGTCCTGGATCGCGCGCACCTGGACACTGCTGGCCGAAGTACCCAGCGCCGCACTGAACCTGGAGATTGACGGCGCCAAACTGGTGCCGGCCCGGCTGGAACTCGCGCTGGAAGAAGTGCTGCGCATGCGGCGCCGCGCCCTGCTGGTATTGCTGGCAATCTTCGCGCTCTATACCGCCGGTGCCTGGTTGGCGTGAACCGGCTGGGTGCCCGGCCTGCGCCGGTACGATCTGCGCCCAGTCAGCGTTTTCGCTCGTGCTTCCAGTTCACCTCCGTGCCACCATCTTCGCGCGCCAGCACGCGCGCGCACACGAACAGCGCATCCGACAACCGGTTGAGATAACGCGGCGCTAATGGATTGACGGGCGGATGGCCCGCGTCGCTCGCCGCCAGCCGCCACACCGCACGCTCCGCACGCCGTGCCACAGCGCGCGCCTGGTGTGCCTGAGCGGCGGCCGGATTACCGCCCGGCAACACGAATTCTTTCAGCGGCGGCAGATTTCCGTTGAGCGCCACGACCGCCGCTTCCAGCTCGACGAGCTGGGTTTCACTCACCACCACCGCGCCCGGCAGCGACAACTCGCCACCCAGATCGAACAGTTCATGCTGCACCCGCGTCAGCAGCGTGCGCACCGCTTCCGGTAAAGTCAGCACCAGCACCAGACCGATGCAGCAGTTGAGTTCATCGACTTCGCCCATCGCCACGACGCGCAGATCGGTCTTGGCCAGACGCGAGCCATCGGCCAAGCCGGTCTGGCCGGCGTCGCCGGTGCGGGTGACGATTTTGCTGAGCCGGTTGCCCATGTTGTTACATCCCGTAATATTCAGGTGCAATACTACAGCGGCATCGAATAGCGCAGCGTGGCATAGACGGCGCTGCCGGGCTGATTGAATCCGTTCGCCGTCTGATAATGGTGATTGAAGGCGTTCTCCAAACGCGCATCCAGACGCAGACGGGGCGTCAGCCGTACACCGGCACTGAGATCGAAGGTGGAGTAGCCGCCATCGGTGGTCGGCGCGCTGCTGATGCCGCCGACATCCGCACGCTGTGTGCTGCTGTAGACCGCAGCGCCAACTTCATAGCGACCGAAATGGCGATTGACCTGCGCTGACCCGATCAGACGGGCACGGCGTGTCAGCTGCTGGTCGGTACTGCGATTGCGCGGGTCCTGCCAGATGCCGTCGATCCGTGCATCCCAATCGGCGTCGACATAACGCCAGGTCACCTGCATGCCTTCGAGGCGGACGGACTGCACATTCTCCGGAATGTAACTGGCGTTGTAGGCCACGTAATCCCGTACGTCAGTGCGGAACAGCCGCACTTGGGCGCTCTGGCTTGAGGTGATCTGCTGGCGCACCGCCAGTTCATAGTTCCGGGCTTTCTCCGGCTTGAGATCGGGATTGCTGAACATCGGGTAGTACAGATCACTGGCGGTCGGCACGCGGAACGCGGTACCGGCCGAAGCGATCAAACGTGTATGAGTCAACAGGTCGTAGCCGTACTCGGCATTCCAGTCGAAACGCTCGCCGAACGAGCCATCATGGAGATAGTTGACGGCGACGACGCCGTGGTTGCGGCCGTAGTCAATCTCATCCTGCAGATAGCCGTAGTCGCTGTCCTTGTCCTGTTTGTACGCACTGCCGTAGGACAGCGCGTCGACCCGCTCGCGACTCGCCCGCACGCCGAAGGACACGCGGTTGTGCGCATCGGCGGTAACGACGTTGTGCCAGTCCAGCTCGGGCCGGATCACCCGCGCAAAACCCGGCAGGTTGTAGCCCGGATCAGGCTGATCCTGGCCGAGGCGATAGAGGCTGCGGCTGAAGCTCAGGCTGGACTGCCAGTTTCGCGTCAAACGGCTGCTGGCTTGCAACGCCAGAATCTGGTTGTGGAAACTGTCGGCTACGGGGGAAAAACCCGTGAACACGGCACTGTAGCTGGGTGGAGGATAATCGAAGTCCGTGTTGGTGTACTGCGTATTGCCGCTGGTATCCCAGGCGCGTGCTTCCAGCTTCACGCCGCCCAGATCCAGCGTGCCGCGTCCATTCAACGTGCGGTTTCGATAAGCACTGTCTTGGCTGGCTCCGGCGTACGTCGGGAAACCACCGCTGTGCTGCTGCTGGGCATCGAACACCGCGCCCCAGGCGTGCCCGCCGATACTGCCCTGATCGCGTAGTGCAGCGCCGCCGGAGACGGTGTTATAGCTGCCGCCACTAATGGAGGCGTCGAACTGCGCCGGGCCCGGCTGGCGGGTGATGATGCTGACCACGCCACCCACCGCATCGGCACCGTAGAGCGCCGCGCGCGGACCCTCAATCACTTCGATGCGCTCGATCATTTCGGGGCTGATGTCAGCCAACGGCGCCGCGCCGGTGGTGGCATCGTCGATCCGCACGCCGTCGATCAGCACCACGGTATAGTTGCTGTTGCCACCGCGGACAAACAGCGAAGCCGGCTGTCCCGGGCCGCCCAGGCGGGTGACTTCCAGCCCCGCATACCGCCTGAGGATGCCGGCGACATCGGTGGCCTGGGAGCGCTCGATCTCGTCGCGATCGATGACGATGGTCGGCGCCAGCGTGTCGGACTCCAGCACCGGCGTGCGCGTGGAGGTCACGGTCACCGGATCGAGTGCGGCGATCTGCAGCTCAGTCCCGGCAGCGGAAACAGCAGGGGAAATCACCAACGCGGCTGCGAACACCGCAACCAACTTGAGCTTCATTTCTACTCCCGACCTGCGTCCCCGCAGGCGATAGACAGACACCACCCGTACGTGCATGGACGCACGGGAACTGTCGCAGGCCGGTCTCCGGGCTCATGGGCGAGCGGTGTCAAACCGCTGCGGCGGGCCTTCCCGGATCGTGGCGATCCAGTGGCGTGATCCGCCGGAATACCCAAACTCTGCGGTATTCCTCATTTACCGTTGCGGGGGCAGCGCCGGATTTGGATGAGTCTTCTCATCCGCACCGGCTTCCCGTTTAACCCGCGACATCTACATGCACGCGGGCACCTGCGACACGCGGAGTTTACCGTATCGATGGTCTGCCTTGTCGTTCAGCGCGCTGACGCGTGAGAAGTTGGAGAACTCCCTCATCCGTCGCTACGCTCTTTTCTCCCGCTTGCGGGAGGAAAGAGCGTTTTTCCACCAGTGACGGCCTACTCACGACTCACTCTCGCCCCACACCAATATCCGCTTATCCGGATGGCGAGATACAATGTGCAGATGTTCGATACTCTTCACAACATTCCCGCAGCGGACTCGTATGCCCGACTGGACGCGCAGGCGCGCAGCCGTATCCTGATCATCGACGGCGCCATGGGCACCATGATTCAGGGCTATGACCTTGAAGAAGCCGACTTTCGTGGCGAGCGCTTTGCTGACTGGGAGCGCGATCTCAAGGGCAACAATGACTTGTTGAGTCTGACGCAGCCCGACATCATCCGCGAGATTCACCGCAAGTATCTGGCGGCCGGCGCCGACATCATCGAGACCAATACCTTCAATGCGCAGAAGATTTCGATGTCCGATTACGGCATGGAGAAATTTGCCTACGAGTTGAACTTCGAGTCCGCCAAACTGGCGCGGCTGGAAGCCGATGCCGTTAGCACCGAGGACAAGCCGCGCTTCGTCGCCGGCACTCTGGGCCCGACCAACCGCACCGCGTCGATCTCGCCCGACGTCAACGATCCGGGCGCACGCAATACCAGTTACGACCAGCTGGTGGAGGCGTACTCGGAAGCCGTGCGCGGATTGATTGATGGCGGCGTGAACATTCTGATGATCGAAACCATCTTCGATACGCTCAATGCCAAGGCCGCGTTCTTTGCGGTGGACAAGGTGTTCGAGGAGAAGGGCTTGAGCGGCGACCAGCGGCTGCCGCTGATTATCTCCGGCACCATCACCGACGCTTCCGGCCGTACCCTGTCGGGGCAGGTCACGGAGGCGTTCTGGAACTCGATGCGCCACGCTAGGCCGTTCGCCATCGGCTTCAACTGCGCGCTGGGCGGCAAGGAAATGCGGCCCTATATTGCTGAACTGTCGCGGCTGGCCGACTGCTACGTCTCCTGCTACCCGAACGCTGGCCTGCCCAACGCTTTCGGTGAGTACGAGGAACAACCCGACGACACCGCCGGCATCCTCGAGGAATTCGCGGATGCCGGCTTGGTCAACATCGTCGGCGGCTGCTGCGGCACCACGCCGTTGCATATCGAGCACATCGCCAAACACGTGGCCGGCAAGACGCCGCGCATGCCGGCGGAACCGACACCGGCCTGCCGCCTGTCGGGGCTGGAACCGATGAACATCGACGACGACTCGTTGTTCGTCAACGTCGGCGAGCGCACCAACGTCACCGGGTCGTCCAAGTTCCGCGACCTGATCAAGGCCAATGACTATGACGCCGCGCTACAAGTCGCACGCCAACAGGTCGAGGCCGGCGCGCAGGTGATCGACGTCAACATGGATGAGGGCATGCTCGACGGTGTGGCGGCGATGGATCGCATGCTTAAGTTGATCGCTAGCGAACCGGACATCTCGCGCGTGCCGATCATGATCGATTCCTCCAAATGGGAGGTGATCGAAACCGGTCTGAAATGCGTACAGGGCAAACCCATCGTCAATTCCATCTCGATGAAGGAAGGCGTGGAGAAGTTTGTCGCCGAGGCACGGTTGTGCCGGCGCTACGGCGCCGCGGTGGTGGTGATGGCGTTTGACGAAGAGGGCCAGGCCGACACACTCGATCGGCGTACGTCGATCTGCAAGCGCGCTTACGACATCCTCACACAGGACGTCGGGTTTCCGGCCGAGGACATCATCTTCGACCCCAACATCTTCCCGGTGGCCACCGGTATCGCCGAACACAACCGCAATGGCATTGATTACATCGATGCCACGCGCTGGATCAAGCACAACCTGCCGCATGCCAAGGTGTCCGGCGGTGTTTCCAACGTGTCGTTCTCGTTCCGTGGCAACAATATGGTGCGTGAGGCGATCCATGCGGTGTTCCTGTACCACGCGGTCAAGGCCGGCATGGACATGGGTATCGTCAACGCCGGCGCGCTGGTGGTGTACGACGAGATCGACGCCAAGCTGCGCGAGCGCGTCGAGGATGTCATTCTTGCCCGCCACGAGGATGCCGCCGAGCGGTTGCTGGAAATCGCCGAGGAATTCCGCGCAGGCGGCAAGAAGCAGGATCAGGGCGACGCGCTGGCCTGGCGCGAACTGCCGGTGCGCGAGCGCATCAAGCACGCGCTGGTCAAGGGCATCGACCAGTACGCCGAGGAAGACACCGAGATCCTGCGTAAAGAGATCAAGGCAGCCGACGGCCGCACCATCGAGGTGATTGAGGGGCCGTTGATGGACGGCATGAACGTGGTCGGCGATCTGTTTGGTGCCGGCAAGATGTTCCTGCCGCAGGTGGTGAAATCCGCCCGCGTGATGAAGAAGGCGGTGGCCTATCTGATCCCCTTCATCGAGGCCGAAAAGAAACCCGGTGATGCCGAGCGCGCCAAAGGCAAGATTGTCATGGCCACGGTCAAGGGCGACGTGCACGACATCGGCAAGAACATCGTCGGCGTGGTGCTCCAGTGCAACAACTACGATGTGATTGATCTCGGCGTGATGGTGCCGGCGAAGAAGCTCCTCGATACCGCCAGGGCCGAGAAAGCCGACGTCGTCGGCGTCTCCGGCCTGATCACGCCCAGCCTCGAAGAGATGGTCAATGTCGCCAAGGAGATGCAGCGCGAAGGCTTTACTATCCCACTGCTGATCGGCGGCGCCACCACCTCGCGCGCGCACACCGCGGTGAAGATCGACAAGCACTATGATGGCCCGGTGATATGGGTCAAGGACGCCTCGCGCTCGGTGCCGGTGGTGGCCAGCCTGCTCGACGACAAGCAGCGCGGAAAATTGTTGGCGGCGACCAAGAAAGACTATGACGGCTTGCGTGAGCGGCACGCCAACAAGGACCGTAACCAGAAATATCTGAATCTGGAAAAGGCCCGCGCCAACGCCACGCCCATCGACTGGTCTGGCTATCAGCCGTTCAAGCCGCAGTTGATGCAGCAGGGTGAGGCGGGCCCGCGCATCAAGGTGTTGCGTGACTATCCGCTGACCGAACTGCGCGAGGCCATCGATTGGCAGCCGTTCTTCGCCGCCTGGGAGATGAAAGGCCGCTTTCCTGACATCCTCAACAACCCCGCCAGCGGCGAAGCGGCGCGCAAGCTCTATGAGGAAGCGCAGGCCATGCTCGATAAACTTATCGAGGAGAAATGGCTGACCGCCAACGGCGTGCTGGGCCTGTTCCCGGTTAATGCCGTGGGTGACGATGTTGAGATTTACGTCGACGACTCCCGCCAGCAGCTGCTGACCACCCTGCACAACCTGCGCCAGCAGGCAGAGCACCGCGCTGGCGTGCCCAACCGCTGCCTGTCCGATTTCGTCGCGCCCAAATCCAGCGGGTTGCACGACTACGTCGGGGGTTTCGCTGTCACCGCAGGTCTCGGCAGCACCGAAAAATGCGCCGAGTTCCGCAAGGCCAACGACGATTACTCCGCGATCCTGCTGGAATCGTTGGCGGACCGTCTGGCCGAGGCCTTCGCCGAAGTCCTGCACCGCCGCGTGCGCAGGGAATTCTGGGGCTATGCAGCCGGCGAACAGCTCGACAACGAGGCGCTGATCGCCGAGAAATACCAGGGTATTCGCCCCGCCCCCGGTTATCCGGCTTGCCCCGAGCACACCGAAAAGCAAACCTTGTGGGAGCTGCTCGACGTTGAAGCCAATACCGGCATCAAGCTCACCGAGAGCGTGGCGATGTGGCCCGGTGCTGCCGTTTCGGGTTGGTACTACAGCCATCCCGAGTCGCAGTATTTAGTGGTTGGCCGCGTTCAGAAAGACCAGGTGCGCGACTACGCCGAGCGCAAGGGCTGGGACCTACGCACCGCCGAAAAATGGCTGGCGTCCAACCTCGCTTACGAGCCAGAGGATTAGTAATGAGGTGCAAAAAAGGTCACAACGTCATACCGGCGTAAGCCGGTATGACGAAAACGAAATTGTGTTGCGAAAATTCGGTGTCATCGCACTACGACGGAATCTCTCTGCGTCAGGTATCTCGGATTCCACCAGCATGCGCAGTGTCTCGAAGCTGTCCACCACGCCATAGCGCACGTTTTCAGGCGCGATATGCTGGTTGATCCCGCCGAAGAACTTGCGGGCGCGATCAATCTTTGATTGTTCGATGGCGCGCAGTTCCATGCTCAACATGCTGCCATTGGTCTCGGCTACAAAGTAGACGTGTTTCACCGTTCCTTCCTCACGTGAAACAGCGCGTGCTTGAGCTGCGCAACTTCCGCATCTTTGGGACGGCCTGTGCTGCTGAACGCGCCGGCCCCCTTAGATTCAGTCTCACGCTTCCAGCGCGTAAGCCAATCCGCTCCGACGCCCAACTCGCGGGCAATCTGGGCGCAGCTCACCCCAGGATGGCGAGCCTGCTCAACGGCACCTTGATTGAATGCTGTGCTGTACTTCCTTCGCTTCGACAGGAACACTCCTTGCGGCTATTTTCGGCCTTTTTGAAAGTGTCCGCGATTTTGGGGCAGAACCCAAACGCGAGTGCCGGTACCTCGAAAAATTGGAAGCTGACCCACAACGCCGAGCATCACACCTACACCAATGTGCTGGGCCGCGATCACGATATCGGCTGTGGTCTGCTGCGCATGTCGGCAGACCTGCCATGGGAGCCGCGCGTCCTCGCCAACCTGCCGCTGACGGTGCTTCTGCACACCTTCTTCCAGCACTTCATGGCGGTGCGAAACCTCAGGCTGGAAGAGTTTTTGATCTACAAAGACCAAGACTGGTACGCAGATCAAGGCGGAATTCAAGCCGATGTGGAAGAAGATACACACGCAGTGGGGCAAGGATTATGTGCTGTTCCCGCTGCTGGCCGGTCCGCTGGCGCCGTTGGTGTTGGTCGGCAATATCGCCGCCAATCTGGTGCGCAATGTCTGGGTCTGTGCGGTGATCTTCAACGGCCAATTCCTCGAACAGGTCGAGCAGTTTCCCGAGGTGGTGATCGAGAACGAGACGCGCGGGCAGTGGTATGTGCGGCAACTGCTGGGCAGCGCCAACTTCAGCGGCGGCCGGCTGCTGCACGTCATGAGCGGCAATCCCGGATTCCAGATCGAGCATCACCTGTTCCCGGATATGTCGGCGCATCGTTACGCCGAAATCGCGCCGCAAGTGCGGGCGATCTGTGAACAGCACGGCTTGCTCTACCATACCGGATCGTTCTTCCACCAGACGCTGAGCACCTGGAAGCGTATTGCCAGGTTGTGTCGCTGCCGCCGCGGAAGCCCCGTGTTACCGAGGCTGAACAGTAGGCACGGGACGAGCCGTTAAAATTGGCGGCTTGAGACAACGCCTGCGGTTCATCGCCGCGGGGGTTCAAGCGCTCGCCGCAATGCAGGCCGGTCTGCGTCACTCAGGGCCGGCGCAGCCTACAATCGACGCATGGATACCGAAGCGCCGTTCCGTCTGCTGTCGTTCAACATCCAGGCGGGCCTGCAGACCCATGATTACCGCCACTACGTGAGCGGCGCTTGGCGGTATGCGCTGCCGACGCGGCGGCGGCGCGACAATCTGCTGGCGATGGCGAAACTGATGCGCGGCTATGACTTCGTCGCCATCCAGGAAGCGGATGCGGGGTCGATTCGCACTGATCGCGTCAATCTGGTCGAATTTCTCGCCGAACAAGCCGGGTTCACCCATTATGGTCTGACGGTGACGCGCGATTTGGCGCCGTTCGCCCGCATCTGTCTGGGCTACCTTTCGCGGACGCCGCCCACGCAGGTGATCACCCACACGCTGCCCGGGCGGCTCCCCGGCCGTGGTGCGCTCGAAGTGGATATCGACTCGCTGTCGCTGGGCGCATTGACATTGCTGGTCACGCACCTGGCGCTGGGCCGTGAATCGCGCGTGCGCCAGTTAACCTATTTGTCTTCGGTAATGCAGGGGCAACAGGGCGTGCTGGTGGGCGATCTCAACGGTTCTCCGGAGAGCCTGCGACGCATACCCGGCCTGCGCACCGCCGGCCTGCAGCCGCTCCTGCACGCACCCGCCACTTACCCCAGTTGGCGGCCGCGGCGCAGTCTCGATCAGGTGCTGTTGACACCGGAATTGCAGGTGGTGTCGGCGCAGGCATTGCCGGTGGTGCTGTCCGATCATCTGCCGTTGGCGGTCGAACTGGCGCGCAGAACGTGAGCACGGCGTCGACCGGCTGGTTGTGGTGGAACCTGCTGTTTGGTACGGGCCATGTCGTGCTGGCGGCATTAGCCAGCGGTCACGCACTGCTGCGCAAGCGCGATCCACGCTCGGCGTTCGGCTGGATCGGCGTGTGCTGGCTGCTGCCGTATGCCGGCGTCGCGATCTACGCCTTGTTCGGCATCAACCGGGTCGAGACGCGCGGACGGCGTTTGCACGGCCTCTCCGCCGATCGTCCTGCGCAACTGCCAACGCATTACGATGAGCTGCCGCTGACCCAGCTGCAACGCCTGGGCGGCGCGGTCAGCGGCATGCCGCTGCTGGGCGGCAATACGGTGGAACCGCTGCTGGATGGCGAGCAGGCGTATCCGGCAATGCTGGACGCGATCGCCGACGCTCAGGCCAGTGTCTGGCTGTCCAGCTACATTTTTGATACCGGCGGCAAGTGCCGGCCGTTTCTGGACGCGTTGTGCGCGGCGCACGAGCGCGGCGTGCAGGTCCGCGTGCTGGTCGACGGTTTCGGCGAGTTCTACAGCCCGGTGCGTGCGGTTGTGCGCCTGCGCCGCTGCGGGGTGACGGCGGCGCGCTTCCTGCCGCCACGGGTGCTTCCGCCCAGCTTGTCGTTGAATCTGCGCAATCACCGCAAGCTGCTGATCGTTGACGGCAACATCGGTTTCGCCGGCGGCATGAATATCGCCAATTGCCAGCTTGCCGGCAAACATGGACCCAGGGTGCACGATCTGCATTTCCGCCTGCGCGGGCCGGTGGTGATCCAGTTGGCGACCGCGTTCCAGCGCGACTGGGCATTCGCTACCGATGAGAGCCTCACGCTCCCCGAGCCACCATCGCAGGTTGGCGATGCGCGCTGCCGCGTCATCACCGACGGGCCCGACGAGGACATCGACAAGCTGATGCTGGTGCTGCTCAGCGCGATCTCGACCGCACATCGCTATGTGCGCATCATGACTCCCTATTTCTTGCCGCCGCGCGAGCTGGCTGCGGCGTTGCAGTCGGCGGCACTGCGCGGCGTCAGGGTCGAGATCATCCTGCCGGCGCGCAGCAACCTGCGTTTCGTCGACTGGGCTTCACGTCACGCTCTGACCGAGTCGCTCTATCGCGGCGTCGATATCCGCTTGGACCCGCCACCGTTTGCGCACATCAAATTGCTGGTGGTGGATGGCATCTACGCCATGATCGGTTCTGCCAATCTTGACCCACGCAGTTTGCGGCTCAACTTCGAGTTGGGCGTTGAGGTCTACGACGAAACGCTGTGTCAGCAGCTGGGAGCGTTGTTCGAACACCATCGCGACCGTAGCCAGCCGCTAGATGCCGTTGCCTTGCAGCAACGTTCGCTGCCGGCTCGCCTGCGCGACGGCCTGTCCTGGCTGTTTTCGCCCTATCTGTGAACCGCGTCAGACTCAGTGATGAACCGCGTCAGACTCAGTGATGAACCGCGTCAGACTCAGTGATCGCGTCAGACTCAGTGGTGTGGCGATGTCCACCGGCGCCGTGCACGTGACCGTGCTGGGTTTCCTCGGCGCTGGCCTCACGTACTTCTGTGATCTCGACTTCGAAGTGCAGGCGCTGGCCAGCCAACGGGTGGTTGCCGTCGAGGATCACCTTGTCGTCGGACACCTCGGTCACGGTGGCGGTTACCGGGCCATCGGCGCTCTCGGCCTCGAACTGCAGGCCGGGCTCGATCTTCTCGACACCATGTAACGCGCTCCTGGGCACTTCATGTACCAGCGTCGGCTGGTGCGCGCCATAAGCCTCCTCGGGCGGAACGTCGATCTTGAGCGTGTCGCCGACCTGTTTGCCGGTCAGTGCCTTTTCCAGACCGGGCACGATGTTGCCGGTACCGTGCACATAGGCCATCGGCTCGCGGTTGTAGGAGGTGTCGAGTACTTCGCCGGCATCGTTGGTGAGGGTGAAATTGATAGCTACAGCGCAGCCGTCAGCAATCTGCATAATCATAGTCTCGCAGGGTAGTCGAGTGGGCATTTTAGCCCATCATCATTCTGAAGTCACCTTCATCTCGCTATTGTGCGGGTCGACTAAACTGAACACTCATTCACCCGAGTACAGGAACTCCATGGGCGGCAATACGCAGGGCAGTATCTTGCTGGGTTTTTTCTGGATGGTGCTGATTTCGGTGCTGCTGTTCTGGCTGCCCGGCATCGGTGGCTTCATCGCCGGGCTGGTCGGCGGCAAGGTCGCTGGCGGGGTGAGAAATGCGGTTCTCGCGGCGCTGCTGCCGGCGTTCCTGCTGGGCGGACTGCTGTTTTTCTTCGGCGCCGCGCTGACCGGTTTCATCGTGCTGGGCTTCCTCGCCGGCGCCGGGGTGATGATCATTGCGCTGGCGCATATTGGCTTCCTGCTGCTGGGCGCCATCCTCGGTGGCTTGATCGCCTGATCGATTCAGGTGAAATCGGTGCCAGCGGAGTATCCTTGGGCACCTGTAAACGACCGACGAAAAGGTTCCAAGTGCCCCGTACCGCCACTGTTTCGCGTGATACCCGCGAAACCCAAATTTGCGTCGAGATCAATCTCGACGGCAGCGGCCACTCGCAACTCGATAGCGGGTTGCCGTTCCTCGACCACATGCTCGATCAGATCGCCCGTCACGGCCTGATTGATCTGAGCGTCGCCGCCAAGGGCGATCTGCAGATCGACGCTCACCACACGGTGGAAGACATCGGCATCAGCCTGGGCCAGGCGCTGAATCAGGCGCTGGGCGACAAGTCGGGGATTTTTCGCTACGGCCATGCCTACGTGCCGCTGGACGAGGCGCTCAGCCGGGTGGTGCTGGACTGCTCCGGTCGCCCCGGACTGGAATGGTTCGTGGAGTTCCCGCGTGCGCGCATCGGTGATTTCGATGTCGACCTGTTTCGCGAATTCTTCCAAGGCTTCGTCAACCACTCCAAGGTGAGCCTGCACGTCGACGCGTTGCGCGGCCGCAACGCCCACCACATCGCCGAGACCGTGTTCAAGGCCTTCGGCCGTGCGCTGCGCGCCGCCTGCACGCGCGATCCGCGGCTGGGCGATGTCACGCCGTCCACTAAGGGCGTTCTCTAAAGGCTTTATCAGGCTTTATCCTCTGAATTTACTCGACTTCATTTATGGCTGCCATCGGCATCATCGACTATGGCATGGGCAATCTGCATTCTTTGGCCAAAGCGCTGGAGAAGGTTGCCGGTACCGCGCGCATCGAGGTCAGCTATGATCCGGCCAAGCTGGCTATGTGCGACCGTCTGGTGCTGCCCGGGGTCGGCGGCGTGCGCGCCTGCATGGATGAGTTGCGCCGGCTGGAATTAAACGATTTCGTGATCCAGGCCGCGCGGCGTCAGCCGTTGCTGGGCGTCTGTCTGGGCATGCAGGTACTGATGGAATTCAGCCAGGAGAATCAGGGCGTGGCGGCCTTGGGACTGATCCCCGGCGATGTGCGGCGGTTTCCCGATCCACCACCGCTGGTGGCCGATGCGGACCCGGATCAACAGCGCCTGAAAGTGCCGCACATGGGCTGGAACCGCGTACACCAGTCGCAACCGCATCCGTTGTGGGCGAACGTGCCGGACGACAGCTGGTTTTATTTCGTACACAGCTATTACGTGAAGCCGCAGCAGCTGCAGCACGTGCTGGGGGTCACTGGCTACGGCTGCAGTTTTGCCGCTGCGGTGATCAACGGCAACATTGCGGGGGTACAGTTTCACCCCGAGAAAAGTCAGGCGGCGGGCTTGCAACTGCTGGCCAACTTCGCTCAATGGAATGGCGAGGGAAACGCTGACAACGCCTTGCCGCACTCATGACTCTACACTTGTCTTGCCCTAAGCTTTACGGCACAGTGCCACTGCCTCCAGGATCCACTCCGCATTTGCTTCCGCCAGCACCCAGGCTATACCAATGCTGCTGATTCCGGCCATCGACATCAAGAACGGTCAATGCGTACGCCTGCGTCAGGGGCGCATGGACGAGGTCACCGTATTCTCCGAAGATCCCGTTGCCATGGCACAGCGCTGGGTCGACGAGGGTGCCGAACGCCTGCATCTGGTCGATCTGGACGGTGCCGTGCGTGGCGAGCCGGTCAATCTCCGGGTGATCGAACAGATCGCCGCGGCGGTTGACGTGCCGATCCAGGCCGGCGGCGGGGTGCGCGACGAAGACACCGTGCAACGCTATATCGAGGCCGGGGTGGACTACGTCATCATCGGTACCAAGGCGGTCAACACGCCGCATTTCATGCGCGACCTGTGCCTGGAGTATCCACGCCGCATCTTTGTCGGCATCGACGCGCGCGACGGCCGCGTCGCCGTCAACGGCTGGAACAAGCTGTCGCGCTACTCGGCACTGGATGTAGCCAGTCAATGCGAGTACGACGGCGTCGAGGCTATCATATACACTGATATCAGCCGTGACGGCATGATGAAAGGCTTCAACGCCGATGCCACCGCCGAGCTGGCGCGCAACGTCACCACTCCGGTGATCGCCTCAGGCGGCGTGTCCAGTCTCGACGATATATGCAAGCTCAAAGCGCTGGAAGACGATGGCGTGATCGGCTGCATTATCGGCCGTGCCCTGTACGAGGGCGACCTGTCGCTGAGCGACTGTTTCAAGGCTGTGGCCTGACAGCGCTTTGCGGAGTGCCCCGATGTTGGCTAAACGCATCATCCCCTGCCTCGACATCGACGCTGGCCGTGTCGTCAAGGGCGTCAAATTCGAGGATCTGATCGATGCCGGCGACCCGGTGGAAGTGGCGCGGCGCTACGATGAACAAGGCGCCGACGAACTGGTGTTCCTCGACATCACCGCCAGCTCCGACAATCGGCCGACGCTGTTCGCCACGGTCGATGCGGTCGCCGGCAGCATCTATATTCCGCTCACCGTCGGCGGCGGCGTGCGTTCCTGCGCCGATGTTCGCGCGTTGCTGTCGGCCGGTGCCGACAAGGTGTCGATCAACACCGCTGCCGTGCAAAACCCGGATTTCGTCACTGAGGCTGGCGAGCGTTTCGGCGTGCAGTGCATCGTCGTCGCCATCGACGCCAAGCGTGCCAAAGTGAAGAAAAAGGACAAGGACGCGCCGCCACGCTGGGAGGTCTACACCCACGGCGGCCGCAAGAACACCGGTATCGAGGCCGTCGAATGGGCGGCGACCATGGTCGACAAGGGGGCCGGCGAGCTGCTGGTGACCAGCATGGATCGCGACGGGACCAAGTCCGGCTACGACCTTGAACTGCTGCGCGCTATCGGCAATGCAGTACCGGTGCCGGTGATCGCCTCGGGGGGCGTCGGCAGCTTGGAGCATCTGTACGAGGGTTTTGCACAGGGCGGTGCCGACGCCGTACTGGCCGCCAGTATCTTCCATCAAGGCACGTACACGGTTGGCGAAGCGAAAGCCTATCTGGCCGAACGCGGCGTGGCGGTGCGCGGATGAGCGCGGCCTCGGGCAAGGTGCTCGATGAACTGTATGCCACCTTGCTGGCGCGGCGTGACGCCGATCCGAACCAATCCTATGTTGCTTCACTCTATAGATCAGGAATCGATGCGATTCTGCAGAAGATCGGCGAGGAAGCAATCGAGACGGTAATCGCCGGCAAGAGCCCCGACGATGCCGCGTTGGTAGGCGAATTGGCCGATCTATGGTTCCATACTCTGGTATTGATGGCCGCCAGAGGTCTGCCGCCGGAGACGGTAACCGCAGAACTGGCACGTCGGATGGGACGCTCGGGCCTGGAAGAGAAAGCCGGGCGTCATCAATCACCGCCAATCAGGCGGTAGCGAGGATTCACATGGGTTCAATGAGTATCTGGCACTGGCTGATCGTGCTGCTGATCGTGGTTGTGGTGTTTGGCACCAAGAAGTTGACCAACGCCGGCAGCGATCTCGGCAGCGCCGTCAAGAACTTCAAGAAGTCGATGCACGAAGGCGAGGACGAAGCCGGGAAGCAGAGCAAGCCGGCGGACGCGATCGACGGCGAGGCGCGCACCGGGCCCCCCACCGACGCCAGCAGTACGGCCGACAACAAGGCCAGCAGCGAGCACAAAGTCTGATCTCGGCCGGTAACGATGTTTGATTTCAGCTTCGGTGAGCTGACCGTCTGCCTGCTGGTGGCGTTGGTCGTGCTCGGCCCCGAGAAACTGCACGGCGTGATCCGCAGCGTCGGCCGCTGGAGCGGCCAGGCGCGCGTCTACATGCGCAATCTCACTGCGGAACTTGAACGTGAAACCCAAGCCAGCGAGATCAAGCGCCAGTTGCAGGACGCCCGGCGTATGCTGCGCGAGCAGACCACAGAGTTCAAGGCCGCGGCGGGCAATATCCAGCGCGATGTGAAAGACGCGACAGCCCCGCCCGCAGACCCGCCGGCGGCGACAGACAGTGACGCTCCGGTTCCGCTGTCCGACAAGGAACGCCGTGGCGAATGAGCTAGAGCCGGACGAGGCGGAGTCCGAAGACGACGCAGCATCAGAGGAATCAGAGCCGTCGGAGGAATCCAAGGACCATGAGCAACCGCTACTGACACACCTGCTGGAACTGCGCATGCGGCTGTTATGGGCGATGGCCGGGTTCGTCGTGGTGCTGCTGCCGCTGGCGGTGTTCGCCCGGCAGTTCTATCACTTCCTGGCCGAACCCCTGCTCAAGCTGCTGCCGCACGGCAGTTCGATGATCGCCACCCAGGTCGCCTCGCCGTTCGTGGCGCCGCTGAAACTGGCCGCGGTGCTGGCGCTTGCCATCTCCCTGCCGTGGGTGCTCTATCAGATCTGGGCGTTCGTCGCCCCCGGACTATATAAAAACGAACGCAAACTGGTGGTGCCGCTGCTGGCCACCAGCACCTTGCTGTTCTACCTCGGCGTGGCGTTCGCCTATTTTTTGGTGTTGCCGCGGGTGTTCGGGTTTTTCCTCAGCGTCACCCCGTTGGGGGTGGCGGTGATGACCGACATCAACCAATACCTCGATTTCGTGCTCAAGCTGTTCGTGGCTTTCGGTGTCGTGTTCGAGACGCCGGTGGCGATCGTGCTGCTGGTGTGGACCGGCTTCGTCACTCCGAAGAAGCTCAGGAAGCAGCGTCCGTACGTGCTGGTCGGCGTGTTCGTGATCGCCGCCATCATCGCGCCGCCCGATGTGCTGTCGCAAATCATGCTGGCGGTGTCGATGTACCTGCTCTATGAGGTAGGAATCATCTGGGCGGGCTGGATGTTGCGACTGAAGGGCCCTGGCAGCAACGATAAGGAGCAGCAGCCCGGGTAGGATTTTTCGGGGCTCGGGCCGATCACCGCTGAATCCTTTATCGTTACGCTATGAGTGTCCTGCCTGAACGTCCAGAGGTGCCGGTCAGCCGCCGCCGTGAACTGATCGCCGGTCTGCGCGCGCTGCTGCCGGCCGATGTGCTGCTGCACGAATCCGAAGACCTGCATCCCTACGAATGCGACGGCCTGTCGTGCTATCGCGCCACGCCGTTGGCGGTGGCCTTGCCGCATACGGTGGAACAGGTGCAGGCGGTGTTGCGCTACTGCCACGCGCGGCAAGTGCCGGTGGTGGCGCGCGGCTCGGGCACCGGTCTGTCTGGCGGCGCCCTGCCGTTGACCGACGGCGTGCTGCTGTCGCTGGCGCGGCTCAATTCGATCCTCGACATCGACCCCGTCAACCGGTCTGCGCGGCTGCAGCCGGGAGTGCGCAATCTCGCCATCTCGCAGGCAGTGGCGCCGTTGGGTCTGTTTTATGCCCCCGACCCGTCCTCGCAGATCGCCTGCTCGATCGGCGGCAACGTCGCTGAGAATGCGGGCGGACTGCACTGTCTCAAGTACGGGCTCACCACCCACAACCTGCTGAAGCTGGAAGTGTTGACCTTCGAAGGCGAGCGTTTGACGCTGGGCGCCGATGCGCTGGATGCGGCCGGCTATGATCTGCTGGCGCTGATGACCGGTTCCGAAGGTCTGCTAGCGGTGGTGGTCGAAGTCACGGTGAAGCTGATCCCGCTGCCCGAGACCGCGCGGGTGTTGTTGGCGGCGTTCGACAACGTCGAAGCGGCGGGCGCGGCGGTGGGTGATGTCATCGCCGCTGGCATTGTTCCCGGCGGCCTGGAGATGATGGACCAACTGGCGATCCAGGCGGCTGAGGCGTTCGTCCACTGCGGGTATCCGGTGGGTGCCGCGGCCATGCTGTTATGCGAGCTGGACGGCACCGCCGCGGAGGTCGAGGACGGTATCGCTCGCGTCGAGGCGCTGCTGCGTGCGCGCGGTGCCACCGAACTGCGGGTGTCACGCAACGGGGCCGAGCGCGCCGCGTTTTGGGCCGGGCGCAAGGCCGCATTTCCCGCCACCGGCCGCATCTCGCCAGATTACTATTGCATCGACGGCACCATCCCGCGACGGCGGTTGCCGCAGGTACTGCGGCGCATGCAGGAATTTTCGGAGCACTACGGCCAGCGCGTCGCCAACGTGTTTCATGCCGGCGACGGCAACCTGCATCCGCTGATCCTGTACGACGCCAACCGGCCTGGCGAGCTGGAGCGCACCGAACAGATGGCCTCCGACATTCTCAAGCTGTGCGTGGATGTCGGTGGCAGCATCACCGGCGAGCACGGCGTCGGCATCGAGAAAATCAACGCCATGTGCCACCAGTTCAGCGCATCGGAGCTGGCGCAGTTCCACGCCGTCAAGCAGGCCTTCGATCCGGCCGGTCTGCTCAATCCCGGCAAAGCGGTGCCGACGCTGCACCGCTGCGCTGAGTTCGGCGCGCTGCACGTGCACGGCGGGCAACTGCCGCACCCCGATCTTCCGCGGTTTTGATATGGCGATGAGCGACGCCGATTGCACCGAGGCGCTACGTGCGCGCGTCAATGAGGCGATCGAGCAGGCCACGCCGCTGACCCTCGTCGGCTCCGGCAGCAAGCGGTTCCTCGGCCCGCGCGGCGGCGGTATGCCGCTGGAGGTGAGCGGTCATCGCGGTGTGGTGCACTACGCGCCGGAGGAGCTAGTGCTGACCGTCCGTGCCGGCACGCCGCTAGCGGAGGTCGAGGCACTGTTGGCCGAGCGTGGTCAGATGCTGGCGTTTGAGCCGCCGCATTTTGGGCCGGGCGCTACCGTGGGCGGCACGTTTGCCGCCGGTTTGTCCGGCCCGCGCCGCGCGGCCGCCGGCAGCGCACGCGACTTCGTGCTAGGCATGCGGTTCATCAACGGCCGCGGCGAGTTACTGCGCGTCGGCGGTGAGGTGATCAAGAACGTCGCCGGCTACGATCTGGCGCGATTGATGGTGGGTGCCTTTGGCACGCTAGGACTGATTCTCGATGTGAGCCTGAAAGTGCTACCGCAGCCGCGCGCCGAAATGACGGTGGTGCATGATATCCGCGGTCACGCGCAGGCCATCGGTCAGCTGTGTGGCTGGGCCGGCAAACCCTTGCCGATCACCGCGAGCTGTCTGGAATCGGAGCGCCTGAGCCTGCGACTGTCGGGAGCCGAATCCGCGGTGCAGCAGGCGGCACAGCAGCTCGGCGGCGAGCAGGCAACCGATGGTACCGGCTTCTGGCACGACCTGCGCGAACAGCGGCTAGTCTTCTTCGAAGATCCGCGCCCGTTATGGCGACTGTCGCTGCCGCCGGCCACACCATCGCTGATGCTGGCGCCCATCGAGGACGGTTTGATCGAATGGAGTGGTGCCCAACGCTGGCTCAAGACCGAAGCCGCTGCGGAATCGGTTTATGCTGCGGCCCGCGCCGCCGGCGGACACGCCACGCTGTATCGCAACGGCGAGGCCGCTGCCGAACGCTTTCAGCCGTTGCCGCCCGCGTTGCTCGAAATCCACAAACGCCTGAAGGCAGCGCTCGATCCCAGCGGTATCTTCAATCCCGGACGGTTATATAAAGAATTCTGATGCAGACCTCCCTGCTCGAACAGTTCCGCATCACTCCAGAAGGCCAGGAGGCCGACGCCATACTGCGTTCCTGCGTGCACTGCGGCTTCTGCCTCGCCACCTGCCCTACCTATCAGCTGCTGGGCGACGAACTGGACTCGCCGCGCGGCCGCATCTACCTGATCAAGGAGATGCTCGAAGGCGCCACGCCGACGGCAAAAACCCAGCTGCACCTGGATCGCTGCCTGACCTGCCGCGCCTGCGAAACCACCTGCCCGTCCGGCGTGCGCTATGGCCGGCTGGCCGACATCGGCCGCGGCCTGATCGAAACGCGCGTACCGCGCACCGCGTGGCAACGGCTGCAACGCTGGCTGCTGCGCCATGTGATGGTGCAGCCGCGCCGCTTCGGTTTCTTCCTGCGCATCGCCCAGTCGCTGCGACCGCTACTGCCGCGGGCGCTGGCGCGCAAAGTGCCGCCCCGTCAGCATCGACGCCCCGCAGCGGCTGCGCCGGTCGCGCTCGGCCGCCGCATGCTGATGCTCGATGGCTGCGTGCAGCCGTCCGCCACTCCCAACACCAACGCCGCCGCCGCGCGCGTGCTGGCCGGCTTCGGCATCGAACTGGTCGCCGCGCCAGGCGCCGGCTGCTGCGGCGCGCTGGATTATCACCTCGGCGCGCACCAGGCCGGTCTCAACCGCATGCGGCGCAACATCGATGCCTGGTGGCCACTGATCGAGCAAGGGGCGGAAGCCATTGTCATGACCGCCAGCGGTTGCGGCGCCACCGTGCGCGAGTACGGCCAGTTGCTGGCGCAAGACCCGCAGTATGCGCAAAAGGCCGAACGCATCGCTGCGCTGACGCGTGATCTCGGCGAGATCATTGCCGCCGAGGATCGCAGTGGCTGGAACGATCACGGCACCGGGCGCCGTATCGCCTATCACGCGCCCTGCACGCTGCAACACGCCCAGAAACTGCCGGGTCTGGTCGAGGGCATCCTGCGCGATGCCGGCTATACGCTGGTGCCGGTGGTCGATGCCCACCTGTGTTGCGGTTCCGCCGGCACCTACTCGATTCTGCAGCCGAAGTTGTCAAAGCGGTTATTAGACGACAAGCTGACCCATTTACAGGCTGGACGCCCCGAACTGATTGTCACCGCCAACGTCGGCTGTCAACTGCACCTGCAGACTGCAAGCGGCGTCCCAGTGCGGCACTGGATCGAGTTGTTCAGTGCGTGAACAGCGCCGCGCGGTCCTTTTCATCCGAACCTTCGCGCAGGGTTTGTGGTCATACTATCGATGCGCATTAGGATAGTAGTAACCCATCGCGCATGATTGGGGTGTATGCCGTGACACACAGACTTGGCGCAGCCGCATCAATAAAACAGAGTATTGTTGGGCTATTGAGCCGACACGCCCGTAGTTTTTTCTGGCTCAACGCTAACTTTGGAGTGACCGTGCTGACTACTGTTTATGTGCCGGTTCAATAGGGCGTATCGCAGGAGAACTTGAAAAATGACATGCAAGGTATTAGGCAATATCTATCTGTTCAATCAGCTTACGGAATCTGAACTGGAGCAGTTGGAAGCCATAGCCGAAATTCGTGGCTTCAAGGTCAACGAACGAATATTCGCCCAGGGCGATATTGCCGACAGCCTCTACGTGATTAGGTACGGCTCGGTGGAGATCCGCCAGGGTGCGGATACGTTGATCGCGCTGCGCACGCTGGGATCTGGCTCGCACTTTGGCGAAATGGTGTTTATCGATGGCGAAAAGCGCTCGGCTGACGCGACGGTGATGGAGCGGTCAGAAATCGTCGTGATCCGATATGCGGCGCTGCTCGATCTGTTGGAACAACAGCCCGCGATTGCCGTCAAGTTTTATCGCTCGATTGCACGCTATCTGTCGGGCCGCTTGCGCCAGACCGCCGCAGATCTGAACTTCGCCCGCGAACGCAGTCTGCACTCGGTGTAATCGAGTCCGACGGAGCGTTGCCTACGCTGCAAAAGCGTGGGTGCCCAATCTGATCCATGCGGCCGCGCGAAAACCGCATACACCCCGACGACGACGTGTCCACCAGGCTCCGTAGCGAGCCGCAACGGAGTGCGGGCATCAGCGCACGCCGGTCTTGCCGGTCGGTGCGGAGCCGAGCAGGTGGCCGTTGACGACGGTGCCATACAGCGACCACTTGCTGTCATGATATTTCTTGCGGGTGGTCGCCACGGTGCCGGTAAAACGTGGGTCTTGCGGGCGTTCGTGTGCGTCCAGGTAATAGGCTGCATCCCAGGCGTCCTGGTCGCTGAGGGTGCCACCGCGGCTGAACGGCATGTTGGCCTTGATGAAGGCGGCGGCGTTGTCCAGCCTGCCCATGCCGGCGCCCCAGTTGAACGAATCCGATCCCCACAGCGGCGGAAATACGAGGCTGCCGCCTACGCTCTGGCCCTGCCCGTCGGCGCCGTGGCACAGCGCGCAGTTATGCTCGTAGACTTTCTGGCCGCGCGCATAATTGGGTGGCTGTGGCGGCGTGAATCCCTGCTTCGGGTAACCGGCCCCCTTCAGCGTGGCGCCGGTCGGCGCGCCCTTGGCCAGCCAGTAGGCATACGCAGTCAGGGCCTTGATGGTTTCACCATCGGCCGGCGGCGCCTTGCCGTTCATGCTGTAGCGGAAGCAGCCCTGCAGGCGGTCGGCGAAGCTGTTGACCTCGTGGTTCTTGGCCCGGTACATCGGGTAGCGTACGTAGGCGCCCCACAGCGGCGCGGAGTGGGCGCGGCGGCCGGCGTCGAGGTGGCAGTTGCTGCAGTCGAGATCGTTGCCGACCCAGGTACCGGCGTTGGCGCGGGTGTGCGTGAAGATGGCTTCGCCCTTGCGCACCATCGCGCCGAATGGAGTGGCGGGTATCGCCGACTCCGGCGGCGGTGTGAAAACTGTCGCTGTACCGTTGACCGGTGTTGCCGGCAACCCTTGTCCGGGCGCGGTGGCAATTGCGGTACTCGCCACGGACGTTGGATTTGCCGGCGCTGCGGACGATGCAGCCGTTGGAGCGTCTGAGCGGCCCGAGCAACCGGCCAACAGCGCCAATCCGATACCGGCCACGGTCATGCACCACAGACCGGGCAGTATTTTCATGGTGTGGCCCCTTCGGCATTCAGCGACTGCGCAGCGAACCATGTGGAAACCGCTTTGATGTCTTGCTTATCGAGCGCAGACGACACGTGCTGCATCAGCTCCAGCGGATCGTTGCGCCGCGTGCCCTTCTTCCAGTCGTTCAGTTGCGCCGCGATGTAGGGGGCAGACTGCCCGGCCAGCGGCGGAAAGTGCGCGCCGACGCCGACGCCGTGTGGGCCGTGGCATTGCACACAGCCGGGGACTTGTTTGTCCCAACGCCCGCGCAACGCCAGACGCGCGCCGAGGCTGTCAGCGGCAGGTATCGCCGCGGCGGGTTTGGCGAACGAGGCGGGGACAGGCATGGCGCTGTAGTCGGCGGCCATGGCCTTGCGTTCAAGTTTACTCAACGCCGTGGCGATGGGCTGCATGGTTGCGTTTTCGCGTGTACCGTTGGCGAAGTCGTTCAGTTGCTTGAGCAGGTAGGCGGTATTGAGGCCGGCCAGCCGCGGAACCCCCGCGGCGGCCTGACCCCCGCCATCCGCGCCGTGGCAACTGGCGCAGGCGACGGCGGCGCCCCTGCCATTACCTTGCCGCGCGATAGCGGTGGCACCGGCGGCGAGTACGCCGGTAGCCGGAAGGATCAGCAGCGCCACGGTGAGGGCGGTGTTGCGCATCGGCAGACGCATGAGTGTTCTCCAGATGCCGTCCGGTGGGCTCAGTCGTGCACGGCCAACTTGCTCAAGGGGATCGCCCGCAGGGTGCCAGCGTTGCTGCCGATGAACAGCGTCTGGCCCATCACCACGGCGTTTTGTGGGCCGTAGCCGCCTTGGTGGCGGTTGTAGCTGTTGAGGATCTTGCCGCTGCGCTTGTCCAGCGTGACCAGCTCGCCGGAGGCGGTGGGCTGGATCACGGCATTGCCAACCACGGTCGGCGCGGCTTTCATGCTGGCCGGCATCGCGCGTTGCCACCGCAGCTTGCCATGGGCAGCGTCCAGCGCGTATTCGCGGTGGGTGACCGGACTGCCGGTGTAGATCACGCCGTCAACCACGGTCGGCACCGCATCCTTGTTGCGCGGCGGCGTTTTGCCGCTGCCGAGCGTGGTGCTCCAGACGATCTTGCCGCTGGTCAAGTCGATGGCGAGTTCTTCGGAGGACGACGTGCCGGCCTTTGCCTGGTCGCTGTTTTGGGTCTCGATCTGGCCGATGGCGGTGGCGCCGTGAATCGCCCAGGTGCCGTCGCCAGCGCTGCTGGAAAAGATGTTCGGTGGCATCACCGACCACATCAATTTGCCATTGTCGGCGGCCAGTCCATAAATTTTGCTGGGTTGGGTGCCACCCACCACCAGCACGCCGCACTGGGCATCGAGGGTGGCCGAGGACATGCTGACGAAGGAGGTGATCGAGGTCTTCCAGGCCAGCTTACCGGTCGCCGCATCCAGCGCGTAGACGTGGCCGTCGCCGTTGCCGAACAGCAGCCGACCCTTGTAGAACACCGGCGTCGGCATGTCCTCGCCGCGGGTTGGATACACCCACACCTGCTCGCCAGTGGCGGCGTCTACGGCGAAGACCACGGAGACCCCATTCCCGCGGATGACCCGTGCGCCGGGCTGGGCGAAGTTGACGGCGTGACTGTAGGCAAACACCGAGTTGCCGGCGCCGACGAATACCAGCGTGCGCCCGCCCAGCGTGGCCACGATCGGCGTGCCCATCAACTGGTTGAACGCGTGGAAGCGCCAGCGCAGCGTGCCGGTGCGTGCGTCCACCGCGTACAGGTAGCCGTCGTCGTTGGTGGCGTACACCGTGTCGTCGACGACGGCCACGCCGATCGGGAAGCCGACCAGGTCGCGGATCATGGTGCGGTTGAGCAGCTTGCTGGCGTTGGCTTCGGCCGCGCCCGGCGCGTCGTAGTGCCAGGACACGGCAGGAAACCCGGACGCATGCCAGGCGTTGTGGCCGGGCGTCATGGCGTACATCGACCAGGTATGCGGCGTGGCTGGAAGCTCGGCAGCTTGCACCGTGGTGGCCAGACCGAGCGCGGCCGTCAGGGCCAGAGAAATAGCGGAGATGATTTTCATGGCGAATTCTCCGTCGGCCAAGATGCGTCGCTTACAGCGGCATCAGCGTGTAACCCTTGTGTTCCAAGGTGGTGACGGTGGTCAAGCCGGATAGCGCCAGCGTCACTTCTGGAGACACCCAGGCGTACTTGAAGTCGTGTTCGGCGACCGCTTGCGCACACACCGCAATATCGACGCCATCCTTGCGCAGCAACTTGATCAGCTTGAGGTTGGGGTTGTCGACTCCGAACTTGGCGTAGTAATGCGCGTTATCCAATGCCAAGGGTGTCGCCGCACCATAGGCGACACCCACGAACTTCAGCTGCGACAGCGGTACGCCGGCAGCGACATATAGGTTGACGGTGCGCGCGATGTGATCCAGCGAAGGGCTGACCTTGTCCGGCTTGGCGCCCGCCCTGGTCAGCGAGAACACGATCTTGTAGGTCTGGCTGGGATCCGGTTGGTAGGCGTCCTTGGGCATGTAGTGAATCTTGCCGTAGCCGGGCACAGTGGGCGTGCTCCAAAAACCATGCGGTGGAGTCCACGCAGCCGAAGCTTGCGCGGCGGTGGCCACTGTGACCCCACCGAATAACAGTAATGACATCAGTAGTAGGCGAATGGTGCACATGGGAGAGCTCCCCGAAAGCTGTCTTCTGCGATCTTGCGCTCGCCTCATCAAAAATTCAATGGTTCTTCGTGAAACTGTGTGGGTAAACCAAGACCGATGATCCGGACGCAGCCCATGTTTTGCAAGGCTTTCCCGCCTTTAACGAAGCGAGGAAATCTGGCACGTTTTGCCGATGACTCCATCAACCCTGCGTTCGCGTCGTCTGCTCGACGCCTATCGGTTCCCCGGCCTTCGCCGCAGAGGGCGATCAAGGGCGTGTTCGGTGATCCAGGGCGCGAGTGGTCACGCTCGTGCGGCGGGGGAAAAACAGTTTGCGGGTATTGTGGGCCGTCACAGCCGGGCGGGTACGACCGCAAAACGCGACGAGTACGCGGCCTGTCCTGCGGTGATACCCGAGTCTGGCTGGAGTTGGAGGTTCGTCGCATCGATTGCCGGGCCTGCGGCAAGATAAAGACCGAGCACTTCGACTTCCTGACCAGCAACTCGTTCTACACCCAACGATTTGCCTGACACATCGGACGACGCTGCCGGCAATCGCTGTCGATATCGAATTGGAATAAGACTAGTTTGCGGATTTGGCGCCGGATGTCCTCATCCGTTCAGGTGATGGTGCGCATCAACTTGGGAATGGCGATTGATGTATGCGTAATCTCAGCCAACGGCTTTGACGCGCAGTGCAGGGCCGTCGACTGAACTCCTTATTAATTGGGCCCTTAACCAGTTTCATGCGGCGTACTTGACGTGCGAGTCGCGGAAGTAGGCTTTGACGCGTGCGGGTTCGTTGCCGATCACGGTCATGTGTTCCTCGGTGGCAGCGCGCAACTTCGCTTTTGTCCGTGCCGGCACCTTG